>FZPS01000015.1_pt23 | contig 121045 bp, 114 predicted proteins | sample 1817821 | NCBI WGS metagenome assembly FZPS01 (sample SAMEA104158645, study PRJEB21678) | metagenome | place: Germany | collected 2015-04-21
GCTACGGCTTTGTGATCGGGGCTTTGCTTATCGTTCTCACGATGGCAATTGAGCTCATCTATGGCTATAACTATCTTCAGGTCGGGCGGCTCAGGCCGGCAGGGTTGTTGCTTGACCCAAATGTTTCCGCCTTTGCTTTGAATCTTGCCCTGCTGCTTTCTTTTTATAAACAGAAAAGACCAAATTCATGGACCAATGTTTTTTTCATCATCAGCCGCATTTTGATTGTTTTCGGAATCTTCATGACTGTTTCCCGTTCGGGTTATGTATTGGCGCTCATCATTCTGGTATTCTTCCTGATCGAGCATTCAAAAAAGAAGAATTACTTCGCTCCGCTTGCTGCCCTTTTCATGATCGTCATTTATTTCATCTTTCAAAAACCGCTTGCAAAGACTTGGGACAATCTCCACCTTCTGCTGGACTTGCAAAGAATTTTCCCCCGACCATCTCCACCGGGACCTTCTGGGCCGGGTCCCGCTCTTCCAGGACCGATTTTGGCCGAGCCGCGCTATGAACTCTTGAAAGCGGGAATTAAGATCTTTTTACATAATTTTAGTTTGGGCATCGGCATTGGAAACGTCCCCCCGGCAATGGAAGAGCTCACGGGCATGCGGATGAACACTCATAACCTTGTATTGCAATTGCTCGCGGAGTCGGGCATCTTCATGCTAGTAATGCTCCTAGTGTTCTTTTACTATTTGGTGAATTTGATTATAAAATCGGGGAGGAAGGAGAGATTCTTATTGGGTTTGATTTTGTTTGCGGTGGCAGTTGAATCCCTATTTAACCACAATTTATTGAACATTAACATCGTTTACCTCTTGCTTGCGTTTTTCTTGGCGCTCAACATTCTTTATTCGAAAGAGCAAACGGCTTTGAGTTTTGCGCAGATAAAAAACCGGTTCAGGCGGTAATGATTGAAAAAGCCTTTTCCAAGTGTTATAATATTTTTGAGGTGGAAGCTATGAAAATCTCAACGAGGACCGGCGATTTTAAAATGACGGATGCCATGGACAAACGCGTTGGCAAGGATGATGCTCTGATCGAATGTTTGGGAACGTTGGACGAATTGCAGGCCAATTTAATGCATGCCCATAACCTAGTAAGAAACTCTGCGATAAAAACCGGCCTGGAGGCTTTAACGCAGGAACTCTTCCGGTTTGGAGAAGCGCTCATCCTGGACGGGAAGAAGCTCGGAAACGAGGCGGAAGCAATCGAGGAAGAAATAGAATTTTACGAAAAGAAGCTTCCCGAACAAAAGGGTTTCATCTTACCGGGAAGGACTTTGGCCAGCAGCCAGATTCACATTGCCAGGACCGTAGCCAGGAGGCTGGAAAGGAGAGTCGTGACATTGGGGAGAAGCAAAGATTTGGATCCGACCGTTTTTGCTTACAGCAACCGCCTCTCTGATTTGCTCTATTTATATGCGCGCGCGGAGGAGGAATTATGATTGACAATTTGATTTCCATGTGGTTCTTTATTATACTGATAGGATTTACGCCCCTGACTTACAGGGCTCTGATGGCTCTCGATTTTTCAAAACTATTCCGCAGGAATTCCGGATGGCAGATCCGCTTTTTGGTAACCTTCGTCAGCTTTGCTTTTGCATTCATTATCGCCTATGCTTTTTTGGTCATTTACGAACGAATTTTTGTGGTGGTCAGATAGAATTTCCCAAAAACAAATAATGTATAAAAAAATCCTCGCAGTAAATAATACTAGCGAGGTGAATAATTGTGAAGCTAAAAAGGATTTCAAAGGAAAAAGCTCAGCGAATTCTTTTTATCGCGGTGCTGGTTCTTGTTTTCGGAGTATTTTTCATTTCTTTAAGCTTGCTTAATCCGCGAGAAACTCCCCCGCCGGGAGGGGAAGATCCCGGACCGCCGATTGAAGAACCCGAAGATCCAATAGTATATGAAAAAATCATAGCCCCTTATATAGCAAAAAATGTCGAAACCATCAGAAGATTTTGGGCATTGGATAAAGAGACTGAAATACAGGAAATGTCGTTCATAGTTCAGGGCAGTTCTTATTATACAAGCACGGGAATTTCTTATTCCGCAGGCGATGAAGGATTTGAGGTCATCGCCAGCTTGAGCGGAACGGTGAAGACCGTCAGCGACAGTTCCGTTTTCGGAAAGGTGGTCGTGATTGAGCACGACAATGGTCTGGAAACGGAATACAGAAGCCTCGGAGAAGTTAGCGTGGAAATCGGCGATGAAGTTGCCCAGGGCGATGTCATCGGCATCTCCGGCGAAAACGAAAATGATGCGAGCGCGGGAAACCATTTGCACTTCCGGATTCTGGTGAACGGCAAGCCGAAAGATCCTGAGCTCCTAATCGGAAAAGCCATCAATGAAATAAACGAAAATTAAAAGCCTTATCGTTTTGATAAAGCTTTTTATTTTTTTGTCTGATGGGATATCGTGTAAACGATAAGAAAACAAATTGCTGAGCCCATAAGCAAGAAGGGAAAAGTTCTCAAAAACAAATTCTTTTCAAAAAAGGCGCCAATCGCGGCAAGAACCGCAGCCTCTTTATTTGTAAAAGCGCAGAAAGCGGCTCCGAGAACAAACACCAAGAAATATGTTTTTAAGCTTCCGAAAATCCTTGCAATCAAAGTGAGGAGGGAAGCGAGCGAATAAGCAAAAAGGGAAAGTAAAAAGACGAAGGGGAGCAGGAGTTCGTTTCCGGAAAGAGCGGAGCCCGCTAGCAGGAAGGCGAGTGCGCCTAAGCTCTGGAGCAGGGCATTGATTCCGGAAAAGATGAGACTGCTTAAGAAAAACAAGGTATTGCTCGGTCTGAAGGCATAATAATGATGTTTCAGTTTCCGGTATTCGTAAGCTCCGAGGTGAAAACAGCTGAAGAGAACGAAGCCGATGGCTGCGCTCCAGAAATGGATGAATTCCGCTTGCAGATAGAGAAGCGCAGAAATGATGGAGAAAAAAGGAAACCAGATTAAGAAGTAATAGCGCCGATGTGCATAATAACGGAAGGCCAATGCGGACAACATGTTTATAAACCCTTTTTCTCGCGCAGATCCAAAAGGTAAACGAACACCTTCTGGATCGGTGCTTCGGAGATTTTAATCAGGTACTTCTGAAATTTCCTGGTTTCGTCCTTCGTTAAGGCTTTCGCCACGCAAACGGTGAGGATGTTGTAGCGTTCCTCGGCGCCAATGACTTTCAGATCGGATATTAAAGATTTCAGCACTTCGCTCTTTCCGCTTAAAAGCCGAAAGTTGTTTTTTATGTATTTGACCGTAAATGTTTCGAAAAGCCTGCCCTTATCCAAAAACAAAATTTTGTCAATTAAGTTTTCTATTTCATCGACATTATCGGTTCCTATTATCAGAGTGCGCGGATAGCGGGTATGGTGGGAATAAACGAAATTATAAAAATCAAAACGGTCTTTCAGATCGATTTTATCCAAGGCAGAACCGAAGATGGTAATGTTGGCTCTTGAAGCAAGTCCGATGATTCCCGAAAAAAGAATCTTTTCGTTTGCTTTCAGGCTTCCGTAAGTCCTTTTTCTTTTGATTTTGAAATATTCGCATAATTCGAAAGCGTAGGCGTTATCCCATTTTGGATAAAGCCAGGACATCAAACGAAAAATGCTTTTGATTCGAAAATGCTTCGGGAATGAAGTTGCTTCCGAAATATAGCACAGGCGCTTGTTCATTTTCAAATTACCGAAGAGTTCCTCCCCGTCCAACCAAACCTTTCCGGAATCGGGGCGAATTTGCGCGGCCAAAATCTGCAAAAGCTCATCGCGGCCGGAGTTGTCCCTTCCCACAAGCGCATAGATTTGGTTGTCAAGAAAATTGTAGCTGAAGTTGCTCACCACAGGATTCTTCTTGATTTTCTTCGTTAAATTCTCGCAAACCAAAACGGACATATTTCTTCCCTTTGCATTAATAAAACTAATTTAAATATACACTATTTCATAAAAAAAGTCAATAAAAACGGAACAGCAAAGAGCGGAAAAAATCAATTATCAAAACCCCCCTTTCCGGCAAGTTATATTAAAAGTGAGACGCGCATATATTGTACTAAACGGGGGGAATAGTATGGATTATCAAATAAGACAGCGCGTCTTAAAAATCGCCGATATATTTTTGACCGATAGGAGCACGGTCCGGGAGGTAGCAAAAAAGGTCGACTGTTCGAAATCGACCGTTCATAAAGATTTGACAGAAAGGCTTCCCGACCTGAATCAGGATTTGTATGTCGAAGTCAAAAAGCTCTTGGAATACAATAAATCCATCCGCCATCTGCGCGGGGGTGAAGCCACGAGAAGGAGATTTTTGAAAGAAAAAGAAAATAGGGAAGCAAGCGAATGAATCTAGGGCCGGCAACGGCTTTTATTATTTTCCTTATCAATCAAACAGAATCCTTCGTTCCCAAGACTTTAGTTTCGACAGCCCCCTTCGAAACTTCCGTCAGTTCTCTTTTTATGCGCTCAAACTCGTTTTCCGGTATTTCTGCTTTTAAATTGACTTTATCGGAAAAAATACGATCGATGATGTGGTTTTCCAAAATCCTTTGGACGCTGTCGACATGAGCGTAATCAGCAATTATTTCCATAATTACCTTTTTCTCTATCTTTACGATTTCTGCAAGCTTCAGCGCTTCCGAAACGCTTGAACCATAGGCTCTGATCAGGCCGCCCGCGCCGAGCTTGACGCCCCCGAAATATCTGGTGACGATGGCGATGACATTGGTGAGGTTGTTTTTTTTCAGAACTTCGAAAATGGGGACGCCGGCGGTCTGGCTCGGTTCGCCATCATCGGATGATTTTGCGGTGGGAGGATTGGTGCCGATGATGTAGCCATAGCAATTATGGTTGGCGTCATAGTGTTTTTTTCTGATATTGGCAAGAATTTCATTTGCTTCCGAAACATCCTTTACTGGGAAAAGATAACAAATGAAACGACTTTTATTGATGATCTGCTCATAAGTCACCGTATTTTTAATCGTATACATAATGCTCACTCCATGCTTTTATTATAACTCATTTTTGATTTCCGGGCAAATCATGGATTTTCAAAATGTATAAAAGTCTAGAATTTTGTCTATTAATAGTGTATAATAAACTTAAAGCGAAAAAGGGAGCATTCTTGGCCATGAATGAACACATAGAACTCGGAAAAGAACTGCTAAAAATATTGATAGGTAAGGGTTGCGAGGCCTATATGATAGGGGAGGCCGTTTGTTATTACATTTTGGGACTCCCCATCAGGGAAGTCGAAATCGCGACCAGCGCCACCGCGGAGATGGTGAAAGGCATTTTCCAGGATTACAGAACCGAGGATGAGAACGGTTATGTGCGCCTTTATTATCGCGGCTACGATTTTCTGATCGGCACTTTCAAACGCGTCGATTACCGCGATGACCGCACGCCTTTGAGAATGCACTATTCCAAAAATCTTCATGATGAGGTCTCCGCCCGCGATTTTACAATCAACTCCATTGCCATGAGCCCTGCTGAAAAATATACCGACATTTACCGGGGTTATGAGGATTTACAAAAGAAAAGAATTAAAACAATCGGAAATCCGAAAACTAGGTTTGAAGAAAACCCGCTCCGGATTCTGACCGCATTCCGTTTTGTGAGCGAACTGGGGTTCAAGATTGAAAAACGGACCTTCAATGCGATGAGGAAAAAAGCGAAACTGCTTTTGAGAATGAGCCCTGAAGCCATGGTTAAGGAAATGAAAAGAATCCTTGAAGGGGATCATTTCAAGAAAGCCTTGTTTTTGCTTGTCGATTCGGGAATATATAAAAGAATTCCTGTGTTGAAACATGAATTCAAACGCCTCAGGAATAAGTACCGACCGGAAACGACAGACATTTTCTTGGGATGCGCGTTTGTAAAAGCGGGGGAGTTCAACGCGGAATGGGGCCAAGCCAGCGAGGACCCCGCGCGTCTTGCGGAGATTGTGGATCTGGCGCTCGCCAATCCCAAGGGCAATTTCAATTCCGAAGATTTGTTTTTTAAAGGCTTAGACATCTGCCTGGAAGCCAACCGAATCAACCGCCTGCTGAATAAAAGCAAGAAAAAGGACAAGCAGATTCAGGCTGCCTTTGAAAACCTGCCGATCAAAACGGCAGACGAACTTGCCTTTTCCAAAAACGACCTAAAATACCTTTTGAAAAGTTATGACGCCTATGATGAAATCATCTATGAAAACATCCTGCGCAAGGTCTTGTTGGGAGAACTTGCAAACAATTACCAGGAAATCAGAAATTTTGCTTTTGAATCGCTGAAAACCTATTACGGTGAGGCGGTTGCCCAGAATTTGAGTGCGGAGCCGGCACCTGCGCCCACAGTCGCGGAAGAACCCCCGCAGCAGGATTTCGTGCATGATGCGGCTCCGGAAATCCCCGTTTATCACGATGGTTTTCAGAATCCCGGGTCAGAAAGTTTGGAAGAGAAGGTCAGAAGATTGGAACTACAGAACCTGGAATTGGAGTTGAACCGCGTCGTCGATAACCTCACCGCCCAAAACATAGAGATTCTTGCGGAGTTGGGCTATGTGCGAGGCGCGGAAAAAATACTCGTTACCAGGGAATTGAACAGGTTTTACAGGAATCTTCTGACAAGCATCGATCCGAAATATCAAGCACTAAAAAAATATCAAGAAAGAATTGATTCTAAATGAGAAAAAAAATCAAAGATTTCAGCCCGTCGGATAAGGCGGTTTTGATTCTTCGCTTATCCGACATCCAAATAAGAAAAACGAGCGCCAATGCCGATTATGCGAGCATGCTCGGGTTTGACGGCACGGATTTGATCGAAGTGAAAATTTGGGCCCTGACCGATGAAAAACGCGAACTGTTGAAAAACGGGGAGGTATATGAACTCTCCGGCACGATGAAGGATTATCAGGGAAAAATGCAGTTCAACGTTTCCGAACTGAGAGTTCTTGACGATTCGGAAATCGATAAAAGCCAATTTTTTGAATACGCGAAAATGAGCGAGGAGGAACTGAAGGAAGGAATCGTCGCTTACATCAATAAAATCGACAATCAGGTAATCAAAAAACTTGTTTTTGCGACACTCAAGCAATTTTTCCCTGATTTCTTCCGCCATCCCGCGGCCTTGAGCATGCATCACAATTATTTCGGCGGGTTGGCCTATCATGTTTATTCGATGCTCGTTTTGGGCGATTCGTTTTTAGAACTCTTTCCCTATCTGAACCGCTCCCTGGTTTACGGGGGCATCATTCTCCATGACATCGGGAAAATGGTGGAGCTCTCCGGACCCAAGGGAACCGAATATACGAAAGAAGGAAATCTCCTCGGCCACATCGCCATCGGCTCGAACATCTTATACAAAACCGCCTGCGATTTGGGACTGGAAAAAACGGACGAATTTTTGTCTCTCCAGCACATCCTCCTCTCCCATCACGGCCTTTTGGAATATGGCTCGCCCAAAGAGCCGCTGATTCCGGAAGCGGTCCTGATCCACATCCTTGATTATTCCGATTCGCGGATGGCTGCTTTGGAAAAGGAAGTGACGACCACGCTGCCGGGAGAATACACGGAACCGATATTGGCTTTTGGCAGGAAGAGATTCTATAAACCTGATTTCTAGAACCTGAAAAGCATTTTCAGGTTTTTCTTTTTTCGCTTCTGGACAAGCGTCCCATTAAGTGATATAATATTCCTAATAAAAGTATTGAGAGGTGTTGCTTTTTGGTTCCTCCGGAACTGCCCCAATTATTGAACATTGACTTTTTTTTGAAAAAGCCGGAATTGAATATCATTCTTTTGTTGGTGTTCATTATTCTCTTTTTCTTTTCCGCTTTTGTTTCCAAAGCCGAGGCGGTTTTTTCCAGCGTCAACATCATCAGAATCCGCAGCTTTTTGGAGGAAAGGAAGCGGGGCGCGAAAAAAGCGGTGTATATCGCGGAAAAATATGACGTGACCCTGATGACGCTTTTGATTCTGGACATTTTTTTGAAAATCGCTTTGGTCGCCCTTGCGGGGTATTTCCTCTACAACCTCCTCGATAATTTCTTTCTGGCTTCCCTGTTGGTGATTTTGATCCTTTCTCCGCTCATGCTCATTTTTACGGAAATCATTCCGCGCTCAAAAGGACAAATCACTCCGGAAATGAAAGCTTTGAAATATTCCGGTTTTCTTTACCTTTTGATTAAGATAATGACTCCAGTCACTTATCTCTACGTTAAACTGAGAAGGGCGATCATCAAGAAACATGATCTTGCGGACGGCCCGAAGGTTACAGGAGAAGCGCTCGAATCAATCATTGACGCCATGGAGACGGAAGGGGTTCTTGAAGAAAACGATGCGGAAATGATTCAAAACGCGATCTTCCTGAGCGAAACCACCGTATATGACATTATGACTCCCAGAGTCGATGTCGTCGCGGTGGAAATCTCAGCTTCAATCGAAGAAATCAAAAACACTTTCTTTGAATACCAGTTTTCACGCATTCCCGTCTACCGCGAAGATAAGGACAACATTGTTGGCATTTTGAGTGAAAAGGATTTTTTCACTGCCCTGCTCAAGGGGGAAAAGGTCGAACTTGAAGAACTTCTTTCGGAGCCCTTCTATGTTTCAAAGACGACCAAGGTGAATGATTTGATAAAAGAAATGCAGAGACTGCAGAAACACTTTGCGATCGTTGTCGACGATTACGGCGGGACGAGCGGAATTGTCACGATGGAAGACGCCTTGGAAGAAATCGTCGGAGAAATTTATGACGAATATGACGATGTTGAGGGAGAAGATTTGGTTAAAATTGCCGAGGATAAATACCACGTGAAACCGGAAATGGATCTTGAGGAGCTCTTTGAGATTCTCGAACTCGGTAATCCTCCGGAAAGCGAATTCTCCAGCGTCGGCGGTTTTGTTTACGGACTCTGCGAAGGCTTGCCCTACGAGGGCATGGAAGTGATTTATCGTCATCCCCCGTTTTACGGAGAGAATGAAGAAAGCGAGACCGGTCACATCCTCAAATTCACAGTCTCCAAGGTGGCCAATCGCAGAATCGAAGATTTGGTTTTGGAAATCAGCGAAGACAGCGACGAGTAAGGGGGAGCGCATTCCCCTTTATTTCTTGAAAATGGCATTAAAAAACCAGAGTGCTTATTTGTTATATTAAATGGAACTAAAAAAGCATTTACATTTCCCGCAAAAAGTAGTAAAATATATATGTTGTAAACGGAGCAATTTCCCCCGTTTCGCTTAGGGAAATATATTGAAAAATTTTATCGGAAATGATAAGATAATATTGTTGCTAATCTGAATGTTAAGGAGTGAAAATTATGAATGCGTCTCAAGTAGCAAAAAGGACATTGCCATTGATCATTGTTCTGTTGATAATAATAGGAATTGCTGTTTCCTGCACGATTTTCAATAGGGAGAAAGCCGTCCCGGGCATAAGCAATTTCGAAGGACTATATTTTGAAGCCAGCGAAGATGGCAGAAAATTTTCAATGACAAATCAAAGCGTATATGAGCAGTTGAAGAACAACTACGGACTCTCAATGCTGATAGAAATGATAGACATTGAACTGCTCAAGTCCGGAGACGCGGATTATTACAATGCGGTTACGGAAGAGGAAATCAACGAAGCGATTGAGAAAGACAAATTCCCTCAGAGCAAATATCCGAAAGGGAAGGACGCGCTTACGGAAGAGGAATTGGAAGAAGCGGAAGAGAGTTTTGCGGAAAGCATGCTCGTGGAACGAGGCCTGAAAAACGAGGAAGACATTAAAGCCCACTATCGTTTGAAACTGGCCAAGAAGAAGTATGCGGCCGCGCAATTGGAAAAACAGATCGAAGAGCATGTTTCTGAAAAAGACGAACCATTCTTTTCGGATAAAGAATACGAAACGCAATATAAAGCTGACTACCAGAACGGTTATTGGGCAATCATCGTTCCTTTCAGATCTGAAGAAGAAGGTTATACGCTCCTAAAGCAACTCGGAATCACCGTTCATGAAAAAGACACATCCGTTTCCGGGGATTTTACAAAATGGGTCAAAGAAGTTGACGGCGAAGAAGTGGCGCTGACGACTGCCGAAGTCGTCAAGGCTTTCATCGACATGTACAATGCGGTGAATTCTCACAAACTCGAAAATTACCCCGAAGAAACGCTGACCGTTCTCGAAGACGTCCACTACACCATCAACGAGGACGGAAGATATGTTTTCAATACGACGGTCGAATCCGAGGACGGAGATCAGAGACTGAATGAATTCTATTACACCTACAAAGAAATCGTTGAGTATAATTCTTCAATTCAGAATTATTTGAAAGTCTCAATGAAGAATTATGCGGATTATGATAATGAGGAAATAACCTCCAGCCAAAAATTCTTTACGCCTCAGCTCAGGGCTTATGAGAACAAGGAACTCTTTGTTTTCATGTTGAAACTTGCGGAAGAAGTTGCTCCCGAGTTGGACGATGTTCGTGACGAAGTATACGATAAACTTATTGAAAAGAAATTGACGGACAGTTTCATCGAAACCGAAATGGCGAAGCTACGCGCAGAAAAGGGACTTGTGATTTATGATGAGGCTCTGGAGAAAGAATACATCCAGAGAGTCAAGAGCTATGATGTAGAACACAAGAAAACCAAGGGTGAAAGCAAGACGCTGGTTGCGAAGGTTGCCGGAAAAGATATCAGTGCCGATGATCTCTTCAATTACATGGACAAGCACTACGGCATGAACCTCGCTCTAGATAGAATCAACTATCTCCGCCTCTTAAACAATCCTGATCTGAATACCATTTTCAATTATTATGAAGAAGGTCTTTCCGAAAAAGAAAGAATCCTCGATCCTGAAAGATGGCAGGCAATCAAGAACACCGTCAGAGGACTGCGCGACTATTTCCTGAGGAACGGTTATGCGATGTACGGCTATCCTTCCACTTATGGATGGAAAAACTTCATCAGGGATTTCTTCGGAGTTCAGGATGTTAATGAAATGAAATACTACGTCCTTTACGGTGAAATCTACTCGGATTACACTGACGACCTCAGTTTGCTGGCTGATGTCGATGAAGATTCCGAACTCTGGAAAAAGTATAAGGAAAAGATGGAAGAAATGGCCGACGAATATTTCTCCGTGCGCGGTATTCATCTCCTCATTAGGGTGGAGGACGAAGACGGCGAAATAATCCATCCAGACAACTGGACAAGCTATCAAAGGGAGCTTGCGGAGGAATTGTTTGCGGAAATTTGGAAATATTATGATGCGGAACCGGGAACGGCCAAAGAAAAATTTGAGACCTTGGCTGACTTGTTCCTCAAAGCTCCGCGCTTCCTGGCCGGCATCGGGCAGGATGTAAGCGCCCAACCCGAAGGTTTTGATTATGCTCTCGAAAGCAAGGATTATAAATTTGAGTTTTCGAAATATAAATCTGCAGGCCTCATTCTTGAGTATCAGGACTTAGGAACAAAAGGACCAGGCGATTTTGTGAAAGAATTTGAGGATGCGGTCAGAGAAATGTGGAAAGCTGACCCGACTTCCGAGATTCCGACTCCCTATAAGGATCCTGTAACCGGAGAATTTAAGCCCATCATCACCCAATTCGGTTATCATGGCTATGTGAATTTAGGTTCCACGGACATCCCCAAATGGTACTATGCAACCGATAAGGAGAAGGTAAACCCGGGAATCATACCGACATTGGAGATGATCAAGACTTACATTGAGGACAGCGAAAGCACGCACTTGCTTGATGAAAACAAAGAAAAAACAACTGCAGAATTCACAAGCACGATGAAGACGGCTGTCACGACTTATTATTCTTCGCTGTATAAAGAACTTAGCGATTCTAATTATGTGACAATTCATTTATATAAGGATTTACAAGGTTTAGATTTTACCTTCAATTCTGAGAACTATGACGAGGCTCAATTCTTGGATTTCGTCCAGGGTAGAATCAAATCCTACCAGTCCAATCTGCAATACTTTAAAGCGGAAGAGGAATGAAATTTAGGCCTTGAAACCTCAAGGCCTTTCTTAAAAGAAAGAACGAGAGGAGAAACATGGAGTTTTGCGTTATTGCCAGCGGTTCGGGAGGGAACATGACTTTTATCAGGAGCGAGCATGCGAAAATCCTTTTGGATGCCGGCATTTCCCTTCCCGAGGCCAAGAGGCGTACCGCCGAGCACGGAATTGATCTCGACGACATTGATGCCGTCCTGATCACCCATGAGCACGGCGATCATGTTCGCTTTCTTCCCACAATCTTGAAGCGGACGAACGCGACTCTTTACATCAATCGTTTTTCTTTTGATGCGCTTCCGGAAACCATCAAAATCAAATTGATTGCTCATCCGATCAAATTCATCGAGGAAAACAAAAGATATCGAATCCAGGATCTTCATTTCCTGACTCTGAAACTTGCTCATGATAGCGCCAACAATTTCGGCTTTGTTTTCATGGCTTCCGGAAAAAGGCTGGCATACATTACCGACACCGGCTTTTTCCCGATCCATTATCTCGAGATTTTGAAGCAGGTGGATGCGCTCATCATTGAAGCAAATCATGATGTGCAAATGCTTATCGAAAGCGAAAGAAGCTGGAATTTGAAAGAGCGAATCTTATCACCCACCGGCCACATGTCGAATCGGATTTGCGTTCAGGTTTTGGAAGCGGTGCTGAATGGCAGGCAGACCCACATCGTTCTTGCCCACATCAGCAGGGAATGCAATCATCCTGACCTGATAGAACAGGACATCATCCAGGTCATCAGAAAAAAATATGAAGGCGAAATTTCAGTGGCCTCGCAGGAAGAAGCTTCACCGCTTTTTAAAATCTAAATTCCTTATAGGTTAAAAGGAGAACAACATGAAGAAAACATTATTGGTTTTAATGACTGTATTCGCTTTTGCAGTTTTTGTAGGTTGTAAAAGTGAAAAGTACCCGCAAATTTCGGAATCGAACGAACTATATTTTTCAGCCAAAGAAGGAGAATATACTTATACCCTCACCAATGGAGAAGCATACGAAGAAATGAAAACCAAAGTCGGCTTGAATCTCTTGCTCGATACGATTGACAGGGATCTTCTCCAATTTGTGAAAAGAAATGGCAAGAGTTATTGGGATTCGGTAACGGAAGAAGAAATTACGGAAAAAATTGAGGAAGAAATTTTTCCGAGCGGAACCGACAATCTTACCGCTGATGAAATCGAAAAAGCACGTGAAGAGTTTTTCGATAAAATGTTCATCCAGTACGGTTTCAATACCGAAGATGAAGTTCGTGATTATTATCGCCTGACGCTTGCGAAGAGACTGTATGCGAGCGACCGCATTTTCGAACCCGAAGAAGAAGAGGGGGAGGAAGCAGGCGAGAAAAAAGATGATTTTTCGGAAGAAGAATATCAAAATTATTATAAGAATAATTATAAAAAAGGCTATTATGCACTCATCGTTGCATATGAAACTCCCAAACTTGTCCAACAGGCTTTGGAAAGCCTGAACGTCAGAATCGATAGAGGCATTTGGAGCTGGATTGATGGCAATCAGCTTTCCGAGTGGGAGATTGTTGAAACATTAATCGCTTTGTATAACAGCGCCAACTCCCATAAGTTGGACAATTATCCCGAAGCGACTCTGATATTGAATGAGGACACGGAGTACACTATTTCCGGAGACAAAATCAATTTCGTTTTGGAAAATATCAAAGACGAGCTCTTCTATACCCATAACGAGATTTACAGCTATGATTCCGTGCTTCAAAAACAGCTTCAGGACAATCTTGAAAGTTACGGGGAAGGCAGCAATTTCTATCTGAGAAATCCTTTAAGCAACGCGACCGGAAGCAGGCATTATTTGATGATGAAGATTGCGGAAGAAGATGTTCCAGCATTTGAAGATGTAAAAGAGGAAATCAAAGAAAAACTGATTTCCGGCCGCCTCTCTTCCACATTCATATCCAAGAAGATTGCGCAATTACGAAGAGAGCATAATCTTGTCATCTACGATGATTTTCTTGAGGAAAGGTATTCCGAACAAGCCAAAGGTTTGGATGTGGAATATAAGGAAACGAAGAAGCTCAACGGGAATTTGGTCGCAAAAACTGATGTGAGTGAATACAGCGCCGACGAACTTTTTGAAATCATGAGCGAAGGTTACGGGCTCACTTTGGCTGCCTCGAAAATTGAGTATCTGAGATTGCTTTACAATCCGAAATACAATGATATTTATTCCATGGACAAAAGCCTGAAAGAATCTGAGCGGATCATTAAGGGCAAGGAGGATGAATATCAGGCAATCAAAAACGAAATCGAAGACGAAAAGGCGGCTTTTGAGGCCGGAGAATACAAGGACTATGGTTACCCCGCGAAGATGGGCTGGAAGAATTTCATCAAGGTCCGTTACGGAGTGGCGACCGAAGAAGATGTTTTCTACCTCCTTCTCTTTAACCGCGTCAAGGACAATTATGCGAAAAGCTTAGGCAAGATCACAGCTGCTGATTCGGAGCTTGCTGATTTTTACCTCAGGCAGATGCAAAAACAAGTTGATGACTATTTTAAAGCGAGGGGTATCCAACTGGTGATCGAAGTGCTCGACGAGAAAGGGAAGGCCAAAGATCCGGAAAAATGGAATGCTACTCAGAATGAGTATGCCAAGCACTTCTATAAGGACGTTCTTGACTTATTGGCCGCCGAACTTAAGGAAAACGAGACCCATGAAAAGAGATTGCATGAGCTCGTCACGGCTTACAAGAAAGCACCGCGATTCCTGGCAGGACTTCCCCAGGATAAAGACTCACAGCCCTCCGATGCCAGCCAATACCTGTATGAGGGCATTGAAATTTCCAAATATAAAACGGCCGGCTTGAACATCAGATTCTCCGATCTCGGCACATTCACCAACGGAAGCAAAGCCAAAGCTTTGAACGATGCTGCCAAAGAAATTTGGGACAAGGATCCTGACAGCAAAGAAACTGTGATTTACGGTCTCGGTGAAGAGGAGATCCCCTACATCATCACAAGCGAAGGGTTCCATGTTTACATCAATCTGGAAACGATGCCCTTGAGCGAATGGGAAACAGGGAAAGTTTTGCCGACGATTGAACAAATCATGACCTATGAGAAGAGTTCTTCCGATTCGAGTCTGACTACCAAAATCAAGACGGCAATCACCACTTATTATAAGCCCATCCATGACGAACTCACCGGAAGTTACAATGTTGCAGCAACATTGTATGAAGGCCTCAAGACTTTGGAAGTTGAGTTTGGACACGACCATTTCACGGCAACCGATTTTACCCGCTATCTGGATTTGCAGATAGCAAGCAATCGGGAGCGCCTGAAATACACCGATTGACAAAGAATCTCTGCTAGCAGAGATTTTTTGTTTGCGTTGAAAAACAGAGTAAAAAAATGTATAATATACATAATAATAACGGAGGCGATTATGGGACTTTTCAAACTGCACAGTGATTATAAACCGACGGGAGATCAGCCGGAAGCCATCGACAAATTAGTGAACAATATCAAAAACGGCGTCAAGGAACAAACCCTGCTCGGAGCAACGGGAACCGGCAAGACTTTTACAATCGCCAATGTCATTGAAAGAATCGGCAAAAAAACCCTGGTCTTGGCCCATAACAAAACCCTTGCGGGACAGCTCTACAGCGAACTGAAGGGTTTTTTTCCGGAAAACAGAGTCGAATATTTCATTTCTTACTATGATTATTACCAGCCTGAAGCGTATGTCGCCCACCGGGATTTATACATCGAAAAGGACGCCAGCATCAACGACGACATTGACCAGATGCGGCACAGCACCGTGAGCTCGCTTTTGGAGCGGGAGGATGTAATCGTTGTCGCGAGCGTTTCTTGCATTTACGGCATCGGCAACCCCGAGGATTACAGAAACAAAATGCTCACGTTGAGGGTCGGCGACGTCATTCCCCGGGAGGAGATTCTGGAAAGACTCGTCAACATGCAATATGTGCGGAATGATTATGACATCAAGCGCGGGGTCTTTCGGGTCAAGGGCGAATCCCTAGACATCATCCCGCCTTATGAGAAAAATGAAGCCATCCGCATTGAATTTTTTGATAACGAAATCGAAAAAATAAAAATCATCGACATCGTGAGCGGCCGGGCGCTTGCGGAAAAGAGGATCGTGAATCTCTTTCCGGCAACTCTGTTTGCCGTCGATGATTGGAAAATGAAAGAAGCGATTCGGCGCATCAGAGAAGAATTGAAAGAAAGGGTCAAGTTTTTCGAAGAACAAGGGAAGCTGGTGGAAGCGCAGAGGATCAAGCAAAGGACCGAATATGACATCGAAATGTTGGAAGAAATCGGAACCTGCAGCGGGATTGAAAACTACTCCCGCCACATCGGGCTAAGGGAGGAGGGGGAGACCCCCTATACCCTGCTTGATTTCTTCAAAAAGGATTTTCTGCTGGTCGTCGACGAATCCCACGTCACCCTGCCCCAGGTCCGGGGTATGTATGAAGGGGACCGTTCGCGGAAACTGAGTCTTGTGGAATACGGGTTCCGCCTGCCTTCCGCCCTCGACAACAGGCCGCTCCGCTTTGACGAATTCTATGAAAAGCTGGACCAAATCATTTATGTCAGCGCCACTCCCGCCGATTTCGAAAAGGCGAGGAGCCACGAAATTGTTGAACAAATCATCCGCCCGACGGGTCTTCTCGACCCAGAAATCGAAGTCCGTCCGACCGAAGGGCAGATAGACGATCTGATAAAGGAAATCGGCAAGCGCATCAGGGCCAACGAACGGGTCCTTGTTTTGACGCTGACAATCAAGATGAGCGAGGATTTGACCAAGTTTCTGCAGGAATTAAATATCAAAGTTGCTTACCTGCATTCGGAAATCAAATCCTTGGAAAGAATGGAAATCATCAGGGATCTGCGCACGGGCAAATACGACGTCCTGGTCGGAATCAATCTTCTGCGGGAAGGTCTGGACATCCCCGAGGTTTCCCTGATAGCAATTTTGGATGCCGACAAAGAAGGATTTTTACGGAGCGAAACATCATTGATTCAGATCATTGGCCGCGCCGCGAGAAACGCCAACGGCAAAGTCATCATGTATGCTGATGCGGTTACGGATTCGATGAAAAGAGCGATTGAAGAAACCTACAGAAGACGCTCAATACAAGACAGTTTCAATAAAGAACACGGCATCATCCCCAAGACCATTTACAAGCACATCACGGATTCTTTGATGGTGACCAAGGAAATCAAAGAAGAAGAGCACATCATTGATTCTAAGAACCTCAAGCAGATGTCGAAGCTAGAAATCAAGAAATTGCTTGGGGAATTGGAAGCGCAGATGCGGGAAGCCGCGCGTAAATTGGATTTTGAGCAGGCGATGGCCCTGCGCGACATCATCTTTGAAATCAGAGCTGATTTGAGGTAGCATATGAGCAAGAAAAAAGTGATATTGGGGCTATCCGGGGGCGTGGACAGCGCGGTCGCCGCCATCCGCTTGTTGGAGGAAGGCTACGAAGTTGAAGGGCTGTTCATGAGAAACTGGGATTCCTCCTTAAACAAAGACATCAGGGGCAATCCCCATGTCAATGACTCGGTCTGTCCGCAGGAAATAGATTATCTTGATGCGTTGGAGAGTGCCCGGATATTGGGAATCAAACTCCACCGAGTCGATTTTGTTCAGGAATACTGGGATAAAGTTTTCACTTATTTTCTGGATGAATACCGGAAAAACCGCACTCCCAATCCCGACATCCTCTGCAACAAAGAAATAAAATTCAAATGTTTCCTGGAAAAAGCTTTTGCCATGGGAGCGGATTACATTGCGATGGGGCATTATGCCCGCGTCCGCCATCATCCGGAAGTGGAGCTCCTCAGGGGCGTGGATCCTAGCAAGGACCAGAGTTATTTCCTCTGCCAGCTTTCCAAAGAGCAGCTTTCAAAAACCCTCTTTCCAATCGGAGACATGCATAAGGGGCAAGTCAGAGAGCTTGCGAAAAGGCATAGGCTCAATGTCGCGAAGAAAAAAGACTCGACGGGTGTTTGTTTCATTGGCGAAAGGAATTTCAAAGAATTCTTGAAGAATTATTTGCCTGCCAAGGAGGGAAACATGGAAACCCTCCGGGGGGAAGTCGTCGGACGGCATGAAGGAACGATGTACTACACCATCGGCCAACGCCGCGGCCTCGGTCTCGGCGGGGCGGGAGAACCTTGGTTCGTACTAGGCAAGGATGTGAAGAGGAACGTGCTCCTGGTCGGAAGGGGAGCCGAGCAGGAAATCCTTTATTCCAACCGCGCCATCATTACCGACATTAATTGGTTGAGCAAGGATTTTACGGAAAGGGAATGCACCGTCAAGTTCCGTTATCGCAGCAAGGATATTAAAGCTACAATCAAAAAAATCAATGAAAATACAATCGAAGTCCATTATCCCGGGCGCGCCAAAGCCGTTACCCCGGGACAGGCCGCCGTTTTCTATGATGGCGATCTTGTTCTGGGTGGGGGGACGATCGACAAAGTATATTTGGATGAGGAATTACGTCCTTATTGTTAGGGGGAAGCGATGGAAGAAATTCATGGCACAGTGACGAAAGTGACTTATTATAATCCGGACACCCATTTCGGAGTGGTTCGCATCAAACTGGATTATAGGGATGAAAAGCTTGTAAAATACAGAGATAAGCTTTTTTCCAATTTGCTCACGGTCACGTGCAGTTTTGATCGCCAACCGATTGTAGACGAAGAATATGAATTCACGGGTGAATTCGTCACCAATCAATACGGGCTTCAGTTCAAAGCCGCAAGTTATTTCCGCCGCGAAGCCAGCACTCCTGAAGGGATCATTGCCTTTCTTTCGAGCGAGCTCTTTCCCGGAATCGGAAAAGTGGCTGCTGCGCGTGTATATGAAGCTCTGGGAAAGGATTGCATTAATCTGATTGAAAAAAACCCCGAACTTGTGGAGGGGATTCCGGGGCTCAATTCAAAACAGAGGGAAACGCTCAAGACAAGGATTGTCGGGTTAGAAAAGCAAAAGCTGGTGCTCCTGAAACTTTTGGAGTTGGGAATCACAATGAATGCCGCTTTGAAATTGTTGAAATCGCTCGGCGAGGATGCCTTTGAGATCATCAAAGAAAACCCCTATTGCTTGATTGACCGCGTTGAAGGATTCGGTTTCAGGAGAGCGGACAAAATCGCCATGGAAATCGGAATTCCCAAGAACAGTCCGCGCAGATTCGAAGCTTTGATTTTCTACCTTCTCCGAGAACGCTGTTTCCGCACGGGAAATGTCTATCTCGAACATGAAGAACTCTTTCAACTTGCCGGAGAAGAACTGAACCGCGAAGAGAACATTTTCTTTTTAGAAGATTTTGAAAAAGCATTGAAAAATTTAGCCATCAACAAAAAAATCTATATTGATGAAGAAAAATGCGTTTATCTATTCAAACTCTACATATCAGAAAATCTCCTGGCACAAAAAGTCAATGAATTTTTGAAAAACGGAGTTCAAAAAGGATATAATATAAACGAAATTGAAATAATTATTAAAAAAATACAAGAAAAAAACGGTATTGTTTATACCGAAAAACAAAGAGAAGCGATTATCCAAGCACTCTTGGAGCCGCTCGTGATCATCACCGGCGGTCCCGGAACCGGCAAGTCGACAATCATCAAAGCAATCATTGAAGCGATCCTTGAACTTGAACCCAGCGAAGTGATTTCGGAAAGAATCGCATTGCTTGCGCCGACTGGTCGCGCCGCGAAAAGACTGAACGAAGTCTGCCGCTTCCCGGCGCAGACGATTCACCGTTTTTTGGGTTTTGAAGGACAAGGAATTTTCCGTTTCGGTCCGGAAGCGAAAACGGACGCGAAAATCGTAATTATTGATGAATTTTCGATGGTCGATTTGAATCTGGCGGCAAGGCTTTTTTCCAGCCTCGAAAACGAAGCCAAAATAATCCTCATCGGCGACGTCGACCAATTGCCTTCTGTGGAGCCGGGAGAAGTTCTCGCGGATCTGATAGCTTCCAAAGAAATAAAAACGGTGCGGCTGGATCAGATTTACCGCCAATCCTCCGACTCCACGATCATCTCCCTTGCCCATTTCGTCAATCAGGGTTATGTGGGGGCGGACATTCTTGTGAAGCAGGAGGACAGAAACTTCATTCGCCTGGATGACGGAAGCATTCTGCCCGGAATCTTAAAAACCGTCGAACAGGCAATTCTGAAAGGGATGGACCTCATCAGGGACATTCAGGTTTTAGTTCCCCTTTACAAAGGCGAAATCGGAATCCACGCCATCAATCGTAAGCTTCAGGAAAAATTCAATCCCGGTGACGGAAAGGAAATCAAAAACCAGGACAGGGTTTTTCGGGTCAACGACAAGGTCATCCAACTGGTCAATCGCAGCGAAAAAGGTGTCATGAACGGGGACATCGGCTACATCCTTTCCCTGAATCAGGAAGAAGGGGAATATAGCGGTCTCACTGTCATGTTTGACTTCGGCCCTGTCGATTATAAGATGGATGAACTGGAAGATTTGACGCATGCTTATGCGATATCAATCCACAAATCGCAGGGCAGCGAATACGATCTTGTCATCATACCTTTTTCTTACAAATATTATGTGATGCTCAAGCGGAAACTGATCTACACGGCAATCACAAGGGCCAAGAAATTTTTGGTCATGCTCGGAAACATTGACGCATTTCGCTTCGGGTTGAGGGACGTGGAGCTTAAAAGAAAAACAAAACTTTCCGAAAAAATAAAAAATGGTTTCAATTTGCTTACTGATGATTTCGAAGAAGCAGAGCACATGGAAAATCTTTCGCCTTATGATTTCATGGATTGAAGAGATAATATAAATGCATGCTTTTATCGGAAAGAGGTGGGATATTGAATAAAGCTTTATCGTATATGCTAATCGGTGCTCTTGGTTCTGGCGCGCTTTTCCTCTATCTGAATAATCGGGAAACGATTAACAGCAAGATGAAAAAATTGAAAAGAGAAGGGTTGAACAGAATCAAAAAGATTAAAGCAACGACAAATGAATAGTTCATTCTAAGAGCATAGGCCTGGAGTCTATGCTTTTTTAACGCAAATTACATTCATGGGAATAATATATTGGGGGAGGTAAGTATGAAAGAAAAACTTAAAAAAATCATCATTCCCCTGCTCGCTGTAGCGTTGCTTCTCCTGGGTTTCTTTTTCAGAAAGGAAGAGGAAACCCAACCCCGCATCGAAGGGAACGAGGAGAGCGCCGGCGCGGAGATAATTGTGGAAATAAAGGGGGAAGTGAGGTATCCCGGGGTTTATCAGGTTTCCGGGGATGCGAGAGTCTATGAGTTGGTCCGGATTGCAGGGGGTTTCACTTCAGCAGCCAATGCCGAATCAGTTAATTTGGCGGATTTTCTAAAGGACGGCTGTTCCATTTATGTCGCACCACGCGTGGAAGCCCAAAAAGGGAAAATATCCCTCAATCGAGCGTCTTTGGAAGAGTTGATGACGCTGAAGGGAATCGGGGAAGTGAGAGCGCAAAGCATCATTGATTACCGCGAATTGCATGGGGGTTTTAAAACCATTGATGAACTTAAGAATGTTCAGGGCATTTCCGAAAATCTTTTTGAACAGATTAAAGAATTCCTCACCTTATAGGAAACTCATCAATAATTTGTTCCTCATTGCTTTTTTCATTGTTCTCCTTCTGCTGGCAACCAATAACATTCTTGGCCTGCTTCCGCTTACGATTTACGGTTACTATCTTTTCCGAAACGAGCGCTTGCTTTTCCGTTTTTCCGCACTTCTGGCTTTACTTTTTCTGATCCATTTTTTCTTTTTGGAGGTGACGATTAAACCGGAAACAGATCCCGCTTTTTCCGGCGTGGTGATTGGCATTGAAAAGAAAGAAAATTACCAGAAATTGACGCTGAAAAAAGGACACAGACGCTACCTCATCCATGATTATGAATTCCTGGATCTTTCTTTGGGGGATGTTGTGGAAGGGTGGGGAAGGGTTTTGCCTGCCGATCCAGCAAGGATAGAGGGCGGTTTTGATTACCGGGCATTTTTGAAACATCGGAAGGTGGTCAAATGCGTGCGTTCGGAAGAATTGCAGATAAGCTCAAGAAAGTATTCCTGGCGGCGTCTGAAAACTCTCTTTTACAACCACCTGGAGAAAAATTTTGAAAAAAATAATTTAATATTTTTAAAAGCCATGCTCGTGGGTGACGATGGTGCTTTTTCCGAAGAACTAAAATTAGCAGTCCAAAAAAACGGCATTTTACATTTATTCGCGGTATCGGGATTGCATATTATGATATTTGTAGGCATTATTAACAAATTTCTACATTTTTTTAAAATCAAGGAGAATATAATTATTCTTGCGACCTCAACATTTCTTTGCTTTTATCTGGTGATTACGGGGTTTGCGCCCTCGGTGCTGAGGGCTGCGCTGATGTATTATTGCGGTGTTTTAAACAAAAAACTCAAGCTCGGATTTTCTTCGTTGGATATTGCTTCTTTCTGTTTTCTGATTTTGATATTGATCAATCCCTATTATATGTATGATCATGGCTTTGTTTTGAGTTTTTTTGCTGCTTATACAATCATCCTATTCTCGCCCATGCTTTCTTCGAGGGACCATTTCGTTCAGCTCCTTTCGATTTCGCTTGCCATAAACATCATCACTCTTCCCGTCATCATCAATCTGAATAATGAAATCAATCTTTTAAGCCCGCTCACGAATGTGATATTCATTGATTTGGTTGAGATCGTCATGTTGCCAGCATCCCTGCTTGTTGTCGTTTTGCCGTTTCTGGGTGAGGTTTATGAATACCTAGTCATTGCTTTTGAAAAAGCGGCGGTTTACCTTGGGGAAAAATTGTACTTACCGCTACGGATTGCGAATTTTTCCTTCCTTTCCGCAGGTATGTATTATTCATTGTTGCTTGCTCTTTGCGTCTTCCAGCAAAAAAAAACATATAGGCGTTTGTTGATCATTCTCAACCTTGGCTTCCTGTTTCTCTGCTTAAACAAAAACCGCCTGCAAGCGGAAGGGGAGGTTCATTTTCTTGATCTTTACAACGGTGAAGCCATCTTCATCCAAGCACCCTTCAACCAATGCACCGCTTTGATTGATGCCGGCTCCGGAAGCAACGACGATCTCGTCAGCTTTCTCAAAAGCAAAGGCATCAGGAGATTGGATTATTTGTTTCTGACGCATGACCATCATGACCATAACGGTGGCGCCTGCGATGTGTATGCAAATTTTTCCGTAAAAAAAACGGTGGTCAGTGCATATGATGTTAGTGGTATAGGAAAAAGCGGGAACGTTTTGCGCGTCCGCGCGGGGGACAGGGTTGCCTGCGGGAAGATAAATTTCATGATTCTTCATCCAGATCGCGATTATGGCGATGAAAACGACAACAGCATCGTGATTCTTGCGCGCATCGGGAATAAAAATTTCCTTTTCCTGGGGGATGTCGGAAGAAAAATCGAAGAAAAACTTTTGAACTATGATTTGCAGGTTAATGTCATAAAAATCGCGCATCACGGAAGCAGGACATCGACGAGCCCCTCATTCATCAGAAGTTTGCGTCCGCAACATGCGATCATTCAGACGGGCAGGGGTGAAAGGTTCGGATTCCCACACACAGAGACCATCGCGACTCTGGAAGGAAACGGCGTCATCATTTACCGCACCGATTTGCATTATTCGATCAAATACCGCTTCCGAAAAAATGAAAGTATATTTGAAACCATGGGGTGAATAATAATCTTGTCCATTAAATGTTATTTTATAATAACATTTAATGAGTATATATAAAAGGCGCCTTCGGGTGCCTTTTCTCCATTCTCCTTGACAAACAATTATCGTTGTTTTATTATAATAACGGAGGGAAATTATGTATTGTAGGAATTGCGGAAGGGAAATCCCGACAGAAGCAAATTTCTGTCCGGATTGCGGAAGCAGCATTGCGGAAGTTCGGACGCAAAGCGGAAATTATTCCGCGACGGCCACCATTGCAACCGGAGCGTTTGCCATAGTGGCGAGCATGTTCTTGGAAAGAACCATCGCCCTCATCGGGATTCCTTTCGGAATATTTGCAATCATCAGCGGCATCAAACTATTAAAAACCCCCCTGCTTAAGAAAGCGCTGCTCGGGATGACTTTCGGTCTTTTGGCCGTCATCTTCGGGGTTATTTTCATAATTCAATGGGGTGTTCAAATTAAGACACTGAATGAACTCAGCGCAAAGGTCGAGAAGAATTTTTCGCTTGTGCTTCCGGAAAGGGAACCGGACTATGCGCTCCTGTATTTTGACAGATATGATGATGCATCCTTTTGGGCGAATGAATACCATTTTGATTTGAATGATTCTGAATATGAAGCTCTATTGGATCAGAATCTCGGATGGCACCTGTATGAAAACAATTCCGTTGCCAAGCATTTCTCACACTTCTTGGGCATTGAAAAAGGTGATTATACATGCATTGACAACAATCAAGAAGGCTTGCTTGTTTCCGATTTTGAAAAAAGAGAAGAATTCAATTATTGGGCGCTCATCCTCGATCATGAAAACAGAATACTTATCATTTATGAGATTTGGAAGTGAATTATGGAATTGACAAGCATTTATTTATTTACCGGTCCGGAAACTTTTTTGATTGACAACAAAATAAAGAGAATTGTTCTGGAATCGGGCGCTGACGAATTTAACATCAGCAGGTACGACGAAGAAGAGACGGGCATCGGCGAAGCGATCCGCGATGCCGCCACGCCGCCGTTCATGGCTGAAAGAAAAGTCGTGATCATCAAAAATCCCTTGTTTCTTACGAGCGAGAAAAATTTAGAGCTTTTGGAAAATTCCGCCTTTCTGAATTATTTGAACCATCCCTTAAATTCCACCGTTTTGATTATTAATGCGGGAAATTTGAAGTTGGATGAACGAAAGGAAGTAGTGAAACAATTGAAAAAAACCGCACATGTGGAAGAAGTGCGGCCGCTTTCGGAAATCGAAATCACCGGCTGGGTCAAAAGGCAGTGCACTCTGAACAGCGTGGCGATTAAGGATGACGCAATCAAAATTTTTCTCAGACTCGCCGGTTCGAATCTGCAGAACGCCAAAAACGAATTGGACAAATTAATTAATTATGTCGGCCCTTCCGGAACAATTTCCGCTGACATTGTCCGGCGGGTTGTTGTAAAAGAGATATACAATGACGTTTATGCCCTGACCAATTCGATTCTGGATCAGGACAAAGCGAAAATCATCAACATCTATAATGAATTGCTCGCTTCGGGAAACGACGTGCATTATCTTTTCAGTTTGGTTGCGAAGAGCCTCAGGGAAACCCTCCTGGCCCGCATCATGCTGGAATCCGGCTATACCCAAGCCGACATTGCTAAAAAAATGAACATCAGCAGCGGCAGGGCCTATTATTTGGTCAAAAACGCGCGCGCCGTTGATTTGGAGAAAATCAAGAGGAATGTGAAAAAATTGGGGGATTTGGATTTTAGGATTAAAAGCGGCCAAATAGACATCAAAAGCGGATTTGAATTCTTCCTGTTTGGGTTATAAAAAATAGGGGCGGGGCCCCTTTTATTTTTTTATGCGATAATTAACCTGACGCCGGCTTCCGCCAACATATTGACGTATTTTTGTTCAGGTTCGCGGTCGGTAACCAAATAGTCGATGTCCTTGAAATCAGAACTCCTGCATAAAAAGGTTTTATCGAATTTTGTGTGATCGGCAAGCAGGATGTGAATTTTTGAATTTTTCAACATTTCCCTCTTTACCATGCATTGTTCTGGGTTTGCCTCAGTTATTCCTTGGGGAGAAATTCCGGCGCAGGAAAACAAAAATGCATTGCAGTTGAACTTATTGATGTATTCGATCGTGTCGGCGCCGAGGATGGAATTCGTCTTTACATTCACGAAGCCCGGAGTGATGTAGACATTTGCGGAAGATGACTGCATGAGGATGGCGGCATTGTTCAGACCATTGGTGATGACGGTCACGTCCTGCAGATTGTTGAACAGATAAAGAAGATGCCCGATTGTGGTGCTGGAATCGACGAAATAAGATTGGTTGTTTTGGAGGAGTTCAATACATTTGCCGGCAATTTTTCTTTTTTCGCTGACTTGCTTTTGTTCGCGAATAAGGATTGAGGATTCGTTTGCGATTGATTCCACAATCATTGCTCCACCGTATGTTCGTTTGATCAGACCCTTTTGTTCCATTTTTGTCAGATCGCGCCGCAAAGTGGCTTCGCTCACATAGAGAATTTCCATTAGTTTTTTTGTGGAAACGGCCTTTTCCTTCTGTAAAATTTCCAGTATTTTTTGATGTCTTTCGCTGATGAGCATGTTTTTCCTTTCTCATTAATGAACGTTTATGATTGATTTTAATTGGATTATAACAAAAATATGAATATTTGTCAAAATGTCTGTCAAAGATTGACATATTCAATCATTTCCAATTATACTTTGGTTAGGAAAAGAGGCAAATGCATGAAAACGTATTACTTATCGATTGATTTGGGCGCTTCCAGCGGGCGGGCAATTGTTACGGAAAAGGTCGGCTGGGACCTATTGTTTCACGAGATCCATCGTTTCAAAAACCGAATTTATGAGGAAAGAGGAACACTCTATTGGGATTTTTCGTGGATTTATGCAAATGTTCTAAAAAGCATTGAAATGGCTTTCGAAAGGTATCCCGAGATTAAGGCCATCGGCATCGACTCCTGGGGTGTCGATTATGGTTTGCTCGATGCTTCGGGGGAACTTATGCGCGATCCTGCCTGCTATCGGGACGCACGCGGTCGGAAAGCGGAAGAAATTGTTTACGCCGTAATTGACAAAAAGCGCCATTACCGAGCAACAGGCATCCAGCACCTCCATTTCAACACAATTTTTCAACTTGCTTATGATGCCCATTATGAACCGGAAATCTTCCGAAAAGCCGCCAAGGTTCTCCTCATTCCGGATCTAATCGCATATATGCTTACTGGAAAGCAGAGGGCGGAAATCACCAATCTTTCCACTACCGGGCTCTTTTCTCCCTTCACGGGTTCCCTCATTCCGGAAAGCGAAGCCTTGGGCATCGGGGAGGATCTCTTTCCCGAAAAGATTGAACCGGGAGAAGCATACGGACTGCTGAAAGAAGCCCTTTCCCGTCGCTTGGGCGTTCCGCAGGTACCCGTGGTCGCGGTCTGCTCGCACGATACGGCCAGCGCCGTGCTGACGGTGGAGGACGCCGCAAACCGCGTTTACATCAGTTCCGGGACTTGGAGCCTTTGCGGGACGGTGCTTGACGAACCCGATGTCTCCGAGACTGCCTACCTCAACAATTTTACAAACGAACTTGGCCAGGGCGGAAAAATCCGTTTCTTAAAGAACATCGCGGGATTATGGATAGCAAATGAATGCCGGCGCGCTTGGAGCGAAGCTGGAAAGAATTTCAGTTATGAAGAACTCAACAGCATGGCGGCGCAGGCCCCGGGCTTCCGGACACTTTTCGACCCGGACGATCCTCTTTTCGTGGAACCGGGAATGATGCCTGAGCGAATCCGGGATTATTGCCTCCGTAGCGGGGAAACGGTGCCCGAAGGGGCAGGCGCATACTATCGCGCTGTCTACGACAGCTTGGCTTGCAAATATCGTTATGTAATTGAGGGATTGGAGTCGATCGTCGGTCGGAGGTACGATGCGATCGTCATCATCGGCGGTGGCAGCAGAATCGACTTATTGAACCAACTGACGGCATCGGTTACCGGAAAGAAAGTCGTAACCGGAGCGCAGGAAGCGACCATCATGGGGAATGCTCTCATTTTGATGCTTTACGGAGGGGACGTCTCCACGGTCGCAGAAGGCAGAAGGTTGCTTATGGAGACGGAGGGCGAAAAACGGTATTTACCGCTTGAAGATGATGATTATGCCGGCCATTATCAGAGATTTTTGGAAAGGATGAAGAAAAATTGATACACGAACATTATGCGTTAGCCAAGAAAATATATGCCAAAATCGGGGTTGACACCGATGCGGCGTTAGCCAAACTGAAGAAAGTGAAAATCTCCTTGCAATGTTGGCAGGGAGACGATGTGGAAGGGTTTTTGTTTAAGGAGAACGCCCTGTCCGGAGGCATACAGGTTACCGGGAACTATCCCGGAAAAGCCCGCAACGCAGAGGAACTGCGGTCGGATTTTGAAATGGCTTTGAGTCTGATTCCAGGTAAACACAAGGTTAACCTGCATGCGATTTATGCCGACACCGATGAAAAAGTCGACTTGGATGAATTGGAACCCAGGCATTTCTCTTCCTGGGTGGAATGGGCGAAAACGCAGGGAGTCGGACTCGATTTTAATCCGACTTGCTTTTCCCACGAGAAAGCGGAGAGCGGTTTCACGCTTTCTTCCGCCGATACTAAAATCAGGGATTTTTGGATTAGGCATTGCCGGGCATCCCGAAAAATCGGCGCTTATTTCGGAAAAGAACTCGGACAGAAAGCGGTCGTGAACATCTGGATTCCTGACGGATATAAAGACCTTCCGGTGGATCGCTATGGTCCGCGCGCACGTTTGAAAGAAGCACTTGACATCATTTATTCGGACAAATACGATGACGAATACATTTTTGACGCCATAGAGCCGAAACTCTTCGGTATTGGAGCAGAAGCTTATACGGTCGGTTCGAGTGAATTCTATTTCGGCTATGCCGTCGAAAACGGCAAAGCTCTTTGCCTCGACACCGGTCACTTCCATCCGACCGAAAGTGTTGCCGATAAAATTTCGGCCGTCCTCCTTTATACAAAAGAGCTTTTGCTTCACATCTCTCGACCGATGCGCTGGGATTCCGACCATGTTGTGATTTTTGACGACGAGCTCGGTGCTCTCGCCTCGGAGTTAGTCAGAAATAGTTTTTTGGAAAGAACCCACATCGGATTGGATTTTTTTGACGCTTCAATAAATCGGATCGCAGCTTGGGTCATCGGTGCTCGCAGCGTCCAAAAAGCATTGTTAAGGGCTTTTCTCGAACCAATCGAGCTGCTCAAAGAATACGAAGCCAAGGGGGATTACACCTCACGTTTGGCGCTTATGGAAGAACTGAAAAATTACCCGCACGGAGCCGTGTACGATTATTTCTGTGTGACGGAGGGTGTTTCTGCGAAAGACTGGCTCGATAAAGTAAGAAATTATGAAAAAACACTCAAGAGGTAGAAAGGTAGAAGAATAATGAAGGACATTTTCACTTCCCCTTTTGTCGCGGAATTTTGCGATTTAATTGACAATATGTACCGCCTCGGCTGGGACGAGCGCAATGGAGGAAATGTTTCCTATATTCTTAATGAAGAGGAAGTAGCAGAGTATTTGGATCCCGAGTCATCCATTCGTACGCTCAATATCGGTTGCAATGCATCAGCTTTATCAGGAAAAATTCTTCTCGTCACTGGCAGCGGTAAATATTTCAAAAACATAAAAAAAGATCCGGAAGCAAATATCGGCATAATGAAAATAAACTCGGACGGGAAAACGGCTTCGCTCCTGTGGGGACTGAATGACGGCGCGGTTCCCACTTCGGAACTTCCTACGCATTTGCTGGCACATGCGGAAAGGCTGAAAGCCGATCCCGATCATAGGGTTGTAATCCACACGCACGCGACCAATCTTGTTGCCATGACATTTGTTCATAGTTTGAACGAAAAGGAATTCACAAGGACGCTTTGGAAAATGAATACCGAATGCTTAGTCGTTTTTCCCGACGGAATAGGCGTTCTTCCCTGGATGGTTTGCGGGAATGAGGAAATCGCATGCAGGACGGCTGAGAAACTGCGCGCCTCCCGTCTAGTGATTTGGGCTATGCACGGAGTCATCGGCGTCGGAAAAACGCTCGATGATGCTTTCGGTCTTATCGAAACGGCCGAGAAGGCAGCAGAAACTTATTTCAAAATTTCCGGATTTGCAGAGAAAAAGGGAATCACCGATGAGCAGTTAAAATCTTTGGCTTCAGCGTTTAAAGTCAACACCAAACCTGGTTATTTAGATTGAAAGAGGGATGAATTTGAAAAAAGAAGCAGTATGGATCTGGTATCCCGGAGATTTTGAAATCGCTCTTGCCAAGAAGGTAATGACCAGGAGATACGAAATTGTATTTATTCCTCCCTTTTGGCGTTTAGACGATTGTTACCATAATGTAAAATTTATGAAGGAGGTTTTGCTCAATAAACCGGAAATTCTTAATATAAAGAGCGAAGGTAAAACAAACGTTTCAATTAACGGAAGATATGTTTACGGTTTTTCTGGTTTGCTCAAGCTTCCACCTGGCAAATGGCTATTAGAGATTGTTTGTTTTAATCCCGACGGCCTTCCTGCCATTTTGGTTGAAGGCGAAGAAATTATATCTGATTTGAGTTGGAAGGTGACATGCGGAGATGGAAAATATGTAAAGGTCGGGACTAGCCGTCTTGTCAATAAAAAACCCTCGCCTAACGATGTTCGCTTGCCGACCGAAATCCGTTTTCCGTTAAGGGAGTTTAAAGTTGACGATAAAACAATATACGATTTCGGCGAAGAAATGATGGCCTACCTTTAAATTGATGGAGTAGAAGGATCGGGCAACATAGCTATATATTATGGCGATTATGCTTTTAAATCTCCGATGGATTTGATTAAGTTATTAGAAAAGACAAACAAAAAAACCTTCTGATATCGGAAGGTTTTTTTGTTTTAAGGAAGCTTTATATTGATATAAAAAAAGGTTGTTGATGGCCAACAACCGGGGGGGTTTAGACCTGATTTACCAATTTCGAAAGCCGCGACTTCTTCCGGCTGACAAAATTCTTATGGTAAATGCCTTTAGCTAAACCCTTGTCTAATTTTTTGAAAGCAAAACTTAAAGCTGATTTCGCTTCTTCAAGATCATTATTATGGACTGCCGTTTCGACTCTTTTGATGGCTGTCTTAACGGATGATTTGAAAGCGGCGGTCTGTAATCTTTTCTTTAAATTTGAGCGATTACGTTTTTCCTGTTGTTTGATATTAGCCATATTTACCTCCAGATTTTATACAACTTATTTTACCAAAAAAGCATCCGAAAAGCAAGGCTTTTAGATGCAAAATAAATAGCCATGATGTAAATATTTGGAAATCGTAAAAATTTGGAAAAGGCAAACAATATTCAAAGAGGTGATAATATGAATTTAGAGAAGTTTCAAATCCGAACAGATTTGGCTTTCGAAGCCTTGGATCTGAAGAAAACGACATATGCCGAGGAAGTAATCAATGAAGAATTTGAAGAAGACAATCTCATCATCAGGAGAACGGTCATATCGGAAAATGTCGGCAGGGAAATCGGAAAGAAACCGGGATTATACTATGTCTTGGATACAAAAGCTATAAAAACTCATGATCATGACGAACTTAAGAAGTGTGAAAACGCCCTCACACAAATTATCAAAGAAGTGCTCAGGGCAGAAAACATTACGGAAAAGAGCAGGGGGTTGGTGGTGGGGCTCGGGAACATCAATGTCACTCCCGACTCCCTGGGCCCCATCGTCATTGACAATGTCATCGTTACAAGGCACATGTTCCTCCTCAATCCGGAAGAAGTTTCCGAAGGCATCAGCGACGTTTCCGCCATTGCCCCCGGAGTGATGGGAAACACGGGAATAGAGACCTATGACATCATCGAAGCGGTTGTAAAAAAGATCAATGTCGATTACCTGATTGTCGTTGATGCTTTGGCCGCGCGGTCCGTGGCAAGGGTGAACAAAACAATCCAGGTTACAAACACGGGGATATCCCCCGGCTCCGGCGTAGGGAACTCAAGAAAAGAAATCAGCAAGGAGACGATGGGGATACCCGTGATCGCAATCGGTGTTCCGACAGTCGTTGATGCGGCTACGATTGCGAGCGACACGCTTGATTTGTTGCTGCGTTACTTGAACCACAAAATTGAGCAACAAAACCGCCCCATTCAGAACATCAGCGTCGGTCCGGAAAAAATTGATGTTGAGAGAACCGAATTGCCCGATGAAGAGTATCGCAAAGAATTCATGGGTGAGTTTGGTCGTTTGAGTGAGGAAGACAAAATTAAACTCTTGGAAGAAGTGCTCACTCCCAACGGTTACAATATGATGGTGACCCCCAAAGAAGTGGACCTCGATATTTCCGATCTGTCCGAAGTGATCAGCGGCGCGATCGACAGGTCTTTGCATACGATTGTTGATAATGGAATAATCGCTTGATGCATATAAATGAATGATGGATAAAGTAAAATTCATTTTCATTTTCAGCCTGGGCTTGTTCTGTTTCATTTATAATCTCGTGCGCTTTGGCCTTCCTTCCTTGCCCGAAGATGTGCTCCGCGTCTTTCTCCAAGGTCAGCTTGGAGGAGGAGCGGATTCATCGTTCATCGGCACGGTTTTTGATTGCTTGCTCAGGTTTGCCTGCAATGTGGACATAAACGATTTAAAAACATATTTCAAAAGTTTCGGAGTTTAAAATGAGAAAATTAGTTTACGTTTTTTTGCTTGTCTGTATTTTTGTGTTTGGCATGACGCTCGGAAAATCCGAGCCGCGATCGGAAAGCGGCAGGATTCAGGAGAGGATTGAGGAATTTGAAAAAGAAATCCAAACTCCCGGCAATCGCTACAGCCCCCGGGAGAAAATTGATCCCAATCTTGCGAATGAAATCGCAAAGACGGGCGAAAATCTCATCACCAAGGGTTTTGATTATTTATTGGAGGCAATCAACTCTTTGATTCAGAAATGAGCGGCGCTGCGCGCCGTTTTCATTTGCAAGCGGAATGCCCATGTGTTAAAATATAAATAAATTGCATGAGCGGGTGAAGATATGAAAAGAAAAATCATAATCATAGGAGGCGGCGCTTCGGGCATCGCCTGTGCCTTAAGGATGAAAATGAGGAACCCGGAACTCGATTGCCTGATTTTGGAACAAAATCCCCGCATCGGGAAAAAAATCTTGAAAACCGGAAACGGAAAATGCAACATCAGCAATCTCCGCATGGCTTCCGAACATTACAATCAGCCGGATTTTATTGCCAGGTGCTTGGAAAGTTTCTCCGTAAATGACTTGGTCGAATTTTTCCGAAGGCTCGGACTGCTTCTCCGTGCCGATGCCGCGGAGAGGCTCTATCCTCACAGCGAATATGCGAACACCGTTTTGGAAGTTTTGCTTCAGGCTTTAAGCAAATATCGCATTGAAGTCCTGTGCAACCAGCGCGTCAGGGAAATCCAACAAGGGGACGGTTTTGAAATCCTGACCGAAGACAGTCGTTTCTTTTCCGATGTCCTCGTGATTGCCACGGGTTCGCTGGCGCAGGAAAAAACTAACGGCTATGAGCTTTTGGGAAACCTGGGGCATTCGCTCACCCCGCTGGAACCGGGCCTGGTCGCTCTCGCAACGAAAGAAAATATGAGCAGCCTGCGGGGAATCAGGGTAAAATGCAGAGCGAAACTCCTCGACCGCGGGAAAATCATCCATGAAGAATCGGGCGAAATTCTTTTCAAAGAAAAAGGGTTGTCGGGAATTCTGGCGCTGAACCTTTCCCGCCATGCAAGGCCCGGAAACATCGTCAGTTTGGATTTGTTTCCCGATGTTGACATCCTTCGCTTTTTGGAGGAAGCTTTGGCAGAGAAAAGCATGGATGAAGCGCTCCTGGGGACATTACCTAAGATGCTTGCACATGAGGTATTGAAAAGAAACATAAACCATGATTTGCAAGCAATCCATGCGACTCTACGGGGACTCACCTTTGAAATAACGGGTAAATTCGGTTACGAATTTGCGCAGATTACGCTCGGGGGCGTGCGCATTGAAGAAATCAACCATGATTTTTCTTCAAAGAAAAATCAGGATCTCTATGTCATCGGTGAAATTCTCGACGTGGACGGGGGATGCGGCGGTTATAATCTCCACTTTGCCTGGATGAGCGGGATCTTGGCTGCCGATGCCATTGCCGATCGCTTTGAAAAAAACTTATAAATGTTTACTAATGCCGCTTTTTATTGTATAATAGTTATAAGCAAACAAGGAGAGAACAGGTATGAATCTGCCGAATAAACTGACGGTTGCGCGAATTTTTGCGATCCCGTTGATCATTATCGTTTCATTAATTCCTTTTTTTTCAAGCATAACTCTTTTTGGAAGCGCCGGCAACGAAGTGACTTTGGAAAACATCTTGGTTTTCGGAATTTTTTCCTTGGCCGCTTTCACTGATTTTCTCGACGGACACATTGCCAGGAAGCATAACTTAATTACTGATTTCGGAAAATTCATGGATCCGCTTGCGGATAAGCTCCTTGTGCTCACGGCGCTGATTTATCTGCTTGAAAGAGGAAGGTTCCAGGTTTTTGGCTTTCAGCTGGGATTTGTGATCACAATCATTCTTGCCCGGGAATTCATGGTCACCGGCATCAGATTGGTCGCGGCCGACAACCAACAGGTAATCGCTGCGAGCAAGCTTGGCAAAGCAAAGACGGTGTCGCAGATGTTTGCGATCCTGTTTTTGCTGGTGAACAACTATCCCTTCACTTTGCTCGGGGATTTGGGAAGGGAAATCACTGCCATTGTTTTGATTGGCTTGGCAGGAATTTTGACTCTGGTATCGGGATTTGATTATTTTATTAAAAATAGAAACATCATATTGAATAGCAAATAAGGAGTAAAAATGGCAGAAGAGAAAATGAAAGCCTTGGAATCAGCTTTTAAACAAATCGAAAAGCAATACGGAAAAGGCTCCATAATGAGATTGGGGGAAAAAAACCTGGAAGAAATGGAGGTCATTTCTTCGGGTTCGCTCTCGCTTGATTTGGCCCTGGGCGTCGGCGGTTATCCAAAGGGAAGAATCATAGAAATATACGGCCCCGAAAGCAGCGGGAAAACGACTTTTGCTTTGCTGGCGATAGCGGAAGCGCAAAAGGCCGGCGGGTATGCCGCATTCATTGATGCCGAACATGCATTGGATCCTGTTTATGCGAAGAATCTGGGCGTCGATGTTAACAATCTGATTATCTCGCAGCCGGACACTGGCGAACAGGCCTTGGAGATTGCGGAACACTTAATCCGCAGCAACGCCATTGACGTCATCGTCATTGACTCTGTCGCTGCTTTGGTACCGAAGGTTGAAATCGACGGCGACATGGGTGATTCCCACATCGGGATGCAAGCGCGCCTGATGTCGCAGGCGATGCGTAAATTGAGCGGTGCGATTTCGAAAAGCAAAACGATTGCGATCTTCATCAACCAAATCAGAGAAAAGGTAGGCGTTCTTTTCGGTTCTCCGGAGACGACTTCCGGCGGCAGGGCATTGAAGTTTTATGCCACGATCCGTCTTGACATCAGACGCATCGATGCCATAAAACAGGGGACTGAAATTATCGGGAACCTGACCCGCGTCCGCGTTGTCAAAAACAAGGTTGCCCCTCCCTTCAAGGCGGTTGAAGTTGACTTGATTTATGGTAAGGGCATCTCCCGTGAAGGAGAGATCCTCGACCTTGCCGTCAAAAACGACATAATCATGAAAAGCGGTTCTTGGTATGCTTACAATGATGAGAAGCTGGGCCAGGGCCGTGAGAACGTGAAAGATTATTTAAAAAACAACGTCAATCTTTGCCAGGAAATTGAAGCAAAAATCAGAGAATTATATAAAAACAAAAGCCTATGAGACCGAAAAATTTCGGTCTTTTTTTCTACATTTTTCTGCCAGGGGGTCCCCTTTTTCAGACAAATATTTCGCCCTTCTCGGAAGATTATTTCTGAAAAGACGGATGAACGTAAACAAAATTCCTGTCAGGGACGAGTATCTTTTAATTGACTAGCCCACCTTTTTATAGTATAATTAATTAAGTAGACTGAACTATATTCCATATATTTGGAGGTGCAAGAACAAAATGCAAGAAATCGACCTGTTATATCTGGTTGGTTTCGATCGCATTGCTATTTTTGTTATTGCATCCATATTGCTTGTATTATTAGGATTTGGACTCGGTTACTTTATTTTCTATAAAAACTATCAAAGAGCGGGCAAAACTGCCGCGAAATTGATAGATGATGCTAAGAAACTTGCTGAAGAGAACAGAAAGACCATCTTGTTGGAGACCAAACAGGAGATCTTTCGTTTAAAACAAGAAAACGAAAAAGAACTCAGGTCTTTAAAACAAGAAGTGGAGCGCGAAATCAAAGAAAAACGGCGTGCTGCCAGTGAGCTTGAACAGAAGCTGGCTCAGCGCGAAGAACGTTTGGATAACAGAAGCGCTAATTTGGATAAACGCGAAGAATTATTAAGCAAGAAAGAATTGGCACTGGACGAAAGAAAAAAGGATCTTGAAATACAATTAAGTAAAGTGGATGCATTAATTGAAGAGCAGAATCATAAACTACTTCAGGTATCCGGTTTGACCGTTGAGGAAGCAAAGGAAATCATTCTCGAACAAGTGAAAAAGGAAATGTCTTTGGAAATTTCCGCCATCATCAAGGAGGCGGAAGAAAAAGCAAAGACCGAATCTGTCCGTAAGGCCCAAAGTCTACTGGCCAATGCAATCCAGCAATACGCTAGCGATGTGATTGCGGAGAAGACAGTTTCGGTGGTGCCTTTGCCCAATGACGAGATGAAAGGCCGGATAATTGGTCGTGAAGGAAGGAACATTAGAACGATCGAAGCCACCACAGGTGTTGATATCATCATTGACGATACGCCCGAAGCGGTCGTGTTGTCCTGTTTTGACCCCATCAGGAGAGAGGTTGCCAGAAGAACTTTGGAAACCTTGGTTGCTGACGGGAGAATCCAACCATCGAGAATCGAGGAATTGGTAGGAAAATTCAAAAAAGAACTGGATACTGAAATTAGGGAAGCCGGGGAACAGGCAGTCTTTGAAACCGGCATTGGAAAAGTTCACCCGGAATTGGTAAAATTAATCGGAAGACTGAAATACCGCACAAGTTACGGCCAGAATGCCTTGGCGCATTCCTTGGAAGTGGCCTTCTTGGCGGGCAAATTGGCCGCTGAAATTGGAGTCAATGAAACGCTCGCAAGAAGAGCGGGTCTGCTCCACGACATTGGAAAAGCCGCGGATGCGGAAATGGAAGGCAGCCACGTTGACATCGGCGTGGAACTTGCCCAGAGAAACCACGAGCACCCGGTCGTAATCGACGCGATTGCTTCCCACCACGGGGACCGCGAACCGACGCACATCATTTCTCAATTGGTTGCTGCTGCGGACACGATGTCTGCTGCCAGACCGGGAGCGCGCAGCGAATCACTTGAAAATTACATCAAACGTTTAACCAAGTTAGAGGAAATCTGCAATGAATTCAAAGGCGTGGAAAAATCCTACGCCCTGCAAGCCGGTCGCGAAATTAGAATTCTTGTTAAACCGGATGAAATCAATGATCTTGAGACGCACAAACTGGCGCGCGACATTCGCATGAAAATTGAAAACAACTTAAACTATCCCGGGACCATCAAAGTGACCGTCATCAGGGAAACCCGGGTCCATGAAGTGGCGAAATAAAAAGGCTGCTGCCGTGAAGGCAACAGCCTCTTTTTTTATTGTTTTTTGGCTTTCCGAACATAATCAACCCCAAAATCAAGCAAAAAGCAACATGGACTTTCGGTTATTTGCGTGATTTGTCGGGAATGTGGTCATGCCAATGATATTGTTGCATTTATTTAGCCCCAGAGTTTCCGATAGACAGCGATGTCGGCCGGGCCTAATTTAGAAATGCTCCTGATCCCCTGGACCATGACATTGTCATACGATTCGCAATAATCCCATCCTGAAAACTCTGCCATCCCCAGAGTGTGCCCGAATTCATGCATGACGGTTTTTAACCTTTCAGACATAACCATGTCCTGAAAATAGTAATCATTGTACCAAATTGACCAACCCTTGAGCCAATGCTTGCTCGTATAGGCAACGATGCTGTCCTTATCATAAAATAGATTGAGGGTCAGGTCGGTGCGGTCCCCCGCGCCTCGGTGGCGGATTTGCACTTGCCCAAGCTTGTTCCATTGGGCAGCCCCGATGGAAATGTAGTAGCTGAGGTTCGTGTAGTCCTTGTAGTAAATTCTACCATTTTTGACCGCATTAATGCCGCTCACCAATTTCGAATAATCCGAAACATGGAAATTGTCAATCACGCAACGGATTGTGGTCGTGCCGGTCGCGCCAGATAGCGCAGGTTTTACCCCGAAATAATAATAGCGGTCACGATCGGCATAGAACTGGCAATAAAAATTTTTCCCGGATGTATAGATGGCTCCTCTTGAGTTGGGATCGACATCGTCATTTCTATCAACAAGTGTATAAAAATCATCGTAAACCATCACTTTCGGATCAAATCCACCCATTGAATAAATGGCCAAATAATCCAATGTGTCGCGCTTAATTTTGAAATAGTGAGTCTCTCCGTACCACATCGTAAAGCCAATAAAGAAATCATTCTTGCTTTTCTGCAAGCACTTGAAGAATTAAAATAGAATGGGAGGGAAAATCATTAAAAGAATTGTATCCATTTTCTTATTCACAACAATCGGATTGCTGTGCTTGATTGGCACAGAAAAACTTGCCACCTCCATTGTAAAAGGCAGAGCGATGCAAGTGAAACAACAACCCTTCTTCCCGAATATGCTCATGGTCTGGATGAAGATCCATTCGAACGCTATGACTATTGCTTTGAAGGGATTGTTTTAAAAGTTGAACAAGTATCGCAGTACAATGGTTTCGGCACCGACATGCCCTACACTTATTTCCGCGTGAGAATCCTCAGGGATATTAAAGGGCAAACCGATAACGAAGTAATCATCAAATATTACGGTGGTTATGACGAAAATGGGGAATTGGTGCTACTGGAGAACGCGGAACTTCCAGAAATCGGCGAAATCTACACTTTTTATTGCAATCGAACCAATTTAAGATATCAGGATGACGGAAGAACGCTTGACGGATGTTATGTCGTTTTGGTCATCAAAACCAGCATCGGGAATGTAATCTTCCAAAGGAAGCATTTGGGCCTTCGTTATTACTGTATAAGAATCCGCTTCGACACGTGTATTCTCCGCGTTTGCTTTTCTTACGGTGAAAAGATAATATTCACCTGGCCTGGGAAGCTCGGTGTTGTCTTCAAACACGATGAGCTGATTCCATAAACTATACCCCCCGTAGAACAGGAGTTTGTCGCAGGCATCCTCGCCTTTTAGGAATTGGATGTCCGCAAGCGAGTAATAGGAATAGGGCATGCGAAAGCCTGTCCCGTCATATTGTTTCGTATATAGTTTTTTCTCGACCCTCGCGATGAACACATAATCCGCCCACTCGGCAGCTTCTGAAATGTCTTTAAAATAAACGAGATGCTCGGCCTGTTCGATGCAACGACCTTTTCTTGCTGCCAACATCAAAATGAATCCCAAAAGCGCGATTAACAGTATTAATGCCACCAATCCGGAGTTATGCAGGAGCAATTCGCTTTTGTCATAATTTTTGTAATGACAACGCGGTCTTTGATCTGTTCGTACCTCAAGTTGTTTTTGAAAACATCGCAAAAGGCCTTTTTGAATTTTTTTAGGAAGTTTCTCATCATCTATCCCCTTTGTAATATTTTCTGATTTTTTCAATGCTACGCCTATATTTTCCGGAAACAGTATTGACAGACACATTCCTATCTTTGGCGATTTCTTTGAAAGTGCATTTGAAAATCAAGCGAAGCACGACTATGTAGGTTTCTTCTTCGGTCAGAAATGTTTTGAACTTGGCAATGATGTTATGGTAGTCTATGTTTTTGCTTCGGTCAGGTGCTTTCAACACAATATCATCGTTCAGTTCGATCTGGTTCTTTTTTAGTTTCAAGTAATCCAAAGATGCATTTTTAGCCGTCTTCACAAGCCAGTACTTAATGTTTTTATTAAAATTGATCTTGCGGATGTTATTATAAAATTTTAAGAAGGTGTCGTTCACAATGTCCTCCGCAATCTCCCTGCGCTTCACAATTGACAAAGATACGAACAGCAACAAGCCCGAATATTTGCGATAGATGGTTTCGAAGACATGTTCTATTTTATCTTCATCGTTCGATTTGAGGGCGCGCCGCAGTAAGTAATTATCTTTCATAGTTTCCCCTATTTGAAAGAATTACCCCTACATTAATAAAACGAATCTGGGGTAATGATTTGTCGAAATAATTATACCACAGATGGAAAATAAAAGAAAATAAAGAAAAAAATAAATATTTGCTTTACGCGGAATTGATTTTTTTATTTGTATAAGTTTATTTAATGTGGTATAATCTATAAAATGATGGTGTGATTATGAAAGTATTAATTGTAGGAGACGTTTTTTCGAAACTTGGACGCGCAAGTTTTCAAAAAAATGTGAAGAAAATCAAAGAACAAGAACAAGTAGACTTTATCATCGTGAACGGTGAAAACACTTCCCACGGCCGCGGCATGAACAAAAACCATTACAAATGGTACATGGAACAGGGAGTGGATGTCATCACCCTGGGCAATCATGCCTTCCATAACAAAGACATCTTGGAATACATCGGCGATGCGGAGAACATCGTGCGTCCGTATAATTTTTCGGAGGATTCTCCCGGGAAAGGGTATGTGACCATGCATTGCAAAGGCCTTAAAATCACAGTTTTCCAAGTCATCGGCAAGGTCTTCATGAATTCCGAGCATGGCAATCCCTTCAAAGCGGCGAAGAAGATTTTGGAGAACGTTGAAAGCGACATTTATATTTGCGATTTCCATGGGGAAGCGACCAGCGAAAAAATTGCTTTCGCGCTTGCCTTTGACGGTAAGATCCAGATTGTTTTTGGAACCCATACCCATGTTCAGACCAACGATGCCCGCATTTTGGAAAACGGGACGGCTTACATTACCGATGTCGGTATGACTGGGGCCTTGGACGGGGTCATCGGCGTGAAAAAAGAAATTATCATCAGCCGCTATTTGAACGAAGTGGCGGAAAGATTTTCGCCCGAAAACACCGGCAAAACCCAATTCAACGCAATTTTGGTTGAAATAGATGAAAATTCAAAAAAACCGGCAAACATCGACATTATCAATGTGATAGAATAACTCCTATACAAGCATAAATTCAGATTTTTCTGAATATAATTTTATGACATAATAACAGGAGGAGAAATATGGATGTATTAAAAGTTTCATCAAAGTCAAAACCAAACTCAGTTGCGGGCGCTCTTGCGAATGCTTTTAAAACCGCGCAGGCGGTTGAAATCCAAGCAATCGGAGCTGGCGCTTTGAATCAGGCTATTAAGTCTATTGCTATTGCCAGGGGATATGTGGCTCCCACCGGTAAGGATCTGATTTGCATTCCAGCATTCAGCGACATCATTATCGATGGTGAGGAAAGGACTGCCATTAAACTTATTGTAGAGCATCGGAAATAAACACAGTAGAAAAAAACATCGGTTCCGATGTTTTTTTTATTGCAACTCGCCATTGATTTATATATAATGATAACGGAAGGATGTATTTTTATGGAAAAACTGCCGATTATCATAACCGAAAGATTGTTGCTAAGGGAAATTGAAGAAGGCGACGCTTTTGACATGTTCGAGTTCGCCCGCCTTTCCACAATCGGCCCCAATGCCGGTTGGCGGCCCCATGCTTCTCTCAGCGAAACGAGAGAAGTGATCAAATTATTTCGTAATAAAAAAAAATACGGACAGCTGGGAGTTTTTGCGATTGTTTGGAAAGAAAACAATAAAATGATCGGAACGATTGAACTTCACTCCTATGTCCGCAACCATAAAGCCGAATTGGGTTACACCGTCAGCCCGAAATATTGGGGAAGGGGAATCGCGGTTGAGGCTTCCAAATACATCATTTCCTGGGGTTTTGAAAAACTCAATTTGAAAAGGATTGAATGCACGGCTTTTCCGGAAAATTTCCAATCGCGAAGGGTTTGCGAGAAGCTTGGTTTTACCTATGAAGGCCTCAGGAAAAAAGTATATTTGAACTATGACGGCAGCGTCAGGGATCTTGAATCTTTTGCGATCACCGATGACGAATATTGGGATAGGATTTATAAGAACACCTGGTGGTGACCCGTTTCATTTATTAGCCTTGTTTATAGCAAAAGCTGCCTGCGGGCAGCTTTTTCATACGATCAAATCTGAATTTTCATAAATCCCTTCCTTTTGAAAATACTTCTTTTCGCGCGGCAGCCATTCGTCCAAAAAGCGCGGAAAAAGCCGTTCAGAGCGCTTTTTGAGCCTCTCCAGTTGTTCTTCCTCGGAGGCTTCAAAATAGATGACAGCGTCGTAAAAACTGCTGAGGAGGGAGTTTGCGGAATAGAGCCCTTCAAGAATGACGATGTTCTTCACTTCCTCGATCCTTCTCTTGACGAACTCATTTTTTGAACAATCATATCTTTGGTATTCGAAATGTTTTCCGGGTTTTAAACGGAGAAGGATTTCCTCTTTGATTCTTTCGGAATTAATGCCGATTTCATCATCGCTTCCGTCAAAGAAATCATCGACGGATATCAGGGTAATATCCAATTTTTCTTTCAATGCTTCCGTTACCGTCGTTTTTCCGCTCGCGGAGGGACCGTCGATGGCGATGACTGTCAAGCCTGTTTTTGGAATCCGTTCCAGAAAATTTTGGATCTGCAGGGCTTTCAATTCCGGTCCGATGAAGCTCCTTTCCAGAACACGATAGGCAGGTTTGTAAACTCGGCGGAATTTAGGGCTGTGTCTCATAGCCGGATTGCCCTTTCGTTTGAACTTCTCCATTTCCGTTTCTACAAGTTCCCTTGGAAAGAGTTTTTCCAAAAAAACTGCAAGCTCAGGCAAAGCATCCTCAATGGAAATTTGTTTGCCCGAAGCTGCGGAAGCGTAGAAGGCCGCATTCAGCCATTCCAAATCCAAGCCCAACTTGATGAAGGGGCGCAGGTTGACCCTCACGTAATTGGGTCCGATGCAATCATACAGATTTTCGTGTTTTCTCACTTTTGGAAGCGCCTGGGCTTCAGAAAGCAAAAATTCCAAGGATTTGCTTTCTGATTCAAGGAAATGCCCCGGACCGGAGCAGATCTGTTTCAATAATTTCAAAAAATCCCTAATTTCGTTTTTTGGGTAATTATGACTATAATATTTAAAATATTGCTTCATTTTTTCACCTTCCCCATTTTATCATTATTCCATTCTTGATTCAAGAAATGTGGAAAAGAAAACAAGTTGCTTAAAGAAAGTAAAATTGGTATAATAATAAAACATGAGGGTTAAAGACATGGAAAAAGATTATGGAAAATACTTCGCTCCTTCTTTGAAAGAAGCAAGAAAGAGAATCAAAAAAGAAATAGAAAAGATAAAATTTTCATTCCCCGAGCATTTGCGTCAATTCGGAAAAGACAAGAAATATCTGATCAAAACCTTCGGCTGCCAAGCAAATGAAGCCGACAGCGAAAAAATGGCGGGCATTCTTCATAGATTGGGTTTTACCGAAGCGGATAATGAAAGCGAAGCCGATTTGATCTTGCTTAACACTTGCGCAATCCGCGAAACCGCTGAAAACAGAACTTTCGGGGAACTCGGCAGGCTGAAGGGCTTTAAGATGCACAATCCCGATTTATTGCTCGGGGTCTGCGGGTGCATGCCCCAGGAAGAAAGGGTCTTCAATCTGATCAAGGAAAAATACCCCCACATTGACCTGGTCTTTGGGACGCATAACATCCACAAACTCGGAGAATATCTCTACGATGCTTACTTAAATAAAGAAAAGGTTGCGGAGGTTTTTTCGGAAGAAGGAAAAGTCGTTGAAGGCATCCCGACCAAACGCGCCCATGACCGCAAGGCTTGGGTTAACATCATGTACGGCTGTGATGAGTTCTGCACCTATTGCATCGTTCCCTACACCAGGGGCCGCGAAAGATCGCGGAGTCCCGAGGACATCATTTCGGAAGTGAGGGAACTTGCGGAGTTGGGTTATCAGGAAGTGACCTTACTCGGCCAGAACGTCAATGCTTACGGAAAAGACTTGAACATTGATTATACATTTGCGGATTTATTGCTTGAATTACGGGAAATCGCCATTCCGCGGATTAGATTCACCACTTCCCATCCCCATGATTTGGACGACGAAACGATATATGCGCTTGCAAAAGGAGGCAATCTCATGCCCCATCTGCATTTGCCGGTGCAGTCGGGAAGCAATAAAATCCTGAAAAAAATGAACCGCAAGTACACTCGCGAAGAGTACTTGGAAAAAATCCGGATGCTGAGAAAGCATGTTCCCGGCATTTCGATCACTACGGACATCATTGTCGCCTTTCCGGGAGAGACGGATGAAGATTTTAAAGAAACTCTGTCCTTGGTCAGGGAAGCTGATTTCGAAGGAGCCTTCACCTTCATCTTTTCGCCCCGCGAAGGCACTCCCGCGGCCAAGTATCCCGATGATTTGGATCCGGGTGTGAAAAAGGAAAGATTGCTTGCCCTGAATAAGTTGGTGAACGAAGGCTATCTGCGCGGCAACAAACGCTTTGAAGGGAAAACCGTGAAAGTCTTGGTGGACGGACCGAGCCAAAAGAATCCGCACCTTCTTTCCGGTTATACAGAGCACAACAAGTTAGTGAACTTCCCCGGCGATAAGAATTTGATTGGGAAAATTGTCGATGTGAAGGTAGAAAAGGCATATACATGGCATTTGCGCGGAATAATCTCCAAATCTCATTCATAATATAAAATAGATTATTACCTAGTAGCAATATATCTTCTGGGTGAATATATTGTTACTGAGGAGGGATATGTATGAATGAGATCCGTGAAATAGTAACCAAGGCAATTGTCGGCAAAGGCAAAAAACTCATCCGGATCAAAGAAAATGTCACGCCACGGTTCGAAGCTTTCAGCATCCTCGGGGTTTGGGTCATCAACCATGAATTCGAGGCTTCGCTTGCGGACAACAACCGCGTCGAATTGATCGGCAATTTCGAAATCAACATCTGGTATTCCTATGACGACAATACAAAGACCGACATCGCCAAGAAAGTCGTGGGTTATTCGCAGGGCATCAACACAAGGCAGATAGTAAAAGAAGTCAGAGATAATTCCCAGGATGTGATTGTGCGCATCATCCAGCAACCGACATGTACGAACGCGAAACTGGTCGGCTCCGACATCGAAACGGAAATCGTGTTTGAAGTGGTCGCGGAAGTCATCGGCGAAACGAAAATGATGGTTACGGTTTTCACGCAAGTGGAAAGTTATGAGCCCATTGACGATAATTTTGAAAACGAAATAAATGAGAATTTCTTAAACACATAAATCGTATTCCTAAATACGATTTTTGTTATAAGTGAAGAACATGCTTCATAAATATATAACAGGTGATTGACATGAAATTCCACATCGTCAGAACCGGCGAAACCGTCGAGGACATCCTTTTTTTATATAATCTAACGAAAGATGAGCTTGTGGAAGAGAACAGGCACATCCGTGTTTGGGACCGGCTGATTCCCGGAACGAAACTTAAAATCCCTCCGCTCACGGAGGCGATTGAAGATGACGTGAGCGAAATGGAGCCTTTTGTGGAGGATTATTATCCGAAGCTTTCCGATGAAGAAATTGAGACGGCTGAAGTTGCGGCATTCCAGGAAGATGACGGAGGCGAGCAGGAGCTTGATTTTGGCCAGGCCGAGTCCATAAAATCTATCGAGATAACGAAGGATGGTGAAAAAATCGTCTCCGAAAAGCCGAAAATAAAAACCGCAACCAAACCGCAGGACTACCCGTCCTATTATCTGGGTCATTATAATTATCCGCGCTATTTCTCTTATAATTATCTTTACTATCCGATTTATTATCGCAGGCGCAGGTGAATGAGAAAAGCAGGCAACATGCCTGCTTTTTTTAATCCCTGTTTTTTAGGGCAATCCTGCCGATCAGGGGTCTTTTTGATTTCAATATCGCATTTTTTGGACACACCTCAGCGCAGCACCAGCAGCGGATGCAGTCGCTTTTCCGTAAATGCGGGAAAGCTTTTTTGAATTTCAAAGCTTTCGGAGGGCAGATTTTCACACATTCCCCGCATTTGATGCAGCGCTCGCGGTCAATCCGGGGATGTTCAAGGAGAAGATTGCGCAAAAAGTTATACTTCAACAATCTCAGCCCGAAAGTGCTGTGTGGATTGACGGGTTCTTGGAATTTCAAGTCTTCGAAAGCGCTCAAGCTCTCCCCGACAATGTCAATGTTTTTCAAATCACCCTCGCCGTATTCTCTTTCATGGGCAATTTTCGTAACAAAGATCTTTTCGGGATCGAGTTTGCAGACGGATGCGGCGACGCGGTCCAAACTCACTGCATCTGCAGAAGCAAAAATCACGCCCGCAGCTTTTGGCCTGCCCCCTGTTCCCGGGCCTTCGCCCTCCAAACCGAGAATGCCGTCGCAGAGATGGAGCATTCTTCTTCCCTCATAGGCTTTAAGAATCGCGCCGTACAAATCATTCAGGGCTTCCCCGAATTGCAGGGGGTTGTTGGCCCGGACATGCCAGCCGGCTTTGCTGAGTCCGTAAATCATTCCGAAGAGATTCTTTTCCGCCACCGACATGTAAGTGAGGGAATGGGTTTTCAGTTTCGGAAGATTCACCAACAAATCGACTTCAATCATTTCCCGTGAAACTTGGAACTCAGAAAAAATCCTCGGGTTAGGATTCTTGATCGTGATGAGATCATTCCCGCGGAAGATTTTTAGGTTGTGTTTCAAAGCAATCTCGTAGAGACCGCATTTTTTTAATACCGGAATGATGTCCCTGGTCGCGGGATTGTCACCGAAGATGATGTCATCCGTGTATTCCTTCAAAATCTCGACCACCGCTTCCAGAAAAACGGGATGCGTCGTGATTCCTAATTCGGGAGGAAAGGCACCGACGCAATTCGGTTTTAGAAAAACCTTCATTCCCGGTTTCAGAAACTCCGCGCTCCCGATTGCATCAAGGCAGTTCCTGATTTTTTCTTTCAAAACTTCCTTTTCATAAGTAGAACATTTCTGAATCGCAACTATTGCCATATTTCTCTTCTCGCTTTAAAAAGTATTATACTACACCCATCTTTTTGAAGCAACCTTTATTTTTTTTCTTGTATATTAATAGCTGTTATATTACAATACATATGAGACCAAGTATTGTATAAGATGCGAAAGAAGATAACCACATAATCTTTCCCGTGGGTTTAGGCTTGTCGCTTTTCTCCTTAAGGGAATCAATGGTGCCGTCAAAGGCTTTATTCCAGCGCATCAGGGAAGCTTTGGAGATGTGGTATTTCGTACAGATGTGGTAGACAGAATAACGTCCGGTACGATAAGTGGTAACTGCATGAAATTTTGTTTTGATATAGTGAAATCTTTGTGATAAAATAGCCATGTGACGTTCCTCAGAAGGATGATAAGACACTTCGGTTATGTACTAAGAATTGTTCAGACGAATTATGGTCAGGAATTCAGTTATTTCAAGGAAACAGAGAGAGTGCATCCGTTTGACAGAGAGTGTGAAAGGCTTGGGATTGTTCAAGAACTCCGAGGCATAACGGCAAAGTGGAAAGAAGCCATCGAACCGACAATGAACGTTTCTATTCAACACTCAGGTTTTATAGCTACGAAGACCTTCAAAAACAAGGCCAAAGATATCTCTACAGATCCAACAGAATTGGCATGACTCCTTTGAAAAAAGAAGGCTTGAGCTGCTTGAAACCGATATGGTGAACTGGCTCAAAACCGCATAAAACTTTTTCGCGCGCCCCAGATACTAAGGGGGACACATTCCCCCTTAAACCCCTTTGTTATCTCTTCTTTCACTTATTTGGTCTCAAATCATTTACAATCATACATATTTTTTTCTTGTATATTAATTACGAGATGTTATATCATATTAGTGAAGATATAGAAAGGAATATGCAATATGCAGGAATCCATTGTGATAAGGGACTTGCGGAAGACATTCCGCATGTCCAATAAACAAAGGCAACTTGAAGGAAGCAAGAGCAAAGTCAAAGTTGCGGTCGACGACATTTCCTTCACCACTTACAGGGGTGAGATTTTCGGACTGCTCGGACCGAACGGGGCCGGAAAGACGACGACCTTGCGTTGCATCGCGACTCTAATCAAGCCCGATTCGGGGGAGGTTTTTGTAGAAGGAGTAAGCATCAAAGACGAAGTTAACATCAAGAAAAAAATAGCCTTTCTGACCAATGATTTGAAACTGGAAAAGATGTTCACGCCCAATTACCTTTTCGATTATTTCTCTTCCTTTTATGGAATTGATTCCGAAATATCGGCGCGGAGGAAGAGATTCCTTTTTGAAAAATTCGGAATCGATAGGTTTGCGGAAGTGAAAATCGGAGAGCTTTCCAGCGGCATGCAACAAAAAACATCAATTGCCATTTCGCTGGTGAACGATCCCGAAGTCGTCATTTTTGACGAGCCGACCAATGGTTTGGATGTCATCACTGCCAAAACAGTGACGGATTTTCTCTTGGACTTACGGGCTCGGGGGAAGAGCATCATCATCAGCACGCACATTATGAATCTTGTGGAAAAGATTTGCGACAGGGTCGGAATCATCCTTGACGGGAAATTGGTGCTAACGGATTCCGTCGAGAATGTGCTTGCAAAAAATCCCGGAAAAGACATCGAAGATGTTTTCTTCGCGATTTTCAATGAGGTGAATCATGAAAAACATTAAAGGAATATTTAAGAAGGATATCGATAAAGTCTTCAAGTTCCCGCGCTCCCTCTTTTCCACTTTGATTCTCCCCGGGCTGATCATTTTCATTATATATTTCATCATCGGTCAAGTTGCCGCGAGTTCGATCAAAAAAATCCAGGAACATGAAAGCAGGGTTTGTTTGATTGACGTTCCCGATAGTTTCCTGGAAGCGGCGGAGACCGCGCAAGAAATTCAGGATTTCGGAAAGGTCATTTTTTCGGAAGAAGCGTTGGACAAACTTGAAGAGTTAAAAGAGGAGGTCAGGAAAGGGAATCTTGAAGCGGTGGTTGTTTTCGACAAAGGCTTTGATGAAAAGATTTCCGAAAATTTGAAGCCGAATGTCATGATCTATTATGACAATACCTCAAACAATTCCAATGCGGCTTTCGGAAAAATCCAGACAATTCTGGAAATACAAAAAGACAATTTTCTGCGCGAAAAAGAAATCGACCCCTATTTGTTTTCTTATGCCGGCGATCCGGTATTTGCTTCAGAAAAAACCGGGGGCATGATTCTGGCGATGATTCTTCCCGTATTGATTCTTTCTTTCATCCTCAGCAGCGCATTGGGAATCGGAACTGATGCGGTTGCGGGTGAAAAGGAAAGGGGAACGCTCGCGAAACTTTTGCTATTGCCGATTCCTCGGAATCACATCATCATCGGAAAAATCCTTTCCACAACCTTCCTTACCATTCTTTCCGCACTTTCTTCGTTCATCGGAATCATGGCTTCGCTTCCGTTTTTGAAAACAATCTTTGCGGGCAACGAAGGTGAAATCATAGATGTCATCAGTTATGGAGCAAGCGACGTGCTCTTGCTTCTCTTGGTTTTGTTGTTGCTTGCGGCTTTGGCCTCGAGCCTTCTGCTCCTCGCTTCAACAATCGCCAAAACAATCAAGGAGGCGTCCGCACTGGCGATGCCGATTTTCATCGGAGTCATGATCTTGCCGATGGTGACGATGTTCAGCGAGAAAACAGATGCAAATCCTGCTCTTTATTTGATACCGTTCTATAACTTCATTCTAATCATCAGAGACCTTCTGTTGTTCAATTTAAGCACCCTTAATTATCTCTTGACCGTTGGTTCCGCAGCGGCGACGATTTCAGTTTTGGTATTCATTCTGATTAGATTGTTCAAAAGCGAAAGAATTTTATATACGCAATGATTTGACTTTTGCCGGGAATGCGTGTATAATAATTCCTAGATTACAAATAAATATTTTTAACGAAAATCTTCAGGGCAGGGTGAAATTCCCGACCGGCGGTATAGTCCGCGAGCCGCAAGGCATGAATTGGTGAAATTCCAATACCGATAGTGAGAGTCTAGATGGGAGAAGATTGGTTTTTAATCATGCCCGTCATGCCCGTGAAGTTTTTCGCGGGCAATTTTTTCATGAGGTGGATTATGAAGAATAACAGAAGTCAAACAATTAGAAAACTTGTTTTAATTGCGGTCTTCACCTCTTTTTCGGTGGTGTTGTATTTTTTGAAGTTTCCGCTTCCCATGATTTTTCCTGACTTTTTCAAAGTCCATTTTGCTAATTTGCCGGCCATAATCGGCGGTTTCGTTCTTGGTCCTGTGGGCGGGATAACGATTGTCGTCCTTCGCACGCTTTTAAAGCTGCCTTCCTCGGGCACTTTCGGAGTCGGTGAGTTGGCGGATCTTTTGATAGGGCTGGCGGTTGTGATTAGTTCATCGGTGTTTTATAAATATAATCGCACCAAAAAGGGCGGAATTATTGCTCTCCTCCTAGGAACGGCAGCCTGGGTCATAGTCGCAGTTATAGCTAACTACTTCATCATCATGCCGGCCTACCTAAAGGTAACCGATACGCAGGGCGTGCTGGCCAAACTTGCGGTGATTAAGGGAATAAACGAAAACAATTTTATGGAATACTATATTTTGTTTGCGGTCATCCCTTTCAATCTGATGCTTTCCATTGCAGTCAACATCGTGACATATTTTACATATAAAAAAGTTTCTGCTTTGTCCAAAGAATTTTATGAGGGCGGAAAAGAATAAGTTTCAGACAAAAAAAGCCAAGGAGGTTTAGCTTCGCTCCTTGGCTATTCTTTCATATGGAGAAGATTAAAACCTGATTTTCTGATTCAGTTTCCTGATTACTTCCGGATTAAGTTTGCAGACCTTCCGGTCATAAGTGAGGATTCCGTTCGTTTCCGTTTCCACATCCGAAAGCTGCGTGTAAATCGCCGCGGCCAGACCCTTCTTGATGTTGGGGAGTACCTGTTTTTCATAGAGATCGATGAAGGCCTTTTCAAACTTCTCAACCGACGAAAATTTCTTATATCCGAATTGTTTGTGGGATTGGGTATGCTCTTTGATGTGGCAGGAATAACCCCCGAATTCACTCAAAACGAGGGGCCTGCTGTCTTTTTTGAAACGGAGTTTTCGGAAGTAAATGTGTTTGCTGGCGAGATCGGGCGCGCCCTGGTCGAACCAGCCGCTAGCGGAATCGATGATTCTGGTCGAATCCAAGGTTTTCAGGTAATGGTAATTTTCGAGGCTGTGGAATTGTCCCCAACCTTCGTTGAATATTGTCCACAGGGCGAGGGAGGGAACATTATAGAGAAGCGCGACCGTTTTTTTCATCTCTTCTCTGAACACATCCCTTGCTTCCTGGGTTTCTCTTCCGAAACAGGCAAGATTGTTTGTGTCGGAAAGCCTTTGGAAACCGACATTCGGAAGCACAGTCATCTTCCAAAAGCAATAGCGCCCCCCGTTCACCATGTCCTGCCAGACAATCATCCCCAACCGATCGCAATGATGATAAAAACGGAGGGGTTCGATCTTAATGTGTTTTCTGAGCGTGTTGTAACCGAGTTCTTTCATTTTCAGAATGTCATCAATGAAAGCCTGGTCTGAAGCCGGGGTGTAAATTCCGTCGCTGAAATAGCCCTGGTCCAAAACGCCGTTCAGGAAATAGGGTTTGTTATTAAGGTGGAAGCATTGGCCGTAGGGACCGTTGCCGATTGAGAATTTTCTGAAACCGAAATAGCTGTTTACGGAATCGCTTCCGATTCGGACTGTCAAATCATAGAGATGGGGATTTTCGGGAGTCCAGGGGATGAAATCGGGCATCTTGATTTTCAGTTTGGGATCGGTAATCTCTTCCGTCAAAACAAGCTTGTCCCCGTCATGAACGCTCAGACTGCCTGTGCAGGGTCCCGCCGTTTCAAGTTCCAAATCAATTTCCCCGGCATCGAAATCCGGCGTGATCCGAAGGCTTTTCAGATGATTTTCCGGAACGCTTTCCAACCAGACCGTCTGCCAGATACCCGTGACGGGAGTATACCAAATCGCTTTCGGATTCGTGCTTTGTTTTCCGTAAGCGTGAGGGGATTTGTCGGTCGAGTCACGGACGATGACGACCAATTCATTGCTTTCTTGCACATGTTCGGTTATGTCAAAGGAAAAAGGCCAATAGCCGCCCCGAAGCCTGCCCAGCTTTTTTCCGTTAAGATAGACGGTCGCTTCCTGATCGACGGCTCCGAAATGCAAATAAATGCGGTCGCGAATGAAATTGTCCGGAAGATTGAAAACCCTGTGATATATCAGATATTCGTCCTCATACAGGGTCCGCGTCACCTCCGAAAGCGCGGATTCCAAGGGGAAGGGAACAAGTATTCGCCCGTCGTAGGATTCGGGAATTTCCGGGTTTTTGGATATGCGATAATCCCAGTAACCGTTCAGATTCAGATATGAATCCCGGGCGAATTGGGGGCGCGGATATTCAGGAAGAATCCGGCCTGCATTCAGGTTTTCTCCGTATTTGGTATATAATGTCTTGTGCATGGTTTCACCTCGGGACCATTATAGCATGTTTTTCCAAAATAAAAAAGAGAGTGCTCTCTCTTTTTAGTAATAAAAGCGCCGGCGCCTTCTGCGCGGGAAGAAAAATCTTGGGTACGGTCTAAAAGGATAGGGATAGAAAAACTGCTGCGGGAAGAAAGGACGATATGGTATAGCTGTACCCAAAGCGACGCCCGTCAAGAAAGGCACTACTCTTTCGTTGCTTTCATAGGGGCTTCCATAAGCATATTGATTATAAGGATCTCGGTAATTCATAATCTCCCTCCTCTATAATTATTGTATGATAAACGTGAAAATGAGTGCTTTATAATTCAAAATTGGCCAGAATGTACTCTTCCAGGGTCCAACCTTGGAGTTTCATTGCTTCCGCATGGCGCCCCACATAGCGGAAATGCCAGGGTTCGTACGCATAACCCGTTGCCCATTCCTTGCCTTTCGGAAATCTCAAAATGAAACCAAAACGGTGGGCATTCTCCAGGAGCCATTTGAATTCATCCGTGTTTTCGAAATAATGGGTGAGGCCGGCGGAAGCAGTCGACAAATCCACGGCATAGCCCGTTTGATGTTCTGAGAAACCGGGTCTTGCGCTCAGCGAATCGTCTTGGTTGTAAACCTCATAATAGAGGTATTCCTGTTTTTTGTAGCTCCTGTATCCCGAATAGACAACCAAGGAAAGTTTTTCCGCTTTTGCTTCTTCAAACATGCGTTTCAAATTCTCCATTGCTTCCCTTTTTAAGTAGATTTCATCCCCGGATCTGTCATAGTGAGGAAGTTCGTAATGATCAATCAGCACCAAGTCTTTCGGAACATAATCCATTTCCAGGTAATGGCATTTGTTGACGAGCACGAGCGGGGTTTCCAAGAAAAGCGCGGGCTTGGGATCCTTATAAAAGGCAAAGAAATCGGGGTTGTGGAAGAGGTTAATCGCTCCGAGCGCAGAAAGCCGGTAATCTTCTTTTAATCTTTTGTAAGACCGGAAATAATATATATTGAATTTTTCATATTCCAAATATTCTTGGATGTCTTCGAGAAAAATGCCGTTGGCGATTGCGAAAGCAACTTCCTCTTCGTCGAGGTACCTGGCGAGTTCTTCCATTTTTTTTTCTTTTTGCCTTTCGGAAGCGAGGGAAACTAAAAGAAACAAAATCGCGATCGCAAGGATGCCAAGAAAAAAAGTCTGTTTTTTTCTCATGGTATTATTATCGGCTTATTTTGTTTTTACTATGTCATTTTTTTTGAATTTGTGGTAAAATTAAGTAAGATTTAGGTGACATTATGACTGGCAAAAAAACACTGACATTGATTGACGGAAATTCATTGATGTTCCGTTCTTATTATGCGACCGCATATCGCGGGGAGTTGATGCAAACCACGAACGGGCTTTATACCAACGCCCTCTATGGCTTCTGTAACATGTTCCTTTCCCGACTCGACGAACTCGAATATGCTTTTGTTGCTTTTGATGCCGGAAAACAAACCTTCCGCCATCAGGAATATACGGAATATAAGGCAAAAAGGAAGGAGCTTCCCGACGAACTAAGGGTCCAAATCCCCTACATAAAAAAATATCTTGACATCATGAAGATTCATCGTGATGAGAGTTTGGATTATGAAGCCGATGATTTGCTTGCATCCGTAGCAAAAAAATTATATGATGATTTCGACGAAATCCACATCATTACCGGAGACAAGGATCTTCTTCAGCTTGTAAACGGCAAAGTCAAAGTCTTCCTGACAAAGAAAGGAGTCAGGGAACTTGAAGAATACAATCTGGAAAATTTCTATGAAAAAGCCGGTTTTCATCCGCACCAGGTGACGGATTATAAGGGGCTGGTCGGCGATCCTTCCGACAATCTTCCCGGCATAAAAGGGATCGGGGAGAAAACGGCAGTGAAATTGTTGCGCGAATACCCGACTTTGGAAGAGATCATCGCCAACGTTGATAAAATCGGGGGAAGAACCGGAGAATTGATTAAAGAAAACAAGGACTCCGGAATCTTCTGCAAGGCCCTCGCCTCTTTGAAACTGGACATCGGCATTGAAGTGGCTCCCGAAGATTTGAAAGTTGAAGAATATGATTACGAAGAACTTGCGGGATTTTTCCAGGAAGTGGAATTCCACTCGCTCCTGCGCCGCCTTCCCCAAAAAGAAAGCAAAAAACCAATCAGTTTCGAGATTATCGACGGGGACCGGGAGTTGGAGCTGAATGCCGATGCTTATCTGGTTGTCGAGGTTTTCGGAGATAATTATTTCCGCGGAGAATTGCTCGGAATGGGGATGCTTATCGGCGAGAAAAGCTATTTCTTTACGAAAACCGCCGTGCTTAAAAACCGCTCCCTGCATTCGTTCCTGGCAAATCCCAAGCATTCGAAAAAAACCTTTGATTATAAGAAATTATACTTTGTGTTGAAAAAGGAAGGGTTGGAGATCAGCGGGGCGGATTTTGATCTGATGCTCGCAGCCTATCTTCTGAACCCTGCCTATGGCTCGGATGACATGAAGGCGGTCGTTGATAATTTTACCGCCAATGAACTTCCCTTTTATGAACATGTCTACGGGGCAAACAAGAAGATGGCCGTTCCCGCCCTCGATGTTTATGCGAAGTACAGCCTTGAAAAATGTGGATTGCTTAAGAGGCTGGAAAAAGGAGTTCGGGAAGAATTGCTTTCCCTGGAAATGGCGCATCTGTATGAAATCGAGCAGGAACTTTCGGAAGTTCTGGCGGAAATGGAATTTTCGGGGCTGTTGGTCGATTTGGAGCGCCTTGAGGCAATTGGCCGGGAACTGGAAAAAAAGGCGGAAGTCGTTGCTGAGGAGATTTACGATATCGCCGGGGAGGAATTCAATCTCAATTCTCCGAAACAATTGGGAGAAATCCTGTTTGAGAAACTCCATCTTCCCCACGGCAAACGCAGCAAAACCGGCTATTCCACAAGCGTTTCCGTTTTGGAAAAGTTGGCTCCTGATTTCAAAATCGCGCGCTTGGTGCTTGAATACCGCGCTTACAATAAACTGATAACGACTTATGTCAACGGCCTGAAAGAAGCGGCCGACGAGAATTCCTATCTCCACCCCTTGTATAAACAGGCCCTGACGCAGACGGGGAGGTTGTCTTCGGTCGATCCCAACATTCAAAACATTCCCGTACGCACCGAGGAAGGGCAGGTTATCAGGGAAATTTTCATTTCCCGTTTTCCCGGGGGCTTGATTTTCACCGCGGATTATTCGCAGATTGAACTCCGCATTCTGGCGCATCTTTCCGGTGACGAAAAAATGATTGAGGCTTTTAACCACGCGGTGGATTTTCATAAACAAACCGCTGCCCTGATTTATGACGTCGAACCGGAAGCGGTGACGAAGGACATGCGGAGAACCGCAAAAGCGATCAATTTCGGAATCATCTACGGAATGAGCGCTTGGGGATTGAGCGAATCCCTGAACATCAGCCCACTGGAAGCCAACATTTACATAAACAAATATTTTGACACATACCGGGGTGTGAAAACTTTTCTTGACGGCACCGTCAATAGCGCCCGCGAGCGGGGCTATACGGAAACCGTTTTGAAGAGGAGACGCTACATTCCCGAAATCAACCATCCGCATGTCAATCTGAGAAATTTCGGCGAAAGAACAGCAATGAACGCGCCGATGCAGGGGAGCGCCGCCGACATCATTAAAATCGCGATGGTCAACATCAGTCGCCGCCTGAAAAACGAAGGTCTCAAGGCGTTGATGATTGCTCAGGTCCATGACGAATTGATTTTTGATTGTCCGCAAGAAGAAATAAATAAACTGGAAAAAATTGTGCGAGAAGAAATGGAATCCGCCCAGCAACTGAAAGTGAGGTTGTTTGTGGAAACGAGTTACGGCAGCAATTGGGCGGAAGCAAAATAAAAAAGAAAGGGGTTTTTTCATGAATATGATTTTTAAAAGAAGAAGCGTTAGAAATTATCTTCCCGATCCTATCGAAAAAGAAAAGATAGAAATAATTCTGCGGGCGGGCATGCAAGCCCCGAGCGCAAGGAACCAGAGACCTTGGCGTTTCTTGGTAGTCCAGGATCGCAAGGAATTGGAAAGACTTGCCGAAGCGGCGCCGAACCTCAGGCGGCTGAATGAGGCTCCAGCAGCCATCTTCACTTTTTTCGATAAGGAAAACCTTCTTTCTCCGCTTTTTGTGCAACAGGATTTGAGTTCCGCAACCCAAAACATGCTCCTCCAAGCGGCGGAACTGGGCATCGGCACCTGTTGGCATGGATTGTATCCGAACACCGAAAGAACCGAACTCGTGAACAAGGCCCTGGGAACGCCCAATAACCTGGAAGTTTTCTCGGTCATCACTTTGGGCTATCCGAAAGATCCCAATGCCCTGCATTTCGTAGACCGCTTCGAACCCGAAAAAGTATATTATGAAAAGTTTTGACCATGCCAGAATTACCGGAAGTTGAAACAGTCAGGCGTGACTTAAAACGCCATGTTTTAGGAAAAACGATTCAGCGCGTGGGCATCGTCTACGAAAAAATAATCAGAAACATCGCTCCCGATGACTTCATGGTCGCATTGCAGGGACAGACGATTTCCGATCTAAAGAGAAAGGGCAAGTATCTTTTGTTCATGCTTGAAGGCGCGGTGCTTGTTTCCCATCTGCGGATGGAAGGAAAATACATTTTGAAAAAGGACGAACCGCCCGCCAAACACGAGCACGTCATCTTTCATTTCACCGACGGCTCCTCTCTCAGGTACCACGATGTCCGCAAATTCGGCACGATGGATCTCTTTCAAACCGATGATTTGGAAAGCATTTATCTCATGCCCCCTCTGAATAAAGTCGGCCATGATCCTTTCGATGATGAATTGACTCCGGAAATGCTCCATGAGCGATTCCAAAAGATTTCGAAACCCATCAAAACGACTTTGCTTGATCAGAGAATCATGAGCGGACTCGGCAACATCTATGCGAACGAAGTGTGCTTTCTGGCAAAAATTCACCCCGAAACGAGCACGAAGAAACTCAGCCTCGAAAGAGTCGCGGCCGTGCTTTTTCATGCGCGGGAGGTTCTGAAAAAGGCGATTGCTTTGGGGGGGACCACGATTAAGAGCTTTTCCTCCCACGAAATCAGCGGCCGTTTTCAGAACGAATTGCTGGTGCATACAAAGGAGAATTGTCCTAATTGTCGAGAGCGGATTACGAAAATCAAAGTCGGAGGCAGGGGCACGTATTTTTGCGAGCGGTGCCAAAGAATGGAAAAATGAAAAAAATGATAATTGGAATCACGGGAACGATCGGAACGGGAAAATCTGCGGTCGCCAAATATCTTTCCGAAAGGGGTTATCGGGTGCTCAATGCGGATGCATTCGCGAAAGAGGAGCTTGAAAAGGAAGAGGTCATTTCCGAAATCGTGCGAGCCTTCGGGACCTCAGTTTTAAGAAACGGAAAAATCGACCGCCGGAAACTTGGAGAACTTATTTTTTACAATCGTGAAAAACGGGAAATCCTGAATGGAATCGTCCATCCGCGCGTGATTGCATGCCTTAAAAGAGAGATTGAAAAAGCCGAGGGTCTGTTGTTCATTGAAATTCCGCTCCTGTTCGAAGCGAAATTGGAACATTTCTGCGATAAAATATTGGTAGTCCACACAAGCAGACAGACCCAACTCGAAAGGCTGAAAAAAAGGGACGGAATCGATGCGGGGTTTGCGGAAGCGAAGATTGCCGCGCAAATGGACATTGAAGAAAAGAAAAAGCGCGCGGATTATCTTGTCGACAACGAGGGCGGTTTGGACGCCACTTACGAACAGATTGAGAACATATTAAGGAGAGTGAATGATGAGATTCAGCGATTATTTTAGAAATGATTTTGAAACGAGCGACAATCATTACCTGCCGGAGCTGAGGACGCGTTATTACCGCTGCCGGAATGAAGCCGCGATGGAGCAGGTTTTGAATGTTGCGAAGGCGGAGAATGCAAAAATTAGGGATGTCAATGACGTTCACAATGAAATTTTCTTCGAAACGCCCAAATATTCCTGCATAGCCACCGTCATCAGTCCGACGCTCACGGAAACCGCGGTCGATTTTAAGGTCACGACGAATAAGCTGTTGCCGATGGGAGCAGGAAGGAAGATTATCATGCGCCTCTATGAAATGCTCAACCAAAAATTGCCGTTCAAGGGAGTAGGCCTCTATAAATAAAGGAGAAGCTGATGAGAACTGTTCATGATAATTTCAGAATAATCTCAAAACAAAGTTTGTGCGGGGAAAGTTTCCTCTCCCTCACGCAGCTATACATGCCGATCATCGGCATTGACAGCTACGGCCTCTATGCGGCGCTTTCAACTTTGAAAGAAAACGAAAAGCATAGTTTTAAGAAACTCTTGGACATGCTCAATCTGGGGAGTCCTGGTTTGCTGAAGAAGGCTTTTGAAAAGCTTGAAGCCGTGGCTCTGATAAGATCTTATCATCATGAACAGAGGGGTTATTTGTTTCAGCTGTATCCGCCCTTGCCGAGGGAGAGGTTTCTTGAGAACTCTTTGCTTTCTTCTTTTTTGGCATCCCAAATCGGCGAAGTCGAGTTGAAACGTCTTGCCGGAGAAATCAGAATCCCACAGCTCCGCGGTTATGAAGAAGTGACCAAGACTTTTGACGAAGTCTATGCCATCGAAAACTCCACCGTGGGCGATCTGTTTCGGAAACTCGTCAATTTCAAAAGCGCAACTGTGCAGGTCCAGAATCCGGATTTTGATTACATATTTTTCAAGATGAATTTTGACACTGGTTTCATCGACGAAAAAATTCTCGATGACGAAGAGTTCAAACAACACATCCTCACCATCAGCTATAATTATCAATTGAACGAAGAAGAGATGAAGGATGTCATTCTGAAGACGATTACTGTCGACAAGGATTTAAAATACGAAGACATCTCCAAAAACGCCCGGATTTATTATCAGAAGAAAAACAAAAAAACCTCCCCTTCTTTTTCAACAAAACAACCCGACGCTTTCATCAACAGCATGACCGACGACGCCACTTACAGGTTTTTGGATAGGCTTGAAAAAATGACGCCGGAACAATTGCTGATGGATTTGAACGGCGGGATGAAACCTTCCGTGAGCGAACTGAAATTGTTTGAAGATTTGTTAAACAACACCAAGTTTTCCGAAACCATGATCAAAATCATGTTTCTGCTTGTGAGCCATGAGAAGGACGGAGTTTTGCCGGGCTATAATTATTTTGAAAAAATCGCCAACACCTGGGCGCGGGCTGGCCTGAAAACTCCCCAGGACGTGATTAATTACATTAACAAGGGTCCGGAGCGCGGGAAGAAAACTTACGAACGCAAAAAACGGCAGGTAAAGCTGCCTGATTGGTACGGCGAATACGAGGAACAATTGGGCTCGCTTCCGCAGGACGAATCTTTGTCGGATAATGAAATCGAACAGGTTCTTGAAGAAGCGAAGAAATTATTGTAGGAGCGAAAGATGAACGGAGAAATCAATAAACTGATTGCGATGCTTTTTGAAGATGCCTCGATAAGGGAATTTTGCGCGAAGCACGGTTTGCAGGACGAAGATGTTATTATGGCCATCGGAAAATTCATCATCCAAAAAGAAACCAACAAACTCGCTTCGGGCTGCTCCCCGGATAAGTGCAATGTCGATCCGAACGGGGTGCATACCGAACTAATTTATCGGGACGGAAAAGTGGAACTTCAATCCGTGCCCTGCCCCAAATTTGAACAGTATGAAGACTATCTTGATTTGAGGTATTTTCCCGAAAGCGAGGAATTTTTGAATCAGGAACCGATTTTCAACGAAAACCGCGCGCTGGCTTTCAGTAAAATAAACAAGTTTCTGAACGAATACGAAAAGGGGAAATTCGTAAAGGGGATTTATTTCCACGGCCCCTTCGGAACGGGTAAAACCTTTTTGATGATGACGCTTGCGAAGCATCTCTCCAAAAAGGGAGTCAAAGTTTTCATGGCCTATTATCCCGATCTCGCGCGGTTCATGAAAAGTTCGATCTCCACTGGCGAGCTTGAAAAAATTATCAGGGATTTGAAAAACTCGGATGTGCTGATGCTGGACGATGTCGGCGCAGAAAGCAATTCCGCTTTCATTCGCGATGAAGTTCTGGGGCCGATTCTCCAGTACCGTCTGCATGAGAATCTTCCCGTCTGCATGACTTCCAATTTCAGCATTGCCGAGTTGCAGAACCATTTCAGCGAAGCAAGGGATAAAATTGATTTTGTGAAAAGCGCCAGAATCTGCGAGCGGATTCGTTTTCTGATGAGCGAAGTCGCGCTCACTGACAAAAATTACAGAACCGGAATCCCCTATGGGAAAAAGGCTTGACGTTTATTTAGGTTTGTTATATAATATCAAAAAAAACTAAAGACTGTGAAGTGGACACGGTTGCCGGACCAGCTTATTTAAAGCGAGGGCAGGATGGTGAGAGCTGCCTGATAAGCCCCGGCGATTACTACCACGGAGTCGAACTCGAAAGAGATTTCCGTTTTTCCGCGTTAAGGAACAGAGTGTCAAAGCCCCTGCGCTTTGAAAATAAGGTGGTACCACGTAAAGATGCGTCCTTATGCCGAGGATGCTTTTTTTTAATGCAAAGGAGTTGAAAGCATGAAGATTAAGTTTATCGACGGAAGCGTTAAAGAATATCCGGAAGGAAGCAGCGCGCTTGCAATCGCAAAATCAATTTCGCCCTCGCTTGCAAAGAAAGCGGTGTTTGCGAAGGTTGACGGGAAAGATTATGACCTCACACGTCCGCTGGCGGGCGACTCCGGCCTCGAAATCATCACAAGGGAGCATCCCGAAGCTTTCCATGTGCTGAACCATTCCTGCAGCCACTTGCTTGCCAGCGCAGTCAAAGAACTTTATCCCGATGCGCAATTCGGCGTCGGGCCGGCCATTGAAGAGGGATTCTATTATGACGTGAATCCCGGTGAGGGGATAAAGTTTTCGGATGAGGATTTACCGAAAATTGAAGAAAAAATGCGCGAACTTGCTTCTCAAAATTTAATTTTTGAGCGCACCGAAGTTTCCAAAGAAGAAGCTTTGAGAATTTTCTCCGCTGACAAATACAAACTGGAAATCATCGGCGAGTTGCCCGAAGATGAAACGATCACGGTATACCGGCACGGGAATTTTGCCGATCTCTGCCGGGGACCCCATCTTCCCGACACCAAACCCCTGAAGCATTTCAAACTCTTGAGCGTGAGCGGTGCCTATTGGCGGGGCGATTCCAGCAATGAGCAATTACAAAGAATTTACGGAGTCTGTTTCTTCAGCGAAGAGGATTTGAAGCGGCATTTGGAAATTCTGAAGGAAAGAGCGGAAAGGGACCACCGCAAACTCGGACGCGAGCTCGGGCTCTTCATGATCAGCGAATACGGTCCCGGCTTTCCCTTTTGGCTGCCCAAGGGTCTGACTTTGAAAAAGACCTTGGAAGATTACTGGTATGGCATTCATGCCCGCGAGAATTACCTATTCGTGCAGACACCGATTATGCTGAACAGGGATTTGTGGGAAATTTCCGGGCATTGGGAGAATTATAAAGAAAACATGTATGTTTCCGAAATCGACAAACACCAGTTTGCGATCAAGCCGATGAATTGTCCGGGCGGAATTCTTGTTTACCGACACCGGCTCCACTCCTACCGTGACTTGCCTCTGAAAATCGGCGAGCTCGGTTTGGTGCACCGCCATGAAGCGAGCGGAGCCCTGAGCGGTCTCTTCCGCGTCCGGTCCTTTACGCAGGACGACGCCCATTTGTACGTGACTGAAGAAATGCTCGAAAATGAAGTCGTGGAACTCATTCGACTTTTTGATGAGGTCTATTCCGTTTTCGGTCTCAGCTATCACATTGAATTGTCAACCAGACCGGAAGACAAATACATCGGCACGGTTGAGACATGGGAAAAATCCGAGCAAGCCCTCGCCAATGCTTGCAGGAAAGCCGGCAAGGAATTCAAACTCAATCCCGGGGACGGCGCTTTCTATGGACCGAAGCTTGATTTCATCCTCCGGGATTCGATGAACAGGCTCTGGCAGTGCGGAACGATCCAGCTCGACATGAATCTTCCCGAAAGATTCGACATTACCTACATTGATGAAAAGGGCGAAAAGAAGCGCCCCATCATGCTCCACCGGGCCATCTTCGGTTCTATGGAGAGATTCATCGGCATCATCATCGAGCATTACGGCGGCGCTTTTCCGACTTGGCTTGCTCCCGTGCAGATCAGATTGATACCCGTAAACAAGGAACTCCATCTTGCGCATGTGCAAGAACTGAAGGATTTATTCTTTAAGGAAGGCCTCAGGGTCGAAATCGATGACCGGGACGAAAAACTGGGGTATAAGATCCGCGAAGCCCAGACCCAGAAAATACCCTATCAATTGGTCATCGGCGACAAGGAAGTGGAAAAGGGCATCCTCACTTACAGAAGATACGGCAGTTCCGAGACGGTGACTGTCACGGTTCGGGAATTTGTGGAAATGATTAAGGAAGAAATATCTTCTTTCCGCTAAAAAAGCATTGCAGAAGCGGTGCGATTATGTTATTATTTGGCTGAAAGGAGGATGGAATATGAGCGAAAGATTGATGAAAAAATTTGGGAGCGGCAATTTCTATCTACTTGCTTTTCTTGTTGCCTTTGCTCTTTTCATCCTCTTGCAGGTTTTCGTGATGCAGGGAGTTCTCGGTTATTACGAAAACAAATATCCCGGCTTCATCCGGGATTTCCAAAAAGCGATTTCCAACATGAACACGAAGCCCGAACTGATGACGGAACCCATGTGGGCGGTCCAGAATCTGTCCCAATTCATCGGCACCGGAATCCTCGCAATTCTCATGATTATCGTTTTCTGGAAGAGTTTTGCTCTTGATTGGAAAGGATTCAAAAGCGAATGGCGCTCCCATGTTCCGACGATCATTTTCGGATTCGTCATTGTCATTATTTTGGATAATGTTTTGGCCCAACTCTACAATCTCTTCCAGGTGCCGGGGGACGCCACCAACCAGAAATTGATCGAATCCGCGGTCGAATCCAGCACGGGAATTTTTATGGTGCTGTCGGTGTTCCTGTTGGCGCCGTTTGTGGAAGAGGTTTTGTTCAGGAAGCTTTTGTACGGAACGATGGAAGAGAAGTTCCGCCTGCGACCCGTGTTCGCGATCATCATTTCCGCAATCCTTTTCGCGGCGATGCATGCGGTTGACATCTTTTTCTTCCGATATCTGCCACTGGCCTTGGTTCTGTGCATAGCATATTCCCTCTCGAAGAATAATATCTTTGTGCCGATGGGAATCCATTTCCTAAACAATTCTACAATCATAATCTTCTTTATAAAAACGGTATTGAAATGAGATATAGTGAATTGATTGAAAATGCGAAAGAAGCCAGAAGAAGGGGAGATTTCCGGGGAGCGATCCAATATTATCGGGAAGCTTTCTCCAAAAAAATTATTGTCAAGGATTTGGTCGATTTCGGACTTGTCCATCTTGACAATAATCAGCCCATGCAGGCCATCGAAATCTTCAGCGAAATAACCGAAGCCTATCCCGAAATTCCTGAGATTCATTATTATCTGGGATTGGCGCATGAGATGATCGGAAAGAAAGATGAAGCAATCAAGAACTATTTGGACGCCGTGAAACACGATCCCTATTTTTCCGATGCCTATTTCAGTTTGGCTTTGCTTGCCGATGAGAGCGGGGACGAAAGCTTGGCAGTTGAATATTACAAGAAGACCCTGCTTTACAATCCGAATCACTATTGGGCAAATCTCAATCTCGGTTCTTTCTATGAAAAAAACAACAGGCTTGAGCTGGCTTTGGCTCACACCCGGAAAGCCCACATAATCGATCCCGGAGAAAAAATGGCCGCTTATAACTTGGGCGTGATTTACGGAAAAATGAAGCAATATGAGGAAGCGGAGAAATATTACCTGGAGGAAATCAACAAGGGTGGCTACATCCTTGCTTACCTGAATCTGGCTTTGATCTGTAAAGACGTTCATCGCGATTATGACAGGGCAAGATATTATTATCTTGAAGGCATCTCAAAAGATAAGGACAACCCAACTTTATGGTACAATCTTGCCTGCGTATATGCTTTGACGGAGGATTACGAAAACACGTATTCCTGCCTGCTCTATGCCTGCATTCGCGATCCGAAGCTGAAGGAATTCATGCTGAAGGATGCGGAACTCGCTGATTTCATCGAAAGCCACCATTATGAGAAATTATCGAAAGAATTAGGCTAGGACTCGGTCCGGCCTTTTTTTGTGTCTTTGCCTACAATTTTTTCCCGTCTTGCAATATAATAAAACGAGGTGAGAGATTTGCGGAGTGTTTTTCATTTGCGCTTTCGGAAGGTGGAAAGCTTTGATTATGTTTTAAAGGACGGGGACACGTTCTGGGGAATCGCCTCTTCCTTTCGGGTCGACATCAGGGATTTGGAAGCGACCAACAAATTTGAAGAATTTCTGCTTCTTCCCGGACAAAAAATCGTCGTCCCGCAACGGGGCGCGGGCGAAAACCATTATTTTGAGGAATATGAAATTGAGATCGGGGAAAAACTTAGTTCGATTGCCCGAAGATCCAATGTCGAGCCCGCGCTGCTCTTAAAATGCAATGATTGCAGAAAACTCAAGCTTCTGGGGAACCAGGTCCTGAGAATCCCGGGAAGAAGGCTTTACGAGATTAAAGAAGGGGACACTTTGGAAAGCATACTGCGGGACAACAACATAAGTTATGAAAGGTTCATCGAAACCAACATAAAAAATTGGATTCGGCCCGGAAACAAAGTCATCATTGAATGAAAATCTTCCTGCGAAGATTTTTTTATTGGCTTTAATCGGACGGGCTTTGTGATATAATAATAATGGTGAAAAAAATGAAAGTTAATGTCATCGGAGCGGGCCTCGCAGGAAGCGAAGCGGCTTATCAACTGGCAAAACGGGGCATCCGGGTGCGGCTCTATGAGATGCGACCCAATAAATTTACAGAAGCCCATCGGACGGAGGGGTTTGCGGAACTGGTGTGCTCGAATTCTTTTCGTTCGGCGGCGATTGAAAATGCGGTGGGGTTGCTCAAAGAAGAAATGAGGATGCTTGATTCCCTGATTATGAAAGCAGCGGACGCAACCAGAATCGAAGCGGGGAGCGCTTTGGCGGTCGATAGGAAGCATTTTTCCGATTATGTGACCTCATGTTTGTCCAACATGGAAGGAATTGAGATTATCCGCGAAGAAGCGACGAGCATCCCCGAAGGGCCGACCATCGTGGCGACTGGCCCCTTGACGAGTCGGGAGTTTGCGGAAGCGATTAAAGAGTTTTGCGGGGAGGAATACCTCTATTTCTTTGACGCAGTCGCGCCGATCGTCACGGAAGAGTCGATCAATAAAGAAATCGCTTATCTCAAATCCCGTTATGACAAAGGTGAGGCGGCTTATTATAATTGCCCGCTCACCAAAGAAGAGTTCGATGTTTTTTACGAAAATCTGATCAAAGCCGAGCGCGTGCAGCCCCGCGACTTTGAATTGAAAGTATTTGAAGGCTGCATGGCGATTGAAGACATCGCGGTGCGGGGCAAGGAAACCCTCCTTTTCGGACCGATGAAACCCGTCGGTCTTGCGGATCCGCGGACGGGGAAGGAGCCCTATGCGGTCGTGCAGCTGCGCCAGGACGATGCCGCGAAGACGATGTACAACATCGTCGGTTTTCAGACAAGCTTGAAATTTCCAGAACAAAAAAGAATCCTGCGCATGATTCCGGGACTGGAAAATTGCGAGATCGTCCGTTACGGCGTCATGCACAGGAACACATACATAAATTCTCCCAAAATCCTAAACAAGTATTACCAAACCAAAAAGAGGAAAGAACTCTTTTTCGCGGGACAGATCACCGGCGTAGAGGGGTATTTGGAAAGCGCGGCGAGCGGGTTGCTTGCGGGACTGAACATGGCCAGACTCATGCAAGGCCGACCCCTCCTCGATTTTACAAGAAAAACGGGCATCGGCGCCCTCGCCAACTATATCAGCTCTCCCAATAAAAATTTTCAACCCATGAATGTCAATTTCGGAATTTTCGAAAGCCTGGAAGGGAAAATGAGCAAAGCGAAGCGGAAACAGGCCTATGCGGAAAGAAGCCTGAATACAATCGCGCTTATAGGAGAGAAAAATGAAAGTGCTTGAAATAATTCTTGCATTCAAAGAATATTTGGAAACGGAGAGGGCTTATTCAAAACACACAGTTTTGAATTATCTGAAAGACATCAATGATTTCCGGAATTTTCTTAAAACCAATGAGTTAGGCGACATCCTTGACGCCAAACCCAATTATGTCCGCTATTTCATTTCCCATCTCCACGGAAAGGGTTACAATGAGCGGACGATTGCCAGGAAAATGTCGAGCTTGCGCAGCCTCGGAAGATTCATGCTGAGGGAAGGAATCCTGGATTCGAATGTCTTTGGGGACATTGCTTCCCCAAAAATCCGCAAACAGCTTCCCAAATTTGTCTATTACCAGGAACTGGATAATCTCTTTGAGGCGATTGATGTCGGAACCGTGATCGGGAAGCGCGACCATGCGATTGTTGAAACCCTGTACGGTACGGGCATGCGCGTCGGCGAGCTTTGTTCGCTCAGGCTCCAGGACGTCGATTTTTATAATTCTTCGATTCTTGTCAGAGGCAAGGGTGGGAAGGAGAGGTACCTTCCAATCCATGAACATGTGAGGAGCGCGCTTTTGGATTACATCGAATTTTCCAGAAACGAACTCTTAAAAAAGAACAAAAAAGGGCATACGGACATTCTCTTTTTGAACTACCGGGGCGGTGCGCTCACGGATAGAGGAGTCCGCGTCATTTTGAATTCGATAAACAGCCGGGCAGCGAATGACTTGAAGATCTCTCCGCATATGCTCCGCCATTCCTTCGCTACCCACCTTTTAGACGGAGGCGCGGATTTGAGGAGCGTGCAAGCGCTGCTGGGGCACGAGAACCTTTCCACAACCCAAATCTATACCCATGTTTCCAAAGAACAATTGCGGGAAGAATACATGAAATTCCACCCGCGGGCAAAAAAGGAGTAAGCCATGCGCGGATTTGAAAAAGTTAGCATCCAGGAATATGGTCGTCACCGGCCACGGGAAGAACATGAGAGGATAATGCTTCCGAAAAGGGCGACGCGGAGCTCGGCGGGTTATGATTTCTACCTTCCCCATGACGTCCGTCTCGCTCCGGGGGAAGGGACGGTGATCGCGATGGGAATCAAAGCCTACATGAAAGAGGACGAAGTTCTGTTTTTGATCATCCGCAGTTCGCTCGGTTTTCGGGGACTCAGATTGAAGAATCAAGTCGGAATCATTGATGCGGATTATTATGATAATCCTAAAAATGAAGGGCATATTCTCGTTGCAATCGAAAACAATAGTAAAGAGACAATCGAACTAAAAGCTGGGGAAAGAATCGTGCAGGGGATTTTTTTGAAATTCGGAATTTCGGAAAAAGAAGAAGAACCGCCGTGGGAAAGGAGTGGCGGCATCGGCAGCACTGAAAATTAACTGTATTTAATGTTTGCATTAGTCAGGGATTTATGCTATAATAGGTCCGGCAAAAAGAATACACACATAAGTTGAGATGGTCGTCGCGTCCGAAGTTCTTCGGGGCGGCCATTGCTGAGACTTATGGAGGCCAAACAAAATAAAAAGAAGGAGTAAATTTATGTCAATCATCACAAAAAACCAATTGCTAGAAGCAGGCGTTCACTTCGGTCACAACACCCGCCGTTGGAATCCGAAAATGAAGGAGTACATTTTTGGAGAAAGAAACGGCATTTACATCATCGACTTAGACAAAACCATGAAAATGCTTGAAGAGGCATACACCGCCCTCTTCAACATCGTCCAAAACGGCGGCAGGGTTCTCTTTGTCGGCACGAGAAGACAGACCCAGGATGTGGTCAGGGACGAAGCCGTCCGCTGCGGCCAATTCTATGTCGACCAGCGCTGGCTGGGTGGAACTCTCACAAATCACAAAACCATCAGGAAGAGCATTGCCCGCCTGGATGAAATCGAGCGCATGGAAGAAGAAGGAGTTTTCGATGTCCTTCCGAAAAAGGAAGTCATTAGCCTGAGGAAGGAAAAAGCAAGATTGGAAAAATATTTCAACGGAATCAGGGAAATGCGCAAACTTCCCGATGCAGTGGTCATCGTCGACCCCAAGAGCGAGCAGATTGCCGTCCGGGAAGCCAGGAAACTCAACATTCCCATTTTCGGTCTTGTCGATACAAACTGCGATCCGGACGATGTCGATTACATCATTCCGGGCAATGACGACGCCATCCGTTCCGTAAAACTCATTGTCGGAACTTTGGCGAACGCGGTTGTGGAAGCGCAGGGCGGAACTCCGATTCAGATCGACTTAAGCATTGACGACAACCAAGATGACCGCGGAAGCCATCGCCGCGGCCGCGGACGCAGGACAAGCAGGTATGAAGAAAAGCCTGAAAAGGAAGTGGCCAAACCCCGGGTGAAAGCTGAGAAACCTGAAGAAGCCGAAGAGGAAGAAAAAACCGAGGTTGAGAATGTAGAAGCAGAAGCCGAAGAAAGTGCTGAGACAGTTCAGGAAAGCGAAGCAACCGAAGGCGAAAAGCTTGCGGAAGAAATAAAAGAAGAAGCTTTCAAAGAAGAGGAAGCTCCGGAGGTGCAAGAATGATTACAGCTGCATTAGTTAAAGAATTGCGTGACAAAACCGGCGCCGGAATGATGGATTGCAAGAAAGCTTTGACCGAAACTAACGGAAACATTGAAGAAGCAATCGTCTGGCTGCGTGAAAAAGGAATCATGAAAGCCCAAAAGAAAACGGACCGCATCGCGGCCGAGGGCTTGGTCGCCGCCGTCATTTCCGGAAACAAAGCCGTTGTTTATGAAGTCAATAGCGAAACTGATTTTGTTGCGAGGAATGAATATTTCCAAGAGCTCGTCCAAAAAATCGGCGAAGCCATCCTCGCCAGCGGCGCAAATAACACGGACGAAGCTCTGCAGGCCCAGTCCGAACTCGGAACAGTGAATGACCTTATCATTAACGCTACTGCCACGATGGGCGAAAAAATAACACTCAGACGCGTCACTCTTCTCGAAAAAACCGATTCTCAGGTATTCGGCCACTACAGCCATGGCGGTGGCAGAATTGTCGTTGTTTCGATTCTTGAAGGCGGGAACGAAGAAGTGGCGAAGGATGTCTGCATGCATGTTGCTGCCATGAATCCCAAATATTTGGACAGGGATTCCGTGGACAAGGATTTTCTGGAAAAAGAAAGAGAAATATTGAAACAGGAAACATTGAATGAAGGCAAGCCTGCCCAAATTGTAGATAGGATAGTTGAAGGAAAACTCAATAAAACTTTAAAGAACATTTGCCTGGTTGATCAGGAATTCGTTAAGAATCCCGATCAGACCATTGGCCAGTATGTAAAATCCAACAATTCAAAAATTGTTAACTTTGTTCGCCTTGAAGTAGGAGAAGGAATCGAAAAAAGGGTCGATAATTTTGCTGCTGAAGTCATGGCGGCGGCTGGAAAATAAAAACACAAGGGCTAATTATGCCCTTTTATTTTAAAAAGCAGGAGGTCTGAATGAAAAAAAGAGTGGTTTTGAAGTTGAGCGGGGAGGCTCTGGCCGGGGATGAGAAGATTGGAATTAACCATTTTAAAGTTAATGACATTGCGGACGAGATAAAAGCTTTGCATGATCTCGGTAATGTAGAAATATCGATTGTTGTTGGTGCCGGAAACATCTGGCGCGGCCGCGATGCCGTCGAAAGCGGCATGGAAAAGGCGAGCGCGGATTACATGGGCATGCTTGCCACGATTTTGAACGCGCTTGCGATCCAAAACTCCCTGGAAAGACTGAATCTTGAAACCAGGTGCATGACCTCCTTGTCGATTCCGGAAGTTGCTGAACCCTATATCCGCAGAAAAGCTTTGTCCCACCTCGATAAGGGTAGGATTCTGATATTCGGTGGCGGCAACGGCATTCCTTTCTTTACGACTGACACGACCGCAGCTTTGCGAAGCGCGGAACTCGGCGCGAAATTAATTCTCATGGCCAAAAATGGCGTTGACGGAGTTTATGATTCCGATCCGCGGATGAACAGCAACGCAAAAAAATATTCCAAATTGACTCATCAGGAAGTCTTGGATAAACGTCTCAACGTGATGGATCTCACCGCCGCAACCCTATGCAAAGAAAACGACATTGACATTTTCGTTTTCGACATGAATGTGAAAGGGAACATTGCGAGAGCGGTTAATGACTTTTCAATCGGCACTTTGATATCAAACAAAATTTAAAGAAAGGATATGGGAGAGATGCTTCAAAACATTTACGATCTCGGCGAAGAGAGAATGGGGAAAGCCATCCAGGCTCTTAAAAATGAACTCAGTTTGATCAGAACGGGAAGAGCCAATCCTGCGATTCTGAACGGCGTTCAGGTGACTTATTACGGAGTTTTGACTCCTCTGAATCAAATCGCTTCGGTAACAGTTCCGGAAGCTCAGACCATCATGATCAAACCCTATGACAAAACAATCTTGAAAGATGTTGAAAAAGCCATTCATTTGGCAGATTTGAATCTCGTGCCAATCAATGACGGCAATGTCATCAGGATTAATTTTCCGCCTTTGACGGAGGAAAGAAGAAGGGAGCTTGTAAAAGAAGTGAAGGGGATTGCGGAAAACTCGAAAGTGGCGATCCGCAACATCCGCCGCGACATGATTGACCAAGTGAAGAAAATGGAGAAAAACGGCGAAATTTCCGAAGACCAACTCAAGCGTGAGTGCGACAAAATCCAAAAACTGACTGACAAATTCATCGAAAATGTCGACCAGGTTGCGAAAGAAAAAGAAGCATTGATTATGGAAATTTAAGCTTGGCAAAAGCATTCCAAACCCGCATTCATTTGGAATGCTTTTTTTGAACGAAAACAGAAAAAAGGGTTTGCAAAAAGGGCGGAAGCCCCCAATTGCTATCTTTAGGAGGAAATAATGAATTTGAAAGGTTCAAGAACTGAAAAGAATCTCATGACCGCTTTCTCGGGCGAAGCTCAGGCCAGAACCATATACACTTTCTATGCCGAAAAGGCCAGGGAAGAAAGTTTTGAATAAATAGCCAATATCTTCGAAGAAACCGCGAATAACGAGAAAGAACATGCCAAACTTTGGTTTAAATTACTGCACGGAGGCACTCCGACCACGGCGGCGAATCTATTGGATGCCACGGCTGGCGAACACTATGAATGGTCGGAAATATATGCGGAGTTTGCGGAAGTGGCCAAGCAAGAAGGTTTCAAAAGAATCGCTCATCTTTTCGAAGGCGTAGCCAAAATCGAAAAAGAGCATGAGCTGAGATACCGCGCTCTTTTGGAAAATGTTGAGAAAGGCCGCGTATTCGAACGCGAGCAAGAAGAGGTTTGGATTTGTCTGAACTGCGGTCACATTCATTACGGGAAAAAAGCTCCGAAGGTTTGTCCCATTTGCGAATACCCACAGGATTTTTTCCAACTGCGGGTCATTGATTTTTTAAAAAGCGGTTCCCTGAACCCTTTTTAATTTTCCTTTAGAAGTTTTCCTAGAAAAAATAATGCTTCTGTTGTATAATATATAAGATGGTGAATAAAATGAAAATAAATCAGCCGAAACTGCCCCGCCATGTTGCCATCATCATGGACGGGAACGGTACCTGGGCAAAGAGGCGGGGACTTCCCAGAAACCGGGGGCACAGGCAGGGGGCGCTTGCTTTAAAAGACATCATGCTCCATGCCGCCAAACTCGGATTGGAATATCTGACCGTGTTTGCTTTCAGCACCGAGAATTGGAAGCGCCCGCGCGAGGAAGTCGAGTACCTCATGAATCTGCCGAAGGAATTTTTTTCTGAACATGAGGAAGACATCGTCTTGGAAAACATCCGCCTGCGTTGGATTGGCTCCAGGGAAAGATTGTCTGAGGAAGTAATTCAGGAAATTGCGAGATTGGAAGAAAAGACCAAAGACAATCAGGGCTTGGTGTTCACGCTTGCCTTTAATTACGGCGGGCGCGATGAAATTGTCCATGCCGCAAATGAACTCCTAAAAACAGGCAAAGAAATCAATGAGCAAGAATTCAATAATTTCCTATATTCCAATTTCTTGCCCGACGTTGATTTATTGATCAGAACCAGCAATCAGCAACGCATCAGCAATTTCCTGCTGTGGAAACTCGCTTACAGCGAACTCTACTTTACAAAAACACTTTGGCCGGACTTCAAGCCCAAGGATTTGGGAAAGGCCATCAGAGAATATCAGAGAAGAGAAAGGCGTTTCGGAGGAATCAAATGAAGAAAAGAATCATTACTGCCGTCGTGCTTGCGGCGGTGCTCTTGCCTTTGGTCATCCTCGACCATCATAAATACCCGTTGGTCGGGCATCTCTTTCTTGCGGTCGGCATCATCTTTAGCATCATCGCCTCCTTTGAAATAATGAGCCTCTTTTCCAAGCAACACCCTTCGCTCGGTATTTTGCGCCTGCTTGTTCCTTTCATGAGCGGAACCCTTGTCTACACAATCTACCTCGCAACGACTCAGGGACTCAGCATCAGCGATCCCGCCGAGGCGAGCATCGTTTATCATCTGCTCACGATGGGGCTCTTCATTCTCTATGTAGTCATTGCTTTGGGACATGCCGTGTTTGCGCGCAACTCTTCCGGAAACGACATGATGGCTTCAATTCTGACGCTAACCTATTGCGGTCTCCTGTTGGGTTTCGTCATTAACATCAGATTTCTTGAACCATTTTCCGATCAGGATTTTGTTTATTTTAGGGGCGGAAGAAGCTTTGGGTATTTATACGCGATCGTTTTTGCGACCGACACCTTCGCCTACTTCATCGGTTCAAAATTTGGCCGCCGGAAATTATGCCCGGAAATCAGCCTCAAGAAATCCGTTGAAGGCGCGATTGCGGGTCTCATCGCCGGAAGCATTTTCGGAGTCGCAGCCGTCTTTCTCTTTAAAATCGCAAGACCCGTGGGGACGAAGGAAGTTTTGTTCACCATATTGGTTTCCTTCTTTGTTTCAATGCTTTTGTCTTTCGCCGTGCAGGTCGGGGACCTGGTTGCATCGAAAATCAAACGAACCTATGACGTGAAGGATTTCGGGAAAATTTTTCCTGGGCACGGAGGTGTTTTGGACCGTTTTGACAGCCTAATCTTCTCAGGGGCGGTTTATTACATAATCGTGTTGTTTGTAAAAGTGATATATATTTGGAGCGCATGATGAGGGACATTTGTTTGCTGGGGGCCACGGGCTCAATCGGCACTCAAGTTTTGGAAATAATCAAAGGAAATAAGGAATATAGATTAAGGAACATTGCTTTCGGAAAAAATACGGAATTGGGTTCGAAAATAATCGAAGAATTCCGACCCGAATATGTATCCGTACTTTCCGAATCAGACATGGCCGTTTTACAGAGGAAACATCCTGGGGTGAAGTTTGGTTTCGGAGAGGAAGGATTGCTTCAGGCGGCGACTTATGCGCAAGGCACTTTGATAAATGCCCTTGTCGGGATGGTCGGAGTGTTGCCGACGGTCGCGGCAATTAAAAACGGAATGAGGATTTTGCTTGCGAACAAGGAAACATTGGTCGTCGCGGGCGAGATCATCAATCAACTTTTAAAAGAATATCATACGGAATTAATCCCAATCGACAGCGAACTCAGCGCCTTGCATCAATGCTTGCATGCGGGAAGCGGGGACGTGGAACGTTTGATCATCACCGCATCCGGAGGACCTTTCCGGAACCTGACCCGGGATGAACTGGAAAACGTCAGCGTCGAGGATGCTTTGCGGCATCCGAATTGGAAGATGGGCCCGAAAATTACGATCGACACGGCGACGATGGCGAACAAGGGTCTGGAAGTGATTGAAGCGCACCACCTTTTTGGAATTGATTATGACAGAATCGAAACCATAATCCATCCCGAAAGCATCGTGCACGGAATGGTCGAGTTCAAGGATAAAAGCGTCATCGCGCAGCTTTCCGTGCCCGACATGAGGCTGCCGATCCAATATGCTTTGCTGCATCCCCATAAAAAGAAAAACCCGGGGTTTCAGGCACTAGATTTGGCAGAAATCGGAGCGCTGACTTTTAAGAAAATGGATTTTGAGCGTTATCCGCTTTTGGAAATGGCTTACCGGGCAGGAAAAGCCGGAGGGCTGATGCCCGCCGTCTTCAATGCGGCCAATGAGGTAGCTGTGAGTTTGTTTTTGAAACGAAGGATTAAGTTTTTGGAAATTGAGGAGATTGTTTCGGAAGCGTTGGCACATTTCAAAAACAAAGAAAAGCCTTCGCTTGCTGAGATAATTGTTTGTGACAGAGAGATTAGGAATCGGATTCTTGAAAGATACGAGGTGAAATAATGGATTTCTTAATTGGTTTGTTGGCATTTATTTTTGTGCTGGGTTTGATAATAGCCGTTCATGAATTCGGGCATTTCTTTTTTGCACGGAGAGCCGGCATTCTCTGCCGAGAGTTTGCTTTCGGAATGGGCCCGATTCTATGGAAGAAAAAGAAAGGCGAAACCCTTTATTCGTTGCGCGCCTTTCCGATCGGTGGGTTTTGCGCCATCGCAGGCGAGGAGTTTGAAGGCGATCCCTTGAAAAAAAGCAGGCGCGTGAAACTGCAAATCGAAAACGGGGTCGTTAAGGGAATCTATCTTAACGCCAATGACACCGCAATCGATTACCCGGTGCACGACATCATAAATTATGATTTGTTTGATAGGGATGAAACAGGCAATCTCTTCCTCGAAACTCGTTCTGAAGGGGGAGAATTTCATTATTATCCTGTTGATCCCCAGGCGATGATTTATGAACCCAAAATCGAATATCAAATCGCTCCCTATAATCGGACATTGGGTTCGAAAAGCAAAAGGGCGCGGGCAATGGTCATGTTCGGCGGACCTTTGATGAATTTTCTCTTGGCCTTGCTCGTCTTCTTCATCGCCGGTTTGATCAGGGGCTTTCCGAGCAGTTCGAACATCGTTGATTTTCCCAAAAAATTCCCTGACAATGAGCTCCTTCCTCCCGCCTATGAAGCTGGTCTCAGGGACGGGGACCGGATTTCCTATCTTAAGAGCGGAGATTTGGAAAAGGAAGTCGAAAGTTGGGATGACATTTCTGAATTTATGAGCTCTTATACAAATTCCGCTTATACAACACCGATTGAACTCACATATGTGCGCGGCGGAGAAACGGAAACCATCACCGTCCGCCCATATGTTATATTAAACAGCATTGAGCTTGTCGGGGTTTTTGTAGAAAACGGGATTGAGATAATAAAAATAGAAGAGCTGAATGAAAGGATTGCAATGAATGTCGGATTGGAAGAGAATGACATCATTGTTGCCGTCACCGATGCGGAAGGAAAGACTTACACCGGAATTTCAGGCATTTATGCGGCTTTGAAAAATTACCGCGGAAGCCATAAGGAGAATGCTTTGAACATGCTGACGATTACCGTCCTCCGCGATTCTGTAGAAACCGAAATCAAGGTTCAACCCTATAGCCAAAAGGTGATGGAAACGGCGCAGAGGGACGCGGTTGATGTCATGCTCGGCATCAATCCCCAATATAAATTCCATTTTGGGAAAAGCATCCTTTACAGTTTTCAAAACACCGGTCATTCTTTCACGTCTGTATTCAATAGCATAAAGCTTCTCATCACCGAAGAGTCCGTTACACTTGAAGCCATGAGCGGACCGGTCGGAATCTTCGGCATTACCAAAGAGACGGCTTCCTACGGTTTTACCAATCTGCTCCATTTGTTGGGGTTGCTGAGCGTGAACGTCGGATTGCTTAATTTGTTCCCGATTCCTGCGCTAGACGGAGGCAGGTTGGTGTTCTTGGGATATGAAGCCATTACCAAGAAGAAGCCGAGCCCCAAGGTGGAAACTGCTTTGATTTCCATAACGATGATTCTTTTATTGGGTTTGATGATCATAGTAACCTTCAATGATGTTCTAAAATTGTTTAGATGAGGAAAATGAGATATGAAACAGACATTGTTATTTGTTCCCACACTGAGAGACAATCCTAAAGAAGCCGAGGTAAACAGCCATAGGATCCTGCTGCGCGGAGGTTATGTAAGGCAGCTTGCGGCAGGAATATATACTTATTTGCCTCTCGCTTACCGCATCATAAAAAAGATTGAGAACATCATCCGCGAAGAATTGGACAAAATCGGCTGCAGCGAATTGTTGATGCCGGCAATGCAGCCCCGCGACATCTGGGAGGAGTCGGGCCGCTGGCAGGATTACGGAAAAGAATTGGTCCGGCTTAAAGATAGGCACGATCGGGATTTCTGCCTTGGGCCGACGCACGAAGAAGTCATCACTACGGTCATCAGGGATTACCTGACAACCTATAAGCGTTTTCCGCTCGCGCTCTATCAGATTCAGACAAAATTCAGGGATGAGTTTCGTCCCCGTTACGGCTTGATGCGGGGCAGGGAATTCATCATGAAAGATCTCTACACTTTCCATACCGAAGATGGAGATTTGGATCATTGGTACAATGAGGTGCGGAAAGCTTATCAAAGGATTTTTAATCGCTGCGGTCTGAATTACAGGATCGTGAGCGCGGACAGCGGCAACATCGGCGGAAAATCCAGTGAAGAATTCGTGGGTCTCTGCGACATCGGGGAAGACACAATCGTCTACAGCGACGAAAGCGACTTCGCTTGCAACAAGGAACTCTGCGATCTTCCGGAAGGCGCCCCCTCGCCGGACGGCAAGGGAAAAATCCTCCATGCCAGGGGCATCGAGGTCGGTCACATTTTCAAACTCGGCACCAAGTATTCATTGCCGATGAAAGCAATATTTGTCGATTATGAACAAAAGCAGAAGCCGATCATCATGGGTTGTTACGGCATCGGCATCTCGCGGGTGCTGATGGCAATCCTTGAACAGCATGCCGACGAAAACAAAGTTGTCTGGCCGCAGGAAGTCACCCCCTTCCAGATCCACATTCTTCCCCTCGACAAGGAAGGGACTCCCGCCTTTGAGCTCGCCCAGGAATTATACAAAAAATTGAACAAGGATTATGAAGTCCTTTTTGACGACAGGAATGAGCGTCCCGGCGTCAAGTTCAACGATGCGGATTTGATCGGCATCAACCACCGCATCATCGTGGGGAAAAAAGCCGCCGAAGGCATTTTTGAATACGAACGTCTTGCGGATGGTTTCAAACAGGATATTTCAGACTTAAATGAGCTGCATGAACTCTTAAAAGCATTGCGCATGTTTGGGGATTTTAAAACAGGAAGGCAATAAAGCCTTCCTGTTTTTTGTTTAAAGAGTGCATGGGAATATATTACACCTTTTTAATAATTGTGTACGTTTACATTGCATACAGGTGTTTATATAATACATTTAAAGCACTTTTCAAAAAAGTTGGGAGGAAATTGGATGATTAATCTAAAAAAATTCAAACAAATATGCATGCTTGTGCTATTTGTTTTTTTGGGAAGACTTCGAGGTGAGTCTTGCCTCAACGACATATCCCGTCTCCGTTTGCACAATTACTGCTTGCAGATCGAGTTTTTGTTCTCTCCAAGCATCACGCAATTCACCAGAACACATTTTGGCCGTTCGCATCTATATCTGAGCTTAATCACATTCCGCTGACATATGATTCGGTTACGGACACTTTCAGTTTGAAATATAATTTTGCTTTCGACATCCTGTTCGGAACCGATCTCTTTGATAAAACGATGATGGAAAAAGAGGTTGACCATTACATTGAAGTGATGGAGGAATTCGGAGTCCCTTTGGACAGCCGTTCGTCAATTTCCAAAAGCGATTGGCAACTCTTCGTTTGCACGCTGACAAAAGATCCGAAAAAAAAGCAAAAGATTTATTCCGCAGTTGCCAAGTATTTGCGCGAAAGCCCGAGCAGGGTCCCTTTCAGCGATCTGTACTTTGCGGATAGCGGCGTGCACCGCGATTTTCAAAACAGAACCGTACAAGGAGGAATTTTCATACTGCTTCTTGAAAAAGAAGGCTTGCGAGGAGATTAATGAGCATTTTCTGTTTCAATCACGACAAAGACAGTTGGGAGAGCTCCGAAAGAAAGAAGATCTTGGAATTGTTTGCAAACCATGTTTACGGAGTTCGCCCACCGGAAACCAAAGCAAGGTTCGAATATCGGACAGTTAAGGAAGAAAAGATAAAGAACATCACCAGAAGGCATGTGGAGATGCGTTACCGGGATGCAAGGATGAATTTTTTCCTCTATCTCCCGGAACATAACCGCCCCCTTCCCGCCTTCGTTTACATCATGCATCCCCACCAAGTGAGCAAATATTGTTTTCCTGAAGAGACGGACACTTCAGTTCTGCCATTATCGAAGATAACGGGAGAAGGCTTCGCCGTTGCCGTGCTGATTGCCGGCGATGTCGCAAAAGATGAAATCGGCGGGGAAAAATCCAATTTACTCGCAGCCATCGGAGGCAAGCGGGAAAAAAATTCATGGGCGGTCATATCAGCTTGGGCACTCGGGGCCAGCAAAGTGCTGGATTATTTGGAAACTCTTCCCGAAATAGAATCGCAAAAGGTCGCGACAATCGGTCATTCCCGGGGCGGAAAAACCGCTCTTTGGGCGGCGGCTACGGACGGAAGATTTGCGATGGCGATATCCTGTTGTTCAGGAAACACCGGAGCGGCCCTGAGTCGCGGAAGCACCGGCGAGACAGTCAAGCAAATCAATGATCGCTTCCCCCACTGGTTCTGCGATAATTTCAAGAAGTATAACGGAAGAGAGAACGATTTGCCAGTCGATCAGCATTTGCTTTTGGCTTTGCTGGCCCCACGCCACTGTTATGTTTCCAGCGCCACCGAAGATGCCTGGGCAGATCCGGACGGCGAGTTGCTATCATGCAAACTTGCTTCTCCGGCTTACGAAATGTACGGAAGAGAAGGCTTGGTGATGAGGGGGCCGCTCATAACCGATCATTCCTATGATGAGGGTTCAATCGGCTACCATCGGACAACCGGAAAACACATGCTTACCGAACGTGATTGGGAAAAATATCTTGCTTTCTTTAAGAAACATTTGCTTTGAATAGCGGCAAGGCAGTAAATCTTCCTTGCCTTTTTTCTCCATATTCTTTGTTTGACAGGCAACCCGTTTTGCCTTATAATAATAAAAACTCTAGAAGCGAGAACCCGGAAAGGATAATCATGAGGAAAAAGAGTTTTATTGAAAAGTTGATTGAAGGATCCCTGAATCAAAAGGAACTGACCATTTCAGATCTTCCTCACAAACGGAGACAGGTATATAAACATCTTATTTTGAACCGTTTCGGAACCCTTTTTTCCGTGGGATTTTTTAATGCCTTATTTTGGCTCCCGTTATTCGGTTGGTATTATTTTTCCGGTTTTTATGTCATGGAAAAACTGAAAAGTAGTGATCCCTCACAGGTTGCTGAGCTTCTGGGCAATTTGATGTTCCTGGAATACGGGACAATGGTTCCGCTGTTCTGCATCGGCGCATTGGGTCTGGCCGGCATGTTTTATGTCATCAGGAGAATGTGTTGGGGGGAATCGGTCAGTTTGGTTCATGATTTTAAAAAAGGAATCAAACAAAGCTGGAAGCAATTCCTCTTGATTGGATTCCTTTTTGGTGTTGCGGTCTTCATACTGGAATACCTGCTCCACCAATATTCCTTAAAGCTTTACGAAAGCGCGCTTGTGAATGTTATGCTTTATGCGGGCACCATCATCATATATTTATTGACAATGATGCAGTTGATTTTTGCCTTTCCGATGAGTTCCTTGTATTGGATAGGCAATTTCTCCCTCTTCAAGGGAAGCATTAGTTTTACATTCCGCTACTTCCCTAAGAATTTATTGATCTTTTTGATTAGCCTTTTTCCTTTTTTGGTTTTCATCATGCTTCCTTCGGTGTTGTTCAGATTCATCGGCATTCTGGTTTTCCTTCTTTTTGGAGCCATGCATACCGCAGTGATCTGGACTCTATACAGCCATAGTGTTTTCGACAAGCACATCAACAGACAGGACTATCCGGATTATGTCAACAAGGGCATCAATCCCCTCGAAGAGCAGGCTGAATCTAATAATGATAAATAAGATCTTATCAAATAAAAAACCAAGAAAAAAAGCTACCAAAACAAGGTAGCTTAATTATTTGTTTAAGATGTCTGCGATTTTCACGGCAATGATGTCAACCGCGACCCTATTTTCCCCGCCCTCAGGGATGATCAGGTCCGCGTATTGTTTCGATGGTTCAACAAATTCCAAATGCATCGGCCGCACGGTGGAGAGGTATTGGTCGATGACGGAATCGATGCTCCTGCCCCTTTCGTGTATGTCCCTCCGCAGACGGCGAATGAAACGGAGATCGTCCGGGGTCTGCACGAAAAGTTTGATGTCAAAGAGGTCCCTGAGTTCGGGGATTACAAAAAGCATGATTCCTTCGACGATGATCACGTTCACAGGCTCAATTCTTTCCACTTTGTCGGAGCGGTTGTGAAGGATGAAATCATAAATCGGTTTTTCAATCGGAATCCCATTTTTGAGCATTTTTAAATGCTGGATCAATAGTTTGGTGTCGTATGCAGAAGGGTGGTCGTAGTTGACCTGTTTTCGTTCCTCAAAAGAATAGTCGCTCAAATCCCTGTAATAATCATCCATCTTGATGACGACGACTGATCCAAAACCCTGCGAGAGTTCGCAAATCCTCTTCGCAACCGTGGTTTTGCCGCTTGCGGTTCCACCCGCAATTCCGATGATTGTGCTATTCATATAATCCTCCGTTTTTGATATTATAACCTTTGCATCAATGGTTGTCAATCTACAGTGATTGTCTTGACTTCCTTAATTCAACATATTTTTCTGATAAATATGATATAATAATCATAAGCATTTTACAAATTCCCCATTTCCATATATAATATAGTCAAATAACATTTAGAAAAGCATGGTGAAGACATGGGATACGTTAAGAACATATTATCTGCCGTTCTCGGAATCGGTTTGGTTTTTTTCATTCTGAACGGCGCGATCAAGAACATCCGCTATAGAAGACGGGGGCTGACCAACCTCATTGTGGGGTTGCTCTTGGCTCTGGCCTTCACGGTTGCTTTCGTGGTTGATTATCGGAAAGAAGTGCATTGGTTGGCTTATTACCGATATTATCTCTTCATGCTGATGCCCCTTGTCTACGGCCTTGGCCTCGCTTATTATTTTTTGCTGCACATGCGCGGGCGGCCTTTGATAACGAGCAAGAGGACCGTCAGCAAATACTACTTCACCGATTACCTTTATATTATTTATCGGCATGACAATGACATTTGTCTGGAGGAGAAAAAAGAAAAATATCGGGGTTTGGTTTACAAATTGAAGCACGGATCTTTCCATGAAAGTTTCATCCACAACCTGAACAGGAAATTGCAGGTCAAAGGCAGAGCGGAAGTTGAAAAAGTCGGAAAGGTGACCTACAGAGCCAAAAAGAAAACCTATCATTGCTATCAGGTACGCCTCTTTGAAAACCAAGAGATCAAGAATCTAAGCTGCGTAAATGCCTACCAATTGGTCAACATGCCGATGGATGATTTCGACAAGGAAATCCTCTTCCGGATGATCATCGGCGAATACTTCACTTTGGACAAATGAAAGACCGGAGCTATATCCGGTCTTTTTCCACATCGTATGCGCGGACAAGTTCGTATAATTGGGCGGAAACCTTCGCATCAAGCAAATAGCAGTCTTCTTCCGCCCGTTCGTTTTCGATAATCGCATTTTCTTTGATTTTGGAATAAAGCTTCCCTTTCTCATAGGGCAGTTTCAAACGGACCGGGAGATAATCGCGGAAGAGTTCTTCCTCAATCATCCTCAACAATCCATCAATGTTATGCTGGTGCTTGGCGCTGATCTTTATTGCTTTGTCATAGAGCGGGGGGATGTAAAAATCTTCTCCCAGCAGGTCGGATTTGTTGAAGCAGTAGATCATGGGAATTTTGTCGGCGCCGAGTTCTTTCAGAACTTGGTTGGTCACCGCGATTTGTTTCTCGTAATTTGGGTTGGAACTATCCACGATGTGGAGAATCAAATCCGCCTCCGTTATTTCTTCCAATGTTGATTTAAAGGCTTCCACCAAATGGTGGGGGAGTTTGTTCACGAATCCGACAGTGTCGGTTGCGAGGAAAGATAAATTGTCCTCCGTTTTTATGTGCCGCGTGGACGTTTCGAGGGTGGCGAAAAGCATGTCTTTTTCAAAGACTTCCTTCCTCTTCGCCACTGAATGATTAAGCAAAGCATTCAGCGTCGATGATTTTCCGGAATTCGTGTAACCGACGAGGCTGACGATTTTCATTTCTTGTTTCTTCCGGAGTTTTCTCTGCGTTTGGCGGAGCTTTTTTAATTCCCGAAGTTCGTTTTGGATGGCACTGATTTGTTTGGAAATGAGGCGCCTGTCCAGTTCCAGTTGCATTTCTCCGCCGCCCCTGCCGCGCAGGCCGCCGACGCTTCCTGTCTGGCGCGAAAGGTTTCTGTGGGCACCGACCAAACGGGGGAGGAGGTATTTTTTGGAGGCGAGCTCCACTTGCAACATAGCTTCCTTGGTTTTCGCCCTTCTTTTGAAAATTTCCAAAATCACATAGGTGCGGTCATAGACCCTCACGTTCAAGGTTTTTTCCAGATTCCTGATTTGAAGGGGAGTGAGTTCGTCGTTCGCAACTATGAGATCGCAATCTTCTCCGGAAAGCCAGGCTTGGATTTCTTTGATTTTTCCGCTGCCCATGTATGTGTTGTGGTTGATTTTCTGTATGTTTTGGGTGATCGCATCCAGAACTTCGATGTCGCAGGATTCGCAGAGTTCTTTCAACTCCTCCAACTCTGCAAGGAGTTCCGATTGCTCCTTTCCGGAATTCACCCCAATAAGTAATGCTTTTTCCATAAAATCACTTCTTTCTCTAAAATAAAAGGGAAGGAAAACCTTCCCTCAAACATCGCATTTCAATTGCGCGTTGCAATTCGTGCAGGTATTGCATCCGCCGATGTCTTCCACAGTTCCTTCCAAACAAATAGGGCAGAGATCCCCGATTTCGATGCCGATGTTCCGGTTGGCTTTTGTAGAAGGCTGGTTGATTTGGTCTTTTTCTTTTTGAACCGTCTTTTCTTCGATTTCGATGCCAAGATCGGTAAGTTCAACCTGTTTCGGCAGGGTGTCTTCTTTCTTCAGAGTGAGAACCTGAGCGTCGCGGCTGCCGTCGACATAGACGGTTCCGCCCTTCGCTCCGCCCTTGTAAAGGCGAAAATAGAGATACTCGACTTCTTCGATGGTCGTTCCGCGGGGCGCGTTGACGGTTTTGGAAATCGAAGAGTCAACCCAGCGCTGAATGACGCATTGGACGTCGACATGCTCTTCCGGAGTGAGATCCATCGCGGAAACGAAAATGTCGGGGAGATTTTCCTGGGAATATTCGGGATGCATTTCAAGATATCTGTCGACGACGGGGGCATTCACTTCCATGAATTTACCCAACCGGCCGCTGCGGTAATATTTAAAGGCATAATAGGGTTCGAGGCCGGTGGAAACTCCGACCATGGTTCCGGTGGAACCCGTCGGGGCAATCGTCAACAAATGCGAATTTCTGATTCCGTATTTCAGAACGCCTTCACGGATGTGTTCGGGCATCCGCTTCATATAACCGGTTTCGATGAACCTCTTTCTGGAACCGTATTGGTCGAGGAAGGGGAAGCTTCCCTTTTCTTTCGCCAGTTCAATCGAAGTTTCATAAGCCGTGCAGGCTATGAATCTGAATAATTTATCGATGAATTCATTTGCTTCTTTGCTTCCGTAACGCAGGTTGCAGTAAATGATGAGATCATGGAGCCCCATGACTCCCATGCCAATCCTTCGTTCGCCCAGGGCCTGAACTCTGTTTTCTTCAAGAAAATAGGTGGTTTTGTCGATGACGTTGTCCTGCATGCGGATGGAAGTCCGGATCGTTCTTCTGAGTTTCTCCCAATCGACAGTTTGTTTTTTTGAATCAAACATGTTTGAAAGATTGACGGCAGCAAGATTGCAGACGGAATAAGCAGCGAGCGGCTGTTCACCGCAGGGGTTGGTGCAGACAACCTGCTGGCCGTATGCTTTCGCGTTCGTCATTTCATTGGCGTTGTCGATGAAGAAAATGCCCGGTTCCGCGGAGTAGGTTGCGCAAACATTTATCAAATTCCAAAGTTCGCGCGCCCTGATGGTTTTATGGACCCTGACGGGGTAGCCCATCTCTTCCCAGACGCGGACGTCGCCGATCAGATGCCATTTTTCGTCATAAGCGGCCTTTTCGCCCGCCGTGTAATTGTCGATGTCTGGATAGCGCAATTGGTAATCCAGATCATGTTCCACGGCATGCATGAATTCTTTCGTAATGGCGATGCTGATGTTGGCTCCGGAAAGATATTCCGGTTGGTGGACTTGGTAAAAGCCTTGGTTCCTTAAAACTTCTTCGGCTCTTTTCAAAGTCGATTTGCTTACCAGATCGGGATTGGAATGCCCCATCTCGACGATCGTTTCGTAGATCTCAACTTCTTCGGGAGTGAGGGGTATGAATTTCAGCTTGTTCTTGGCGGCGGCGATGATGTCCGAATCCTTCATGTTGTTGATCAGGAAGAGCAAAATCCGCGGATTTTGCATCTTGCTGACGATGAATTCAATCACGTCCGGATGCCAATCAGCCAACATGATCATCTGCGCACCCCTGCGCGATCCGCCCTGTTCCACAAGATGCGTGAGTTGGGAAAGGTCGTTCAGCCAACTGACCGCGCCCGAAGATTTACCGTTGACTCCTTTCGCCAGCGAATTCTTCGGTCGGAGAGTGGAGCCGTTCGTTCCCACGCCCCCACCGCGCGACATGATTTCCATCACTTTTTGTCGGTGAATGCTGATGCCGACCCTGGAATCATGGATGAAGGGCATGACGAAGCAATTGAAGTAGGTGACATTGGTCTGCGAACCGGCGCCGAAAAGCACCCTCCCGGCGGGGATGACATTCATTTCATTCAGCTCGCGGTAGAATTCGTTCATCACTTCAAGCGTTTCGCCCTGCGCGAGATTGTTGGCGACCCGGTGGCAAATCTGCTCATAAAAGAGCTCGAGCGGTTTGTCCACTTCGTTGATCTTTCTTTTGATGATGTTGTCGGGACCGAGATCCTCGCACATGCCCGCATATTCGGTTTCCAATTTAATGTAGGCGTAATCGTCGTTCAAGCCCACGATGTTGCCGATGCCGCGTGTCGGGAATTTCGGATCGTCCTTGATGACAACCAAAACCAGGTCTCCGATTCCAAGCGAAACATGGTTTATGTCTTTCTGGGAATAACGGTCAAGCATCACCAAGCGGGAAACGCTGGAAAAAGTTTTAAACATACGGGCTTGGTCCACCAAGAATAAATGCGGAAAGTGTTTTTTGATATCTGCATTTAGTTTTTCGATTAATTCTTTTGGATAAACCGTATTGCCCATATGTCTAAACCTCTCTTTTCTCTGATTTTCTATTATTCTATATTATACTATAAAACGACAAAGAAAAAAAGCATTTACCCAGATGAAAGTGATTTTCATCTTTTCCCGTGAAATTAATCATCCCCTTTTCATATAATGATACTAGAAAGAAAGAGGTGAAGTTTTGTTTCCTGAATTCGATTATCAAAGCCGGAAGATAATTGCGGCAGCCGAAGCTGAGAAAAAAAGATTCGGGGCGGTCGGAAGCGAATGCCTGCTTTTGGGTATGATGAAAGCCAAGAATTTGCTCTGTTGGGATTTCCTGAAGGAGACCGTGGCCAAGCAGGACATCGACAGCGAACTATCAAAGCTTGTCATTCTGAGAAAAAGCGCAAGCAATTATACTTTTAAACTTTTGGAAATATTGAGGAATGCGAAAGCGGCGGCATTGCTGGAAAAAAGCAAATATGTTTTTCCCGAACATCTGCTCTATGCAATGCTCACAACCCCCTCTTCCATTGCTCTGGACATTTTGGAAAGACTCGGGGCGGACGTCGGTCTTTTAATTGAAGAACTGAATAACATCTATTCCTTCCATGCTTCCGAGGACATGGCCGGCAATTATCTCGTCAACATCACCAAGGAAGCAAAATTGGAACGTCTGAACCCCTTCATCGGTCGCGCGGACTTGATTGACAAAATCATCCGGATTCTTTCCAAGAAGCAGAAAAACAATCCGATGCTGATTGGGAGCGCCGGCGTAGGAAAGAGCGCTTTGGTCGAAGGGGTTGCCATGAAAATGCTTGAAGTCAATCCAAAAATCAATATCTACCGCCTTGATCTGGGGATGATCATTGCGGGAACGAAATACCGCGGCGATTTGGAAGAGAGATTAATTGAAGTCATGGACAGAATCAAAAACCCTTATTCGATTGTCTTTATTGACGAAATTCACAACATCGTTGGTTCCGGGTCCAGCGAAGGTACCCTAGACATCGCCAACATTTTGAAACCGATTCTTGCCCGTTCAGAAATCAAATGCATCGGCGCGACGACCTTGGAAGAATATTACCGATACATCGAAAAAGACAAAGCTTTATCTCGCCGCTTTCAGAACGTGTTCGTGGATGAAGCCTCACCGGAGGAAGCATATGAAATCATTCGCGGAATTGCTCAGAAATACGAAGACTTCCACAAAGTCAAATACAAAGACCAGATACTGAGATACATCGTTTCTTCATCCGGATTTCTCGCCAACCGCAAACTCCCCGATAAGGCAATCGACATTATGGACGAAGCGGGTTTGGTTTGCAGGATGGCGGGAAGAAAGAACGTCACAAAGGCCGATGTCGACAAAATAGTTTTTGAAAACCTTGGCATTCGCTATGACAATGTCACCAAAAAAATCAAAACCGTGCCCAATTTCCAGAATCTTTCCAAATATTATTTTCAATATTTCATTAATCTTGGCATCAGAAAAACGATTCTCAACATCCAAACCTCCGAGGACTATCTGGATTTGCTGATCGATGATTTCAAACACGTCTTTAACATCAAAGACGAAGTCATCCTGAAACTGGATTTTGCCAGGTTTCACGAAAGCTTCCATTCTTCTTCCCTGATTGGCGCGCCGGCCGGCTATGTCGGTTATGAGAGCGGGGGCATTCTGACCGAACATGTTCTGAAATATCCGATCAGCGTCGTCGTCATCAAAAATTATCTTTCCGGAAGCAGGAACATCACCAACCAGATCGAAAGCATTCTAGGCGAAGGCAGCATCGTCGATTCCAAAGGAAGAACGATAGATTTCCGGAATACAATTTTCGTGTTTTTGGAATCCGAAAGCGGCCAAAGAATTGGTTATTTGGGCGAGGCCAGAACCGAAAACAAAATCCTGCCCCTGATTGATGAGGTTGTTCTTGATTCGAAAAAGGACGATTATTATTTGGAAAAATTACGGCGCGTTTTGGAAAAAATGAAAACCTACAACTATGATCTCGTTCTTGACATTTCCTCGCTAGACAAGAAGACCTACGCAAAGGTTTTGAGCGAAATCAGCAATCTGGAAAATTTCAAACGGCATCGGACTTATGTCATAAAATACATTGATGACAAAATACTCTTTGAAACAAAAAAATGAACCGGAAAAGAAATCCGGTTCTTTTCTTCTGATTGTATTTGTCGGAAAATATGATATAATAATTTAAGTAAGGAAATAATATTATTAATTTTTCTGGGATGGATCATGATGCGCGAATACCATAAATTCACTCTCGACAACAGCAACAAACATTTACTGGATTTGTTTTACCAAAACGGTACTTATCTGGAAATCGGCAGCATTGACCATAACGTTTTGGTTCGGCTTTTGAATTTTGAACTGATTGACTGCGAAGACCTCGTATTTTTTCCCTTGCTTTTGCGCGGTCTGGGGAAATTCGATGTCGAAAACGAGAATTTAAAAAAGATCCTCCCTTTTTTGTTTTTTGAAAGACTGCATCAGAAGAATAAAAACAATCAGCTCTTTATCACCTATGGACTTCTCCATCATAAGGATGAACAAAAACGGGAAATTTTTTCGCCATTGGCGCTGATTCCCGTGAACATATATTTGGAAAACGGAAGAATTTTCATCCAGCAAATCGGTCGTCCTTTTGAAAATGCGATATTGCTTAGTTATTTGCTTAATGAAAAGAATATCGAAATTGCGGGGGGCGAAAAAATTGATTCCCCCTATGCTCTTGACGAATATTGTTTCAGCTTTGAGAAGCACGGCTTTTCGGTAAAACTTGAAAATTATCTGACCTTCGCCGCTTTGAAAGAGCCGGAACTGAAGTTGGAGCGGAGCCTCTTTGATTATGAGGGGGGATATCCTGAATATCTTTCCGATTGCCTCTATGAGGGCGAACCGGAACTTTATTACTCCCAAAAACTGACCCGCAGGCAGAGGCAGGCCGTTTATAAAGCTGTTTCCGGAGACAATCTCGTCATTGCCGGGAGGCTCGGGACCGGGAAAACCACTGCCCTGTTTAACATCGCCCTCAATGCGATTGCTTTCGGAAAAAGAGTCCTTTATGTTTCGAACATGAAGGAAAGTTTGGAGCAGATCCGCTCGCTCTTTGCGGGGTTGGGTCTTAACCATTACCTCACCGATCTCACAAATTCATTTGCCAGCATTCACCAACTGGAATTGTTCGACGAGCCAGATGGACGCGGCGGGGAAGCCGATTCGGAAAAACTGCATCAAAACTACCGTTTCATCAAGAAGTATGTCAGCGCAATGACGGGAAGAATTCTCGATTTCCGTTTCATCGACATCGTGAACAGTTTGGCGCGGATTGCGGAATTTCCGAAAAAGAAATTGGAAATTGACGATTTTTCCTCCCTTTACAAAAGCGAGTACGAAGAAATCCATGCCGCTCTCAAAAAAATCGAAGAAAATTTGAAAAGAATCGGGGATTTCAATAAAAGCATCTGGAACGAAATTCCCGTCTTCAATAACATCAAATATCCCAATCAAATCTTTGCTTTGATTCATCAGCTGCAGAAGAATTATCTCATCCTCCAAGAACAAAAAGAAACCTTGGAACAGCGTTTCGGACTGAAACCGATAAAAAACTATGCCTATCTGAAAAGCGTGTTCCATGATCTCAAAGGCTTGGACATTAACGCTTTCCCCCTCTCTTGGGTGAGCTCGGAAACTTTCAGCGAAGCACGGGAGGAATTCAAGTCCCTGAAAACACAAATCTACCAAATCCAGGAACTTGAGTATCTCTTGAGCTCGCGCTATGTCAATAATGAATCCGTCGACATCGAAGCGGAAATGGCAGCCCTCTTCGGGCCCTTCTTCGGGGAAGAGGATGCGGAAAAGATCGACAGGCTTTTGAAAGAAAGGGCGGAATTGAATGTCATCATCAACAAAATCTCCGTCCAAACAAAAATATACGAACGGAACAGGAAGAAGCTTGTCAATTTTTTGAATTGGGATTTTCCGCAGACGGACCATGTTTTGAAGGAAATCTCCAATCTGAACGAAATCATCCAAACGACTGATTTCAGTCAGGAATTTCTGGCGACAATAAGCTCCGGAAACTATGAGGAAACCGTGAAGAAACTCCGGAAGCTGGCGGATGCGATTGAAAAAACGGAAACGGAAATTGAGGAATTGTTCTCCGAAGGCGGAAGAGGAAAAACTAGAATCGGGCGCGCGGAGGTTGACAAATTTCTGGAAGACAAACCGCTGAAGAAGAGTTCCCAGCGCTTGCTTGCCAATTTGAAAAAAGCAAACCCGCAAACATTTTCTGAAAAAATGGAGCGCTACCGCGGGCTGAAAACGCGCATTTCCGAATTGCAGGAGGAATTCAAGGCTCTATCGGGATTCCATTATGGGGAAAGCGTCTTTACAAATCTGGACAGACTCCATTCCTATTTTGAGAATCTATCCGACAAGCTGATCAGATCCAAATTTTTGAAATTCCTGAAAAACGCAGCCAAGCTCGGCCCCGAGGACTTGAAACGGAAACGGAATTACCGCAATCTCTTTGATTTGTTTTCTAAAGCCTATCTGTTGATCAGCATTTACTACCGGGAATTATTGGCATACGGCTTCAAGAATGCAGAAACTGAATTTCTGGGCAAACTGAAAGACATTGGCGTTATCTCCGGGTATTTGGAAAACCTCTATCTTTCCAATGAGCGCATCAAGGAGATCCAGAGGAATCGGGAACTTGATTATGTTTCCGCATCCGAATATCTTGAACTCCACAAACTCTTTTTGGGAATAAAAGAAAAGAAAGCTGTTTTGGAAGAAAACCACCGTTACCGCTATCTTTACGGAAAACTCTACGAGGATTACCATACAAACATCAACAATGTCTCCCGCTTCCTTCAAGCTTATAAATTATATTCCGATTGTTTCGCCGACCAGGAGAAATTGATCGAAAGCTTGAACGAAGACACGCATATGGAATTGCTTGCCCATCTTGCGGTCTGCGAAGAAGCGAGCGAGAATTTGGCGGAAGTGTTTAAAATCTTTTTCAAGATTTTCCGGGACAGCGTTTCGAAATATTATTATTCGAGTTTTTCGGAAATCTTGGAATTCTTGGCGGAGCTTGCGGAAAGGAAGGACGAGCTCATCAGTTATCTCGCAGTGTCGGACAATTTGAGGATCCTGCACCGTCACGGCCTCACGAAACTGATTGATTACATCCTGGCTCTGGAGAATCCGGAGAATCTGGCTTTGGATTTCAAATTCACCTATCTGGAAACGCTGAAGGAGCTTTATCTGGAGATGCATCCTTATTTGGCGGATTATCAGGTTTTGGAATCCTGCCTGGAATTGGCGATGACCTATGAGGAGGAAATGATTGCCGCTTTTGAGAAGCAGACGATCCAGAAAATCAAGCGTCAAAGCAGCAATAAATTCCATCCGCTCGGAATCAGGAATTTGGATTACATTGGCTATATCCGGAGAACCACCGGAACCAAACATCTCTTTCTTACTGACACGCAGATTCTGAATAATTTCCTGAACCCCGGTGATTTCGATTTGATATTGATTGATGATGCTCAACTCCTGCACGCCAACCATTATTGCAAAGCCCTGCAGGGGATGCAGGTCATCGTCGCGGGAGAACAGCAATTGCTTGGTTCGGTATCCGAAAACCTGATTTCCCGGGTCAGCAACAGCAAGACAATCATTTTTGATTTGCGTTTTTTGCCTACTCCGCACAGACTGCTGCGGCAGGTCAAGGGGCTCAGGGGACTCAGTTATGCCGATCTCATGAGCAATCAGGGAATCGAAATCGTCACGGAAGGGATCGACGAATTGATTTTATTGTTTGTGGAAAGGAATGGCGTACTCAATGTGTTCCTTCCCGGCATTGAAAGGCAGAGAGCGCTCTATGAAAAACTCGCCAATCTCCTCTTGGAAAAGAATTATAAGGAAGAAGAGATCATCGAGATTTTCCGGAAAAAGCTCAACATCTGCGACCTGGCATACGAATATCTCATCGATGCCGATTACAACATCTTCTATTTGGATGCTTATTACAAAACCGAATCCGATTATGAAATCGCAAACTTTCTTGACCTGTTGATGCTCTGCCGGAGGAAGATGATTGTTTATGATGGAATGAGATTGTTGGAAAGCGGAACGGAAACGAAGTTTTTGACCGAACTGAGGAAAATTGTTTTCAATCCGGACATCTGTTTTCCGAAAGAAACGACGGGAGCGGTGGCGCTCCTTGCGGAGAGGCTCGAAGAAGCGGGCATCAAGGTGTATTCTTCATCCCTTTTCAGTCTGTTCCTACAAAAGGGAGAGAAATATTACGGAGTTCTGGTTTTTTGGTCGGAGGACAACGCTGATTACGAAATCCTCAATGAATACCGGGAAAACTATCTCCTCGGAAAAAAACTCATGGACATTTTTATCGTTTGGTCATGGGAATTGATGGAGTCAACCGCAAAAGTCTTCGAAAAAATAATGAGAGGAATGAAGGATGTCTAAACGCGGCGAAAAAAAAAGATTTATGGAGTTTGTAAAAAGCGTGAAACAAAACCCGTTTCGCTACTATTACATAAAAAGTTCCCTGGCAAAAATGAAGGACGAAGAAATTGAGGTCAACACCCAGGATTATAACGGGCGCACGCTTCTGCATCTTGCCTTGAAGCTGAACAACCTCAGGCTCTTCAATTTATTCCTGAAATCCGGTGTCAATCCCGATTTGGCGGACATCAATGCGGAAACGCCCCTCCATCGGGCTGTTCTGGACGGAAAAATTAATTTCATAAGAAGTCTGATCAATAACGGCTGCGAAATCAATATCACAGGGGAGCAGGAACAGTCCCCCCTGCATTTGGCGGTTGTCTCCGGCAATCTCGACATCATTAAATTGCTGGTTGACAGCGGCGCCGACCTTTTGCTTGCGGACGAAAGCAATAATTTGCCGATTGATTATGCAATCGACGAAAAAGACGAAAAAGTCATCAGGTATTTGCTCTCGAAACAAGAGGTGGACGAGGAAAGAATGAATAAAATCAGAGAAATATTTGACAAGAAAGGTGAATGAAATGATCTTGTTCAAGGATTTGATTGAAACATTGCGCGATTATACGAAGGACTGGTCGGCGCTCGGAATCATCCGCTTATGCATTGATTTGCTTTTGGTTGGTTTCACGTTGTTTTTCATCTATAAATTGCTCAGGGAAAAAATTCGCGGTTATAAATTATTGCTCATTCTCCTCGGTTTTTCCTTCTTTTATTTGCTTGTCTTTTTCCTGCAATTGGAGCTCTTCCTCACGCTCCTGAATTACCTGATTTTTTGGAGTTTGGGTTTGCTCGTCATCATTTACACACCGGAGATCAGGCATTCATTGGAATATTTTTTCTCAGCCCATAAAAACGCCTCCTTTTTTACAACCAAACAGGAAAAGAGGGAAATCATCAATATTCTTTTGTCCACGGTTGAATATCTTTCCAAGCGAAGAATGGGGGCGCTGATCACGATTGAGCGCGAAGAAAATCTGAATAATTACATTGAGAAAGCAATCGAAATCAAGGGGACGATCACGCAGGAATTGCTGACGACGATTTTCACTCCGGGGACGGCCTGCCATGACGGCGCAGTCATCATCAGGAAAAACAAAATCATGTGCGCCGGTGCTTACCTCCCATCGACGGACAAGTACGACGTTCCGAAATCTTTGGGGACCAGGCATCGGGCGGCAATCGGAATCAGCGAAAGAAGCGACGCTTTTACAATCGTCGTCTCCGAAGAAACAGGCAATGTTTCCGTCACGATCGACGGCAACATCATGATGAAAATCAATATTGAAAGGTTGGAAGAACTGCTCGACCGCTATTTGATTCTCAAATAATTTATTGGCATCCCCGGTCTAGTGTGCTATAATTAAAACAAAGGAAGTGTTGAACGGTGAGAATTGCTCTGATTGCCCATGACAAGAAGAAGAATGAATTGATTGATTTTGTAAAGGAAAACAAGGCTTTTTTTCAAGAGCATGAATTGGTTGCGACGGGAACGACCGGAAAAAGGCTCATTGACGAGACCGGCCTGACCGTCCGCTGCTATAAATCGGGGCCCTTGGGAGGTGACCAGGAAATCGGGGCGAATGTCGCCAAGGGAAGAATCGACATGGTGATTTTCTTCCGCGATCCCCTGACCGCCCAGCCCCATGAGCCCGACGTGTCTGCGCTCCTCCGTCTTTGCGATGTTTATTCCATTCCGCTGGCAACAAACAGAAAGAGCGCCGAGTTGTTTGTAAAATGAGGAGGGGAAGAGATGGATAGGATAGGCGAATTCATCAAACAGAACGAAAGCTTTCTGACAGCCGTGCTTTCGCTGGTGTTGGTGCTCTTTTTTGCTGCTTTCGAAAAGAAAAGAAAGCTTCCGTTGCTTTCCTTGCTGATTGCCCTTTCAGCTTTGGCGGCGATCTTTGTTTATTGTTTTTTCCCCGAAATCATCCTTTTCGGTATTCCGTTTACGGTATTGGCGGCAAGTTACATCGTTCTTGCCTTCTTTGTCAACCTCATAACTTATGCAGTATTGAATTCTTCCTTTTATAGGCGCATGCATCTTGTCAAAGTCGCGGCAGACAGCATCGGACACAAAATCTATGCCTATCTTGACAGTCACGCTCGCCTGCTTGATTTCACGGAAGAATTCGCAAACATGCTCGGTTTGAAAAAGAACAAGAAAAAGCATTACGAAGAAGCGGTCAGCAAGATTCTGGTTGACAGCCAAGAGATGGGTTTGAATGTTTTCATACATTATATCGGAACCCAGGAAGAAAGGGATTATCGGGTTGCGCTCACTCTTGAGGACGGCCGGACGCTGAAAATGGATCTGAAGAAAAGAAAAGTGATATCATCAGGAACGTTGCTCGGTTATGTGTTGCTCTCGTTTGCGGGGGTAAGAGCCGGGGACGGAGCAGAAGGTGCTACTTTAAACAATTACTTAAATTTTCTTGGCGAACCTATTTTTTATTATGATTTCCGCTTACGAAAATATGTTTTGACGCGCGAGATGATGAATCTTCTCGGTGTGTCGGAAAACGTCCTTGGGGAAAACAATTTTCTTTCAATCGTGGTTTCTGAAGACATGCCCCTGATTTCAAAACGGGATCTGGGCGACAAAATCCAAAAAATCCATTACCGCCTGAAAACTTCCAAAGGCGATCTCTGGTTTGAAGAAAGCAACGTCAATTTCGAGGGGCAGAAATATCTGATTGCGCATCGAACCGATTTTTCAAATCTGAAAATGAATTTTCTTGACCAAAAATCCCTCCTTGAAACGGCGCGCCTTGTTTATGAACGCAATAATTGGCTGGCGCTGGCCCTGGTAAAGATCACCAACCATCAGAAAATCAAACAGCGGGTCGGAAGGGATGCCGGCGATGTGATTATCTCCCGTTTCTTCAGCCGCGCAGGGAGTGAACTCGGTCTGTCAAGTTTGAAGATTTATCGTTTGGAAGAGTCAGTTTTTGGGCTTCTGATTGATAAAAATGACCTTTATAACAGTTTGCTTGCGCTCCTGAACAAGGAAAACAATGTTTTTGTAAAAACGGAAATCAGTTTTAATGAAATCCAATATCAAGTGGAAAGCGCGCTGGGAATCATCGGCAGTGAAAACGCAGAAGATTCCCGCCCGGAAACCATCATTCGCGGAGCTTACGAAGCCTTGGAATTGGCTGAAGATCCGAAATATGCCCGCAATTATTCCCTGTATGTTCCGAAAGCGAAAATCGATCTCGATTTGGACGACATGGGGATTGATTTGAGCGATGATTTCCTTGACTCAATTCTAAAAGAATGAGGGACGAAAATGTTTGATGCGATCATTCTCCTTGCCGGAAAAGGGAAGCGCACGGGCCTCCCCTACAACAAGGTTTTCCATGAACTTAACAGCAAACCCCTGTTCCGCCATTCTCTGGAAAAGTTTTTGGAGTTACCCTCCTGTAGGAAGGTGGTGCTGGTCTGCGAGAAAACGGAAATTGCTGCCGTGCAGGCGTTGGTTTCCGATCCGCGGATCGCGTTAACCGAAGGCGGAAGCGAACGCCAGGACAGCGTCAGGGCGGGAATGGAAGCATGCGAGAGCGAAGTCGTGTTGATCCATGACGGAGCGCGCCCCTTCGTCACGGGAGAAGAAATCGAAGCCGTTTTCCGGGCGACCCTCCGCAGCAAAGCCGCCGCCCCGGGCATCAGGCCCAGGGATACGATTGCGGAAGCGGGGGAAGCTTATAGGACGCTGGACAGAAATAAACTTTGGAAGGTTTTGACTCCGCAGGGGGTTTACAGAAACCTTTATTTGGAAGCTTGGCGTCTGGCTGCGGCAGAAGCTTATTACGGAACTGATGACATCAGCCTTCTTGCCAAGTATTTGGGAATCATCCCGGAAATTGTTCCGGGAAGTGATAAAAACATCAAGGTAACGACCGCAGAAGATTTGCTGTTCTTAGAATTTTTAAGCCGGAGGGAAGCATGAAATACCGCATCGGGCATTCCCAGGATGTCCACCGTTTTGAAAAAGGAAGGCCCCTGATTCTCGGAGGCGTTAACATCCCCTTTGAGCGCGGGCTCGCGGGGCATTCCGATGCCGATTGCGTCTTTCATGCCGTTAGCGAAGCAATCATCGGCGCTTTGGGATTGGGCGATCTCGGAACCCATTTTCCCGACACAGATCCCAGATATAAAAACATCTTCTCTTCCTTTTTTGTAGAGGAAGCTCGGAAGCTGCTTTTGACCTACGGATACAGCATTGCCAATCTTGATGTCACAATTTATGCGGAAAGGCCACTTCTCAAAGCCCATGTTCCGAAGATGCGGGAGAACTTAGCGGGACTTCTCGGGATTGAATCCGAACGCGTGAATCTGAAAGCGACGCGCGGCGAAGGCCTGGGGTTCATCGGCCATGGCAAAGGCATCGGCGCAGAGTGCGTGGTATTGATATACAAAGAAGAAATAATAAAGAAAGTATTATAGCGCATTCCGAAAGGGATGCTTTTTTTATGAAAAAGAACTTGCAGGGCAAGTTCTCTAGAGTGGGAAATCGTCGACTTCCAAATATTTAAGCGGTTTTTCAGTTTGCGGATTCGGGATTGATATTTCATACAAAATTTCATTGATGAACTTATTGGTGTGTTTTGTCCGGGCAACATCGGCCAGGCTCACAACACCGCAGAGTTTCTTTTCGTCATTGACGACGACTAAGCGTCTGATTTGATATTCGCCCATCACTTCCAGGGCCCGGGAGACTTTTTCATCGCGGTGGATGTCGACCACCACAGGCGTCATGACATCTTCAACGGTTGCTTCGCCCGAAAGCCCCCGCGCCAGCCCGCGGATGACGATATCGCGGTCCGTGAGCACGCCCAGAACTTCGCGTTCGGCGTTGACGACGGGAACGAACCCGATGTCGTGCTTTTCGAAAAGTTTCGCAACCTCCGCGATTTTTGTGTCCTTAGTTGCTGTTATAACTTTTTTTGTCATTAATTCTTTTATTTTCATGATTTCACCTCGCCCTTATTATAAATTAAAAATTAAAATTATATACATTTATTTAAATCCGGGTACTATAATTTAGTAGAGTTATTATGAAAGTCAAATCTTTTTTGAAATTTTCGAAGATTATCCTTTTCCTCTTCCTCCTCTTTTTTATGATCAACCTCATCTCCGGATATTTTTCCGAGAGGGTGCGGACCTATGTTGAACAAAAAGCGGAACTTGAAGTCGCAAACATCCTTGCTGCCGCCGTTTCTGAATCGGTCCTTCCCCACATCGACTTGGACGATTTGATCAAGACGGTGACGGTCGGAGGGGAAGCGGAAAGCATTTATATCAACACCTATCAGGTCAACAAGATTATGGCGGAAACCACGAAGGCATTGCAAAGGGAGCTAGCAAGAATCGAAAACGACGAGGTGCTGAACAATTTAGTCCTCCCCTTTAACATCATCATCAGCGAAATCTTTTATACAAAATACGGTCCTTCCGTCAACATCGACATCCTTCCTGTCGGAAGCCTTGTCTGCGATGTCGTCACCACCTTCGATGATTACGGCATCAACAACATGCTGCTTGAGGTGAGCATCGTCGCGAACGTGAAGGTGCAGACGGTCATCCCCCTGCAAAAACAGGAAGTTGAAGTCGAAACCAGAATACCGATCGTCGTCCAGGTCATCCAGGGCAAAGTGCCGATTTATTATTATCACAACACCGACAGCAAATTCATTCCCCATCCGCTTCCGTAAAATTCAATCATTTTATTTTTATTTTTCTCAAAACTGTAGTATAATATTATTACGAAAGGAACGTGATTATATGGATACGGCACAAACGGAAAAACAAGTAAGGACAATTCTCACCAAGATTCGCCCCTATCTGCAACGCGACGGAGGAGACATTGAGTTTGTAAAAATAGAAGACGGAATAGTATATGTGCGACTTCTCGGAGCCTGCGTCGGTTGCCCGAGCGTCAATCTTACCTTGAAAGACGGCATCGAAGCGATTCTGCTGGAAGAAGTTCCCGGAATCATCGGCGTCGAAAACATTGTTTGAACGGGCGAAAAGCCCTTTTTTAATAGGAAATAATCTCTAATCAATCACCGGTAATTTTACCATTTCTTCTTAACAAAAACCCGGGGATTGTGGTATAATAGGTACAAGTTTTCGAGGTGTAGCATGATAAAAAAGGGAGAGATAGTATATGGAAAGATAACCAACATTCTCGGATACGGGGCTTTCGTCTCCGTCGGGGAATATGACGGTTTGATCCATATTTCCGAATTTTCGGACAAGTATGTCAGAAGCATCGACGAGTATGTTTCGGTTGGCCAAAGAGTGAAACTGAAGGTCCTGGATGTGGACGAAAAAGCGAAAAGGTTGAAACTGAGTTACAAATTGCTGCATAAACAAAGGGGCGTGAAAGGGGAAGTTCCGAAATTCATCATCGGCTTCAAGACGCTCCGCAAGGCGATTCCCGATTTCATCACCAAAGAACTCGAAAAAATCAAAAGGGAACCGCTCAAGACAAATTTGCTTAAGGAAGGGAAATTAAAAATCAAATTCTAGAGGTTGGGAATATGAGAATAATTGATTATCAACATGCTTTAAAATTCATTACGGAAAAAGAGATAGCTGCCATGGAGGGCGAAACTCTCTCCGCTAAATCGAAACTTGTGAATAGAACCGGCCCGGGATCGGATTTCACCGGCTGGGTTGATTACCCGCTTGCAGGTGAAGAAAACATCAAAAAAATCACTGCCGCCGCCCGCAGAATCAGGGAGAATTCGGAAGTTCTCCTCGTGATTGGCATTGGCGGCTCCTATCTCGGCGCGAAGGCCGGTCTGGAGTTGCTCAACCCTTATTTTGGAAAGCAGGGTGGGCCGGAAATCCTTTTTGCGGGGCACACCCTTTCCTCGTCTTATACGCGGGAACTCATAGATTATTTGCAGGGAAAGAACTTTTCCGTCAATGTCATTTCCAAGTCGGGGACGACCACGGAACCGGCGATTGCTTTCCGGATTTTTAAAAAGCTTTTGGAAGAAAAATATGGGGAGGAAGCCCGCGAGCGCATTTATGTGACCACGACGATTGGGAAAGGCGCTCTTTATGGAATTGCCGTGGAAAATGGCTACGAGATGTTTGGGATTTCTGAGGACATCGGCGGCCGTTATTCTGTCCTGACGCCGGTTGGCCTTTTGCCCTTCGCAGTTGCGGGCATCGATGTCGGAGCGATTCTGGAAGGAGCTGCTTCCGCGCGGGAAGACGCGCTCACAAAACCCTATCTTGAAAATGACGCCCTGCTCTATGCGGCTTTAAGAAATCTTTTCTACCGCCGCGGCAAAACCGTCGAATTATTGGCAAGTTATGAACCGAAACTCAGGTATTTCGGCGAATGGTACAAACAGCTTTTTGGGGAATCCGAGGGGAAGGATGGCAAGGGCTTGTTCCCTGCAAGCGTCCTCTACACCACCGATCTCCATTCCCTTGGCCAATATGTCCAGGACGGCGAAAGAATTCTTTTCGAGACCGTCATTAATTTTGAGAAGCCGGAGAAAGATATGGTTCTAATCCGTGAAGAGGAGGATTTTGACGGGCTGAATTACCTGGCCGGAAAGAGCTTGGACTATGTCAACAGACAGGCCTTAAAGGGCACCGTTCTGGCCCATGTTGACGGGGACGTGCCTAATCTGCTTTTGAACTTTCCGGAAATCTCCGCACGGCAATTCGGACGCATGGTTTACTTCTTCATGTTCGCTTGCGGCGTTAGCGGTTATCTGTTGGGAGTGAATCCCTTTAACCAGGAAGGCGTCGAAGCTTATAAGCGGAACATGTTTACTTTATTGGGCAAGCCTTGAAAATAAATTTCGGAAAACAGAATATTGGCCAAACGGAAATCAAATATCTTTGCCATATTTGATTTCTTGTCATTTCTTCGCCTCGTTTTTAATAAGTTGATATTGTGATGGAAAATGAAGGTTAAGAAGGTCTTCAATGCAATTCTCTTGGGCGTTCTCTTCATCACTTCTGTCGGGGCGGTGGTGGTGAGCAGGAATATCGTCTCTGAATCGAAACTGATTTACATTGATCCGGGGCACGGGGGTTCGGACGGCGGGGCGGTCGGATACCAAGGCATCAGCGAAAAAGACATCGTGCTTGCCATCGGGAAAAAGCTGAAGCATTTTTTGGAACAGGCCGGTTATGAAGTCCTGATGACAAGGAGCGGGGATTATGACCTTGCGCCGGAAGATAGCGAAAACCGCAAACGGGACGACATTCACAAAAGAACGGAACTGATCAATTCCTCGCGTTGCCGACTCTATGTTTCGATTCATGCCAATAAATTTTCCAATCCCAGGATTTTCGGCGCGCAGGTCTTTTATAATCCGCGCTCGGAGGAATCGAGGGAGCTTTCGGAAGCGATTCAGGAAGCGATCAAAGCCCTGCTTCAAAACACGGACAGATTCGCAAAAACCATCAGCGACAAATACCTCATCGACAATGCAAAGAAAACCGGCTGCCTCGTCGAAGTCGGGTTTTTATCGAATCCGGAGGAAGCGAAGATGCTGACCGACGAACATTATCAAGAAAAACTTGCTTATGCTATTTTTCTCGGCATAGCATCTTTTCTCGATAAGAACCGCTGATTATGGTATAATACATGGGGTGAAACAATGGTCAAAGAAATAGAAATCTACAGCGAAAGCGAAATGATCGCTTTGGGACATAGAATCGGCAAACTCTTGGACAAAAACATGGTCATCGCTCTGACCGGTGATTTGGGGGCCGGAAAAACCACTCTTACGAAAGGCATCGGACAAGCCCTGGGGGTGGAGTCAACAATCAACAGCCCCACATTCATCATTCTCAAAGTCCATTTCGGGAGAATGCCCCTCTATCACATGGATGTTTACAGAATAGGACCGGACAGCGGGGACGATTATCTGGAAGAATATTTTGAAAAGGAGGGCGTCGCCGTGATCGAATGGGCGGAAAACATCGCCCATCTTCTGCCGGATTCATATTTGGGAATTGAAATCAAGAATCTCGGCGGCACGAAAAGGGCAGTGCGCCTTTCCGGGAATAATCCGAAATATGAAAAAATCATTGAAAGCGTGATTGTATGAAAACTCTTTATCTTGATGCTTCTACAAGCCTGCTCTACGTTTCTTTTTATGAGGGCGAGAAAAAACTCTATGAGGTTTTGGGCGAGGGCAGGAACGACCATTCGGAGAATCTGTTGAATGCGGTGAAGGCCGGGCTGGAAGAATGCAATCTGAAAGTAAAAGATTTCGAAAGAATCGTCGTCGGCATCGGTCCCGGTTCCTACACGGGGCTCAGGGTTGCCCTGACCGTCGCCAAAATGTTTGCCTGGACTTTAAACATCCCCCTTTATAAAGCAAGCTCCTTGGATTTTCTTGCTTCAGGATATTTTCGGCGGGACGGGATTTATGCGATTTCCACCCGCGCGAAGAAGGGCCATGTTTACGGAAAACTGCTTGAAATAAAAGCAGGAAAGCAGAGAGACATCCTTGAGGATGCCTTTCTGAAAACAGAGGAGTTTGATGAAAAAATTGCCGCCCATGATTATCAAGCGGTGGGCGTTGACAATTATCTGATTGATCCGCTGCTTTTAAAAATTACAAAAGTCGACGATTTGCACGACATTACGCCTAATTATTTGCGTGGGGAATTATGAAATATCTCATCAGGCCGCTTGAAGAAAAGGACATTGAGGCGATCGTTGCCGGAGAAATGGAAGTGTTCGGGGATTCGCTGGGCTATGACTTGATTTATGCCGATTTGAAACTGAATCCCTATGCCCATTATCTTGTGCTGGAAATTGACGGCGAAGTCGGCGGTTATTTGAGTTTGTGGATTACGGGGGAGGCCGCGGAAATGATTAATTTTTATGTCGCGAAGAAATACCAGGGAATGGGTTTCGGGAAGAAATTGCTTGATTTTGCTCTGCGCCTCTGCCGCTTATGCAAGGTCAAGTCGCTCAGTTTGGAAGTCAGGAGCTCAAACCTTCCTGCTCTGAGGCTTTATGAAAAATACGGCTTCGTCTTCTCCCATGTCCGGAAATCCTATTATCGGGACGGAAGCGACGCCCATGTCCTGATCAAAAAGTTTGAGGTGAAATAATGATTGTTTTAGGCGTGGAAACAAGCTGCGACGAGACAGCGGTCGCGGTCGTGAAGGACGGAAGGGAAATCCTCTCCAATGTCGTCTTCTCGCAAATCAAATACCATCAAGATTACGGGGGCGTGGTACCGGAGGTTGCGAGCAGGCATCATTTAAGAAAGATCATCCCCGTATTCGAGCGGGCGTTGGCGGAAGCGAAGATCAACCCAGCGGAAATCGATTTGGTGGCGGTGACGGCGAAACCGGGACTGATCGGTTCTTTGTTTGTTGGGATCAACGCCGCCAAGGCTTTTGCGCTCGCCCACGACTTGGAATACATGGAAGTCAATCACATCGAAGGGCACATCTATGCCAACTACATCGAAAAGGATTTTTATTTTCCGATTCTGGCCTTGGTCGTCTCCGGGGGACACACGGAACTCATCCTGATGCGTGACCATTACCAATTCGAGGTTTTGGGAGAAACCTTGGACGATGCGGTCGGCGAATGCTATGACAAAGTCGGGCGCGTGATGGGGCTGGATTATCCCGCGGGCGCCCTGGTCGATGAGCTCGCGCAGCGGGGGAAGCCGGCTTATAAACTTCCGCTGATTTACCTAGACAAGGACAGCTATGATTTTTCTTTCTCAGGTCTGAAATCGGCAGTGATAAATCTGCTCAATACGGCGAAAATGAAAAACGAAGAGGTGAATCTCGCGGATTTGGCACGTTCATTTCAGGACAGCGCGGTCAAAGTCCTGACCGACAAAACGATCCGCGCCGCCAAGGAACACAATGCCCGGCAAATCATCGTCGCTGGGGGAGTCGCTGCCAACCGCGGACTGCGAGAAGCTTTGCAAGCGGAAGTGAAAAAGCTTGACGGCGTCGCTCTGAGTTTTCCCTCCTTAAAATATTGCACGGACAATGCCGCCATGATCGCGGTTGCGGCTTATTTCAAACATCGGACCGAAAACAAGCGCTCTTGAGGGCGCTTTTCTACTTTTTTAAAACATTGCCTTGAAAATATTGTAAAATTCGAAGAAAAATGGTATAATTATAAATGATTATATAACGGATGCGAGAAGAGGAGGACTAAAAAATTGCACGTTTTCAACGTCTTTTCATTCGACGCGATAATTTTATTGGTCTTCGCGCTCTTCCTCTTCATGGGCATCTATTTCGGTTTACGCAAGCAATTGGGAATTGTGTTGCAGTTGGGGCTTCCCCCTGTGATTCTATATTTTCTTTTTGATGAATTCCTGTTTTTACATGAGAAAATCTTCAAAACAAGCACTGAACGGTACTTGTTCAATGCATTGTTTGTTTATATACTTGCTTATTTGATACTCTTTTTCTTAATCGGCTTGCTTTATGGGCTGATCAAGCCGCCGGTAAGAAAAAGGGTTTTGGAGCGCCCGCGGATCTACTCCCGGATTGTGGGCGGGGTTCTGGGGCTTGTCTCCGCATTTTTATTCAGTTCGCTGCTCCTCTATTTTCTGAAACCCGTTCTCGGGTTCCATTACCGTTCCCCCCTGACCAAGGTTATGGTTGCTGCGGACAATCGGGTTTTGACACTTTCCAAATTGAATCGCTATCAATATGTGAATGTCGATAAATACCGCGAGTATGACGAAGCGCTCGCTTTATTTACCGGAAGGGCGGCCCTCGATTTTTACGAGGAAACCAAAGAACGCATCGAAAGCCTTCCGGAATTGGAAACAAAAATTGCGGGCATCCGCCCCCTGCTTTCCTCCGCTTCCGCTGACCTCTTCGGAGAAGGCAAGTTATCCGAGCTGGTTCGGAAAGACGGAAAAAAGCGGGTCTACCAGAGGATTTTGGATTTCGAAAAGGAAAATGAAGATTTTTCTGAAATAAATCAGACCTTTTCGGAATTGCAAGAAAAGCAGGCCTATGTGTTGCTTGCGGAAATAATTGATGAAACTTCTTTTCCCGCCTTGATGGAAGCGCTGGATGCTAACCTTGGCGAAGTCCTTGCGGAGTTTCCGGATTTGGAAAGCAGACTTGCTTTTGAACGGGGCCACGGGGCGGCTTTGTATTATCTTGATAACGGGCCTGCATTCAGAAAGCATCTTCCAGAAGCCGGAGCGGAGTTGGAGCACCATGTCCTGGCTTTCGAAACAATGCTCTCCGGGGATCCCGCTCAGTTTGCGGAAAGTTTCCTTGCGGAAGCAGGCGGGAAATATCCGCAGCTTGGGGAAGCGTTCAGGGCTTATCTCCGGAACAGAGAGGCAATCTCCGAGCTCCCCAAAAATCTTACTTTCGCCGCGAAGATCGTGCTTGCGGAAGAAGCTAAGCATTGGTTTGTAAATCATCTTTGGGAAGACGTGGGCTTGCTTAAGCATTATCTCTTTGATGCTTTAGGAAATCCAAGAAACCGCAGCCACAGGCTTTATTCCGAATATTTCTTCGTCCATTATTTGGCTTCTGCGGATGAATACGAGCATTTCGGAGGTCAGGAATTATTGGAATGCTTGAATGAACTGGAGGTCCTTGTACAAAAGGGATTGCTTCCGCGGGAGCTTGCGGAAAAATATGTCGCCAATTTATTCCTGGAAGAAGACAGCATTCTTGCGATGCTTGCCGGGGATGGTTTTTCGGAGATGCTCGAGGTTGAGCATGAGTTTTTGCCGGAAAACTTGAAAGCGGAGTTGGCGAAAAGGGGAAAGCGATGAAGACGGAACCCAAATACTATGTTTTCGACAAGGACAGAAAAGAATTGGTGGAAGTCGCTTCCGAAAACGACAATTACCAGATGAACAACGATGCCAACAAATATCCCTTTTTAAAAACCAATCCCTTTCTTTATAATCCCGAAACCGCGCCGCTCGTTGTTTACAGCATTGAAGACTTTTCAATCACAGTCAAAAAACGGGAGTTGGTTTTCGGCGATGTTATCAGGGATCCGAACATTCCGCTTGCAAAACGGAAAAGAATCATAAAAAAAGCATTCAAAACATGGAAAAAAAGTTATAATAAAGAAAAGAAATTGACCTTCTCCGAAGGAGACAAAATCGTCGATGTGCTCGGAGAAGTATCCGTATTGAAATTTTCCTGGAAATACAAGCTCATTCTTGGTTTGTCATTCTGTTTGACCGTGCTCCTTTCCAGGATTGAAAGTTTGCTCTGGGAGAAGTTTTCCCTGACAGGATTCGGAAACTACCTCCACCAATTACTTTCTCAAATGTTTTCAGGGCGTAGCTGGCTCCGCGGTGTCGGGAACTTGACCGTCTACACACTCTTGTTTGCGATTCTTTTCGTTCTCATAGCAAACATGATTTCGAAAGAATACCTTCGGAATTACAGACTCACGGAAACATTTTTGAGCGTTTCCGAAAAAAACATCGACCGCTCATTCAAAAAAAGATGGAGGCAGGCCAGAAAATATTATCTACGCGCCCTGAAAAACATCAGAAAGGTTCCGCCTTTGGCCATCGGCGCCGTTCAGGAAGGACAAGTAAACATCCAATTGTTCAGGGAGGCCTGCCAGGTTCTGATTGACAGAGCCTATAAGTACAAAAAAGCAAAACCCTTCATTTCCGCATTCAAATTTGTTTTGCTTTCATTGGGGGTTCTCGGAACGGGAACCATCCTCGCATTTACTTTTTATGAGATGATTCTCTCTCTGTTCAGATAAATATACACAAGCATGTCTTGGGAAAGAGGAAATTATGAAAGAAGTAACTTCCGAAAAATTAGATATCGTTGAAAACGCCAGCGAAGAAAAAGAAGAGCAAGCGTCGGAAACTTCCCAAGCTAAGAGCACTAAGAAGACGGGAAGCAAGAAGACGAAGAAAGATCCGGAAGCTGAAATGATGGATGCTCTCGAAAGAGTCAGGCAGGAAGAAAGAGCTAAGCTTGAGGCTTTGCAAGCTCGTGAACGGGAGAAGACCAGACAAATGGTCGAAAAAGAAAGAGCTAAATTGGAAGCTGAGTTGGAAAAAGAAATCAAAGCTCTGGAAGCGCAGCTTGCGAAGGAAATGGCCAAGGCAGAAATAACCGATCCTGTGCCGAGCCTAAGTCTGCGTGAAGAAAAACCCGAAGTTCCGAAAAGAACGCGGAAAAAGGCAGCTGCCAAACCTGCGACCAAAGTGCCTGCGGAAAAAGAAGTTGTCCAGACCGCAGTCGCAATCGATTTGGGCGATCAACCGGTGCCCGAAGCAGCAGCAGCCTCCGAGGCAAAAGTTCCGGCCAAAGCTCCTGCGGAAGTTCCTGTTCCAGCCGAAAGCATGGAAGCAGCCCAAGAGAGCGCGGCTCTTTCCGAAACCGCATTCGCCGATGCCGTGAGCGCGGACGTGGAACCCGGAGCGGCGGAAGTTCCTGCGGAAGTTACCGAAACCGTTGCCGTGGCCCCGCAAGAGGGCGCCGATGCCGTGAGCGCGGATCTGAAGCCTGGAGCTGCGGAAATCCCTGCGGAAGTTACGGAAACCGTTGCCGTGGCTCCGCAAGAGGGCGCCGATGCCGTGAGCGCGGATCTGAAGCCTGGAGCCGCGGAAATCCCTGCGGAAGTTACGGAAACCGTTGCCGTGGCCCCGCAAGCCGGCACCGATGTGCCTCTGGAAAAGGCGGAAATAAGCGCAGAAATTGCCGCGCCGGCAACGGCAGAAAAGGACGCGGGTACCGTCATCAACAGTTTGGAAAAACTGCGTGAAAAGGTTTTTGCGCAAAAGCAGCTTGAGCGTGAGCTCCTTGAAAAAGAGGCGACGAGAATTCAGGAGAAAGATCGGCAGCTTCTTGAGAAAATCAATCTGGTTTATGAAGAACTCCAGCAAGAAGAATTGCAGGGAACCCAGACTCAGATTGATTCTTTGCTTGAAGAAAGCGAAAAGCTGAGAAGGAGAATCGACGAGCTCGAAGCGATTGTCAATAAAGTCAAAGCTTTGAAACTCAACGACATTTCCGTCATTGACGAGAAAACCTTCGAACTTACGAAGGAGTTCACCGTCTATGCCTCCGATTCCGCAAGCGTAAACAAACTCATCAAAGACATCGAGGCGGAATTGGAAAGCCTTACGGAAGAACATCAAAAATCGCTGGCGAAGTTGCGGGAAGCCGAAGCGGCGAAGGACCAGTTCTATGCGCAACTCCTCAAATTGGAATCCGAGAACAAGGCCAATCAGCAGGAAATCAAGAGATTGCGCACTGAATTAGAAAACAAAGAAAAGCTATATTATTCGCAGATCAGCAATCTGAATAATCAGATCCTCAAGGCCGAGGAAAGACTCAAGGAAGAAAGAGATAATATCCGCTCAGTTTTGATGGAAATCGAAACTCTCAAGTTCGAGAAGCAGAAACTGATGAACGAGAACACCGGCCTGAAAGCTGAAATCGAGATGCTTAAAGACAAACTGGAAAAACGGCTTGAATCCAGCATTGATGTGGCCGCCCGCATTGATTTGCTTGAAGCAGAAAAATCATTGCTTGAGAATAAAATCCTTCAATTAAACAAACAATTAATCCATAAAGAAAGGATGAAACCCGAAGGGAGGGCGGACGATCCTTATTCGGATCTCCTCTCCGAAATCAGGCGTCTGAAACAGGATGTTGAAGAATTGAAAACAAGGCAATTTCCGTTCTTCATGCCTGATTTTTCCGCCTACTCAGGTGCGGAAAAAAACTGCCCCTATGTCCGCTTTTTCAATCCCATGCTCATCCCCAATCTCACACCCCAGCCCCAGCCCCTGAACGAAGAATTGGTCAGGGAAGTCAGAGAACTGAAAAAAGAATTTGAAAACTTCAAACAGGGAAAATCCTCTGACGAAGATGGGGCCGATAACGGCGAGAAACAAAGGCTGGAGGAATATTCCCGGAAACTTGAAGAATATCGGGAAGAATTGGAAAGGAACAAGGCCGAATTGAACCTTTTGGCCGAAAGAAAGGATAAGGAGATCGCCAAAATCACGCAAGACTTTGAAACGCAGATGCAGGCGAAGGACAAAGAAAAGAACATGATCAAAGCGGAAAAAGAGAAAAAAATTCAAGAACTCCAGCAAAAAATCCGGGAAAAGGATGCTTTGATTGAGAAAATCAACCAGGAAGTCAAACGCCTGACAGAAGAGGACATCTTCGATCCTGAGTTCAAACGGAAAATCAGGGTCATCAGGGACATGCGCAGGGAATGCGAAGAAAAAGCAGTGAAGATGGAAGAAGAGCATTTGCATAATGTGAAGGCAGTCAAGGAAAAGATCGACGGCAAAAATTTGGAAATTGACGTCATCAACGACAGAATCTTCCAACTGGAAATGAGTTTTCGGCAGGCAGGCGATTACAGCAGCGCCGCCCAAGAAGAATATGAAAAAAGCAAAAGCAAATTGTTGCTTGAACGCGGGCTTCATGAAGAAAAATTGCGCGAATTGGAAGAAGACATGAAGCGCCTGGAAAGCAAGTACGAGGATTTCCTGAAAGGCAATGCTGAGGAAATTGAAAAACTGAACAATCAGGAAGCGGAGACAATCGAGTTCTACTTAAACAAACTCCGCCGTTCCCGCGCAAAGCAGCTGGAAGGTTTTCAGAATCCGGAAAGCGAAAAGCAGGAATTGCTAGATCAGCTTGACAGGCTGAAGGAAGAACCCGAAAGCAATCCCGACGAAATCGAAGTCGACATGCCTTTTGTCGCTCCGCAGGAAGACAAATCCTCTGACCTTGAAAATGAAATCGAGGAATTGACCCGGCAGTACAGCGTATACTACAGTCAAATCACGGAACTGAAAGCCGAACAGGACAAGCGCGTTGAGGCCGAAAAAAGACTCCGGATGAACGACAGGAATGTATATGACTATTGCAGCAGCAAGGTCAATCTCGAAGAATGCCTGAAGGCATATCAGGAGAAGAGTCTGCTTGCGGAAGAGAAAGAAAATGAGCTGAGCAGGACCGGTGACCGTTCCGCGCAGTTGAAGCTGAAGGCGGAGCTCCAAGACCTGGAAGTGCACAGGAATGATCTGCGCGCCAAGATTGATTTTTACAGGAAACAAATTCAGGAGTTTGAAAGAGCGGACATTGTCCAGAAATATCAGTCCCTGCTCATGCAAATCGAAAAAATCAACAACATCCTCCGGGAGAAACGCGAAAAAGCCCAAGAAATAAAAGCTCTGGTTCAAGCAAAAACAAGAGAATTGGAGATGTTAAGAGGATAAATGCTGATTACCATTAAGAAGTCAATTTTGGAGAAAGTCCCGAGTTTTGATGTCATCGCCCTCAAGATGGATGTGGAACTGAAAGGGAGCGAGGAAATCAAACCTTTGGTTGAAAAAATAGAGAAGGAGATAATGGAGGAGTATTCATTGGCTGATGTCCTGAATATTCCTCTTATTAAAGAAAGTCGGGATGGTTACAAAGCCTTCGGCAAAGACCCCTCCCGTTACCGCTTGGCTTGCGAGTCACTGCTCCGGAGGTTGGTGAAGGGCAGGGGGCTTTACTTGATCAACAATCTCGTGGATGCGGGGAATGTTTTGTCGATCATGGCAAAGCGTTCCGTCGCCGTTCTCGATTATGACAAAATCGAAGGCGATGTAGAAATCAGAATCGGAACCGAGGACGATGAATATTACGGCATCGGCAGAGGAAAAATAAATGTTGCCGACATTCCCGTCTATGTCGACAGAAACGGACCTTTCGGCTCCACGACTTCGGATACGGAAAGGACCGCCATCACCGCTGATACAAAAACAATCCTGCTCTTCATCATCTGTTTCAGCGAAAAGCAAATGGAAGAACACGAACAGTTGGCAAAGGACCTTTTCATTAAATATGCGAATGCGAAAAATATAGAAAGAATGAAGGTAAAGAAAGAATGCTAAGGGAAGAAATTTCGAACTTCATAAAAACCATCATGGAAAAGGACTTGGAAGCGGGCTTCGTGAGCGAAATCGTGACCCGTTTTCCCCCCGAACCAAATGCATATTTGCATCTTGGCCATGCCCGGGCGCTGGTGATGAATTTCGAACTGGCGAAATATTTCAACGGGCGTACAAATCTCCGCTTTGACGACACCAATCCTTCCAAAGAGGAAGCGGAGTTTGTGGAAGCGATTATCAGGGACGTGGAATGGCTGGGATACAAACCGTATAAAATCACTTTCGGATCGGATTATTTCGAAGCAAAATTCCAGTATGCCGTGAAACTCATTAAAAAAGGCCTGGCTTACGTCGATGACCTGAGCCAGGATGAAATCAGGGAGTACCGCGGCACTCTGACCGAACCGGGGAAGAATTCACCATACCGCGACAGGAGCGTCGAAGAGAATCTGAGGCTCTTCGAAGAGATGCGCCAGGGGAAATACCAAGATGGGGAAAAAGTGCTCCGGGCGAAAATCGACATGAGCCATCCGAATCTGAACATGCGCGACCCCGTGCTTTACAGAATCATGCATGTCGAGCATCACCGCCAGGGAAACAAGTGGTGCATCTATCCGATGTATGATTTTGCGCATCCTTTGCAGGATGCGATTGAAGGCATCACCCATTCTCTCTGCAGCTTGGAATACGAAAACCACCGCATCCTCTATGACTGGGTTGTTGAAAATTGTAAGACGCCCCATGTTCCACAGCAGATTGAATTCGGTCGTTTGAACATCACCAACACAATCATGAGCAAGAGGTATCTCAGGGAGCTTGTGGAAAAGGGGAAGGTCGAGGGCTATGACGATCCGCGCATGCCCACGCTCGTCGGTTTGAAACGCCGCGGCTACACCCCCGAAGCAATCAAGAATTTCATCATCGCGACAGGGCTTTCCCGCACCAATTCCACCGTCGAAAGCGATATGCTCGAGCATTTCCTCCGCGAGGATTTGAAGATGAAGGCCAAGCGCCTGATGGCGGTGATCAATCCTTTGAAAGTCATCATCACCAATTTTCCGGAAGGGAAGGTTGAATACCTCGATGCTCCGAACAATGTTGAAAACCCGGATTTGGGAACGAGGAAAATCGCTTTTTCGCGGAACCTCTACATTGACAGGAACGATTTTGTATTAGAGAAGCCTAACAAGCATTATAAACGCCTGGCTTTGGGTTTGGAAGTACGGCTCTTCCACGCTTATTTCATCAAAGCCCATGATGTCATCTACGACGAAAATGGCAACATTGAGGCAGTGCTCTGCACTTATGATCCGGAAACGAAGAGCGGCAGCGGTTTTTCCGCCCGGAAGCCCAACGGGACGATTCATTTCGTGGAAGCGTCGACCGCGCGTCCCGCGACCTTCAATCTTTTTGAGCCCTTGATCATTGATGACGAAACGGATGGGCGGAGTTTCCTGGAACGCCTCAATCCCAATTCGTGGCTCGTAAAAGAAGGGTACATCGAAAACGCGCCGGAAGGTTTTGCGGAACTGGACAGATTCCAATTCATCCGCGAAGGTTATTTTGCGGTGGACAAAACCTCTTCCACGGAACGCCTCGTTTTCAATAGAATCGTGCCTTTGAAATCATCCTTCAGATAGGAGAAAACATGCTCAGTGATTTAAATCCCCAGCAACAAAAAGCTGTTTTGGAAATTGATGGACCAGTGATGGTCTTTGCCGGTGCGGGCAGCGGAAAAACCAGGACTCTGACGCACCGGGTGGCTTACATGATAAAAACGGGTAAAGTTGCGCCAGGAAACATCCTGGCCATTACCTTTACCAACAGGGCAACCAACGAAATGCGGGAGAGGCTTCTGCAGATGATCGGCCCCTATGCTTACGAGGCGACGATTTCCACCTTTCATTCGCTCTGTGCAAGAATTCTCAGGAGAGAAATCGGCTTGCTGGGTTATAAGCAAAGCTTCACGATTGCTGACGAAGAAGATCAATTGAAGAAAATCAATGAAGCCGTGAATTTGGAAAACTTCGACCGCAAACAATATCCCGGCAAAAGACTGCAAAAATCTTTCAACTATCATAAATGTTTCGGAAGAAAGCCCGAGGATCCGATTGAAAGAAGGATCTTCGATCGGTATGAGAAGATCATGAAGGAAGAAAACCTTCTTGATTTTGAAGATCTCCTGCTTAAGGTTAAAGAAATTTTTATCAGCCATCCGGAGGTTCTGGAAAAATACTCTCAAAAATACCGCTACATTCTTGTTGATGAGTTTCAGGATACCAATCTGATTCAATACCAGATTGTGAGAATGTTGGCGGAAAAAAGCCGCAATCTCTTCGTCGTCGGCGATGACGATCAAAGTATCTATAGTTTCCGCGGGACCAATTATGAGAACATGAACCTGTTCAAAAAGGATTTTCCGGAACACAAGCTCTTCCATCTGACCCAGAATTACCGCTCCACGCAAACGATTCTGGACGGATGCAACAGGCTGATAGCCAACAACAAAAACCGCGAACAGAAAGAATTGTTCTCCGAAATTCCGGGCGAACCGGAAGATGTGAAAATATACCAGGCTTATAACGAAAAACTTGAAGTCGATTACATATTGAACGAGATATTCTCCTTGAAATTAAAGGGAGCCGAGTATTCCCAGATGGCGGTGCTTTACAGGAACAGCGTTTTGATGCGCAATTTGGAACTCGGGCTGATCCAGATGGGTCTTCCCTATCAGGTCTACGGGGGCATTTCGTATCTCAGAAGAAGGGAAATCAAGGATGTGATCGCTTATTTCAAGCTGATGCTGGATCATGACGACGTTCATAGTTTCAGGAGAATCGTGAACGTTCCTTCCCGTCTGCTCGGCGAGCAAACGGTGAAAAAGGTTTTGGAGATTAAGGACAAATACCGTATGGATCTCTTTTCAGCAATCGATGCCTGCAAAACCCTGCTCACTCCGAAACGTTACAAAGCCTTACAGGATTTCAAAAACTTGATCATTGCTTTCCGGGAAAAGATGGAGACGGAGAATTTAATCGATGTCTACGATGAATTGCTTGATGCAATCAAATACCGGGAATTCATGAACGAACTTGACAATTCGGACGAAAGGCTGGAAAACCTCGAAGAATTCAAGAGCATTTTGGTGCAGATTGAAACCGACTTGCGCAATCTCCCCAGAGCAACAAAACTTCAAGAAGCCTTTGATGAAGCCGTGCTTTCGGAAGAAAAGCCCGAAAGAAGGCGTAACAACCCCAAGGGCATTACGCTTTCCACCATCCATTCCGCAAAAGGCCTGGAATTCGACTATGTCTTCGTCATCGGTTTGGAAGAAAACGTCTTTCCCAATGCCTACCGCTTTGCTTCGGATGAGGAATTGGAGGAAGAACGGCGCATCGCCTACGTCGCTTTTACAAGAGCCAAAAAGAAACTCCATCTGTTGAGCACCCAAAGCCGCCTCCTGTACGGCGAAATCTTCCGGAATCCCACTTCCCGTTTTGTATTGGAATTTTCCGGAGTGCAGCCCCTGGAATTTGATTTCAACCAGGAGCCTGATTACGTTGAAGAACCAGAGAAGCCGAAGGAAAACGCCGACTTCCGCGTCGGCGACAAGGTCATTCATAAAGCCTTCGGTTCCGGAATTATCATTGCCATCGAAGGCGAGAGCGGTCAGATCTTTTTTGACCGCGAGAAAAGTTTGAAGAAAATCCTTTTGGATCATCCTGCTTTGAGAAAACTTTAAATCCCTTTTTAGGGATTTTTTTGATTTTTTGCGGAATACTTAAATTGACAAATGCCCCATTAACGTATATAATAAAAAAAATCAATGATGAGGTGCAAAATGTGGATGAAATTTCGCCACAAGGTGGCATTTGCCTTGCTCAGGCCCATTTTTAAAGTTTATGCGCGATTGCGATACGGTTACAGAACAAAAACCTATCGTCTTGAAAAAGGGCCCTATTTATTGTTGTTCAACCACACGACAAACTTAGATCCCCTCATGATGGCTCTTTCCTTCAAAGGCCCGGTATATTTCGTTGCCAATGACGACCTCTTTAACATCCCCGTCATTTCCCCCATCATCAAATACTTGGCTTCGCCGATTCCAAAGGCGAAAGCGGTCCGGGACATCTCGACCGTGAAGGCCTGCATCCGAGTGGCGCGGGAGGGCGGAAAGATCGGCATCTCTCCTGAAGGGAACCGTAATTACAGCGGTGTCTTGAACCATATCGACAAGTCGATCGTGAAGTTGATCAAGTTCCTGAAAATTCCCGTGGTCCTCTACAACATCAAGGGCGGCTTCGGGGTCAATCCCCGTTTTTCCCGAAAACTCCGAAAAGGAAAAATGTACGGTGAAATCGGACGCATCCTCACTCCCGAAGAAATCAGGGAATATTCGGAAGAGGAAATCTATGAGATTCTCGTCAAGGCTTTGACAGTGGACGATTTTGCCTTGAATCAGAAATACAGGGGCAAGGCTTTGGCCGAAAATCTGGAGAGCGCCTTTTATGTCTGCCCCGTTTGCGAAGATTTTCGGGAAATGGATTCCGAAGGCAATCATTTCTTCTGCCGTGATTGCGGGCTTGAGGTTGAATACACCGAGGAGTTGAAGTTCAAAACGGAAGATGAGCGTTTCAAATTCGAAAGAGTTCCGGAATATTACCGGTATCAGGAGGATTTCATCAGGAACGCCGATGTCATGAACATCACTTTTTCCGATTCCGGAATCGTCCTTAAAGAAATAGTGCGCCGTTTCCGTAAGGAAATCTTGAAAGGAAACATGTCTTTCAATCATGAAGGATTGCGTTTTTGGAATGATAAGAAAGGAGTCATCATTAAATACGAAGACATTCTCTCTTTTGCCATCGTCTACCAAAACACCTTGATCATCAATTTGGAGAAGCAAACTTACCAGGTCAGCGCCGGACCTTCGTTCAACGCGCTGAAATACGTGCATTTGTTTAATCAGATACGAAATCATCTAAAAGGAGTAGAAAATGGATTTTTGGGTATTTGAAATCAAATTTTTTGATGCTTGGATCGCCATCGGCGTCATGACCGTCGTCTTTTTGCTTGCGAATGTTCTGAGAAGAAAAGTGGGCATCATCAGGAAGAGCTTGCTTCCGACAGCCGTTCTGGCGGGGCTCATCATGCTGATTTTGAAAGCTCTGGGGCTCTATGATTGGCTCAATTTGGATAGGAATGAAGTCAACACATTTTTTGAAGCTCTGACTTACCATGCCCTGGCTTTGGGCGTCATTGCTCTGACCCTGAAATCAACCAAGAAAGAAAAGGCGCGGAACCGGCAAATAGAAATTTTCAACAGCGGCCTCATCACCGTGAACACCTATCTTTTACAAGGTATCATCGGTGCCGGGGTCACCTTGCTGCTTGCGACAACATTCATGAAGAATTTGTTTCCCGCATCCGGGCTGCTCCTGCCCCTGGGATACGGGCAGGGAACCGGCCAGGCCGTCAATTTCGGGCACATGTATGAAGTAAAACACGGCTTTTTCGGCGGGACGAGTTTCGGCCTCACGATTGCCACGGTCGGATTCCTCATCGCCTGTTTGGTGGGTGTCGGGCACATCGTCCTCATGCGTCGCCGCGGAAAAATCAAGGAAGTGGAAAAGAATGAATTCGTCACGACGGAAATCGTCGCTTCCCCCAACGAAGTTCCGGTTACGGAAGCGATTGACAGAATGACAATCCAAATCGTCTTGATGCTCTTGGTATATTTCCTGACCTTCCTCTTCATGTTCGGCATTGAGCAACTTCCTTTGGGGAAATTCGGCGAAGAAAGCGTCAAACCCTTGATTTGGGGATTTAACTTCCTGATCGGTTCGCTCTTGGCGGCTTTGCTGAAGATTGTGTTCAGGGGCTTGAAAAAAATAAATCTCATGACCAGGGATTATCCCAACAATTATCTCCTCAACCGCATTTCCGGCTTCTGCTTTGACATCATGATCGTCGCCGGCACTTCCGCCATCGAAATGTCAGTTTTGAAGGAATTAATCCTCCCCTTGGTAATAATCTGCTTTGTGGGGGCAGTTCTTACTTATTTCTATGTGCGGAAGCTTTCCTACACTCTCTTTCCCGATTACCAGGACGAAGCCTTCCTTTCCCTCTTCGGGATGCTCACCGGAACGACCAGCACGGGCATGATCCTTCTCCGGGAGGTCGATCCCAGATTTGAAACGCCTGCCGCGAACAATCTCATTTACCAGGCCTTCTACGCGATTGCTTTGGGATTCCCCCTCTTCCTGCTCCTCGGAATCGCCCCCAAGGGCACGAAGCACACTTTCATTTCTCTCCTGGTTTTGGTGGCGATGTTCATCGTCTTTAACATCCTCCTCTTCCGGAGGCAGCTTTTCGGAAAAAAACGAAAAGCATAAAAAGGTATTTAACATAAATAATAAAAGTATATGTCCTTGTGCATATACTTTTTCTTATCTGGTATTTCTTTAAAACGGAGTTCATTTTGTGGTATAATAATATGGTATGATAAGAAATGGATGGTTTGGGAGGTTATGGATCCGAAAGAAAGAATCAGGGAACTAGTGGAAAGGCTCAACCGTTACAGCTATGAATACTATGTGCTGGACAATCCCAGCGTGAGCGATGCGGAATACGACAGCCTCTTGCGGGAACTTGAGGGCCTGGAAAAGCAATATCCGGAATACATTTTGGAGAATTCCCCGACGCGGAGGGTCGGCGCGGAGGTTTCCGAACAATTTGAAAAGGTGACCCATGATGTACCCATGCTTTCGCTGGCGAATGCTTTTTCGGAAGGTGAGCTCAGGGATTTCCATGAACGAATTAGAAAAGCAGGGTTCAGCCCCGAATATGTCTGCGAATTGAAAATCGACGGCATTTCCCTGAGCCTGAAATATAAAAACGGCATCCTCATGCAGGGCGCGACCAGGGGGAACGGCACGGTCGGCGAGAACATCACCGCGAATGTGAAACGAATCGGGACGGTTCCGAAATTTTTGAAAAGGAACGTCGACATTGAGGTCCGAGGCGAAGTGTACATGCGCAAGGATGTCTTCAATCGACACAACGAAATTCGCAAAGCTCGGGGCGTAGAATTGTTCCGGAATCCCCGCAATGCCGCGGGGGGGTCGCTCAGACAGTTGAACCCGGCGGTTACGGAGGAGCGGAAACTGGATTTCTTTGCATATTCGATCGTCAACCCCGCCGTCCATGGTTTGAAAAAGCAGTCCGAAGCGCTTCTCTTCCTTCAAGAATTGGGTTTTGTTGTCAACCCGAATTATCTCAAATCCCGGGATTTGGAAGAAATCCTTGCCTATTTGGACGGCTGGAAGGACGGGCGCCATAATCTAAACTATGAAACCGACGGCGTGGTAATAAAAGTGGATGATTTCGAAATGCAGGAAGCAATCGGCTATACCGTGAAAAGCCCGAAATGGGCAATCGCTTATAAATTCCCGACCCAGGAAGTCGAAACCCGACTCCTGGACATCGTCTACACCGTCGGCAGGACGGGGACGATCAATCCGAATGCGGTTTTGGAGCCCGTGCTGATCGGGGGATCCCTCGTCCAGCGCGCCACCTTAAACAATGAAGATTTCATCAAAGAACGCGACATCAGAATCGGGGATTATGTCCTCGTCAGGAAAGCAGGGGAAATCATTCCCGAAGTCGTCCGCGTGAACTTCGAAAGACGGGAAAACACCGAACCCTTCCGGATGATCGAAAACTGCCCCGCCTGCGGGGAGAAAATCATAAAAAACGAAAACGAGGCCGCCCATTACTGCCCGAATCCCGATTGCCGGGGAAAGAGGCTTGCGGGAATCATTTATTTCGCTTCCTCAGCCGGCATGGACATCGAAGGTCTGGGCGAAAGAATCGTTGAGGATTTGATCGAGCGGGGCTTCATCGAAACCATCGCGGACATTTACCGCCTGAAGGATAGAAAAGATGAGCTTGTGAGAATCGAGGGCATGGGGGAAAAAAGCGTGAGCAACCTCCTGACCGCAATCGAAAGATCCAAGGAAAACAGTTTTGCGCAAGTTCTCACCGCTCTGGGGATCCGCTTGGTGGGTTCTAAGGTCGCGCGGGTTTTGAGCCAGCATTATGCTTCCTTTGACGAATTGATGGAAGCCAGCGTCGAGGACCTGGCTTCGATTAGGGACATCGGTCTGCAGACCGCAAGCAATGTCGCCGCTTATTTCCAAAAGAACCGGGAGTTGATCGAAGAACTGAAATCGTTGGGGATTAATCCCCGCGCGGAAAAAACCGTAAGTTCGGATCTTCTTTCTGACAAAACATTCGTATTGACCGGAAAACTCCCGACGCTCTCCCGCGATGAAGCGACGAAACTGATCGAGGCGCATGGGGGGAAAGTTTCCTCCAGCGTCAGCAAAAAAACCGATTTTGTTTTGGCGGGCGAAGACGCCGGCAGCAAACTGAAGAAAGCTCAAGATTTAAATATAAAGATAATCAATGAAGAAGAATTCAGGAAAATGATAGGAGAATGACATGCAGAAATATATTGATATCAAAGGCGCAAGAGAAAACAATCTAAAAAACATTAACATCAAAATCCCCAAGGAAAAATTGGTCGTGATGACCGGGCTTTCCGGAAGCGGAAAAACATCCCTTGCCTTTGATACGATATATGCGGAAGGACGGAGAAGATATGTGGAAAGCCTTTCCGCATATGCCCGCCAGTTTTTGGGTGGGGTCGAAAAGCCCGACGTCGATTCGATCGAGGGATTGTCGCCGGCGATATCGATTGACCAAAAAACCACAAGCAAGAATCCGCGGTCCACAGTCGGGACCGTGACCGAAATATATGATTACCTGCGTCTGCTCTATGCGCGCATCGGAAAAGCATATTGTCCGGATCACCATGTTTTGATTTCTTCGCAAACCGTCGACCAGATTGTCGACCGCATTTACCAGGCGGAGGAAGGGACGAGGGTCATTATTTACAGCCCCATCGCCGTCGGGAGAAAGGGGACGCATGAAAAAACAATCGAACTCGTCCGCAAGGAAGGCTTCTCAAGAATTAGGATTGACGGCGAAATCCGCGATCTGGATGAAGAAATCAAACTGAAGAAGAACATCAAGCACACGCTTGAAATCGTGGTCGACAGGATCAGGTTGAGGCCGGATGCACGAAGCCGCATCTATGATTCCGTGGAAACGGCTCTGAAATTCGGCGACGGGAAAGTCGTGATCTCCCTGAACGATAGCGAGCACATGTTCAGCCAAAGCCTCGCCTGCCCCTACTGCGATTTTTCGATTCCGAAAATGGAACCGCGGCTCTTTTCCTTTAACTCGCCCTTCGGGGCATGTCCGGAATGCAAGGGCCTGGGGATTTTGCAGAGGGTGGACGAGAATCTCTTGATCACGGATCCGAAGCTTTCGATCCGCCAGGGTGCGATCAGGTATCTGAAAAACATCGTCGATACGGAAAACATTGAATGGCAGGTTTTTGAAAAATTGACGTCGCACTACGGCATCAGCCTGGACAAACCCTACGAGGAGCTCACTCCCGAGGAAAAGGAGATCATCATGGTCGGTTCCAAAGAACCGATCACATATCAGATTTCGACGAGGGGTAATTTCATTTACAAGAAAACACGATACATTGAAGGCATCGCCACATTGATTGAAAGGCGTTATCTGGAAACCAATTCAAGGCTTTCCAGGGAGTATTACAATTCCTTCCTGGCCGATTATCCCTGCCATGTCTGCAACGGTCAGCGCCTTTCCAGGGAAGCCCTGAGCGTCTACGTGGGTGGCAAGAACATCTGGGAACTTACGGAAATGAGCGTCCTGGCCATTCTGAAATTTCTCGATGAGCTTAGCCTCACGGAACAGGAAAGGTCTATCGCGAATTTGCTTTTAAAACAAATCAAGGAGCGCCTGCACTTTCTTGCGAACGTGGGTTTGGAATACCTCACTTTGAGCAGATCCAGCGCCACCCTGTCCGGGGGCGAGAATCAGCGCATCCGCCTGGCTACGCAAATCGGTTCGCAGCTCACGGGCGTGCTCTATGTTTTGGACGAACCCTCGATCGGCTTGCACCCCCGTGACAATGACCGGCTTCTTTCCGCACTGAAACAAATGCGCGATTTGGGGAACACTTTGATCGTCGTTGAGCATGACGAGGAAATCATGCGCCAAAGCGACTATTTGATCGATATCGGCCCCCATGCGGGCAAGGCCGGGGGCGAGGTCGTGGCCGCGGGAACGCCCGAGGAAGTCATGGCGAATGAAAAAAGCATCACCGGGCTCTATCTTTCCGGAAAGCTTTCGATTCCCGTTCCGAAAAAACGCCGGAAAGGAAACGGCAGATTCCTGAAAATCGTTAATGCGCGGGAGAACAATCTCAAAAACATTGACGTGGAGATTCCCCAGGGCGTGTTTGCCGTCTGCACGGGCGTGAGCGGGAGCGGAAAATCGACTTTGATTTTGGAGATTTTGTCTAAGGAGTTGCACAGGCGCCTGTACCGTTCAAAAG
>FZPS01000219.1_pt17 | contig 121033 bp, 116 predicted proteins | sample 1817821 | NCBI WGS metagenome assembly FZPS01 (sample SAMEA104158645, study PRJEB21678) | metagenome | place: Germany | collected 2015-04-21
TGCTTATAAAAATTCCAATAATGAGAGCTACAATGAGCCTGCCCCTGATAAAATTCCCAATCACCCTATCACTTTTTTTAGCGATCTCTAATATAGCTGACTTCCACCTCCGGGGTATGGAGTAATGTATCAGTCGGACAAAGTGATTCTTATCCTTTAAAAAGTAAAATGTGAGAACAGGAATCATGACGATATTCAACATTCTAGAAAAAAAATTTAGAATCATCATAACAAGATTCTCTAAGGAGTTTAGGATAGTAGCTTCCACTTGCTCAATATTATAATCCATCATTCTGCTTATACTTTTAGGTAATTGCTTTATACCTGATTCTCTAAAAAGTAGGATTTTCCCTTGGATCTCCTGGATATAATTCGGAATATCAGCAATTAATTTCTTAGATTCTGTAATTAGAGCAGGAATGATATACCAGCCTAAAAATAGGACAATGCTTACTAATATCATGTATAGTATGATCACAGCTGGTAATCGGGGAGATATCTTTTTAAACTCCCCCATCCCCCTTAACATTTTTTCTATATAATTCACCAATGGATTGAGGAAATATGCTAAAGCAATGGCAATGACAAAGGGTTCTAATATGGATCTTAATTGTTCCCGAATACGAAATAGAAGCAGAAAGATAAGGAAAAATGCTATAAAAAGAAAAAATAAATGCCATCTTTTAAACACTATTAATCCTCCTTACCTCTGACTTCCGAAAAATACTTTTTTAGTCCACCTTTTTTTTTGAATTCTAGAATATATTCTGAAGGCACCAGTATTTTTTCAGTATGAAGGGAAATGTCCTCGGATAATGGAATAATCCACCTTCCACTCACCACATCCTCAATAATACCGCCAGAGATCTCTAATAATTTAATAACACCATTCCTGCCATCAAAACCAATATCTTTAATAAAACCTAGTTTATTTCCATGGTCGTCTATTACTTCCAGGTCAAAGATATTGTATCTTTCTTCTATGATATTTTCCAACTCTGGGAAAGTTGTGGATAGTGCAATCTTGTCTTTATTTCTTATTAGTACTGCGTCCTTCCCAATCTTATGAACATCCCTATACCTAACAAGCTTGGCACCTTTAAACCAACCCCCTTCATCTACTAAAAAGCCGGCAATTTTCTTTTGCCCCCGGTGGATCAATACTCCACTTATCTCCATAACTTCCTTACCTGTATCCATCAAAATAATAGGTAAGCCCAAAATTTCTCTAGCTTTTTTCAATATATCTCCTCCAAAGGCGCATCTTAATATTTTTATTATCCCAAGGAGAAAAAAAAATATAATAGGAGGTCTCCCTCCTATTATATTTCTTTGTTATTTAAGTTATTTATTTTTACTTTTATAATCATCGATGGCAGCCTTTATCGCTTCCTCTGCTAATACTGAACAATGTATTTTTGCCGGGGGAAGTCCGTCTAATGCTTCCACCACTGCTTTATTCGTAAGGTTTTGAGCTTCCTCAATGGTTCTCCCTTTAATTAATTCTGTTGCAATACTACTAGTAGCGATTGCTGCACCGCATCCAAAGGTTTTGAATTTGACATCAGTTATTATATTATTCTCTACCTTAATGTACATCTTCATGATATCTCCGCATTTGGCATTCCCCACTTCACCGATACCATCGGCATCTACAATTTCGCCAACATTCCTTGGGTTGGAAAAATGGTCCATTACCTTATCGCTATACATTATTTTGTCCTCCTTTTACCCTTTCAAATAAGGGCGACATACTTCTAAGTCTTTCAATAATTTTTGGAAGTTCCTCAAGTACAAAATCAATATCCTCTTCTTTGGTATATTTTCCTATTGTTAGACGTAATGAACCATGGGCGATCTCATGGGGAAGCCCAATGGATAGCAAAACATGGGATGGATCCAAGGATCCTGAGGTGCAAGCTGAGCCACTTGAACCACATATGCCAACCATATCTAGACTTAGCAACAGTGCCTCTCCTTCTACAAATTGGAAACTCATATTGACATTCCCAGGGAGTCTTTTAGTGGGGTGCCCATTTAGCCGAACATATTCAATACGATCAAGAATCCCTTGAATTAGTTTATCCCTCAGTGCCGTTAATCGTTGAATGTGTTCATCCAATTGTTGGAAGGCAATATCAGCTGCTTTCCCAAAACCAACAATGCCAGGCACATTTTCAGTTCCTGCACGCTTATTTCTCTCCTGTGCCCCTCCATGAATTAGGGGTTCAATCCTTACTCCCTTTCGAATAAATAGGGCCCCAACTCCCTTAGGTCCATAGATCTTATGGGCAGACATAGACATCAAATCGATGTTCATATCCTTTACATCAATCACTGTACTCCCCAAAGCTTGTACTCCATCAGTGTGAAAGATGACGCCATGTTTTTTAGCAACTTTCCCGATCTCTTTGATGGGCTGTATGGTTCCTATTTCATTATTGGCAAACATAATGGAGATCAATATGGTTCGATCAGTAATAGCATCCTCCACATCATTAACATTAACTAAGCCATCCTTATCCACCGGAAGATAACTTACCTCAAAGCCATTTTTTTCTAAATATTCACACACATGCAGCACGGCATGATGTTCGATCTTAGATGTGATAATATGATTTCCCTTCTCTTTTAAAGCCATGGCGATACCCTTAATCGCCCAGTTATCAGCTTCTGATCCACTACCTGTGAAGTATATCTCCTTAGGATCCGCTCCAATTAGTCTAGCAACTCTTTCCCTGGCCTCTTCAACGGCCTTCCTTCCTTCCCTTCCGAAGGAATATATACTAGAGGGATTTCCAAAGTCCTGTGTAAAGTGGGGAATCATTTCCTTTAGAACTTCTGGATCTACAGGGGTGGTTGCAGAGTAGTCAAAATATCTTCTTCCCATCTTATCCACTCCAAACATTATTGTTTATATATAGTACATATATGAATCACTGCTACTAAGTTTTTTTTCATAATCTTCAACCATATCCGCTAGGGTAATACCATCGATTACTTTATTAACGCTATCCCTTATTTTCTCCCATATTTCTCTAGTTACACAGATGTTTGACTTCTCACAAAAAGTGGCATCCCGTTCCATAACGCAATCGGTTGGTGCTATGGGACCTTCCAATACCCTAATAACATTTCCAACCGTAATATCCTTTGGATGATATGCCAGTTTATAACCTCCTTGAGCACCCCTAATACTGGTAATTAAGCCAGCTTTTCGTAGGCTTGCAAACAACTGTTCTAAGTATGGTTCCGATATGAACTGTCTTTCAGCTATCTCCTTAATAGATACAGGTCCTTGTCCATACCGAATAGCCAGGTCAAACATCGCTCTAACGCCATACCTTCCCTTTGTTGATAGCTTCAATTGAATCCACTCCTTTTAATTCCGAGTCCTTAAGTCGGAATTCAATTAAAGAATATCATACCTACTATATCATTGTCAATGTTTTCACCAAAATAATTACTTGTTTTTCCATACAATTTTTATTGTCGTTCCACCCCATATTATTGTACAATATTAATATTTTTAAAAACTGATCTTTAAGATGTATGTTATGAAGATTTCTACCTCAAGTACAAATCCAAATCTTACTTTGTATTCTCAACAATTCCCAATACATAAATTACCACAATTAATTTCCTTCAAAAGTATTGTAATAAACTTTATTATCGGTTATCATGGTTTATGTAAACAATTTGTAACAAAGTCGTAACAAATTTCTTTAGAAAGTGGGGACAGAAATGAAAAAAAAGTTTATAGCAACTGCAATTTTGATCGTCATGGGATTCATGATATTTGCTCCTGCAGCAAGTGCTCAAGTTTTCTATTTTAATTCAAAAACAGGTACTTTCCAAAGTATTAATGAAATTAATAACACGAAGTACAGTATTATACAAAGAAATGTAAATCCTTCAAATATGAATAATATATTCTATTTCTTTACCAAATTTAGTAGGAACATCGGGCAGCCAACACAGCCTGTCCAACCTACTCAACCAGTTCAACCGAAGGAACCCGTTCAGCCAGCACAACCGGTTCAACCAAAGGAACCTGTTCAGCCAGCACAGCCGGTTCAACCAAAGGAACCTGAACAACCTCAACCTTCAACTCCTAAACCAGCACCACAACAGCCTAAGGAAGAGGGTAAAGATGTCAACCAGGGAACAAACAATATCGTAAATGCAGAAGAATTAATGATGTTGGACTATATCAACCAAGAAAGGGCGAAGGCCGGTGTGGCTCCGCTAAAAATGGATACTGAATTGGCAAGGGTTGCCCAAATAAAATCCCAGGAAATGGTGGACAAGAACTATTTCTCCCATACTTCTCCAACCTACGGAAGTCCATTTGATATGATGAGGAGCTTTGGTATAAAGTATAGGACAGCAGGAGAAAACATTGCCAGAAATTCTACGGTGTTGAAGGCTCATACTGCACTGATGAATTCTGAAGGCCATAGGCAAAATATCTTGAATCCTAACTATTCACATATCGGAATAGGTATTGTACCCAACAGGAATTCCTCTGGAATTACTGTAACACAAATGTTTATAGGAAAATAAAATGGAGGCTGGCATTAGTCAGCCTCTTTCCTTTTCTTTAATCCTCCAGTTGATGTTGCTGTCTTGGGAAGAATTCTGGGAATGGAGTAAGCTCCTCATCCAAGAAAACTTCGCAGAATTCATCCTCCTCGGGGAATTCTTCACAGGGAGCAGGTACATCACAGAATCCAAAGGTGGGAACACATAGCTCTACTTCAGAGATTACCTTTACGATAAGGAAAACGCCGATGGTCAACCGAATATTGTCCTTTCCTTCAAAGGATACATCGCTATCATCACATTCTGCATAGGATTCACATTGACATTCAAATCTACCCTGTCTTAAAAATTCAGCCGGAGCATATACGACGATGTCCTTTGGAAATCTAATCAGATTATCACTCTGCTTCTGCCCCCCTACCACAGGATTAGCCGGAAGTTTAAAAATCTGACCATCTGAGATTCTTCTTACTACAACAAAAACCGGTACAGCGCATGCTACCTGTAATCTTGCAAAGTTCTCATCGATTTCTGTAAATATAGGTGTATCTCCAATCTGCTCACATTCCGCTTTTCCAAATTCACATCTTATAAATTCAAAAGCTGTAGAAACACAGGGCTCGGGTAAGTCCAAGTCAAAGAGTTGATCCTCAATGCATTCCCTTTGTTGGCAAGCATCGTATACCTTATTCACTTTCAAACAATCTATCTCTAGTCTTCTTCCTATTAAATTACATTGTTCACACGCTTCAATTTTTTTATCATTAAAGAATTGTTGAATGTTTTCCACAACCATACCTCCTCTACATTAAAGCAACTTTTCTACAATTATCATATGAATAATAAAAGTTTTAGTTCCATTTTGGGGATAAAAGGACTGTGTCATTTATTCAATATTTTTCTACCAATACATATACATATATAGTAGTAGATTTTTGTCTAGGGGTGGGAGATATATGTTCAAAGAAAAAAAAATTTATATGCTAAGGGATATCTTTGGTAACATATGGACTTTTACTATGGATCATAGATTAAACTATGAAATACGAAACAACAAAAATACTAAGATTCATTCTGCAATACTATCAAGTAATGCCTCCAACGACTTTGTTGTAAATATAGGTGTACGCAACGATATTCACCTTGTCCTAAAGACTAATAATGGGGATGTGCTTTACTATTTTTTTAATGGAAAAAAATGGGCGAAAGTTAAATTATTCAACATCCCCCAAAATATAGATTTCTTTCAATTGCTCGGCTTATACATTTGGGATAATCGATCCCACATACTATATTGTATTCAAAGTCATTCAGGTGAAGATAAATGGCACATTATAGATCAGTATTGGGAGGATGGTAAATGGAATCACATGAAGATTTTAGACAGTGAAGTCCACCCTTCTGTACTTGAATTCTCTAGCACCCAAGACCATCATGGAAATATCTTCTTTGCATGTCAAACATTGGCCGGAGATGCTCATTATTTGCAATTTAGCCAATTTGATCGAAAAGTTGGATTATGGAGTAGAAATGCACTATCATTTAAAAAAGGAGATATGTACGCTCCAGATATATTGGCTTCCAATAGTAAGCTCTTTGTGATTTGGGTATCCCAGGAGGAGGATAGTTTTTCCCTATGCTTACGAATAAAGTATCTTTCAGAGAGTGAAGGCAGTCACTGGAGTAAAGAGAGAAGCTTATATTCAAGTAGTAGCAAGATACAGCATCCATTTTTGTTCGAAAAAAACGGTACTATTAAAATACTATGGATAGAAAGAGATAAACTATTATCAATTGAATCAAGGGATGAAGGTAATACATGGAATATGGATAGGAATCCAATAAAGCTTAGAAACCCTACACTATGCTTTTTTATTTCCAATAGTAAAAAAATGAATTGCCCCTATCTTATCTTAGATGGGGAGGATAAAACCTATCCCTTTGAGCTATATGAACAAGAGGTCGATTCTGATATCCCAAACTCTGAGGAGTTTTTTTATCCCTCTAGCCTAACAAAGGAAACTATAAGGAGTAATAATGCGAATTTAGATATAGAAAAAGCTGGTATCGATAGAATTCCTTCCTCTGTACCAAATCCATCCAATGTAAGCATATCTTTAGATGCCCTTTGTTCATTAGATGATTCGACCATAATGGACTTAAGTGAGGATAAAACAAAGGTCTACTTAAAGATTTTTAGGGATCAACTTGCCAAACTATATAATGAGCTGCAAACCTTAAAAAACCAAAAAACAAAAAGGTCTAGCCCACCCCCCATCTACAACAGGCAAAATAGGGTGATAGAAAACAAAAACATGATGAAAGAACAACTTCGATCAAGGATTATTGAGAAGGAAAATATCGATTTAAAATCCGAGGTGTCAGAATACAGGAACACATTGGAGGATTTGCAATTAGACATTAAAAAACTAAGGGATGAGATTCGTTATATGGATGAGCAGAATAAAAGGTTGCAAGATGAAATTTTAAAAATAAAGGATCATTCCATTATTACAAGGATCACTAAATTTTTCATGGAGGAATAAACGATAAAAATTAGTAATTGATAATATTTATCATTTACAACCATAGGGATCTGTGCTATGATATGTAATAGGCTGACTGGCACAATAATATACTTTATATTCGAGGAGGAATAATTTTGGCAAGACCTATGGGTCCAAGATTTAAATTGTCAAGGCATCTTGGTGCAAATGTTTTTGGTCATCCTAAGGCTTTAAATCGTGGCATAAAAAATCATAGACATTCTGAATATGGCGAACAATTATTGGAGAAACAAAAATTAAAAGCTTACTACGGTATATTAGAAAAACAATTCAGAGGCTATGTTAAAGAAGCATTGAAGACAAAGAGTAATCCTGGTCAGGTACTAACCCAACAATTGGAAACTAGGTTAGATAATATGGTGTACCGTTTGGGTTTCGCTAACTCATTAAGGCAAGCAAGACAAATGGTAGTACATGGCCATATTTTAGTAAATAATATAAAGGTGGACCGACCTTCCTATGCTGTTCAGGAGGGGGATGTACTGTCCTTGAAGGAGTCCTCAAAAAAAGTAGACCTTTTTACTGAGAACTTCAAAAACAATGAATCTCTATTGCCGTATATTGAGAAGTATTCGGAGGATTATTCAGGAAGATTGATTCGAATGCCCCTTAGAGATGAAATACCAATTGATGTAAAAGATGCTAAAATACTAGAATACTATTCAAAACTTTAAAAATACCCTTCCATAAGGATATTTTTAAAGTAAAAGCTTTCTATGGATGGTATTATTCAGATGGAGCAGCTAGGCTGCTCTTTTTGTTTTACTTCCATCCTTATGGTTTTACAGTTATAACGATCTACTTTTTCGCCTTCGGAATAGAAGACCTACAAATAGGACAGCCAATATGATTACCCACCAATAGGATTGTATTAAACTTTTTCGCCGAATCCCATGCTCTGCCATCAATTGTGCTTCCCCTAGTATGTCTTCACCTAAAAAATAGACCACCCTACCAATAACCTCTCCCTTTTGGATAGGAGCCTTAATGAAACTCTCAGCCTCCCTTAACTCTATATCCGTCTCTTCTAAATAGACCTTTTTTACAATTTTAGCTTCATCCATCCTTCTTATGTTAAACTGTAGATCTTGTCCAAGGATGAGATGTACCTCATTGGGATCCTTTGGATGGGCATTTTTTACCCTTACTTTTTCAGCCACTTCCCCTTTAGGTATAGTAATATGTTTATACTGTTCAAAACCGTAGGACAATAATTGCGCTGAATCCTCCCAAATATCTTCCTCATTGCTCTTTAAAACCACTGCAACTAAGCTTAACCCATCCTTTTTTGCAGAGGATACCAGGCACCTTCCTGCCTTAGAGGTTCTACCCGACTTGACACCGGTAGCATAAGGATAGTAGTGCTTACTGTTTTCAAGAATTAGTTCATTATAGTTATCCCACATTCCTTCTTGAGCATCACCATTTGAATCTTGGTAGGTATAAAAATAGCTGTTAGCCCCAACAATTTTTTTAAATAAATCGTACTTCATAGCTTCCCTTGTTATTCTAGCCAAATCCATGGGGGTAGTATAATGATCCTTATCATGGTAGCCATGTGGATTTGTAAAATGGGTATTATCTGCCCCTATTTCTTTAGCCCTTTGATTCATTAAATCAATGAAAACTTTAAAGGCATCTTCTAGAGAAAGATTCGGATCCATCTCAAATTTTTTACCGATATGAACGGCGATAGTGTTCGCCGCATCATTTCCTGAAGGGAGCATAAGTCCATATAGTAAATCCGACAACTTGATTTCTTGCCCTACAAATAGGCCAGCCTTACTGCTGTCCTGGGGAATCCATTCAATTTCCTGCCCTACTTCAATGATATCCTCTGGGTCCCCATATTCGAGAGCTATAAGTGCAGTCATAATCTTTGTTGTGCTTGCCGGATACATTCTGGCGTTACTATTCTTCTCAAAAAGGACTTCATGGGTGTTTTCCTCCATCAGCACTGCAGCTTCTCCTGCAATATTCACAATTTCTGCTTTAGCCGGCGGCGAATAACCAAAAACTAATATCAAAATAAGCGCAATAGAGATTATTTTTTTCAATTCTAACTCCTCACAAGCTCTGTTTTTTCTGAAATTCTTTGATTAGATGTTCCTTTTCCTCTCTGCTAAGTTTTTTAATTGCAGCTTCCCTCTTTTGAGCAATGCTTTGATTTTCCTTCCACTCGTAGTATACCAACTCTACAGGTAATCTTGCCCTGGTATATTTTGAACCCATTCCCCTATTATGTTTCTCTAACCTATTATCTAGGTTGACTGTCCAGCCTGTATAGAAAGAACCATCGCTACATCGTAATATATAGGTATACGCCATCTATCTACTCCTTATTATCCTATAATTATAATTATTTTATCATAAGCCAACAAAAAAAGAATAGGAGGTTTTTTCTCCTATCCCATAAAATATTTTATTTAAAAAGATTATGCAGATTTTTAAAGAGCATCTTCGCCTGGACAATTTTATCCTCGTTGCCTAGAACACAAATATAGTTTTGATCCATTGCTTTTTCTACTAATGCGGATGCTTCCCTTATTTTTTCCTTAGTGGTAAATAGGATTTCAGTCCGCTCTTGTTGCACATCCCTATAGCTAATATTCCTTATATATCGGGAGGTGGCTTCCTCTCCTTTTGCAGAGCTGGTAAGAGGTGTATCTAACCTACTGATAGTACCAATGATATACTTTCTCATTTCCCTTTCATCGGGATCAAATTCCTTCAAATAGTCACCAATCCCATTGTAAACATCTAATGTTTCAACTAGATTTGGATCTCGATAGGAACCGACAAACATATTCCCATCCTTCCCAATATTAAAGAATACCCCATAGGCACCGCCTTGAACTCTAACCTTGCTCCATAGATAATCATAGCTTAGAATGGTTTTTAGTACTTGATATGAACCATCATAGGTAAACCCTAACTTTTTAAAGTTATATCCCTGACCCACATATTGAACTTCACTTGAAGTCATCCAACCCTCATTTTTTGCTCCCAATTCAAAATGATAATCATGGTAACCATTATCATCCTTCCTTAGGTCCTCCACCAATACTGGAAGATATTCAGTGAATTTATTATAGTCCTTTTCCTCAGAAGTAACACTTATTAGCAGATCCTTCCTATTGAATATTAACCTTGATACCTCCATTAATTTTTCTTGTATTTCCTCTACAGAATTATTAAAGTTAGCTTCCAGCCTTTCTAAAAATTTATAGTACTCTATCCCGTTCATAAGCTCAAGATAATGGCCTATGGGAGAAAAATAGGAGTATAGCCTATGAGCCACAACTAAGTGACCTCGATTCTGGATCTTTCTTTCCAGTCTGGATTTACTCTCTTGAATGACCTCTTTTAACCTCTTCTCATCAAAAAAGTCGGTGCTAGATATGATCTCTTTTATAAGCTCATGTAATCTCGGCAGTTTGTCCACCATAGCCCTTGATTTTACTACAAATTTAGGGTAGTAAATTTCATCTGTTCCCATCTCTCCAAATGCTTCAACTCTGAAATATATACCACCTGTATGGATATTTATCTCATTGCTTAAGTCCTCATAATGGTACCTTTGGGTACTAAGCTTTCCCAATAGTTGAGAAAGTAAAGAGATATATGGCAGCAGCGCCTGGGGTACCACCCTGGCGTCAAAATAAAGGTTGACATAGGCGATCCCATTTGTAAATAACGGATGAAAGAGGATGTCGATATTATTCTCTCGCCTCTTAACCAAGGGCAAGTCTTCTGCCTTTGGATTGATATCCTCGATATTTAGTAGGGGGATGGTGTTGAGGTCCTCCTTTGAATCCGGAGTCATCTGCATTCTTATTAGATCCTTGGTTTCTTGAATTAAATCATTGATCTCTTCCTTTGTAAGGTTGGATTTATATTCTGCCAGTTTTTTCTGAGTCCTTCTCTCCCTTTCCTCTGCCAACCCTTTTTTGGGCTCTACCATCAGTAATGCCCTATGATTATTATTCAATAGATATCGTTCAATAAGTTTTTCAAAGTAATCTGTTGTCAAAGCAGACTTAATTTTGTCCAAAATATTCTCATATCTTAAATGCATCGAAGGATCACTGTCGTATAACCAGCTATCCATTATCTGAATACCATATATTAATCCCTTAGGATAGGAACCATGGTCTGCCTCCCTAAGTTGAAATTCAAAAATATTAATAGCTGCTTCTATTAGTTTTTTATCAATTCCTTCATTAACAAGCTTTCTAAGGGTGTCCTGTGCCACAGCTAAAAACTTTTCCTTTTTATCAGGATTAGAGTTTTTTACCACGATATTAAAAATCGGCTGTAATATACTATTGTCAAAAGAACCCGAAACATCCTTCCCTAAATTCGCATCAATTAAAGCGCGTCTTAAAGGTGCTGATGGAGTTTCCAATAATAGATAGCTCAGAATATCAAAAGCTAGATATAGCTCTGCATCGGTTGATTTACCAACGACATAACTTAGGCTGAGAAAAGTTTTATCTTCCTCCCTCTCATTTTTGGATATGGGGTAATAGATGCTAACATCCTTAGGCCGATTAAAAGGTTTTTGTATTGGTATTCTAGATTCGATCTCTATCCGTTCAAAATCATTTAAATATTCTTCATGAATGAATCTTAGGTAGTTCCTTATATCCCCATCACCATATATATAGATGAAGCTATTGGAGGGATGGTAATATTTTTTATGAAAGTTAGTAAACTGTTCTTGTGTAAGACCAGGGATGAATTCCGGATCCCCTCCCGACTCTACGCCGTAGGGGGTATCTGGGAAAAGTTCCTCCTGTATTTTTCTATAAAGTACGGATTCTGGTTGAGAAAATGCTCCCTTCATCTCATTATATACAACTCCCTTATAGGAGATATCACCATCTGGATCCTCTAATTCATAATGCCAACCCTCTTGCTTTAGCGTGTTTGGATTATCATATATCAAAGGATAGAAGACTGCATCTAGATACACATCCATTAAATTTATGAAATCCTTCTCATTCTTGCTTGCAATAGGATACATCGTTTTATCAGGAAAGGTCATAGCATTTAAAAAGGTGTTCAATGAACCCTTTACCAGCTCTACAAAAGGTTCTTTAGAAGGAAATTTTCTCGAACCGCATAGAACTGAATGTTCCAAAATATGTGGTAACCCAGTACTATCCTCAGGAGGAGTTCTAAAACTTATAGAGAACACTTTATTATCATCGTCATTTTCGACATGGTAAAGCCTTGCTCCACTTTTTTTATGTAAAAATAATCTTCCTACCCCATTTACTTCCTTGATATTATATTCCTCTAATAATTTAAATCCACTATAGATCTCACCGACTTGAAATTCCATCCTTCTCTTCCTTTCTTTGTTTTAGATATCCTGAATATACTAATGGAGAATCTAACTACTAATCTACCCTAAATTTTACCTTTATAGCAAATCTTTGTCCAATATTTTTAACCAAAATTAGTTTTTGTTACATGTATTCTATTCTTAAGAATTCCCATTAATAAAATAGTTCATGCAAAACATGAACTAATCAAATAACTCTATACCCAATTCTCCATACAGCTCATCGGTAATCCTATTTGTAATGGGTAGTCCATTCTCCCTTTGCCATTGATTCAAAGCCCTCTCCATTCCCGTACCATATACTCCATCGATCTCCAACTGGTAGTAGCCTAGCTCCTTTAATCTCCTTTGAACCACCATGACATCCTGTCCTCTATCCCCAGGAACCAAGGTCCTAAAACCATTTCCAAAATGACCGTAGGGACCTCCCCTTATTACAACCTTTGTGCCATGGGGAACTAGTGAATATAGTTCCTTTACATCACGATTGGTCATACGGATACAGCCACCGGATGCATTCCAACCGATGCTTCCGGGTTTGTTGGTTCCATGAATACCATACTTCCCCCAAGGAACATTTAACCCCATCCATCGGGCACCAAAACCGCCTCCCCAAGCTGCCTTATGTATGATCATCCACTCACCGATAGGAGTTGGAGTATCTGGCTTTCCGGTAGCCACTGGATAGTTTTTTATTATTTCATTGCCTTTTAATAGGTACAATCGTTTCTCATTGATTTCAATCAAAATGCCCATTTCATCCTCTTGCAGGTTAAGTAGCCTACTCCGTTCCCATTCTCCATACTGTGCTTTTTCACTGGCACCTACCGATAATTGGTGTACATGATCAGAGACTACTATTAAAATTATAAATATAATGATTATAATTCCTTTCCTCATTAATTTGCACCCCCATTTGTAATAATTATATGGAGGCGCTTTGAAAAATAAAACTATGTTTATACATGTTATGGATGATTTTGGGAAAACGAAGAACGCTACTTCTATTTATGGATTGATCCCACCTGTTTTCCCTTACCAAGTTTAGTACTCTATAATTTGATCTACCTCTTTCAATATCTCTCCTGCCATCCCTTTAAGATTTAGATCAAACAGATTATGATCGGGTATTTCTTTATTGATATATACCTTCCTCCCATTTGCTCTAAAGGGTAATTGGCTAACCGGATAAACCATAAGACTTGTCCCTATAACGATAACCAACTCTGCCCGTTCTATTTCTTCAATGGCAATCTGTAACTCATCTTGGGGAAGTGTTTCTCCAAATAGGACGACATTGGGTCTTAAATGTCCTTCACATTTTTTACAATATTCCTTTTGTAAAAAAGAATTTAGGCTTGCAGGGCTACTGCATTGACTACAACGTATTGTATGGATAGTACCATGGAGCTTGTAAACTTTTGTGCTCCCTGCCATTTCATGAAATCCATCCACATTTTGTGTAATAATGCTATTTATCAGTCCCTCACTTTCCCATTGTGCTAATATTTTATAGCCCCTATGGGGCTTACAACCCATCAAATTTTCTATCCTTGCTTTATAAAATTGATAAAAATTTTCATAATCATACAATAGTGCATCCACACAGGCTACTTCCATGGGATCCTTCCTTTTCCATAGTCCATTACTGGATCTAAAATCAGGAATCCCACTTTCGGTTGACATTCCAGCTCCTGTAAGTACAACCGTATAATTCGATCCTAACAACCAATCCCTTAAAGTTGCAATTCCGTCAACTTTTTCGTAATCCTTCAACCTACTAACCTCCCATTCACCCTCGATTAAAAAACATATCCTACTAGGGTATGATGATTAACTTCAATAAAGATATGTTAAAATCCTTTTTAAAATTTTATAAAAAGAACAAACCCTCCTACAATTACTGGAGAGTTAGCACTTTCTACTACTTATTGGCAAATATCCTCAATATCTAAATAGATTGGGATGAAGGGATCTGAAATGATTTGCTTCATTATCCTATAAGGGATATCAGTGTCCCAGCAAAAATCAATCCTTTTGCTGCTCTCTTTATCATTATCACTTAAGCTATGGTATATTTCAGGAAAAACCTCTTCTAGTAATGTACCTAGGCTAATGTCCCTTCCTTCTAATGTAGAAAGCTTTTCCCAACGCTCATCAATAGTTAGTTCTTGAAAGCAGGATTCCCTTTCCACATAGACATCCCCAACTTTTTCAAATGAGGTAATATATTTTATTTCTTCACCTTCATGTAGTATACTGGTATTTACAACCCAATCAAAGTTCCCTAACTCATCCTCGCATAGACTCTCCTGATGCATTTCATCTACGGATGAAATTTTCCATCCAGAATTCTTTTTCACAAAATGAAAGGCTTTTAACACCCTATCTGCTTTAATCTTTCCATTACATCTGACTTTACATACAGGATATTCATAGGTATTCTTCACATAGATCGTTATTTCCTCATCTTTATCATATGCCTTTGAAAAATTAAGCCTTCTTAAGGTGGAAAAGGATTCCGGGTTCATAATTGACCTTAGCTTATCAAGCATTTCTTCGTTGAGTTGACCACGATTGATTAATTTGCTTGAGCCATTCTCCTTTAATGTAAATAGAAAATCATTTTCCCTTACATATTTTTCCTCGGCCTTCTCGTCAATAAATTGATCTGAAAAGACACTCCTATATTCATCAAAAGTAATATTTAGATTAAACAATTGGTTTATACTTATCTCAATATCCTTGATGATCTCAATCAACCTATTGTAGTGTACCTTCTCATCAAAACCACTATTACAACCCATAACGACAAATACAACTAGAAGGATGACCATGAAAAATCTATATTTTTTCATCTATGTCACCACCTTTCTTGAACCAATCAAAGAATTGTTTGCTATTTATCAAACAAATTCGGTGGTAAAAAAAGAACAAAAATCATCATAGTTTTAAGATTTTTGTTCTCAAAAATGTATATCCAATTCTATTATTACTTGGTATGATTAATAGACATATCCTACTATATTCTATTACTTACTTCTATAAAAAAATACAAAATCCTCTAAATTATTATCAATATTATAAAAAAATTTCTTAATATTATTCTACTTGTTTTCTCTTCCTTTTTAACAATCTATCCTTAATGACCTTTTCATAACCATTTTCTGTAGGCTTATAATATTCTGCACCCTTCAACTCACTCGGAAGATATTGTTGTTCAATATAGCCACCTGGATAATCATGGGGATATCGATATCCTTTTCCATGGCCCAGCTTAGAAGCCCCCTTATAATGAGAATCCTTTAGGTGGACCGGAACTTCGCCTGTTCTTCTATTTTCGATATCCTTTAAGGCTTGATCAATAGCAAGGTAAGCAGCATTTGATTTTGGCGCAGTTGCCAAATAAATGACTGCTTGCGATAATATAATTCTTGCTTCGGGAAAGCCAACGAATTCAACAGCCCTTGCAGCAGAAACGGCCATATTTAACGCTTGTGGATCCGCATTCCCAATATCCTCTGATGCCAGGATAATCATTCTTCTTGCTATAAATTTGGCATCTTCACCCGCATATATCATTTTAGCTAGCCAGTATAAAGATGCGTCCACATCTGAACCCCTTATGCTTTTTATAAATGCGGAAATGGTATCATAATGATTGTCCCCATCCTTTTCATAGGTCAAGGCGCGCCTTTGGATACACTCCTGGGCAACCTCCAAATCTATTAGGATACCATGATCCTGATCAGGTGGAGTAGTAAGTGCAGCTAATTCTAAAGCGTTTAAAGCCGTTCTTGCATCACCATTGGCAGTATTGGAAAGATGTTCTAAGGCTTCATCTGTGATATGGATATCTAAATAGCCCAAGCCCTTTTCCCTGTCTTTTAAGGCATATATTAAGATTTTTTTGATGTCCTGAGAATCCAATGCCTTCAATTGAAAGATCCTTGAACGGGAAACTAGGGGTGGATTTACCTCAAAGTATGGATTTTCTGTAGTTGCTCCTATCAATATAACAATACCATCCTCTACCGATGGTAGTAGGGCATCCTGCTGACTCCTATTAAAGCGATGGATCTCATCAATAAAGAGAATGGTTTTCTTATTATACATTCCCAATCGTTCTTCCGCTTCCTTAATGACCCTCCTTATATCGGCCACTCCTGAAGTGACTGCATTTAATTGCTCAAATACCGCCTCCGTCGTATTGGCGATGATTTTTGCCAGGGTTGTTTTCCCAGTTCCCGGCGGACCATATAGGATGATGGATGAAATTTGATCGGCCTTTATGGCACGATAAAGTAATTTGTTTTTCCCAAGGATATGATCCTGTCCAATAAAATCCTCTAGTTTTTCTGGCCTCATACGGGTTGCAAGGGGCGCCCTCTTCTTCAATTGTGATTTCCTATTCATATCAAAAAAATTTATATTATCCATCTTACACGACCCCACTAAGCAATTTCCTTTAATACCTTTAAAAACATCCCTATATCCTCTCTCGATATATATGCATGGGTTACCAAACGAATATGCCCATCCCTGGACCCGTTAATTAGCATTCCTCTGATTTTTAGCTTTTCAGCCAATTGATTTCCATTCATCCCCAACCCACTAATATCTAGCATAATAATATTGGTTTGAACCGATTCAACATCAATCTTAATTCCAGGGATTTCAGCAAGACCCTTAGCCAGTTCCTTTGCATTATCATGATCCTCTTGAAGGCGTGTTGACATTTCTTCTAGTGCAATTATTCCGGCAGCAGCTAAAATACCAGCTTGCCTCATTCCCCCTCCAAGTAATTTTCTGTTCTTCCTTGCTCGATCAATGAAGTGTTGATCTCCAATTAATACCGATCCTATGGGAGCGCAGAGCCCTTTAGAAAGGCAAACATTTAATGTATCCGTATACTGACTGATTTCCTTCACATCTACTCCTAGGTATGTTGCCGCATTAAAAACCCTTGCCCCATCCAGATGTATAGGGATACCATATTTTTTCCCCAGCTCATAGATACTCTTCATTCTGTCAAGGGGCACCACCCGACCACCGGATCGGTTATGAGTATTTTCTATACATATTAGGCTTGTTCTAGGATAGTGGATATTATCTTCACGAATGGCGTTTTCAATATCCCTTGGATCTAGAATACCTCCATCTCCCTTTATTGTATGGGCCTGAACCCCAGCCAATACGGCTAATCCCCCCACTTCATTATAGAATATATGGGATTTTTCTTCTAATATAACCTCATCCCCTCTTTGGGTATGGGTCATTACGGCGATTTGATTCCCCATAGTACCACTGGGTACAAACAAGGCATCCTCCTTATTAAATTTATCTGCAGCCCGTCGTTCCAGCTCTAATACGGTAGGATCATCCCGATATACATCATCGCCTACTTCCGCCCTATACATGGCCTCCCTCATTTTCTCGGTTGGTTTTGTTACGGTATCACTCCTTAAATCTATAAGCCCCATAATTCTTCCTCCTAATCCCTGTATTTTTATGGTTGAGGATTCATGAATTCCATCTCTGCCTCGGTAAAAGCAAAGTATTCCATGAGCCAACCATTGACTTCCTCCCTTATATTCTCCACTTCCTTTTGATTTCCCTTTTTTATAGAATCCTGAATATTACAGTATAAGGAGTCCAAATATTTTTGATCCTCAGGTTGGATATTTGGAATGGCTAGCCGCATCACCGTATTGGGATAGTACTCATAGAGATCATTACCGAGTTTCTTCCCAAAGCATTTAAAATAAAAATCATAGGTTCTTGAATTTAAAAGAATGATTAAAGTTGAGTAGGAGAATTTTTTATAAAAATCCTCAATTAATCGCAAACCATAGACATCTGCACTGTAGTAATATCCATTTTCATCCAATGCAAATTTATTGGAGTTGGATTTATAGGGAAAAATTATTTTCTCTGACTCAAAGAATGCTCTATCCCTACCCCATTGTAATTCATACCATTTTCGTACTCCCCTGACACACTCCCTTCTTTTTTCAAGGACCTCTTTGTATTTTATCAGGTGGTGATAGACTGCACCATCCTCCTCTAAATTTTTGATACCATTCGTATATAGAAGCTTTCGATCACCATTCGTGATGGTGAAGGGGGAAATATCCTTCCCTTTTAACCATGGTTTTAAAAGGTTCCCATTAATACCTAGTGTTCTTGCTTTTCGATTGCTTAGCACGAAAGCTTCATCCCGTCCAGTTATAATCCCTTGTCTACTAATACAAATATCCCCAAGCCGATAGATGCATGCCCCTTCAATTTTCTCCAAAATGGACTCGGCTATTGGATGCAAAAGTCTCCACCCTGAATTCTTCATATCCTTCTGCTGGATGAAAAAATGTTGTATATAGGGGCTTGCCTCCTTGTTTAAGATCATTTTTAAAATTTTTTCCTCTATAATCTTTTCCTTCATTGTTTTTAGTCTAAAGACCTCTATCGGTCTTTTCATGCTTAAGGTTGGATATTCCTTGAAAAGATGAATAATAAGGGGATCAATTCCCGCCCCTTTTATGATTCGCTGTCCATAGAAGTCAACCATTCTAAATACTTTAGTGTTACTTCCAATGAATTCCCTTAATCCAGTCCCGTGTAACGCCTCTAAAAAGTATCTAGCTACAATAAAAATTAATTGCCCAGCAGGTTTCAAAAGCTGATATCCTTTTTGAAAAAAACAATAGGAGATGTCTCCTTTATCATGGTACACCTGTCCATACTTATCTTTTAACTGTAATTTATATACTTTGTCTAATTTTTTATGACCAATATATGGAGGGTTTCCTATAACCAGGCTAAAACTATTATCCTTGATCTTCTCGTTATTATCCAATAGTGCATCCTGACAATAGATATTAAACTCGATTTCTATCAACCTGGTCTGTTTTAATAGTAGTATTAGCTTTGCAATTTGAACCGCTAGGCCATCAATATCCAATCCAAAAAGTTGTTTTTCAATGATAATTCTATGGGCTTTCATTGGATGGAATTTTTTATCTTTTAGATAATACTCCATAAGAAGATCATATGCTTTGCTTAAAAAAAAGCCGCATCCACAGGCAGGATCAATGATTCTTTGGCACTCAAGATCTTCTTTTAATCCGCCCTTTATCATACATTCAATAATCATCGATGGCGTATAGTAGATCCCTCTTTTTTTCTTGGATTCTATATTGTTTAAGTATTCATATATTCCCCCTAAAATGTCAGAGGAATAAATGGAAAGGATATCCCTCTCTAGCATCTGCTCTGAGTGTGTACTCCAAAGGTATGTAAAAAACTCACCATGGTTACAATCTTGAAAGACAGGTTTAATGCCACCCCAAGAATAGAGTATGTTTCCAAAGGTGAACTCTTTAGAAAGGTTAAAATATAGGGAGCGATTCCATTGGATATAATGATGATCTACCAGCCATTTTAAAAGAACGAACTTCATAATGAATACCTTTCGGTGCTTTGGATCCATTAAATCCAAATCCTTATTTAATTGAAGGATGAAATTCTTAAGCTCTTTATCCTTGATCAATGTAGCTCACCCTATCATTTTCTTTTTTTAAAAAACCCAGTATAGCATATCGTTTCCTATACTGGGTTATTTCGTTCTATTCATACAGCGAATATTTCTTACAAAGGTTGGCTACCAAATCCTTAGCTTCTAAATAGCCGCTCTCTCCTTTGCTTAGGATAATTTTTATAATTTTCGCAATAACTTCCATATCTTTTTCCTTCATTCCCCTACTGGTAACCGCAGGTGTTCCTATTCGGATACCACTTGTTATAAAGGGACTCTCTGTCTCAAAAGGTATGGTATTTTTATTAACTGTAACACCTACCTCATCCAATCTTTTCTCAGCTTCCTTGCCAGTGACATTAAAATTCCTCAGATCAATGAGCATTAAATGGTTATCCGTTCCACCTGAAACCAGTCGAAAACCTTCTTTGATAAGGGAGTCCGCTAAAGCTTTTGCATTCTTTAAGATTTGATTTTGATACTCCCTAAATTCCGGCTGAAGTGCTTCTTTAAAGCTAACCGCCTTGGCAGCTATGGTATGCATCAGGGGCCCCCCTTGCGTACCTGGGAATATGCCCTTATCAATAATCTTTGCAAATTCCTTTTTGCATAGGATGATACCACCCCTTGGTCCTCGTAAGGTCTTGTGTGTCGTAGATGTGACAAAATCAGCATAGGGTACTGGGTTTGGATGTAGACCAGCAGCTACTAGTCCTGCAATATGCGCCATATCCACCATGAAGTAGGCATCTACTTTTTTAGCAATACTTCCTATTCTTTCAAAATCGATAAACCTTGGGTAAGCGCTTGCACCTGCCACAATCATCTTCGGCTTCTCCCTCATAGCCAGTTCTTCCAACTGGTCATAGTCAATCATTTCGGTATCCCTATCCACTTGGTAACTGATAAAATTGTAGTAGGTTCCAGAGATATTTACAGGGCTTCCATGGGTTAAATGGCCACCATGGGGCAGGCTCATCCCAAGCACCCGATCCCCTGGCTTTAGAACAGAGAAGTATACCCCCATATTTGCCTGTGCCCCTGAATGTGGTTGAACATTGGCATGTTCGGCACCAAATAGTTCCTTTAATCGATCCCTAGCAATGCTCTCAACAATATCTACAAATTCGCAACCTCCATAATACCTTCTTCCTGGGTATCCCTCTGCATATTTATTGGTTAGAGGACTACCCATCGCCTCCATAACAGCTTCGGATACAAAGTTTTCAGAGGCGATTAGCTCAATATGATTCCTTTGACGATCTAGTTCAAGCTTCATTGCCTCTGCAATTTCCGGATCAACATGTTCCACTTTTTCAAAATTCATTGATTAACCCCCTATTGTGCATCATCTTCCTTGGATATAGTTTATTATAACAAAAATTTATAAATAGTACATAAAAACTTTTATTTATACAACAAAGTAAGATTTATGACAAGAACTTATGGGAAATAGTCTTTTTGTTGAAAATTGCATATTTCCATGGAAATCCTCCCTAGATGGTGAAAAGTTTCTCTGAAACAGCTATTTGCCAATGTCCTCCACTTACATAATATACCTCATCACACAGTTCTTGGATATGGGTATATTCCTTTCTTGTAAATTGGATAAGAATACCTATCATCTTAAACTTATATCTCGCCTTATATTCTTTAAACACTTTTTTGAATGACTCACTTATTTGGCTTTCTCCGTCTGTCATAAATATGATGTCCGCATCCTTGAATCCACCATGGTGTATATACTCTAAAGATTTTAGTAGAGGTTTTTCGAAATCTGTACCCTTTCCGATAAACCCTTCTATAATATCTACCATCTCTCTAATATTATCCCCATAGGGTTCCAGCTCGCTGATCATCAGATCCTCCTTTTGGGAACTAAATTGAATGGCCAATATCTTTCTTTTTTGCTTCTTTGCAATATCCATAAAGGCGAATAAATGCGCCTTTGCTTCTAGAATTCGTTCCCCCTCCATACTAGCAGAGCCATCATAGCAAACAATAATAGGACCTTTCCGTTTTTTCTCTATTCTAGATCCTTCCCAGGTTGAAAGACGAGCATTTAGGAATCTATCATAGAAGTCCAATTCCAACGCTTCTATACCTAATCCTAGAGCGAGGTACTCATCCTCTGTGATATTATGGATATCATCCGATAGGGTTCTTCTTGATTGAATCCCCTTAAATTTTTTCTTCCGTTTTCTCTGCCCGCTCCTTGCTAGTTTTCTTGTTCGTCCAATTCTTTTTATCAATTGTTCAACCATGGAGTCTTTAAGGGTTTCAGATAGTTTAATAATGAAATCAAAGGGCAAGCTCCTCATCTCCTGGATTGATGTACCCATGGTCTCTATTTTTTGATCCAACTCCTCTAGTAAAAAAACTGCTTCCTCAGTGACCTCCTCAAAATCGATCTCTTCTAAGCTTTTTTCGTACTCCTCTAGCAGGATACCCTCCTTGTCCTTCAAGCTTTCTAATCGTTTTTGTAGCTCCTCAATTTTCTTGCCAACTAGATTTAGATCGTCAAGATTATCCTTATGAAAATCTCTTGGATTGGATATCTCTGGATCCCTGATGTCTTGTGCCAAAGGGTGTTCTCCTCCAAGAAGGGATTCTTCACCTTTAGCTCCAATATCTCTACTAAACCTTTGGCCTTCACCATCCATTTCCTCATCCATATCTCCCTGGGTCTCTTGGAACTCTTCTTGCATCTCCATACCTTCACTACTTAAACCCTTCTGCGTACTGGATGGTTCCTCTTTGCCATCCCCCATATCCCCACTTTCATCTTGGTCATTCCCTTCTAGTTGGTTTTTCTTCCTTTCCTCCTTGAACAGTTCCATCTCTATCTCCCTTATTTCTTCAAGCAAACCGCTTCTTTCTCGAAACAACTGGGATATTTCTTCATTCTCTAGGAACTTAAGTATCCAAAGAATATAAAAATTCATGGCATGGTAGGTGTGGACGATATTTCCCTTCGTTCTCCTTCTTAGTTTCTTGGTATGATTAGTAAATAGTATCTTTCTCAAAAAAATCAAATGGGGTTTGACCTCACTGGATATCTCTTCCTCTTCCTTTAGAGTTAGTGCCATCTTATAAAGAAGATAGAATAGGTCCTCCATGAGGTATTGAAAGGAGGGAAAGAATCTTTTCCCTAACTTTTCATATTCTTTTAGTAAATTGGATTTTTGGTAGGAATCTTGAAAAAAATCCCTATCAAGTAAATTGCAGAGGACAACATTGTTTATGAAAGTGTAACCTTTAGAGTCCAATATATTGTTCATATAAATCCATCTTTCTCTTCTTTATTATTTCAACCATATCCTTTATGCCTTCATAACGGTCAAAATCAGGATATTGGTTCTGGATCCTCTCCAGCAATATGTCCAAATCTTTTATTGCTTCAAAGTAGGAATCCGCCCTCTTTTCCAGATCATTATCCTTCAAATTCCTAGTTAGACCACCAAGAATACTGTCTAAAATATTTCTAAACTCCTTTTCATCCCTTTCTACCACATGCAGCGCTTCATCCACTGCATCCTCCACATAGGGGATGTCTTCCTCATTCTCCCAAAAAACATATTTTAAGGGTAGTAAGTCGATAAGTTCAACATTCTCCCTCCCCTGAAATAATGCATGTGCCTTCACAACATTTCTAGCATTTTTTAGCCTTCTTGGAGAGATGAATATATTGTGGTGTTCCCGCAGTTTATTGGCAATCCTAACCATTTGCTCTGCGATAAAGATGGGCATCTTTATTTGATTTAAATATTCCTGTATATAGATGATTTCACGAATGCTCAATGAAACATTGCTGGACATCTCATCATCCATTAGAATCATTTTTACTTGATTGTCAAAATCCTGAACCCCCTCTACCTTGATCCTAATTAAAAAACGATCATGGATGGCCTGGAGTTTTCGATCAAAATCATCATCCTCATCCAGCTTATGATAGGATTTTGGGAAAAAGTTAGTATCTGCCATGAATAATCTAATGTTGGTTTTAATGGTTTCGGTTCCGTTTTTAAATTCTCCCTCATTCATGATGGTAATCAGTCCTGAGTTAGCAATTTGTTCATTGATTCGATAGAATTCCGCCCCATAAACGATCAGACTATCAGGAAGAAATCCTTTTATGTTTCTTTTGGTAATGCTGGTCTTTTTATAGTACTCTAAATCTGGAGCCCCAAAGACATTGTTGGGGTGAATATCTTCCCCTAATTGAAACCAAAAATAAGGGGTAGAATCTGCATCGCTAAAATCTATGATCTTAACCAGATCCCTAATAACAGCTGATTTTGCAGTGCCCGGGGGTCCTAAAGCTATCATGTTGGAACGAGAGATAAGGGCAATAATTACCCCATGAATATAATCCTCCAGTTCGACATATTTCTTATTTAAAAAACTTTGTATTTTTAATAGTTTGCTTGAAATTTCTTTGACTGAAAACTGTTCTAGACTCTTTTTATCCATTGTTCTACTCCTTGCTATTAAAGTATATCGTCATTTTCTATGGTACATTGACCTAGCTGTATTAGATCCTCTATATATTTTCTTAGGGACATTATTGAATCCTTATCCCTTTGGGATGCAAAAGTTTTTAGAATTATAGGTATATGGCGCTTTTCAAAGAGTTGGTCATGCTCCAGATAGAGTTCATCAAGGATCTCGATTTTTTTTGAGTGGCTATCAAATCGAACCATATTTCCTTTTATAAGAAGTTTTAAACTGTTTCCCTCTATAGAAAAATCATGATTATGATAGTGTATGAAGGGCTGTAGTTTATAAGCCCAATTCCCAGTTATGATGAATTCCTGGGCACTTTGAAGAATTATTTCATGTAGTACCAAATATTTTTTATAGATAGATGGTTCCTTGCTTTTCATTATGCTTAATTTTAATTTTTTTTCATTACTCCTTAAAATTTCTAAAGCCTCTCTATCATCCCTATCCATTATATTTAGTATTTCCTGAGATGCCACCAAAATATCAACAATACCTTCCATGAAAAACCCTCCCTAGCTCCGTTAAATTTAATCTAACAGCATATTGATCTCATCGATAATCTTAAGAGAGTTTTTTAGATCCTCCAATTTATCTTGAATCCTCCTTTTGTTATAGCTATCTGGTTTTCTCCTATACTCCTCTATCAAAAATTTTAATTCTTCCTGGATGGTTTTATTCTTATGATCCTTTACAGGGCTTATGTCAATTTTGCTATCAAATGAAATCCTATACTTTTCATCCGAAAATGTAAGATGCTTTTTATAAAGAGTGTTCTGATAAGGAGCCCTGTGATCATCCCAAATATCCAATTGATTTGCAAAAATAAAAAAGGGGCCTAAAGCAGCAAGAATCCACTCCCTTAATGGTTCATGGATTGGATATGCTGCAATGTAATCCATTTTCCATCTGAGAATGTGTAGTAGGTAGTCTAGAAGTTTGCGCTTTCTAGAGATCTCTTCTAAAGCTTTACTATTAATCTCTTTATAGATCTCATTGATTTGAATTAATAGTGCCTCCTTTAAGGACCCTAAGTAGAAATTTTTTTGAAAAATACTTTTTAATTCCAAGGCTTCATCCCATAGGACCACATAGGAGTTGCACATATCATGAATATCTATATATAGTTGACCCATTAATCTTTGCAATTCATCTATGTCTCTTTGATTGAAAATTTCATATATATAGTAATCTTTCAATTCCTTATTTTTATAGCTACTTTTAAGATGTTGGATCCTATTTTCAATCCATTTTAGCTGTTCGAATATATCCTCCTGGGTCAAAATAACTTGCTCCCCTTCCCAGCCATTATTCATCATATATTCTATAAAATTATATATATCTTTACTTCTAATTAAAAAATCCCGTGCCACATAGGGAAATGTGTTAAAATCAACCCCATCTAAAATAGACCGATTCCTTTCTACATAGATAAAGGAATTATCCCTTAGAATTGAAGTGGTAAAAGGATCATAGTAAGTTTTAGGTGTAAAAACCCTCCTTTGGTTCCTTATGAAGTAGCCATGTTGGAGTGAATCAAAAAAAGCACTCGGTGGGGTGACCAAAAGATGGATACGATAAACAAATTGGCCCTCATACCCTATTGGTTTGCATATAAATTTTCGGTAGGGTAGCTTTTTAGCAAAAACATCCTCTTCCATGGGTTGATCACGATATTGGAATTGATTAATAACATTATATGAGGATGACCCCTTCTGGATTTTTTGTATAATTCGATATCCTGTGTGTTCCTTCGGAAATATATCACTTTGTATATTGTAACAGGTAAAATAATAGGTATCCCTTCCCATCCAGTAGAGTGGATGATATCCCTTCCAACGATGATATAATATGTTTACCATATGTTTCATTATTTGCAACCCCATCTTTCATAATATTCTCTATTATACCCTTCATCAACCATAATAAAAAGCCCTACATAAAAAATGTAGAGCTGTGTTACTTACGCCAACAGGTTTTCTTCTAAAATTTTTATATCACTCCACTTCCCGCAACGATCCCCCCATCTACCTTTAATTTTTCCATTGCTATAGAACTGTATCACCTCACATTGATTCGGACAATTTTCACACTGGAAACTCTTCACCTGAAAGTTAGTATTGGTTATTTCGAAGCCATAGAATTTGGTTCTGTGAGTCTTCTCCCAGTTCTCTTTTGCAAGTATAGCTGCACCAAGAGCTCCCATTACATCGTAGTGCTTTGGGATTATGATTTCTTGGTTTAATATTCTTTCAAAGGCATTTTTTATACCTATATTTGCTGCTACTCCCCCCTGAAAAAGTATGGGACCCTTGATCTCCTTCCCTTTTCCCACATTACTTAAGTAATTCCTGGCCAGCGCCTCACATAGCCCATTAATAATATCCTCACTATTATGCCCTAATTGCTGCTTATGGATCATATCCGACTCGGCGAATACAGCACAACGCCCTGCAATTCGCACCTTAATTTTTGATTTTAGTGCCATTCTTCCGAATTCCTCTATGGGTACATTCAATCTGGCGGCTTGTCGGTCTAAAAATGATCCTGTTCCAGCAGCACATACCGTGTTCATGGCAAAATCTTGTATAATACCATTCCTTAAAATAATAATTTTAGAATCCTGGCCGCCAATTTCAAAGATGGTGGATACATCCCTTCTCTCTTTCAGGCCTGCAACCCCATGGGCTGTGATTTCATTTTTTATAATATCAGCTCCTACCATCATCCCAGCTAAATTTCTTCCGCTTCCTGTGGTTCCTACCCCCAGAATGATATCACTCTGTATTAGGCGTTTTTTTATTTCAACCAGACCTTTTTGTAGTGCTTTTATTGGCTTTCCCTGGGTCCTGATATAAAGCTTCTCTACCACTTCCTCTCTTTCATTCATAAGAATGATATTGGTACTAACTGAACCCACATCAATTCCCATAAATAAACCTCTATTCCTCATAATTTTACACTTCTTTCCTTTCTTCTTTGAATTAAATCGATAAAAGCTTCAATCCTTGTTAAATATCCTGTCTCACCAGTTAATTCATCCAGGACCAAGGTTAAAATTGGAACATCATAGTCCTTTTGTACAGTAGGTAGGATGCTTTCTGCCACAATCTCGGGCATGCATCCAAAGGGCAGTAATTGTATAATTCCATCAAAACCTTTTTGACAATAATCTACTGCATATCCGATGGTCTCCCAGGCATGTCCGCCGATACAACGATCTAGATAAGGTTTGGCAGCTCTTCGAATTCGTCTCTCTCCGGTCAATCCCAAGGGCCGGTATAGTAAGTGCTCACTTAGCCAGTTACCAATATACAGGGAATGTTCTACCTCAACACCTAGAGAAGCAATTTTTTCTTCAATGTAAAGGTTGATATAGGGCTCAATCAAAGTATATATCTCTCCTACTAATCCAATCCTTAAGGGCTGATAAGCTCTATCGATCTTTGATTGATCCAATCTATGATGGGTTTCCCTTATTAGTTCCCTTATACCTTTCTCACCTTTTTGATTAATCACTCTGGTTTTAAAGTCCTTTCTTATTTTTCTAATCGTTCCCTTCTCAAGCTCCCTTGCTTCCAAATGAAGCATTCTTCGTTCTAACCTATCCACTTCCACAATGATTCTTTGTGCTTTAATGATCTCCCTGGCTATTTTGCCTATATTTTTTGTTTGGGTTGCTTTTTGAATCCTTCGAATTAATTCGCCAAGATCGCCTTCAGGAGCCTCAAATATGATAAATTCCACATCATAGCCCATGTCTAGCAGTATTTCCTTTTCTATTACACCGTAAAATCCAAAACGGCAGGGGCCGTTACTTCCGGTAATTAAAATTGTATCTGCACCCTTTTCAATACTTTGTATGTAATTCCCTATATTGATCTTTAAGGGGGCACAAATAAACTCTGCAGAGACCGATTGCCCAATCTCCATGGCCTTATCAGTAGCCAGGGGGGGTACAATAATATCTACCCCAAGGGCCTCCATCAATACCTTAGCTCCGATATACACATTCCCCATATGGGGAAAGGTTACCACCATAGTCCCTCCTCCTTTCAATCATTTCAATAAATGCCTCGATTCTTGTATCGATACCTGCTTCTCCGGTATGCTCATCGATAAACAGTTGCATAAAGGGAAGAGTTCCTTTTCGTCTTATTTTTCTCTCAATAAAATCAGCAATGATCGAGTCTAATCCACAAGCAAAGGATGATAAAAAAATCATTCCATCCCATCTAAACTCTTCTTCAATAGCGCATAAACCCGCACCGATAAGTTCCCTTCCAAAGGTCCAAAACATTCTTTTCTCTAGTTGATTGGCATACATATTTATTTTTTGTGGTTCCATCTCCTCCACAGTGAATAACCTATAGCCCATTTTTTTTACCTTATGTATTAGATCCATATTAATAAATGAATCATAGAGATTATATGGATGGGATAGTACCAAAATATTGCCCCTATTCATCCTATGGGAACCATTCCCCCCACTGTTCATCCTATGGTTAAAAAGAGCTTCCTCAGGTAAGAATCCCTCTAGTAAATGCTGTCTATAGATCTCTTGCTCCCTTAGAGCTTTTCGATATGCATTTTTAGCTCTAGAAAGATCGATGCCCAACGGTTCGGACATATCTTGAATGGTTCTATCTAAATCTATTCTTCGATGATATAGATTAAAATCCGGCGTAACCACTTTTGGCAAATCTTTAATGCTGTGTATAATCATCTCTGGTAATCCGCATATCTTAGGACAGGTAAATTCACTATAGCTTAAGCTGGTATTTCTTGGTATAAAAAGAAAATCTACTTTATCCTTTATGCTCTCTACATGGCCATGAAATACTTTTATTGGGAGGCATGCTTCATCCACACATGCTTTTATGCCTAAATCTAGAATCTCTTTATTGGTTTTAGGAGATAATATAATCTCACAGCCTAATTCCTCGTAAAATGTTTTCCACAAGGGGAAAAAATTGTAATAAAATAATGCCCTTGGAATTCCAACTTTCAAAAAATCCACTCCTTTCAACTCTACATTAAAATATTATTTCCAACTCGTAGAAAAGTTATAATAGGAAATATAAAAGAGTGTAACTTCCTGTTTCACAAAAAAAGGATTGAGTAGGGCTGGGTACCCTCTTCAATCCTAGAAAACTTCTTACTCCATCCTTAAAATATATGGATTATCATCCTATCCCCTTCTTACATGGAATGTATATCATTATAAGGAGGACGATTTTTTTGATTAGCGATCTGTTGTAGGCTTATCATAATGTTTTTTTGATATTGGATAAATAGATCAATCTGCCTTTTTAAATAAAAAATAAAAAATACGAATGCCATTAAGGCAATAAATATCATAACAGGTTGTAATGTGGTGGTCATGCTGGATAGCCCATAGATAAATTGATTCATTCTATCTCTCCTTTGTTTTTTCCTCTCTTACTAGCTTAGTGTTCGGATCCATGAATGTCAATATAAAAGTTTCTACAGCACTCTTTGCAAACCGAAACAATCAAGTGGCCAGCACAATTTAACAAGCTAAAATGACTACCTGCTTGTGGTAACCTTAGTTCAATGGGATGATTTTGAATACATAGCCCTAACCGCCAGTGTTTGTCCCATTACAACCTCATTTTTTATTCATTTGAAAAACTGGAACTTCCTTAGATAATAAAAAAATATTCTGGCTATCGCCAGAATCTCATATTCATATTGATCCCTCAGTTAACTTATCAATAAATTCCCCTAGTTTATCCTCTATATTTTTTTCATCCCTGTGTATAGCAAGCCCTTTGTCAATTAATGGTATACCATAGTTCTCCATCTGCCTTTCCCAATCCCGCATCCATTGTCTATCTCCCCAATCATAGCTGCCAAAAAGTCCAATGCGTTTCCCGGTCAAATCAATACCCCTAAGGGATAGAATAAAAGGTTTCATATGTTTATCCTCCAATTCTTCCATCTCCACACCCAAATCAGATGGTACAGCATAGGCAGGACAACCTAAAGCGATGATGTCTGAATTCATAACATCCTCTATGGTTGCTTGTTGAACGGGCATAACAAAAACCTCTATATCCTGATTTTCAATTGCTTCTGCAATGGCATTGGCCAAATTCTCTGTATTTCCTGTTCCACTCCAATAAATAATGGACAGCCTTTTCACTTGGTTACCCCCTCTAAATACCTATATATTTATTAGAGTAATATATTCCCATCTCTAAAGGGAGTAAACAAATTTTATTCTCTTCCAATAATTTGAATCTTTTTTACCCCTCTTAAGGAAAGAAGATTATTAAGAATTTCTTGCCCACTTTGGTTGACTTCATCTGTTTCAAAGGATATTGTTACATTTGCTACTCCATGGTTAGGGATGTTCTGATTAATGGTTAGAATATTTCCCTTTGCCTTTGCAATTGTATTCAGCACCTTGGACAATACACCGGACTTATGGCTAAGCAGTAATGCAATGGTAACTACCTTTGTTTTGTTCTTTTCATAGAACGGAAACACCGAATCCTTATATTTATAGAATGCACTTCTGCTGATTCCAACCAGATTAACTGCCTGCTGAATATTTTTTGCTTCACCTGATCGTAGTAGATCCTTCGCCTGGATAACCTGTGTAAAGATTTCCGGCAATACTTTTGAATCTATTACAAAATATTGTGAACCCATGGGGCGCCCTCCTTTGTCTCTCCATCGTGTACAAATGTGTTTAATTTCTATTAGTTTACCATCCTTTTAACATATAAGCAAGAATTACAAATTCCATAATTTTAGGAATAAAAGTTAAGAATATTCTTGTTAAAAAAACTGCAAACCATTACATCCTTTTATTTTTAAAATATATATTGTTTAAAGTTTTAAAAAATATTATAATATCATATGTATCACATATATAACCCTTTTTCCTATAGAATTACTCCCCTTTTTCTATAGGAAGAACAAATTCCCCAGTTAAGACTATGTGTAACAGCATAGTCTTTTTTTCGCAGCCAAAAATTCCTGCATGCTTATACAGGAATTTTTTTGTCATATCCTCTCCACACCATATTACTGACATTATCACTAACATTTCTGACAATCCTTATTCCATATGTATTTGGGCTTCAAGAGAATATACATAAACTATTTTGAACACTTAGGGGTAAAAAAAACACTCCGAAAGCCGTGTTTTAATATGTGACTAAGTCTATAAGCCGAGTTCTGTTGAAAATGATCATCTATCTAGACCTATCGTTGCCAATAAGTTCCAGCGACCTACCAACGGACGGCGACGGGCAGCCGCCATTTCAAGTCCTACTTGGTCTTGCTCCGGATGGGGTTTACATAGCCAATTAGTCACCTAATTGCTGGTGAGCTCTTACCTCACCTTTCCACCCTTACCCGACACTTAACTTAAATACAATACTTCTTAAAAAAATAATAATTTAAGCCTAATAAAAGTATAATAGTCAAGTTAAGTGTCGGGCGGTATCTCTCTGTTGCACTTTCCTTGGAGTCGCCTCCACTGGGTATTACCCAGCACCCTGCCCTGCGGAGCTCGGACTTTCCTCATGCACAACCTTGCGGTTTGGTACACGCGATCATTCGACTTACTCACAGTATTCTTTCTTTTCAACAACTTTTATGATAACATCTAAAAAATATGTTGTCAAAGTAAATAATTTCATAATAATCAATGATCTTCCATATACAGGATGCGTCCACAGTTTTCACAGGTATATAGTTTGTCTCCCCTTTGGATCTCCTTCAATAGGATGATAGAAATGCTCATGTGGCATCCACTACATACCCCATTATCAATCCTCGCTAGTGCCGGTTGAACTCTTTTCTTAATATCCCTATATTCCATTATAAAGGTCTCTTGAATATCTGACAATAGTTCTTCTATTTTATGGGAATTTATCATATGATGACTCTGAAGCTCTTCCTTCTTTTTGTGGTATTGAATCCTTTCTTCTTGGTAGAGTTCATGAAGTTTTATCAGCCTCCTCTTCAATTTTTTTATATCTTTTTCTAGGAGCACCTTCTCATCCATTAAATTGAGCAAATCTGTTTCAATAGTATCCAATTCATTTTTACACTCTTCCATCTCCTTGTCCATCTTAGAATAAGTCTTAAAATCTTTAATGCTCCCATCATAGAGTTTGTTTTGTAATTCCTTGATCTCATAATTTAAATTTTTGTTTCTGAGATTCGCTCTTGTTATACTACGCTCCAACTCCTTATATTGTACTACTTTAATGCATATATCCTTCTTGATCGACTCATATTCCCTCTTTAGATCAGCCATATTTTTTCTCTTCTCGGTCAAAGTTTCTTGATTTTTTATCTCTTGGATTTCGTTCTCCAATTCCTGTAGCTGCCATAATAGTATGAGGTCCTTCATACTTGACACCTCCCATATATTGTTTAACAGTGGACATTTTTAGAAAACAAAAATGGGAATATCTATAAAAATAGTTACTCCCATACAAAAAAATCCTTATTTGATTTAGAGGTTAGCACCTCTATATCTCCCTTTAACCCTTTTAACTCTGCGTCCAAATAGGTTTTTAAACCTTCCATAACAATAGCCTCTGTAGCGAAGTGTCCTGCATCCACCACAAGAATACCTAGGGTCTTTGCCAGTTGTGCATCATGATATTTTATATCCCCAGTGATAAATGCATCGGCACCTAACATTGCAGCCTTGTGAATAAACTCTGCGCCACTTCCAGCACATATAGCTACCTTTTTAATAAGGTTCTTTGGTTCTCCAGCAATCCTTAGATGTTGAATATTAAGGTCCCTTTTTATTTTATTTAAAAACTCATAATGGGCCAAGGGTTGATCTAGCATCCCAATTCTACCTAACCCAAATTCCTGTCCATGATTTTCTAAGGGATAGATATCATATGCCACTTCTTCGTATGGATGTGCCCTTAAGACAGCTTTTATCGTTTTAGATAGATTCTTACTACTGATAATGGTTTCAACCCTAAGTTCATCTACATATTCAAGCTTACCCATTTCCCCAAGAAATGGTTTGGTTCCTTCCAGCGGCTTAAAGGTTCCTATTCCCTGGGTGGAAAAAGTGCAATGGCTATAATCTCCAATCCATCCGGCACCCTGACTTGCTAATGCATCGCGAATATTACTTTCATATCCCTGAGGGACAAAAACAACAAATTTATAAAGTCTTTCTTCGTTCGAAGGGGAAAGAACTTGAGTATCCTCTAGGGATAATCGTTCTGCCAACATGTCATTCAAACCGCTCTCAGCCTTATCCAGATTAGTATGGACGGAATAAACATGAATTCCATGTTCAATTATTTTTTTTATTAAGCTTCCTATATCAAGGTCCCAACGAATATTTCTCAGTGGTTTAAAGATCAAGGGGTGGTGAGTGATAATCATATCTACCCTCTGTTCTATGGCTTCATGAACGACATCGCCGGTTAAATCTAAAGTGATTAGAACCTTTTTAATGCTCGATCTAGGATCACCAACCTGTAAGCCCACATTATCCCATTCCTCTGCCAGATATTTTGGGGCAAGTTGTTCTAATATATCAATGATGTTTTGGCACTTTACAGACATTTTTCCACCTCCTCCAGCCTGAGAAGTTTCTTTTTGGATTCCTCTATTTTATTTTCTGCATTGACAGTCTTTTTTCCTTCACATTGTTTAATAATTTTTTTTAATTTATCCTTTTTTGTCTCTATTAGTGCTTTAAGAAGTGGATGCCTTTTTTGCATAAGAGTAAAGGGTATCTCTAAATATATCTCATCTTCTATCCTTTGTTGCCCATGCTTTACAATGATAATTTCATAGATCCTTCGATCCTCTTGAGCTAAGTCCTCATCCACAATGGTATATTTATTTTCTATCAAGTATTTTCTTAGGTCTTTTTGAGCCATCATCGGCTGAAGGATAAAAGTATCAATGCTTCTTGAAATTTTCTCAGAGGATTTTAGTATATCTCTAATAAGTAATCCCCCCATTCCTGCAATTACAACACAATCAACTTCGCCGGGTCTTAAGGGTTTTAATCCATCACCCAACCTTGTTTGGATTTGCCCTTCAAGTCCGGCTGCCTTAATCTGCTCCCTTGCTATTTTAATAGGACCCTCATTGATATCGGTGGCGATGACCTTTTTACAGATTCTATTCCGAACCAGATAAATCGGAATATATCCATGATCGGTGCCAATATCCCCACATATCGAATTCTTTGGGACATGTCTTGCAATTGTTCTTAATCTTTGTGTTAAGTTCATTTGGACTCCCTTTGCTAAAAATTTTCCTCTATATAATTTTTTAGTTGAATATAAGATCCCTTATAATCATAACATATTGGCTCTTGATTTCTATGGATCATCTGATCCTCTAAAAGGAATGTTTTCATTCCAAGCTTAGCAGCGATCATATCCTCCTGCACATCATTACCTACCATCATGCATTCCTCCGCCGATCTTCCTATTATATCCAAAATCTCTTGAAAATATTGGATACTTGGCTTGCAGGCGTGCATGTTTTCATAGGATGTAATAAATATAAAGTCATCCGGATTTAAACCTGCCCATTGGATTCGATAATTGATTGCATTTTTCGGGAACAAAGGATTGGTTGCAAGAACAAGGTCTATACCCTTCTCCTTTAAGAGACCTATAATTTCCCTAACCATCGGATTAGGAGAACATGCTTCCTTGGTTTTTAAATATTCACCTTGATAAAACTCATCAAATAATGGAAGGAGCTCCTCAAAGCTACTCTTGGATATTTGGTTGAACCTTATAGAGAAGGCCTCCATGTTGGTTATTTCCATATCAGTATTCTGTATCATATATTCTGTGGCCTCCCATATATATTTGGGGGTGAGCTCAGGATCTACCACTTTATATAGTTTTTTGGCCATTTCATCAAAATAAATTTGCAAAAATCGCTCCATATCTAATGGCAATAGGGTGCCATCTAAATCGAATAAAAAGGTATTTATCATTTAAGCTCTCCTGTTTGTATTTTTATTGATTATAACATAAGTATAAAGGGAAATATAGTAATAGGAGGTGCATCCTATGAAGGAACAGGATAAAAAGAAGGATAGAAGAATCATTAATAATCACAGTATAAAATCTGGGGATGACTTCTCATGGGGTGGTAATACACTAGAGTGGGAAAAACAATCCTTGGATGTTGCTAGCAGATATAAAAGCTATAAGGGAAGAAAGAAGTATACATTAAAATAGAGTTTTAACACTAGGGAAGCCGCATAAGTGATGTTCTCTAGTCTTATAATAAGCATCTGGAATGAGCTAATGATGGCTATACAAGTAAGTAGCATGTATTAGGTTGTTCCTTAAGAAGAAATCTTATCCATACAGTTTTTAATAATAAAATAAGTCAGTAGAATTACTGACTTTTCCTTTTAGTTTATAGGCTTTGTCTATAACTTTTTTGGGATTGGTGGGCCTTCAGGGACTCGAACCCCGGACCGACCGGTTATGAGCCGGTTGCTCTAACCAGCTGAGCTAAAGGCCCAAAATAAATGGCTCCTCAGGCTGGACTCGAACCAGCAACCTACCGGTTAACAGCCGGGTGCTCCACCATTGAGCTACTGAGGAACAGGCGCATATATTATTATACTATTTCTATGGCATAAGTCAATATGAAAAAATAAATAATTAATGGAAATTTCGCCCGGATCTGCGGCCTATCTTATCTCTTCTAAAGCCTTTCTATTTAGTATGATAATCTTTCTTTGCCCCTCCTGTTTAATCCAACCATTATTCTGAAATTGTGTTAATTTCCTACTGAGGGATTCCTGACTGGTACCAATATAGGATGCTAGGTCCTTTTTGCTTATTGGTAATTTAACAACACTCCCACCCTTTGAAAATTCCAGTATTGCCGATGCGATCCTCTCCTCAACACTCATCAGCCCAATGGACTCGATAAGTTTTTCTGTCTTTTCTAATCGTTCCCCAAGTTCTTGCATAATTTTTATTGCAATACCTGGGTTCTTCTCGATGATTTTTTGAAGATCCCTTGCGCTTAGGATGCACATGGTGGTTTCTTCTATGGCTTCGGCATTATTATTAGATAGAGTTCTTGTAAAAACAGAGAGCTCATTGATAAAATCCCCCACCGAAAGAATTCGGATAATTTGTTCCTTCCCAGACTCTGATGATTTAGTGATTTTTACCTTGCCCTTGTTGATGATATATAGACTTTCGATCTCTTCCCCGGATAGGTATATCATTTCTCCCTTTTTATAGGTTCTATGAATTAAAATTTTGGAGATCTCCTTCATTTCCTCTTCCAATAAGTTGTTGAAAATTGGAACTCTTTTTAGACAATATTCCTCATGGGGATGATGGCAAAGAGTGGTTTGCATCCAATCTCCTCCTGCTTTTCTATCAGAGAAATCTCTATCGTTATACTATAAATTGTATCATATAATAAACATTTAACAAGATATGTCCCGTACAAAAAATGTAAGCGTGCTGAGTTGCACGCTTGTCCATATAAGAAGTACCTTAATCTAGATAATCCTTTAATTTTTTACTACGACTAGGATGCCTTAATTTTCTAAGTGCTTTTGCCTCAATTTGTCGTATCCTTTCCCTTGTTACATTGAATTCCTTACCAACTTCCTCCAAGGTTCTTGCCTTTCCATCGTCTAGACCAAATCTTAATCTTAGTACCTTTTCTTCACGAGGAGTTAATGTATCTAATACCTCCAACAGTTGTTCTTTCAGTAGTGTAAAGGCTGCCGCCTCTGCGGGGGCAGGGGCGTCATCATCAGGAATAAAATCTCCTAGGTGACTGTCCTCTTCTTCTCCAATTGGAGTTTCTAAGGACACCGGTTCCTGGGCAATTTTTAAAATCTCCCTTACCTTCTCTTCAGAAAGTCCCATTTCTTCTGCTATTTCCTCTGGTGATGGTTCTCGACCAAGTTCCTGCAGTAATTGCCTTGATACCCTTATCAATTTATTGATGGTCTCTACCATATGGACTGGTATTCTAATTGTTCGGGCTTGATCAGCGATGGCCCTTGTAATCGCCTGTCTAATCCACCATGTAGCATAGGTGCTGAATTTAAAGCCCTTGCGATAATCAAACTTTTCTACTGCCTTAATTAAGCCTAGATTCCCTTCTTGAATTAGATCTAAGAAGAGCATTCCCCTTCCCACATAGCGTTTAGCGATGCTAACCACTAACCTTAAGTTTGCTTCGGCTAGTCTTCTGCTGGCTAATTCATCACCCTTTTCCATTCTTTTGGCAAGCTCAATCTCTTCATCAGCAGTTAATAGTGGAACCTTTCCTATTTCTTTTAAATACATCCTTACCGGATCATCTATATTTATACCCTCAGGTATGGAAATATCTAGGTCTTCTTTATCATCTACCAGATCATCAATAGAATCAACTGCTGCATCTTCCTCGTGCCTGTGATCGCCAATGATATGAATACCATTATCTTCTAGAGTTTCATAAACCTTTTCAATCTGTTCAGGACTCATATCCACCTCTTCCAAAGTATCCATAATTTCTTTATATGTTAAGGTTCGGTTCTTTCTACCCTTTTCCAGCAAATCTCTTATTTTTTTCTTTTTTTGTTCAATGCTATCATTGCTCAAATGGATCCCTCCCTTCTATTTGTCCTTCAATGCTTCAAGTTTTTTCTTCAGATCAATCATCTCTATAAAGATCCTATTGGTCATTTCCCTATTATTTTTTATATGTGGATCACTTAATTTTTGGTTTAAATCATTTATAGAACTCTGTACCTTGTGTATTCTTATGGTATTGATATATTCATCCATATTTTCATGGATATGGCTCTCATCCAAATGCTTTGAAAAAATGGCAGATATTCTGTTGGCTTCCCCCTTAGAATGAAAGAAATCCAGTAATTGTGCCGGTTGAACTGTCTCCTTTTTGCTCATCCTCTCAAATATGAATTGTGCAATTTTCTTATGGAAATCATCTGTAAAGTCTTCCCAATCTATATGTTTTTTAGCCATCTGAAATAGATTTAAATCCTGTGATAGAATATTGATTAAATTTTCTTCTGCCAAAATTACTGCATTTTTTCTTTCTACTGGAACCACTTTATTTTCATATTGAATAGTATTCCTATTATTTCCAGTTTTATTCTTTTGACTAATCTTAGCTCCCTTATAGCGATAAACCTCGTATTTAATGGCAGCTTCGTCAATTCCCGTTTCCCTTGAAATTTTCTTGATGTAGGCATCAATTTCAATTTCACTTTTTATATTTTTAAGAATGGAAGCTGCCTCCTTAGTAAAATCGATCTTACCCTCTGTAGTGAGGATATTATTTTTTTCCCTAGCCAATCGAATTTTATATTCTACTGCGGACAAAGCTTTTTTTATTTGATGATAGAATCCCTCCATTTTAAATTCTTTAATGTACTCATCCGGATCCATATTATTAGGAAGTTGGATGACCTTTGCTTTACAGCCTACAGAAGATAGTTGTTCCAATGCTTTTAATGTCGCATTTTGACCAGCTTCGTCGCCATCAAAAGCAATAACCACCTCATCAGCATATCTATTTAACAGTTTTGCTTGCTCCTTGGTTAAGGATGTACCCAGGGATGCAACAGCATTCTTAATGCCATATTGAAATAATGAGATCACATCCATATAGCCTTCTACCATTATAATTTGTCCATCAACGATATTGTTCTTAGCATTTTGCAGGCCATATAAATGTCTTCCCTTTGTAAAAATTTGGGTTTCCGGAGAGTTTAGATATTTGGGCAATGTCTCATCCAAAACCCTTCCTCCAAAAGCAACCACCTTATTTGTTAGATTAAACACCGGAAAGATTAATCTATTTCTAAACCGATCATAGTATCGGTTTTTTTCATTTCTTTTTGATAATACCAAACCAGAATCTGCAATATCATCTAGAGAAAAGTTTTTTGATAGTAGGTATCGATAGAGTCCCTCCCAATCATCCGGGGCAAAGCCTAGCCCAAACTTGATTATAGTATTGGCTGTAATATTCCTTGAATTAAGATAATTTAATACCCTCCTATTGTTTTTTAGGTTTTCAAAGTAGTACCTTGCTGTCTGGGTATGAATCTCATATAATATCAATTTTTTTTTATATATTTTTTTGTCCTGAAAATGATTCTTATCGGGTAAAATTATGCCCGCTCTATCCGCAAGTATTTTTAATGCATCTACAAAACCTAAGTTTTCAATACGCATTATGAAACTTATTACATTCCCGCCTTCTCCGCATCCAAAACAGTGATAGATCTGTTTGTCTGGAGATACACTGAAGGAAGGTGTTTTTTCAGTATGAAATGGACATCTCGCCTTATAGCTGGATCCACTTCTTTTTAAAGGAACATACCCAGAAATTACATCTACAATATCATTTTGGGAGCGGATCTCCTCTATCAATTCTTCTGAGTACATATTTGACATTATAATCACCTTTGCTATGGTTTAATATATATTTTCGCCATCAAAATTGTTTTTCCTGCTTTATAAAATAATAAAATCCTCATATTATTTGAACCTCGTTGAGGATTTCGATATTTATTATTTGGATTTTTTCTGATCGTGCTAACTATCAATCAGGTTGAGTTTTTATATTTCGACATTGAAGCCCATGATTCCTTCTTTTTTTTCTATTTTTTTAAACTTTCCAGGGAGCGGGAATAAAAAGTTCTTTATACTGATTAATCGCATAGATATCCGACATTCCTGCGACATAATCACATATGATCCTGTCCTTACCCTCCTGCTCTACCTTAATTTTAAATTCTTGAGGCAGGGCTTCAATATGGGTATAAAAATAGTTATATAGCTCCCTTAGAATGTTTTGCGCCTTCTTTTCTTCCTTCTTTGCAAGGGAATCAATATAAACCCTGTCAAAAAGGAAATTTCTTAGGGCATCTGTAGCATGGCTGATTTCATCCGACATGCTCACCTTACTTTTACCCATGCTATTTATAATGATGTCTTGAATCATAGTATTAATTCTTTCACTATGGGTCCTACCCAGTATAGCAAGGATGTGCTGAGGCAATTCCTCCTCCTTTATTACCTTTCCCCTAATGGCATCATCAATATCATGGTTAATATAGGCAATCCTGTCAGAATAATGGACAACCATCCCCTCTAAAGTAGAAGGACACCCATCTCCTCCATGGTTTAATATCCCGTCTCTTACCTCCCAGCTCAAATTCAAGCCATGATCCCTCTCAAGATGATCTACTACCCTTAAGCTTTGCTCATTGTGCCTAAATCCCATTGGTAAAATCTCATTTAAAACCTCCTCCCCTGCATGGCCAAAGGGAGTATGCCCTAGGTCATGACCTAGGGCGATTGCCTCAGTAAGATCCTCGTTTAAATTTAAAGCTCTTGCTATTGTCCTTGCTATTTGAGAGACTTCCAGGGTATGTGTCAATCGGGTACGATAGTGATCTAATTCAGGTGCAATAAATACCTGTGTTTTATGCTTTAATCTCCGAAATGCCTTTGAATGGATTATACGGTCTCTATCCCGTTGAAATATAGTTCGAATAGGGCAGGGCAATTCCTCTCTTGCCCTGCCCTTGCTATCCTTACTTAAAGTTGCATAGGGTGACAAGGTTTGTGCCTCTAATCTTTCCCTCATCTCTCTAATTTCCATCCTTTATACCTCCATTCCAGTAAGGCTTATATTATATATACCCTATCCATCCTCGATTTTCCTCTTTTTAATCGAATAATAGGTAGATAACTTTTTAGCTACCGACCTATTGAACACTAAACACTTTTCAAGTAGTTTCACCATCTAATTTTACGCCCTGGGCATAGGCAGCGAAAAGGACAAAATCCCTTTTTGAGTTTGTTGAAAAAACACTATTCCTAATGAAACCCTTGAGAAATTGACTTATTCGCGGATTAGCCAACCGCTTTATCCTCTAATGCCTTTCAAAAGCGGTAAGTTATCTGAAAAGAAGATTCTCAAGGTTTTTTGATAGTCTAAAAAAGGGCAAAAGCCCTTTTTTATTCGCTTATTATTTTTCAGTTAAGCCTTGCTTAATCGCCGCTTGTGCCGCAGATAATCTTGCAATGGGTACCCTATAGGGGGAACATGAGACATAGTCCAATCCAGCATTGTGGAAGAAATGGATAGAGGCAGGATCTCCTCCATGTTCTCCACAGACGCCTATCTTTAGATCGGGCTTTTCTTTTCTACCTAATTCTACAGCCAACTCTACTAATTTCCCGACTCCTGTTTGGTCAATGCTTTCAAAGGGATCATGTTCTAAGATCTCCTTTTGTTGGTATTCCTTAAGAAATTTGCCTGCATCGTCCCTTGAAAAACCATAGGTCATTTGGGTTAGATCATTGGTGCCAAAGGAAAAGAACTCTGCTTCCTGTGCAATCTTATCAGCAGTTAGGCTAGCCCTGGGAACCTCAATCATGGTTCCTACAAGATAGGTGATCTTTAAACCTTTTTCTTTCATGATTTGATCTATGGTATCCACAATGATCTTCTTCAAATAGGATAGTTCCTTTACCTCTCCCACTAAAGGAATCATAATCTCCGGTTTTATTTGGATATTATCCTCCTTGGTTACCTCAATAGCTGCCTCAATAATAGCTTTGGTCTGCATGACGGCAATCTCTGGATAGGTAATTGCTAACCGGCATCCCCTATGCCCTAACATTGGATTAAACTCCTTAAGTGATTGAATGATTTCTATTAGAGAATCATAGGTCATTTCCATCTCATTGGCAAGGGTTTGTATGTCCTTCTCATTATTGGGCAAAAACTCATGTAGGGGTGGATCTAACAAACGAATGGTTACCGGTCTTTCCCCCATCGCCCTATAGATGCCCTTAAAATCCTCCTTCTGCATTGGAAGCAATCCTTCTAAGTATTTCTCCCTCTGCACCTTGGTGTTGGATAGTATCATCTTACGAACAGCAAGAATTCGCTCTTCATCAAAGAACATATGCTCGGTTCTGCACAAGCCGATACCCTCCGCACCAAACCTAACAGCAGTTTCTGCATCGTCCGGCGTATCGGCATTGGTCCTAATTTTAAGCCTTCTAATCTCATCCGCCCACTTCATGATCTCTGCAAAGTGACCAGATAGACTGGGTTCAACAGTAGATATCTCACCTGAATATACCTTCCCAGTACTTCCATCCAGGGATATATAATCTCCTTCTTTATATACATCCCCATTTACAATGAATTGCCTTTTCTCCTCATTTACCTTGATATCCTCGCACCCGGCGACACAGCATTTCCCCATTCCCCTAGCAACCACTGCAGCATGGGATGTCATACCCCCCCTAGATGTTAGGATGCCCTGTGCAACATACATTCCCTCAATGTCTTCAGGGGAGGTTTCCTGTCTTACCAATATCACTCTCTCACCATTATTTACAGCTGAAACAGCACTTTCCGCAGTAAAATATACTTTTCCTGTGGCTGCGCCGGGTGAAGCGGGCAATCCTTTTGCCAGCACATTTCCGGCCTTTAATTCCTCCGGATCAAATGTGGGGTGAAGGAGTTGATCTAACTGTTTAGGATCTAATCTCATAAGAGCCTCCTCCTTGGAAATCAACCCTTCCTCCACCAATTCGGTTGAGATTCGAATGGCTGCCGTAGCAGTTCTTTTTCCAGAGCGAGTTTGAAGGAGGTACAGCTTTGATTTTTCTATTGTAAATTCAATATCCTGCATATCCTTGTAGTGCTTCTCTAAGATCTCTGTGACCTCAACAAATTGTTGGAATAGTTCTGGGAATGATTCCTTCAGCTGGATTATTGGTTTTGGCGTCCTAATTCCTGCTACCACATCTTCTCCTTGAGCATTCAGCAAGAATTCTCCAAATAACTTTTTCTCTCCTGTTGATGGATCTCTGGTAAAGGCCACCCCAGTACCACAATCATCACCCATATTCCCAAACACCATAGACTGTACATTCACTGCTGTCCCTATAACACCTTGGGGAACCTCATTAATCCTCCTGTAGGTGATTGCACGAGGGTTGTTCCATGAAGCAAACACTGCTTCAACGGCCATTAGCAATTGTTTCTCTGGATCCTGTGGGAAGTTTTTTCCGGTTTCCCTTTTTACAATGCCTTTAAACTTCTTAACAAGTTCTCTTAGATGATCAGCACTTAATTGGGTATCCTCAGTAAAATTATTTTCCTCTTTTATGGATTCCAATAGGTGATCAAATTTATAGTTTGGAATTTTAAGCACCACATCCCCAAACATCTGTATAAACCGCCTATAGCTATCCAATGCAAATCTTTCATTTTGTGTATTTTCTGATAGACCAACCACCGTTTCATCGTTCAAGCCTAAATTTAAAATGGTATCCATCATTCCAGGCATGGAGATTTTAGCGCCTGAGCGTACAGAGACCAAAAGGGGATTACTCTTTGAGCCAAATTTCTTTCCTGTTTCATCCTCTAGCTTTCTTAGATATGTATTAATTTCTTGGATTATAGTCTGGGATAGCTTTTCACCTGTCTCATAGAATAATTTACATGCCTCGGTAGTAATAGTAAACCCGCTAGGTACAGGTAGCCCCAATCTGGTCATCTCTGCCAGATTTGCTCCCTTCCCCCCTAATAGGTCCTTCATTCCAGCATTTCCTTCTTTAAAGCTGAATACATACTTTTCAGACATGCTACTTACCTCCTTTTATAATTTCCAGTATTATAGCAGCCGTTTCTTCAACTGCCTTAGTAGATACATCAATAATAGGACAACCAATCCTCTTCATGATGCTTTCTGCATATTCCAACTCTTGAAGTATTCTATCCATGTTGGCATAATTCGCATCTGCATCCAAACCAAGTGCCTTCAGCCTTTCCTGTCGAATATGGTTTAAAACCATTGGATCAGTGGTTAATCCTATAATTTTTTTGGGAGATATTTGAAAGAGTTCCTTTGGAGGCTCAATTTCTGGCACAATTGGAATATTGGCAGCCTTTATATTTCTATGGGCAAGATACATGCTTAAGGGGGTTTTAGATGTCCTAGATATTCCTATCAAAACTACATCTGCCATTTTTGCACCCCGGGGATCCTTACCATCATCATATTTCACTGCAAATTCAATAGCTTCAATTTTTTTAAAATAATCCTCATCTAACAGTCTATTTAAACCTGCTTCTCCCCTCGCCTCCTGATTTGTAACCTTTTCAATAGCACCTATTAAAGGTCCCATGATATCTATGACCGGAATGTTATTTTGAGAAGCCATATTAATTAAATATTCCCTTAGTCCTGGATCTACAATGGTAAAGGCGATGATGCATTTTTCTGTAGTCGCTTCATCGATGATCTCCTTAATTTGCTCCTCATCTACTGTAAAAGGATATTTTTTAATTTCTCCAACACTAGAATTGAATTGAACTGCAGCAGCTTTTGCAACTAACTCAGCTGTTTCTCCTAATGAATCTGATACCACATATATTATAGTAAGCTGATTTTCCATATTCACCCTCCTATCAATCCCCAAAATGTACAAATAGTTTTGTAATATTGGTTTTTGAGATTTTTCCTGTAATCTTATACTGATCCCTATTGTTTTCATCCACTACTTTTTCTACCACAGGCAGAGAATCAATCTCATGATTTATGAGCTTGAGGGCTGCATCATAGATGGATTCATCTTCTGTTACCAATGCAATATTTGGCATTCTAGTCATGATCATACCTATGGGCATTTTATGTATATCTTGATTTCCTATGGCAGTCTTCAAGAAATCCTTACGGGAAACCACACCAGATAAATATTTGTCATCATTTTGTACATATATCGTGCCAACATCCTCCAGGAAAAGTTGGACAATGGCATCATAAATAGTGGTTTCTTCTGAAACAACGACCGGCTTAGACTTTACTTCATCCACCATGATCTTTCTCATATAATCTCCAATAAAACTTGCAATAGACCTACCAGTATAGAAATAACCGACCTTTGGTCTTGCCTCCAGCATACCAACCATGGATAATATAGCCAGGTCGGATCTCAATGTAGCACGTGTTAAATGGAGCTTCCTAGCAATATTCTCACTGGTAATAGGTTGATATTGCTTTACCAATTCAATAATCTTCTTTTGTCGTTCAGTAAATTCTATGGTGCTCACCCCTATCTAAATTATTATCCCCAATGTGATATACTAATATCTAAAATTATACTATATAGTGTACGATATATCAATCACTTTTACCATTTAATTTATTAAAAACCTCTATCCAAGGACAGAGGTTTTAGTCGTTATTATTAATTTAGTATACAAATTTTTTATTTAGAAATCCTTTAAGTTCATGGATAGGAAGTCTTATTTGTTCCATGGTATCCCGATCCCTAATGGTGATGGAATCATCTTCAAGGGTATCAAAGTCGATGGTAATACAATAGGGGGTTCCGATTTCATCCTGTCGTCTATATCTTTTTCCAATGCTGCCTGTTTCATCATATTCCGTCATATATTCCTTACTTAATAATTGGTAAACTTCCCAGGCCTTATCTTTGAGCTTTTTTGTTAAGGGTAGCACTGCTACTTTTATGGGCGCTAATTGTGGATGTAGCTTCAATACATTCCTTTTATCATTGTTCTCCAATTCCTCAACATGGAACGCATCCACTAAAAACGCTAGCAGGATTCTGTCGACTCCTACCGATGGTTCAATACAATAGGGTATATACCTTTCATTGGTCACAGGGTCCATATAGGTCATATCCTGCCCAGAATGATTCTGATGTTGGGTTAGGTCAAAATCCGTCCTATCCGCAATACCCCATAGTTCTCCCCATCCAAAGGGAAAACAATACTCGATATCCGTCGTTGCATTACTATAATGGGAAAGTTCCTCTTGACTATGATCCCTTAATCGTATATTTTCCTCGGTTAGTCCAAGTTCCAACAACCAGTTTTTACAGAAATCCTTCCAATAGTTAAACCATTTTAAATCCTCTCCCGGCTTGCAGAAGAACTCTAACTCCATTTGCTCAAACTCCCTGGTTCTAAATATAAAGTTTCCCGGGGTAATCTCATTCCGGAAGGATTTACCAATCTGTGCTATTCCAAAGGGAATTTTTTTCCTAGAGCTTCTTTGTACATTTTTAAAATTGGTAAAAATTCCTTGAGCGGTTTCCGGTCTTAAATAGATTTCGGACTGCGAATCCTCAATAACCCCTTGATTGGTTTTAAACATTAGGTTGAATTGTCGTATCTCAGTAAAGTTACTCTTCCCACACTTGGGGCATGGAATGTTATTGTTTTTAATATATTCACTCATTTTCTCATTGCCCCATCCGTCCACAATGATTTCTTGTTCTTGTTCCTTGGCAAAATCCTCTATTATTTTATCCGCACGAAAGCGTGCTTTGCATTCTTTACAATCCATTAAAGGATCGTTGAAGCCACCTACATGGCCTGAAGCAATCCAAACTTGTGGATTCATTAGGATAGCAGCATCTAACCCTACATTATAAGGGCATTCCTGGACAAATTTTTTCCACCAAGCTTTTTTAATATTATTTTTAAGCTCTATACCTAGGGGACCATAGTCCCATGTGTTTGCCAAGCCCCCATAGATTTCTGATCCTGGATAGATAAACCCCCTGGTTTTCGCAAGACTTACCAGATCGGCCATTGTTATTTCAGTCGACATCTTATAACCTCCTTTTATTAACTATGATAACGGGAAAAATAAAAAAACCTTCATCCCTAATAAGGGACGAAAGTCTTCTTCCGCGGTTCCACCCTTTTTGACCGAAAATGGTCCACTTCATAACTATACTCAAAAGCGCCCTTCGTAAAAGTATTTTATTAGGCTCCCACCATCCCTAACTCGCTGAAAAAAACATCTTTTACTACTCCTCTTTATCATCGTAGAAAATATTAAGTTAGTATATCATCACAACATAGAACTTACCAAAAAAACCTAGTCTTGTCAATAGAAAGAATTAGTTCTGTTCCTATTTCTTTTCCTATTCCTGTTCCTTATTAAAGACCTCCTTCGCCTTTTTTTCTGCCATCCGGACCATGTCCTCAACTTCTTCATTGATGTTAATATTATCCTTATTAGGTCTCTCAATCTCAATGGTACATTTTGACACGAAGGCTACAGCAGCACCAAGGGCCGTGATATAGGGCATTAAAACAGCACCAACCGCTCCAGCAGTAACAGGGATGTCTAGAATCAGGTACTCTCCCTTCTTCACCTTAATTCGGCTGACATTACCCTTTTTAATAATTTCCCGTAGCTTTTCCACAACCTCACTACCGGCGACACTAATTTGCTCAGTCCAGATCTTCCTATCCTCTTTTTTTTCTTCTAAAAGTATGATGGCATCCAGGACATTCCCTTGGGATTGGTCTAAGGCATCTTTGGCCTCTTTATAGCTTACCCCCATTCTCTCCCTTATTAAGTCAATCTTTTCAAGCATATCATCCATCTCTTCATCTCCTTTATTATCATTATATCCCTTTTATATCCATAAATTTCAAAGTATTAAACGACTTTTCAAGTTGAATAGTTATATAAGTACTCATTATCTTTTTTAGTTGCCCAAGTAATGGCTCGCTTATCCTAACATCCTTGAGACTAGACATAGGTTGATATAGGATGTAGGACAAAAGATCCCTTCCCTCTTGATTTAACCCCATAGAATATGGGTCCTGTTTAAAACAATTTGGGCAAAGTATACCGCCTAGCTTTCCACTCATTTTAAGACTTTGGTCTATGGCGCCACCACAGGAAACGCAACCAGTTAAATAAGGGGCATAACCAGCCAAAGCCATAAGTTTTATTTGGAAAGTTAAAACAATAAGGTGTAGTTTTATATCATCCGAGTATGCAATATGCTTTAGAGTATGAATGAGTAGCAAAAAGAACTTTTCCTCTTTTTGATGCTCCTGAGCGAGAGTATTCATTAATTCTAAAATATAGGATGCAATGGTAAGTTTCTCTAAATCCAATCTAATGTTATAGAAGGATTCTCTTAATTCTGCTTGATTGATATAGAAAAAGGATCTGCCTTGGTAAAAGATAAAATTACTATAACAGAATAATTGGGTTGAAGCTAAGAGGGGACTCTTGGTCTTCCTAACTCCTCTTGCCATTACTTGTATCTTCCCAACATCCTTGGTTAATATAGTAAGTATTCTATCCGCTTCACCATAGTTAACCTGTTTTATCACAATGCCAGATGTTTTAAGTAAACTCATATCCCTCCCCCTTAAAATAATAGTTCCCCCTGACCGGATCTTAGCTGGTGAGTAACCTTTCTTTCCTTAGGATATAACCCATCATATTTTTTTTAACCCTAATTTTTTATATAGCAAATAATAATCTATTCTTCCAGTATGATAAAAACATGTCCAATATAAATAATCCATAATAGCGTCTCCTCCCTTTTTACATTGTTCCTTTAGCTTGCTCCTTTCAATGTAAAAACATACCCTGCATTATTTGGCATTAAAGGAGGATTCTCATCTCTTCCTTGAACTATTGGTAGCCCAGGTCCTTTAATTCCCGGGATTTATTTCTCCAATCCGCTCGTACCTTGACCCAAAGCTGTAAATTAACCTTACTCCCTAATAGATTCTCTATATCTAATCTTGCCCTTTTCCCAATTTCTTTGAGCATTCTCCCTTGTTTCCCAATAATAATTCCTTTATGAGTTGATTTTTCGCAATATATATTGACATCGATATCCAATAGATCTCGGTTGTCCCTTTCCCGCATGGATATCACCTCGGTTGCAATGCCGTGGGGAACCTCTTGTTCTAGTAATTGAAGAGCTTTCTCTCTTACTAGCTCTGCTATTATTTGCCTTTCTGGTTGATCGATCACCATATCATCGGGAAAGTATTTTGGTCCCTCTGGAAGCTTACTAGTGATAACTTGAATAAGCTTCTGAATATTTTCACCATTTTGTGCGGATACTGGGACGATTTCATCGATCCCTTCTATGTCCTTATATATTGAAATCTTTTCTAATAGCTCGTCTTTCCCTAACAAATCTACCTTATTAATAACAAGAATGACCGGTGTTTTAACCTCCTTCAGTATATTGAATATATATTGGTCTCCCGGCCCTAAATACAAACTCTCATCTACTAGGAATAGGATGACATCCACTTCATTTAGGGTATGCTTGGTAGCCTCCACCATGTAATCCCCTAATTTATTTTTTGGCTTATGAATGCCCGGTGTGTCGATAAAAATCATTTGAAAATCCGGTTGGGTATAGATGCATCGTATTGTATTTCTTGTGGTTTGGGGTTTATTAGAAATAATTAATAGTTTTTCCCCCATAATTTGATTCAGTAAAGTGGACTTCCCGACATTTGGTCTCCCAATAATGGACACAAAACCTGAACGAAATTTCTTACTCAATGGTCGATTCCTCCTTTGATATTTCAGATCCCTTTCTCCAAAAGGATAGGAAAGGGTATCAAAACTAGACTTCCTAGGCTCCTTCCCTCCGATACCTATGATTTATATACCCTCTATTTCACCATAATATACAATTAGTACAGCTGAAAGATCAATACCGTAATTAGGGTTCCAATAATTCCCCCTACAATCACTTCAAAGGGTGTATGTATCCTGCCTTCGATCCTACTTTGAGAAATTAAAAAGGCAAGGATGAACGCCAGGGTTATCACTAGGGTATCTTCAGAAATAAATGCAATTGCAGTAGAGATGGAGAAGGATATCGCGCTATGACCACTTGGCATCCCTCCCAATAGGTAGGAGCCTACACTAAATCGTGATTTTATTGCTATTACCGAAATAATGACTAAAATTAAACTAACAAAGGTTAAATGGCCAGGGGACTGTTTGACCCTATGAAGTATAATCTTTGTAATTGGATTTACCCTATTGAAAAAAAGGACATATGCAACCAGAACCGAGTTTAAGGAGGCAATAAGCACAGCACCAGCTGCAACATTTTTTGCAATCCGAGCTAATGGATGATATGTCTTGGTATATAGATCTATAGCCGCTTCAATGGCAGTATTGATCATTTCGGTAATAATCACCAAACAAATGGTAAAAACCAAAATAATTAATTCAATCTTAGAAAAATCCATAAAGAGGCTGGTCAATATAACCAGGGATGCAATAATAAAATGAATCTTCATGTTTCTTTGGGTTTTCAAAGAGTAGACCAACCCTGAAATAGCATAGTTAAAACTATCGATTAGCTTTCTAATTTTCATCCCTGCACTCCATTTCTATGAGGGTTCCCTCTTAATCTGTAGAATCTCCAGGATCTCTTCTTCCTTTGCCCTCATCACCTTCTCCTCTTGAGGTGAAGAATGATCGTAGCCTAATAGATGTAAGATCCCGTGAACAGTTAAATATGCTAACTCTCTTTGAAAAGAATGCCCATATTCCTTCGCTTGTTCATCGGCCCTTTCTGCGGATATAATAATATCCCCCAGTAGAACTTCAATCTCCGTAGGAACTTGTTTATCTAAATCATCCCTATCTATTAATGGGAAAGATAATACATCGGTAGGTACATCCCTACCACGATACTCCCTATTCAGGCTTTGTATCTCCCTATCTTCCACCAAGGAAATGCAAACCTCTACAGGAATCTTGATCCCCTCTCTCTCTAAGGCATTCTCAATGACCGATTCCAATAGCTTTAATAATTTCTGATCAATCTCTCTTTTTTCTTGCCTATTATCAAAGTATACGCTCAAGCTTTGTCTCCCCCATCCATGTATTAACTCTTTGTTCCCTTTTTTTCTTTTTTCTCATAAAGATCATAGGCTTCTATGATTCTTTGAACCAAGGGATGTCGAACTACATCCGCCTCTGTCAAGTATACGAAGCCAATTCCGGGTACCTTGTCCAAAATTTTAGTCACCTTTTTTAACCCCGAATCCTTACCATTCGGTAGATCGATCTGGGTAATATCGCCTGTTACAACTGCTTTAGAGCCAAAGCCCAGTCTGGTTAAGAACATCTTCATCTGTTCTGGTGTTGTATTCTGTGCCTCGTCTAATATAATAAATGAATCATCTAGGGTTCGTCCCCGCATATAGGCTAAGGGCGCCACCTCGATAATACCCTTCTCGATATAATTTTGATAGGTGTCATTGCCCATAATATCATATAGGGCATCGTACAGGGGTCTTAAGTAGGGATCTACTTTTTCCTGAAGATCTCCGGGAAGAAAGCCTAAGTTTTCCCCTGCCTCTACTGCTGGACGAGTTAAGATGATTCGACTCACCTGCTCACTTTTTAAAGCTGTCACCGCCATAGCCATTGCTAAATAGGTTTTCCCTGTTCCAGCAGGTCCTATTCCAAAGACCACCTCATTATTCCTGATGGCTTGAACATATCTCAATTGCCCCAGGGTTTTGCAACGAATTTGCTTCCCTTTTGCAGTGAGACATATGATATCCGATAGGATGGAAAACTTATCCTCCTCCCCTTGTTTTGCCAAACTTATAATATATTCTACACTTTGTGCAGTGATTGGTTTGTTGTTTTGAATACTCTCTAAAAGATTTTCAATAATACTTTTGACTTCTCTAACCTCATTCTCCTGTCCCACTATTTTTATGTGGTTATCCCTTATGACAAAATTTACCTTATAATGCTTCTCTATTATCTTTAAATTCTCATCATAATTTCCAAATAATTGCATTTGATCCTCGATCTTTTCTACAACTATTCTTGCTTCCACTGGTTGTTGATTCAAATGTACATCCTCCCTTATTTAATTACTTCTAAGGCACTGATCTTTTCTAAAGCTTCGATGCTAACCCTGATCCGATATACTTCCCCATTATTATCTAAAATTTCCTGGGTACTGTTTAAGATATCAATCTTTTTGGCTCTTTCCGCCTCTATCCTATTCACCGCAATGCCCAATGCCTTTTCTTTAATATCCGGCTCACTTAATGTGACATATTCGTCCACAGGTCGATATTCTGTTTTTTTTAAATGAAAAGGTAATTCCATAAAGTCAATAATAGGTATGATTTCTTCTATTTTATCATATTTTGACTCTGAAATATGATCCTTCCTTCTGAAAATCTCTTTCCCTCCAATAAGCAAAGATCTTTGGATTACTCTTTCCTCTGATCCTTCGTTCTTTACTATCGAGGGAGCCTCAACCTCTATTTCATACCAGGTTCTAGCGATTACATCTCCCCAGGCATGAATAAGCATCCTCCCTGTGTCATCTAGCTCTAATTCTTCGCCTTTTTGCATTTCCTCCCAGCTAAGCTCGCCGCTAATTAATAGGTCACCTTTTTTCACAAGGTCCCCTTCCCTTACTACAGCTTTACCCCCATATACCAATATCTTTTCTATGATTCCATCTCGATCCGCAATAATATTAGTCGGAGTATCCATATCTATAGTGGGGGGTGGATCCTCTTTTTCTACCAGCTCTATCTTTAATTTTGTCCCACTAAAATTTATATGTATATAGGACAACTCCTGATTCTTTAGTAATAAGGTGTTCTCCAGATTTTTTAAATCAAATTTAGATTTAAACTCCCCCTTTCTTACTCCTAATTCATGCAATTGTTCAATAATCAGCTGCTCATTAATATTCTTACTTCCAGTAATTTCGATGGTCCAAATCAAAGAAGATAATATGTAGATGATCACTAATCCAAGAGTGGCTCCCCCTACCAGAAACTTTCTCTTCTTTAATCTCCAATAAATAAAAGGGAGACCTTTTTTATCTACGATCTCTAAGTGACAGGAAACCTTTCTAATGATACTTTTAAGATGGGCAAAATCCCTTCTGCTGACCTTAAGGAATATACAGGTGCTTGATTGATGATGAACATCCCAAATAAACATTTCTTCCTTGACTAACAAATTTAGAAACTTTTCTAAGGTAAATCCCTCTATTTTTATAATAACATAGCCCCTAATGTAATGCCATATTTTAACAATAAACACCCATCTCACCTCTTTTACGGTATAAATTCCAAGCTTTGTATCTCCCCAGTTATCACAATCTCTTCTTTGATTATTACCTTGATATATAATTTATTTCCCTTAATTTTTAACATGCCTGAATTACTGCTTACCCTGATTTGGGTCGGTGAATATTCAATGATTCCTTTGTGATTCTCTATGTTTACTTGTAAATCTCCTACCAGGCTAACCTTTGGTAAATCCAACATAATTTCTTTTGGAAGTTCTAGTGCATCGGATATTTCACTTTTTATGTGATCAATTTTTCTACCCATTTGCTCACCCTCTTCTATTTATATCTATGCCCACACTATTTTTACTATGCAAATTCACATAGAAAAGCCACCAATTTTCATTGGTGGCTATCGAGGGATGACAAATCCTCGGGGGTATTTTCTAAATATAAACTTCCTTGCTTATCTCCTTTGTCGGCTTCTTGGGGGGCCTAGGATCTCAGAAAAAATCAAGCCTTGGAGGATGGGATTGCTTGAGAACTCCAGCGAAGATACCGGGAGACCTGCTTCCTCCTGTGTATCCTCTATCCCATCCTTTATTGCATTTAAGGAATATATCCTGTCCTCAGATAAAGGTTCTTCCTCGAAATAATTGAATGGTTCTAATTCTTCTTCTGTTTTGTTTTCTATCGAGTATCTGGGTTCACCCTGGGGTTTTTCTGAATAGGACTCCAGATCTTGTTTGATAGGCTTTTTCTTATTTGTTTCTTCTTCTATCGCTTTTTTAAATTCCCTGCCTATCTCATCGATCAATTCTCTCCAAGGTTGTAACCTTCTGGTTTGTGATGAAGAAGATCGATGGGGGGAACCCCCTTGGCCTTGTGGTCTAGATCCCAGTTTTTTTTGATATTCTTTTTTTTGCTTTTTACTACTATTGATTCCTCTTATGACAGGTATCAAGATAAATATTAGTATTGGTATTATGTCTTCAAAAAAATCCATTTCATCACCGCCCTTAAAAGGCAATTATTTTTCATTTTGGTTTGTAGGTTTCCCCATTTGTGATATGGAATCTCTCATATCAGTGTCAGCCAGTATATTTTTCATATTATAGTAATCCATTACGCCCAAATTACCTTCTCTGAACGCCTGTGAAATCGCCTTAGGAATCTCAGCTTCGGCTTCTATGACTTTAGCCCTCATCTCTTGAACCGCTGCTTTCATTTCTTGTTCTCTAGCAACCGCCATCGCCCTTCTTTCCTCTGCCTTAGCCTGAGCAATTCGTTTATCCGCCTCAGCTTGATCGGTTTGTAGTTCAGCCCCAATGTTCCTTCCAACATCAACATCTGCAATATCAATGGACAATATTTCAAAGGCAGTTCCGGCATCCAATCCTTTTTGTAATACGGTTCGGGAAATGGAATCGGGATTTTCTAAAACATCCTCATGACTTTCAGAGCTTCCTACGGTAGTTACTATACCTTCGCCAACCCTTGCAATAACAGTCTCTTCACCGGCACCACCGATCAAACGATCTATATCAGCCCTTACAGTAACCTTTGCCTTTGCCTTAACTTCGATTCCATTCTTTGCAACTGCTGAAATAGTTGGCGTTTCAATTACCTTTGGAATTACTTTCATTTGTACGGCTTCAAATACATCCCTACCGGCAAGATCAATCGCAGCAGCCCGTTCAAAGCTAAGTCCTATATCTGCTCTTTGAGCAGCAATCAAAGCATCTACCACCCTATTGACATTTCCTCCTGCTAGATAATGGGCTTCCAATTGGTCCACCTTTAAATCTAGACCCGCCTTACTTGCCTTAACAAGGGGTTCTACAATTCGTTTTGGGACCACCCTCCTTAAACGCATACCGATGAGAGTAAAAATCCCGATAGGCACCTTGGCTGCTAATGCAGCGATCCATAAACCAACAGGAATAAAGCTCAAAATGATGGATATTACAATAAATATTAACGCAACGATGATAATTAAGCCTACAATTGGTGGCATATAATGAACCCTCCTTTAATCTATTTTTTTTACAATGATCCTACTGCCTTCCACTTTAATAACTTTTATTTGTTCATCCCTTTCAATAAAGTCACCTTCAGATACAGCATCAAGCTTCCTACCATCAATCTCAATACTTCCTGAAGGTCTTAATGGGCTTATAGCTACACCAGTCTTCCCTACATATTCACTATAGTCTGCAGTACTAATATATCCACCTTTCGTACTTAAAGAAGTAGACAAGGTGATTCGATCAAAGAATTTATTATTCCTCGGCGCAAATTTAAATATCAGAACTCCTGCAATAATGGTCAAGAGGATAGCAATAACTATGGACATTAGCGCCTGTTCTATGGAGGATGAAGCTAATATAATGCTGGCAAATATAGCAATAATCCCCAAAATACCCGGTACACCAAATCCAGGGACAAACATCTCTACAAGCAGTAAAATAATACCAATTAAAAATACAGCTAATATAACCCAACTACTAAAACCTGCAAAAAGAAGCCCACCAAAATATAAAGTAAATGCTGACAGACTAATCACACCTCCCATTCCAAATCCTGGGGTAAAAAATTCCACAATGATACCAATAAATCCTAAAGTCAAGAGTATAGAAGTCGCCGTCGTACTAGTAGCCATGGAAGCTAATCGTAGTTGAAAGGATGGGGATAGCTCCCTTAGAGGGACATTTTGTAAGTTGGATAAATACAGAATATCATCTATGGATGATGTTATTCCATCTATAAAGTTCAGTTCAGCCGCCTCTTGGGAGGTTAGGGTTAGCAGTTTACCCTTTTGAATAATTCCTTCTATCTCTATATCTGCATCAGCCATTGCAGCGACCAATACCGGGTCTCTTCCCCGGATTTGTGCAACATTTCGAAGTTTTCCTGACCAATAGCTTATATATTTTTCTTCATTGGGTCTTGTTTCTGCAGCACCAATGGTAGATGATGGTGACATATATATCTTCTCTGCAGAAATGGTAATTAGGGTGCCAGCAGAAATAGCTTCCCCATTTACATAGGCTATGGTATCTATACTTGTATTCAAAATGGCTTCACCTATATTTACAGCACGATCTACCAAACCTCCAGGCGTATTAATACGAAATATAATGGCACGGGCATCATTCGTCTCTGCCTCATTGATACTTTGCTTGACGAAAGCTTCCATGGCAGGACCCACTTCTCCCTCTACAGGAACGAGGTAGACAGATCCAGTGTCCTCCTTAGCCAGTGCAATTTCTACCCCAGAGAAAGTGAATATGATTAGTAGCATAAGCACCACCCAAGCCCATTGTTTCAATAATTTTCACCTCTTTTCTACTTCAAAATATTCTGACAAAAAAATAATATACCTTTGAATACAATAAATGATTGGAATGATGTATCCCTTCAAATCATTCTTTCCCCAAAATATATGTAGACAAACAGATCACCAAATACTTATATCTACTATGTTTCAAAAAAAGAGTATAACGCCTTGAACATCGGGTTATACTCTTTTATCTAGCCTTGCAAATATTGTTTTACCAGTTTATTGACCAAAGCACCATCAGCTCTGCCCTTCACTTTGGGCATAATGGCACTCATTACCTTACCCATATCCTTCATCGAACTGGCTCCCACCTCACCAATTGTTTTAATAACAATTTGATCTACTTCATCCTCAGATAATTGCTGGGGAAGGTACTTTGTCAGCACTTCTATTTCTGCATTTGTTTGTTCTACTAGATCTTGTCTATCCGCTTTTTTAAACTCCTTAAGAGCATCATTTCTTTGCTTCACTTGTTTTGCTATTACTTCAATTATATCATCATCGGTAAGCTCTATCTTATTGTCCTTTTCTATTTGAAGAATTGCTGCTCTCACCATTGTGATGGAAGATTTCTTTATGGTGTCTTTTTCTTTCATGGATTGTTTTAAGTCCTCTAGAAGTTTGTTTTTGAGGGACATAAAACCACCTCAGCTCTATTAATATTTTCTCCTTCTTTTTCTGGCAGCTTCAGACTTTTTCTTACGTCTAACACTTGGTTTTTCGTAATGTTCCCTTTTTCTTACCTCGGATAGTACACCTGATCTAGAACATTTGCGTTTAAAGCGTCTAAGTGCACTCTCCAGACTCTCATTTTCTCCAACCTTAACCTCTGACACATATTTCCCTCCCTCCGCTGGTAACAGTAAAACTAAATTCTTTATTATTACTGTAGTGATCGTGGGATGCTACATAAACACACCTTTAATTATATCTTAGTTTAAGGTTGCGTGTCAATAGCAGGGCTTTAGCCTGGTGGCCAGGTTAACTGCCTTCCCCCTAACAAATGATAATGTATATGATCTACCGATTGTCCGCCTTCTTTACCGCAATTGTTAACGATCCTAAAACCCTTGTCAGCTAACCCTAAATCCTTCGCCAATTTGATAGCTACACTATGGATATGAACCAGAATATTTAGTTCATCCTCAGGTATATCCAATAGGTTTGAATAGTGGACCTTGGGAATGATGAGTAGATGGGTAGGCGCTTGGGGGTCAATATCCTTAAATGCTACTACCTTATCATCCTCATAGATCCTTTGGCTTTCAATTTCACCCTTAATGATTTTACAAAAAATACAATCAACCATTCTTTCACCCCCTCTATTCCTTTCCTTCTTTGATATAGATTTCAACATTTTTCCTTAAAATCCTTCTTTAAAGTATTGAATAAATTTTCCCTTCCATATGATCTTCATAAACGCTTTCTAAATGTACAGGCAAAATACTACCCTTTATATTTTTATCGCTAAAGGCAATTACTCGAATGTAGTTATCGGTTAAACCTTCATAGTAGTCCCGCCTATTTGGATCCTCTTGTTCAAATAGCACCAATTTGCCCTCATCTAAAAATCGTCTATAGTATGCCATTTCCAGTTCCTTGGATAATGCGATCAATTGTTTGCTTCGTTCTTCCTTTACCTTCCCATTGATTTGGTTTGGATATTTCGCAGCAGGTGTTCCCCTTCTGGGAGAATATTTAAAAACATGTATCTTAGAGAAAGCAATTTTTCTCACAAAATTATAGGTCTCAATAAATTCATCGTGCGACTCTCCAGGGAATCCAACCATGATATCGGTGGTAATTGCGGCTTGAGGAAAATAGGCCCTTACATTCTCAACATATTGGGCATATTCTAGAGCAGTATATTTCCTTTTCATCGCTCTTAAAATAGTATCGGAACCACTTTGAAGGGAGATATGAAAATGAGGACAAAATTTGGGCAGTTGGCTCAATTCTACCAAAAAATCCTTTGTTAACAGGGTTGGCTCAAGGGAGCTTAAACGAATTCTTTTTATGCCTTGGATACCGTGGATCTCATGAATTAATTGGATAAGAGAGGAATCCTCTAAATCCTTACCATAGGATGCAACATGGATGCCGGTTAGAACTATCTCCTTGTACCTTAATGCTGCTAATTTTTTTATTTCCCGAAGGACACTTTCCGGTCTTCTGCTCCTAATTGGTCCCCTTGCGTATGGTATAATACAATAGGAACAAAATTGGTTGCATCCCTCCTGGATCTTAATGAAAGCCCTGGTTCTCCCCTTCATTTCGTGAATGCTTAAATCCTCAAAGTCTGATTCCTTCATAATATTACCAACAGCATTGATTTTATTCCTATTACTATGTTCCAGTTCCTCTAAGAATTCAATGATCCTGTTTCGATCCTTATTGCCAATCACAAGGTTCACACCGGGTATTTCAATCACTTCATCGGGAGCAGTCTGAGCATAGCAACCTGCTACAACAACAATCGCCCCTTGATTCATCTTTCTTGCTTTACGAATCATTTGGCGAGATTTTCTGTCCCCTAGGTTAGTGACAGTACAAGTATTAATAACATATACATCTGCATATTCATCGAATTCTACCACTTGATACCCATTATTAGTAAAGATCTCAGATAAGGCTTCTGTATCATAGGTATTCACCTTACAGCCCAATGTATAAAAAGCTACTTTTTTCACTTAAAATCCTCCAATGTCTCCCAATTCATACATTAATATTGTTACTACAACAAAACCTGCTGTTTCTGTTCGTAAAATCCTTGGACCCAGAGAGATAGGGAAAACGCCCTTTTCCTCTAACATCCTTATTTCAGTCTCATCAAAGCCACCCTCAGGTCCTACAAAAATTCCAATGTTTTTGTAATTGGGGGATATCTGAGAGTTGATGAGATCTTTTATACCTATAGTCCTTTCGTTTTCATAGGCCACAATATTTATATCCAACTGATTGATTTGGCTCCAAATGGCATTCAAATCTCTAATATCCTCCACTTTTGGTATAACACTTCTTCTAGATTGCTTTGCAGCTTCATAGGCAATCCTTCGCCATCTCATCAGCTTTTTTTCACATGCCCTAGGGTCATCCAATTGAACAATGGATCTTTTTGTATTTATTGGAACTATGGAGTGAACTCCTAACTCTGTACACTTTTGTATAATTAGATCCATCTTAGTGGATTTAGGTATAGACTGAAACAAGGTAACTCTTAACTCCGATTCTACTGTTGATCTCCTAGCTTCTACAATACGGGTAAGAATCTTATCCTTCTCGATCCGATCGATTACGGCAGTATAATCGGTGCCTAAGCCATTACCTATCTCCACATTTTGTCCCTCCTGCAGACGCAATACCCTTTGAATATGTTTAACATCCTCTCCCTTGATATAGATCTCCCCTATATCAAGATGAATATCATTAGGATCTACAAAAAATTTATGCATGTGCTTCTCTCCCTATGGCATACAGCAAATGGCTACCCATTCACCCATTGTATCTATGGACAATATCCTTAATCCTTCCTTATGGCATGCCCTTTTTACATCCTCTAGACGATCCAAGATAATACCCGAGGCAATGAAAATGCCATCTTTTTTTAAAAAATTTTTTATTTGTTCCATAAGGTGGATAATGGTATCTGCGATTATATTAGCAACGACAATATCGGCTTTCTCTTTCACCACATCAAGAAGATCCCCTTCCCTTATTTCCACAAGGTCCTCTACTCCATTAAGAGCGACATTCTCCCTGGCAACCTTCACGGCAATTGGATCGATATCCACACCAATCACCTGGTCACTCCCGAGTTTAGCTGCGATGATCGCCAATATACCCGAACCCGTCCCAATATCCAATACTAGGCTATGCCTTCGAACATAATCCTCTAAAAAGGCAATGCACAGTTGGGTGGTCTCATGGGTACCTGTACCAAATGCCATTCCAGGGTCTAATTCAATAACCTTTTGTCCTTCCCTACCTTCATAGGGTTCCCAGGTTGGTTTTATTACAATATTCTTTCCTATTTGTATCGGTTTGTAATATTGTTTCCATGCGGTTGACCAATCTTCCTCATATACCTCGGTTGTAGTGATCTCTTTTAATCCAGCATCGATATATAATTCATCAATCTGGTCCACCCTTTCTTTAATCAGTTGGATCTTATCAGGAAGGTCAGGGGACTCGGACAGGTATCCTTTTATGCAGACGACATCCCCAAGATTATTAATCAAGGATTCATCGATATAGTCCCAAACCCCTAGTTCACTTTGATAAGCCTTAAAATCTTGAGGGTCCTCAATGACCACACCGCCTACGCCTGATTCATGAAGTATGTTTGAAATGATCTCAACAGCTTCATGGGTGGTCTTAATCTTTACTTCTATCCATTTCATGCCCTAACCTCCTCACTGATATCCAATATTATTATACCCCAAAAACATCCTTTACCTTATCAAAAAAGCTCTTGGTTTGTTCATGAACCTCCTCACCGCTTAATTCTGCAAATTTCTGCAAGGCTTCCCTTTGTTCCTTATTTAATTTTTTCGGCACATCTACCTTGACCTTAACATATTGGTCCCCTCTGCCATACCCTCTTACATTTGGAACACCTTTCCCTTTTAATCTAAAAACTGTTCCGGTTTGGGTTCCCTCTCCAATATTGTATTTCACTCTGCCATCTAGGGTAGGAACCATGAGTTCTGCTCCTAACGCTGCTTGAGCAAAAGTGATGGGCACTTCACAAAATATATCATTTCCCTCCCGGGTAAATATAGGATGGGGGGTCACATGGATATACACATATAGGTCACCCGGTCTTCCCCCCTTTGTTCCAGGCTCACCTTCTCCACGGAGGGGAAGGACCGAGCCATTATCGACACCAGCGGGAATATTGATCTGTATGATCCTTTTTCGCTGCTCCTGTCCTGTTCCGCGACAAGTCGTACAAGGGGAATCGATAATCTTCCCCTCCCCATGACATCGATCACAGGTTTTTACATTAACAAATCGACCTAAGGGTGTATTTTGCGTATATTGTACCTGACCCGTTCCATTGCAATTGCCACAAGTCCTTACATCAGTACCTGGTTTGGCGCCTGTTCCGCCACAGGTATGGCATTGCTCCCTTCGAATCACTTCAATTTCTTTATCTATGCCAAATACCGCCTCTTCAAATTTCAGTTCGATATCTACTCTTAGATCGGCACCTTTTTGAGGTCCCCTCCTACGGGTACTGCTTCCAAAACCTGTTCCACCAAAAAACATATCGAAAATATCTTCAAATCCACCAGCACCAAAACCTCCTGAACCGAAACCGCCAAACCCATTTGGATCAGTTCCTGCATGACCAAATTGGTCGTATCTGGATTTTTTTTCAGGATTGCTTAAGACCTCATAGGCTTCATTGACTTCCTTGAATTTACGCTCCGCCTCTTTATCACCAGGATTTAAGTCAGGGTGATATTTTTTTGCAAGTGTTCTATATGCTTTTTTTATATCTGCATCGGTGGCATTTCTGTCGATGCCTAAAACCTCGTAATAATCTCTTTTGCTCATTTCTTCACCCCTTTAAAGCGATTCCTATCGGATAAAGACCAAAGCCAATCGGCTTTGGTCTTTTATCCATTATATTATTTTTCTTCTTCATCATCAACAACTTTGTAATCTGCGTCAACCACATTATCATCTTGAGCAGGGTCCTTTGCTTCCTGGTTCCCTCCAGGTTGTTGTGCTGCCTGCTCATACATCTTCTGGGATAATGAATGGAAGGATTGGGTGAGGGATTCGGTCGCCTTTTTAATTTCTCCTATATCATTTCCTTCTAATGCCTTCTTTACATTAGCCAATTCATCCTCAATCTTTTTCTTCTCGTCAGCACTTATCTTGCCATCCAATTCCTTCAGCGTTTTTTCTGTTTGATATACCAGAGAATCGGCATTATTCCTAACCTCTACCTCTTCTTTTTTCTTTTTATCTTCTGCAGCAAACTGCTCGGCTTCCTTTACTGCTTTTTCTATTTCTTCCTCACTTAGGTTGGTTGATGATTGAATGACAATTTTTTGTTCTTTTCCAGTCCCTAAATCCTTGGCCGAAACATTAACAATACCATTGGCATCAATATCAAAAGTAACCTCTATTTGGGGTACTCCCCTTGGAGCTGGAGGGATGCCACTTAATTGAAATCTTCCCAGCGTTTTATTGTGAGCTGCCATCTCCCTTTCCCCCTGAAGTACATGGATATCCACACTAGATTGGTTATCCGATGCGGTGGAAAAGATCTGGCTTTTCTTTGTGGGTATGGTTGTATTCCTTTCAATCAGTTTTGTGAATACACCTCCCAGGGTTTCAATACCTAAGGAAAGTGGGGTAACATCTAATAGTAAAACATCCTTCACCTCTCCAGTTAGTACACCAGCCTGAATAGCAGCCCCTAATGCTACACATTCATCCGGATTGATCCCCTTATGGGGTTCCTTCCCGGTTAGTTTCTCTATGGATTCTTGAACGGCCGGAATCCTCGTGGATCCCCCTACTAAAATAACTTTGTCAATCTCGGAGGCACTTATTCCTGCATCCTGCAATGCAGATCTTGTCGGACCTAAAGTTCTTTCTACAAGATCGGCTGTAAGTTCATTAAATTTGGCCCTGGTTAGATTGATATCCATATGTTTTGGCCCATTGGCATCGGCTGTAATAAAAGGAAGGTTGATATTAGTCGTCATTACGCTGGATAGTTCAATCTTTGCCTTTTCTGCTGCTTCCTTTAATCGCTGAAGAGCCATCTTATCATTTCTTAAATCAATTCCATTCTCTTTTTTAAACTCATCGGCCAGATAATCAATGATCTTTTGATCAAAGTCATCTCCCCCTAATTTGTTGTCCCCATTTGTTGCCAACACTTCGAATACACCATCGCCTAATTCAAGGATAGATACATCAAAAGTACCGCCACCTAGGTCAAATACTAGTATCTTTTGATTATCCTCCTTATCCAGTCCATAAGCTAAGGAAGCCGCCGTTGGTTCATTTATAATCCTTAAAACCTCCAAACCAGCAATTCTTCCTGCATCCTTTGTTGCTTGTCTTTGACTGTCACTAAAGTAGGCTGGTACAGTGATTACCGCCTGTGAGATCGTCTCCCCTAAATAATTTTCTGCATCTTGTTTTAGTTTCTGTAGTATCATGGCCGAAACTTCTTGGGGTGAATAAAATTTTTCATCGATTTTTACCTTATAGTCAAGACCCATCTCTCTTTTGATTGACATAATAGTCTTTTCAGGATTGGTCACTGCCTGTCTTTTAGCAACCTGACCAATTAATCTTTCCCCATCCTTTGAAAAGGCAACTACAGAAGGTGTTGTTCGGCTGCCCTCAGCATTGGGAATTACGATAGGTTCTCCACCTTCCATAACTGCTACACATGAGTTTGTCGTCCCTAGATCAATTCCTATTACCTTGCTCATTACAAAATTTCCTCCTTTATATAATCCTAAACTTAGTATTATTTTTTCTTATGAATGGATACATACCTTAACCATACTTGGTCTTATTACTCGATCCTTTAGTCGATATCCTTTTTGGAATACCTCTATGATACACTGGTCCTCAAATTCATCGTTGGATTCCTGAGCTACAGCATGGTGAACATTTGGATCAAAGATTTCACCTAATGCAGGGATTTCCTCTACCCCTTCTTTCGATAGAACCTGTATAAGCTGATGGTATACCATTTCTATTCCTTGGAAATAGCCCTGATTCTCATCTTTTCCTCCCTTAATGGAATCAAGTGCTCTTTCAAAATTATCTAGAACGGGGAGCAGGTTCTCTATTAATCCTTGGGATGCATATCTGTAGATATCCTCCTTCTCTTTAGAGACCCTTTTTCGGTAGTTTTCAAAATCTGCCTGCAATCTTAAATTTCGCTGCTCTATCTCTTCAAGCTTATTTTTTAGATTCTCAATTTCTAACTGGGCAGATTCTAATTCTTGACCTTGATCCGAGGATTCATCCTGCTGCTCTTCCTTATTTTTTGGGGTTTCTTGATTTTCTTCTTCCTTTTTTACATGTTCTTCACTAGAAAAATCATTTTGTTGCATTTATTTCACCCTTTGCTATTATTATGTATGGAAGGATCCTCTCCTTCCTAATGTTCAAACTAATCACCTATCGTTCTCTTAACCATTTCATTTAATTGTTCTGTTAAATACTCCAACAAAGCCACAACTTTGCTGTAGTACATTCTAGTGGGGCCAATAACCCCGATGGTTCCTAATACTCTACCATTCATCTGGTAAGTGGCAGTGATAAGACTGCAATCCTTGATCTCGTTTACCTTGTTTTCCGATCCAATAGTGATGGTAATCCCATCCTTATTATTTGATGACAATAATTCTAACAGGATATTTCTTCTTTCCCATAGATCTATAAAGTCCTTTGCTTTAGATAGATCCTTAAATTCAGGAAAATTAAAGATATTGGTAATACCATCCGAGTAAATTTTTACATCCTCCTGATTACTTAGGGATTCCCTAATAATGGGCATTAATTCATGTAAAAATTTACTTTCCCTATCGTTCAACTCACCTAATTTATCCAGCACTTCCTGCTCAATATCAAGTATACTTGAGCTACCCAAGCATTCATTTAGTATATTGCTTATTCTAACTAGGGTATCCGGTTGAATAGTGGAATTAATTTTAACGGCAATATTCCTTACAACGCCTTCCTTACTAATAATAACCATCAATATCCTATCTTCTTGCAGTGGCAAGATTTGGATATGTTTTATGGACGACTCGTATAGTTGGGGTGTTAGAGCTAAGGCTGTATAGTTTGTAAATTGTGATAATATTTTGGAAGTACGGGAAATGATCTTTTCGAGTTCTCCTACATGGCTTTCAAATTCTTCAGAGATGGTCCGTTCAATGACCTTGTTTATTCTTTGCACCCTCATCAACTGATCCACATAGAGACGATATGCCTTATCCGAGGGAATCCTTCCAGATGAGGTATGTGGCTGCTCCAAATACCCTAACTCCTCTAAATCTGCCATCTCATTTCTCACAGTAGCCGGACTGATCCCTAAATTATAATTCTTAGCAATGGTTCTTGACCCAACAGGCTCCGCCGTCGCTATATAATCCTGAATAATAGCATGCAAAATTTTAAGCTTTCTATCTTTAAGATCCAAAATATCACCTCGCTTTGTTAGCACTCTTCATTTGTGAGTGCTAATACTTGATATAAAAATACCATTTCTTTTATACTTTGTCAATACCCTGGCACCCCTTTCTACACATATGAAATCCATTTAAAATTTAAGGAAGGAGAAAGGACTGATATACCAAATTTGCAAAGTCAAGACCCTTTTCTGTAAGGGCAATGTGATGATTGATCCGGATCAAGTCCTGACCTTCTAATTCCTCCAAGACTATACCATATATATCAAATATATCCATAGCAAAATAGTTGAAAAAATCCGTCCTTGAAACCCCTCGCGTCTTTCTCAAGCCTAGAAACATGAATTCTTCCATAAGTTCTTTTTGGTTTACTTTAGTCTCTTCCTTGATGGGCACTTTATTGCCTTCAACTTCTTGAATATATTCTATAATAGAATCAACATTGGCATATCTATATCCATTAATAAAGGAGTGTGCTGATGATCCTACCCCGATATAGGGTTTTAATTCCCAATAAATAAGATTATGTTGACATTGAAATCCTGGCTTGGAAAAATTTGATATTTCATATTGGAGGTACCCCTTTGCTTTAAGTATGTCTCTGGTGTAATGGTACATCTCCCGTTCCAAGTCTTCATCCAGTTCCAACTTGCCTGATTCCCAAAGTCTGTAGAAAGGAGTTACTTCTTCTATTATAAGACTATAGCAGGATAAATGGGTGGGTTCTAATTCTAAAACCCTATCAAGGGTTTCCTCCCAATCTTTAAAACTTTGGTTTGGTAATCCCAGTATTAAATCAATATTAATATTGTAAAAGCCTGCTTTCCTGGCTGCATGAAAACCCTCGATGAAATCCTGCTGGGTATGGATTCTCCCAAGATCTTTTAATAGATGATTTTGCCAAGCCTGTAATCCGATACTGAGTCTATTTACCCCTGCATCTCTTAGTTGAATCAGCTTATCCCCATCAAAGGTCCCTGGATTTGCCTCAATGGATACCTCAATGTCTTCCCCTATGGGGAAACACCCTCTAACGGCATCCATTATAGCGACGATATCATTTCCATTAATATAGGTGGGCGTTCCCCCACCTATAAAAATTGATTGAATGCGATAGTTTGGATATCTCTTTGCTGCCATAGCAATCTCTTTAATTAAGGCATCTATATAACTGGGAATATACTCCTCCAAATTGGCATATGACGGAAAATCACAATAGTGACATTTACTCTTACAAAAGGGGATATGGACATATAATCCACAACTTTCCATAGGCTCACTCCTAGTCTAGTTTTAGCACTGACATAAATGCTTCTTGGGGTACTTCAACGCTTCCCACCTGTCTCATTCTCTTTTTGCCTTCCTTTTGTTTTTCAAGGAGCTTCCTCTTCCTACTAATATCCCCACCGTAGCATTTAGAGAGCACATCCTTTCTCAATGCCTTAATAGTTTCTCGTGCTATTATCTTTCCACCTATTGCCGCTTGTATTGGGATTTCAAACATATGTCTTGGAATGACCTCCTTCAGCTTTTCTGCAATGGCCCTCCCCCTTGTATATGCTTTTTCCCTGTGGATGATAAAGGAAAGAGCATCCACCATTTCCCCATTAAGTAGTATATCCAATTTTACCAAATCGGATTTTTCATAGCCCTTGAGCTCATAATCGAAAGAGGCATAGCCCTTTGTTCTTGACTTTAATGCATCAAAGAAATCATAGATGATCTCATTTAAAGGCAACTCATATTCAAGCACGACCCTATTTTCTTCGATATAGTTCATGGTTTTATAAACTCCTCGCCGTTCTTGACATAAGTCCATTGTCGGGCCTAAAAAGTCAGAGGGAACCATAATAGACGCATTAACAATGGGCTCCTCCATATAATCGATCTCAACCGGCGGTGGCAGGTTCGTAGGATTGTCTACCCAAATCATTTCACCGTTGGTTTTCACAACCTTATAAATAACACTAGGTGATGTTGTTACCAGGTCAATATTGTATTCCCTTTCAAGGCGTTCTTGGACAATCTCAAGATGCAAGAGCCCTAGGAATCCACAACGAAAACCGAAGCCTAATGCCACAGAAGTCTCAGGCTCAAAATGCAATGCTGCATCATTTAGTTGCAACTTGTCCAAAGCCTCTCTTAAGTCCTCATATTTTGAACCATCCGCAGGGTATATCCCGCTATATACCATGGGATTAATTTTTTTATAGCCGGGTAAAGGTTCTGCTGCCGGTCGGTTCGCCTCGGTAATGGTATCCCCTACCCTCGTATCTGTTACATTTTTTATGCTTGCTGTGACATAGCCAACCTCCCCTGCGATTAATTCCTCCACTGGTACCAAGCCGGACATATAAAGTCCAACTTCATCCACCTCGAAAATTTTATCCGTAGCCATCATCTTGATTTTCATTCCCTTTCGAATACTTCCTTCCTTAACTCGAATGGAAGCAATTACCCCGCGGTAAGAGTCGTAGTAGGAGTCAAAAATTAAGGCTCTTAGGGGCATTTCCTTATCCCCTTGAGGTGCCGGCACTTTTTTTACAATCGTCTCTAGGACATCCTCTATGCCTATCCCCTCCTTTGCCGATATCAAAGGGGTATCCTGGGCATCTACACCAATGATTTCTTCAATTTCTTCCTTCACCCTTTCCGGATCTGCACTAGGAAGATCAATTTTATTAATGATGGGTATAATCTCTAAATCGTTATCTAAAGCAAGATATACATTGGCTAAGGTTTGAGCCTCTATCCCCTGTGCTGCATCTACTACTAAAAGAGCACCTTCACATGCCGCTAAACTTCTAGATACCTCGTAAGTAAAATCCACATGCCCCGGGGTATCAATAAGGTTTAATAGGTACTCCTCTCCATCCTGAGCACGATATACCAGCCTAATGGTCTGTAATTTTATGGTTATTCCCCTTTCCCTTTCCAAATCCATATCATCTAGTACCTGTTCCGCCATTTCTCTTTGGGAAAGGAGTCCTGTACTCTCTATCAAACGATCCGCCAGGGTGGACTTGCCATGATCAATATGGGCAATAATACTAAAATTTCGAATCCTTTGCTGTTTATCCAATGTCATTCATTTGTTCCTCCTTGGAAAATTAAGCGAACTTTTTAGACTCATTGTCTTGTATCCCATAAATATTTTGTTAGAAATCTATAAGGTATTATAACACAAGAATATAAAATTTTCCTTTTTCAAAGAAAAAATCAGCAATCAACGATTGCTGACTTTTTCTAGTAAATAGTAGAACCCATCAAAAATTTTATGAGGGGCCTCCCTAATAAACTCTGCGCCTTGTTGAATGCTATTTTTTGAAATCTCAATGTCCCTTCCTAATATAGTGATCCTAATGGAATACTCACTGTCGTTTAGAGCAAGCAAATGGGAGGACTCCCCTACCAATTGATGGAAGGAACGATTGATCTGATATAGGGAAAGCATAAGAAGAATGACTATAGATAGTACAAATAATTTAAAAAATCGCTTTCTTTTTCTATAGCGCCTGTTCCTTTCCAACCTTGACTCCATGGCATGCACCCCATTCTAGTTCCTACTTTAATTTTTCTCAAATTTTTTAGGATTATACCTCTTTATTCCCCCTCTATCTCAAGAATAACTTCCCCAATAACTTTTCCCATGGACTTTGCCGCCTTCAGAGCTTCTTCAAGGGTATTTAAATTACTTCCCACTTCAATAAGGGTAGCATAATCCGAGACAAATTGATTGTATTTTCTATTGTCCCGATCTATAATGGATCTCCCCATTCCAGGATACTTCTGATTCATTTTTTTCTGAATTTTTTGAGCGAACTTCTTATTCTGTTCCGAATTAAAATTATCATTACCCACCACCAAGCTAATTCTAGCTGTTTTTTGATCTCCAAAAGCAGTTAGATATAGATTTCTATTTTTTTGATTATCCGTAAGCCCATCCCTGTGTAAATCAAATACATATTTTATACTTGGATACTCCTTCAATATCCTTTCAGCTGTTTGAAGGGAACGGGTATAAGACACACTATAATCTGGATAGTCATGTAAAGTGGTATCATGAACTACATGGATGCCAAAATCCTCCTCTAAAATCCTCTTTACTTCCTTCCCTATTCTAGCCATATTTTTCGACTTATCTAAGGATCTCCAAGGACTTATATATTCTATTTTATTATCGGCTGTGGATGTGTAGCTTTCAGTTGTGTGAGTGTGATAGATCAAAACCAATGGTTCCCCTTTGCCAAGATTTGTTGCAGGCTGGCTATGATCAGATTTAATAATCTCATCATTATTCATTGGTTTTTGTGCCAACTCCTCATAGATCGCTCTTTGATCCTCAGCAGATAGTTGAACATCATCAGGCTCAAAGGATTCCAATATGGTTATTTGAGATGCCAAAATTGTTTTTGGATCCTTCATATTTATTTTTGTTATCGTATTAAATAATAATAGAAGAACATTGCTGTTTTCATCACCATTCAACCTATATCCTAAATCCATCATGGGAATTGCCTTTTTCATAATAATTTTAAGAAAATCATTATCTAATATATCCTTACCTTTTTTCCTTATATCCCCTTCCTCCTCAATATTCTCTACAGAGTATCCCTCTATAAAAGATTCTCTATCCATTAATGAGGTTTGATTGCCTATATTGTTTATTAACTCATTCCCCTGGAGCACAATCCCCAGGATAAGCAGGATAACTATGCACCAAAACAATATGTTTTTCCATTTGCTGCACACATGTCCACCCCTTTTCCAATGTTTATCCTTATAAAGTATTCCATTCTCCCATCATTTATTCTAGATAAATTGAAAAGCGTGCAAAAAAGCACGCTCAAACCGGAACCATAGGCAATAGCAACTGACTCATCTTCCAATAGGACTAGCCTCAATATCTCTCTAAAAGTAGGCTTTGCCAATATGCCCATATAAAAGTATTCTACCTTTTAAAACATGGATTTGGATCCGGAAAAAAGAATCAAATAGCTTGAGTAGACACTAGTTTATATAGCGATTCACATCATCAAAACCGATTCCCGGATGCAATGCAATATTCAGCCCATTTGCCACCACAAGTGAGATATCATTAATGATTAAATCCACCTCCTTTGGTGTAACCATTAGATCTCCCACATACGGATGTAATACTTGACGGATAAGCATATGTTTTTCATCCCGGTTGATTCCCTTCAGCATATTGTAAAATTCTCGACCCTGTTTGGCCTCCTTTATCATAGCATCTAGCATTAAGTCAATGGTGTCATTTGCTAAAGTAGTGGCATCTACTACAGTGGGTATGCCGATAGCTATCACTGGAATTCCTAAAGTATCTTGATTTAAAGCTTTTCTTTTGTTTCCCACGCCTGAGCCCGGATTGATTCCTGTATCTGTAATCTGTATAGTGGTGTTTACCCTTTCCATCCTTCGGGAGGCCAAGGCATCTACAGCAATAACCATATCTGGCCTGACCCTCTCCACTACCCCTCTTACTATTTCCCTGGTTTCAATTCCAGTAAGTCCTAGTACCCCTGGGGCCAATGCACAAACAGGTGTCAATTCCTCATCCACCATATCTGGAATATGCTCCAAAAGATGGCGGGTAACCATTAGCTTGGAGATCACCTTTGGTCCTAAAGCATCTGGAGTGATGTTCCAGTTCCCTAAGCCCACGACTAGGGTTGTCCCATCCTTCTTGATTCTATCACCTGCAATTTTACTTAACTCGACGGACAGGAATTTTGCTACTTCTTCCTTAAACTCCTCACCTTTTTCTCGGATCTTAGGAATCTCCAGGGTGATATAGTTACCCTTAGGCTTTCCCATGATTCTTTGTCCTTCCTCTTCCTGGATATGAACCCTAGTTATTTTTATATCCCCCTTCTCCTCTACATCCATTTTAACTCCAGGAATCTCTTCCTTTTTCCTCTCTTGCACCATCTCACGGGCTTCTATAGCCAAATCTGTTCTTATATCTATATTCTGCATATCGTCACCTCCTTCCCATAGTATTTTCAATTTGACTATTTCCCATCCAAAAACATCTAGAATAAGTTCCCCGTAATTTGCTATAATAAGGAATATATTATAATGATGGAAGCTTTTTATTGCATTTTAATATTATTCATGATAAAATACTCTTTGTCACGAAGTAGGGATAGGAAAGTTCGGTGTATCGAGGGGGTGAAGAAATGGCCAATATAAAATCAGCTATGAAAAGAGTAAAAGTTGCTGAATTTAAAACCCGTAGAAATAAAATGATTATGACGAACATAAAAACCAATATTAAGAAATTTAATCAAGCATTAGAAAGCGGAGACAAAGAGCTTGCGCAGGAACAGTTTAGGGTCGTAACAAAAAGATTAGATAAAGCTGCTTCCAAGGGTACAATACATGCAAACTCGGCTGCTAGAAAGAAAAGTATGCTTTCTAAAAAGTTAAACGCAATGCAATAGACTGATTATGAGCGTACAATTTGTACGCTTTTTATAAATTAGATCTTTATTTAAGGATTCTAACCAATCTTCTAAGGTTTGAAAAACCACCAGTTTTAAGCTGGTGGTTTTTCAGTCTACAAAGAAAGCAAAATGACTACCTAGTATGCTCCAGTATCAACATTTCTAAGGCAAACCTCTTATCTATTTTCCCGGTTTTCATCTTCCTATCGGTCTCTAAAACTGAATACAATGCCTCCCTTAGGGAATGATGATCAAAATATCTACTTTGATAAATCCCCTTTTGAACTACAAAGGGTCTCTCCTTTATCCTTCCTGCTATACTATTTGTGGAATGCCCTTGCTCCATTAACACCTTACATTGGAGTAAAATTCTAAATTGGCGAGCAATCATTGCCAATATTCCTATTTCATTTTCTCCCTGAAGAATCAAATCATTGGCTAATTTTAATGCCGTAATCCTATCCTTTTTCCCAATAGCATCTACCAATTTAAAAATGTCGTTCTCTAACATCCTAGGTAAATTAGCCTCAATGTCCTCCTTATTTATCACTTCCCTCTCACCGACATAGTCAAGGATTTTATTTAGCTCATTCTCTATGTCAAATAGATTTTTTGTGCTATTATAGGACAGATACTCACTATTTTCTACGAAGTAACGCAAAGCTTTTTCATCAATTCTCTTCCCTTTTTTATTTAAACGAGTATACAACCATTTTTCCAGCTCTGGTGCCCTAAATTTTTTGCATTCAAAAACTACCCCTATTCTACTTAACCTTTGAAAGATCCTCTTTCTCCTGTCAATATCCTTTTGCCAGAAAACCAGGCAGCAGGTAGTAGGTATTTTGCTAAGATATTCAGTAAGATGGTCTACCCTCTTCCCGGTTGCATCCCCCCCTTGAAAGAGGGGATTATCTTTAACGATGATCAATCTCTTTTCATCCATAAAGGGCAGGGTTTCACAGGCATTTTCAATGTTCTCAATTGTTCCATTGTCTCCTTCCAAAAATTGAGCATTTAGATCTTTAAAAATTGGATTAATCAATACATTTTTTAAGGTTCGAATAAGTTCTTCACAAAGATATTGTTCTTGTCCAAAAAAAAGATAGAGGTTTTTAATGTTTCCCTTTTTAATATCCTGAAATATTTTATTATACTCCATAGCCCCACTCCAATTAGATATTTTTAAGCCCTGCCTAACATATTTCCATAGTTTATAAAAGGAAACCCTCGGCTTATCCTCATTCACCCAAGAATTCCCCTATGGCAATATAGATTTGATAGGCAACAAGCTTTCTGAATTTCGAATTGCTGAGGAGTGCAAAATCCTCCTTATTACTGATAAATCCTGTTTCTATGATCACCCCAGGGCTTCTGGTATTCCTTAGTATGTAATATGTTTCGCCCTGAATTTTATTGAAGGGTTTTTTCTTACCCTTATATTTTCTACTATATCCCTCATTTAACCTGTTTTGAATGGTCTCTGCCAACCCCTTAGAATATTCAGAGTTATAGTAGTAAAATACAATCGGCCCCTTTACACTTTCATCCTGGGGGAAGGTATTTACATGAATGCTGATAAATAGGTCCGCCTGGCTTTCATCTATAATATTGACTCTAGCATTTAGATCCCTTCTATGTCTAGTTCCACCGATGCTACTAAGATGGCTTAGCTCCATATCCCTATCCCGAGTAAGTATGCACTGTGCCCCTGATCCCTCTAAAAAATCTTTTAAGTGCTTTACAATATCTAGATTAATATCTTTTTCCATGATTCCACTGGGATGAACCACCCCGCTGTCTATTCCTCCGTGTCCTGCATCTAAAACGATGATCCTGTTTTTTAGATAGCTATTGCTGTACATAAAAGCTGGTACTTCTACCTTTAACCTTATGCCCCTATAGATAGTAGGAATAATCACCAATGTGAGCAACAGAATGATGAATATTCTCACTAGCCTCTTTCTGGAAATATAATAGATGTGCATAATATCCTCCGAATCAATATAGCCCAATATTTATGGAACTCACCCTACTTCAAATAGATATTAAGCATCAGCTGTTTTTATGCTAAAGAATCTAGGAACCCTTGTTTTATTAATTGTCCACCCCAAGCGTAACATAGGGTTTCGCCTTTATCCAATATCCGTTAGAGCGAAGCTCTATCGCCCCATCCCTATCGGTGCGAAATACCTTTAATGCATCGTTTTCTAAAGCCTCTAGTACACGGGAATCTGGATGCCCAAAATTATTACTCTCCCCTACCGAAATAATACATATAGCAGGGTCTACCTGATCGATGAACTCCTTGCCGGATGAACTACTGCTGCCATGATGGGGTACCTTTAGAACATCGCATCGGATATTTTTCCCTTGGCTCACGAGCTGAGCCTCTGTCTCCTTTTCTATATCTCCAGTAAAAAGAAAGGATCTTTGTTGATAGTTCAACCTTGCCACAAGGGATGAGTTATTATGATCTTTTTGTGGATTCTCTATTGAAAAAGTGGAACTGGGAGAGATGATTTCCAGCTCTAGATTTTTTTCTATAGAGATCCTGCTACCCTCCGCCAGCCCTTCCACCTGTATATTGTTGTTTTTGGCATACTCTATAAATTCACTGACCTCTTCCACCTCGCTATCAAATATACCGATTGTATCAATGGGGAAAACACCGATAAGCTCTTGGATACCCTTTATATGGTCATCATGGGGGTGAGACACCATAACAAAATCCAGCTTCCTTATCCCTTTTGCATATAGGGCAGGGATCAGAACTTCCTCCGCAATCCTTCTTGGTGGCCGCTGATAGGAAGGATATCCACCTCCATCAATTAAGAGGTTTTTATTCCTAGGGGTTTGTATTAGAATACTATCGCCCTGGTTAACATCTAAGAATGTGACCCTGAGAGGTTTTAAAATATAAGCGGAGCTACCTTTTACGATGAATATAAGCATTAAAGCTACCAGGAATGCCATCCTAACTTTTTTCATTTCAATAGGTAGGTATCTACCAAATATTAAAAATAGAAGGACATAGAAAGCGATCCCCATCCAGGAAAAAGGTGGTAAGGCAATGGTTGCCATGGGCAATGAGGAGAAAGAACCCGCCATCCTTAAAATCCATTCAAAAATAAGTCCGGATAAAAAGAAAAAATAGCTCCCAACCAAGGGGATGATCGGGTAAAGTAAGATGCCTAATATCGAGATAGAAAACAATATTCCCATAATGGGTATGATTAACAGGTTTGCAAATATAGAAACCATTGAAATCATATGAAAATGATATAAGGATACTGGAATGGTTCCTATTTGCGCCGCTATGGTCACTGCCAGTGTCGCCCTAATTGAGGAGGGTATATATCCCATCCTTTGAAAATAATTCTCCATGAGAACCGGATAGAAAACAATGATGGACAAGGCAGCTAAAAAGGATAGTTGAAAGCTTGCCGAAAATAGCAATAGGGGGTTGGGTATTAGTATAATAAATCCGGAGAGGGACAGGGCAGAAATCCCATCATATTTTTTATTAAAGAAATTTGATAGCAAATAGATCCAAGCCATCATACTTGCACGCAATACTGAAGCAGCAGCACCTGTCATAATGATATAACATGTTAATATTATAGTTAGTAATGAAGCATCTAGTACCCTGTTCAACCTTAATACCTTGGATAAATATCGGGTCAATCCAACCACAATGCCCACATGTAATCCCGAAACAGCTAAAATATGTGCAATACCTGATCGTACAAAATCATCCCTGACGCCTTCATCAAGCTCTTTCTGCCCAAATAGTATTCCTTTTAGCAAATGTCTATGATTCTCCGGTAAATTCATATCAATAATATTTTCTACTCGATTTTTCACACCATAAATCAATCTTGGTATGGACGCCAGAGAGTAATCTTCAATTATAATGGTTTCCGGAATTACTGTAATGGTGGAATATATCTTTTTCCCTTTCAAATATAGGGAATAATCAAAGCCCCCCGGATTTCTCTTCCCCTTTGGCATTCTTATTTTACCGACGAAGCGGATGATGTCCCCTTCCTTCACTATTTTTCCCTCACTGCTAAAATCCTCATAAAAATATATATTGCCTAAAGCTCTTTCACTAATGGTAAGGGTTCTATCCTCTATAGCCACCTGATGTATTTCTAAAATGAGCTCCTGCTTATTCCTTTTATGGATTGGGGGTTGAAGGACCCTTGCCAACACCTGGACATTTTTGTTATGCAGGAATTCCAAGCTGGATGTTCTCTTACTAACGGAAATACTTGTCCAAAATCCTACAAAAGTAAAGAATAGGATAAGAAGCATAATGCTCCACTTTTTAGGAAAAATAAATAGGACCATCAATCCTATAGACATCATAAATAGAAGTCCAATCTTATTATTACTACTGCCTAAAATAACCCCGATAATATAGACCAAAAAAAGAATGCTTATAGGGCGCCTCATACCATCACCTAAATTTTTGGGATATTTAGATATTCTATAAAAACATTCTTTTCCCTTCAAGAATATTTAGGATTCTATATTGCTATGTCTCCTTCTGTACAATAGACCATAGCTAAAGGCAGTTATGGGAATGGATGAAAGTAAACCGATGCTTCCTGTTAATGCCCGTACAACCTCTGTGGCAATAAGATCCATATTAAAGATATTTACCAGGGAAGAATCATATGCCATAAATAGAAGGAGCAATGGAATGGCACTTCCGGTATAGGCCAGTATCAATGTATTAGACATAGTACCCATAACATCCCTTCCTACGGTAATTCCTGACTTTACCAGTTCCTTAATGGGTAAACCCGGCGTTTTTAACCGTATCTCATCCATTGCAGAAGATATGGACATGGATACATCCATAACAGCACCTAGGGCACCGATGATAATCCCGGCAAAGAGCAAGCCTCTAAAATCAAACTGAACTGCCTGGGGAATAAACATTAACATCTGTGCTTCCTGTGCACTTAAGCCTGTTAGTTTTACGGCATTCCCTACTATAAAGGATAGAAAACCTGCGATCAATACCCCGCTTAAGGTCCCTAGAATAGTTGTTAAGGATTTGATGCTGAAGCCGGCGACCAATAGTATTGTTATAATAGTAGAGAAAAAACAGACCCCTATAGCCAATAGTATAGGGCTGGATCCCTTTAGCATCAATGGAAGCATAAAAGAGACCACTGCCAATGCGGTAGCGCCGAGGGCGATCAAAGCTTTTAGCCCCTGCCACTTTCCAATAACAAGTATTAGAAGAATAAAAATCAATGCTAAGTTCCTTAATTGGGGCCAACGCACAAAGTCGGATATGTAGATATTTACAATATCCGATTTATCCTGAGTGAGTTCGGCAAATAGCTGTACATGATCCCCTCGACTCACCCAAATATCGTAGGCGGCGTTTCCTAGATTAAAATGCTCAATAGTATGTCCCTGACCCTTAAAAGGGCCATTCAATATTTTAAGGGTAACCACCTGCATGGTATCCGAGAAACCTTGATTGATTCGTTCTGGATCCTCAATGGTTTTTTCTTGAACATCTAGTATTTTTCCTTCATAGTAGGCGGTTGGATAGTCCAATAGCCCATCCTCATAGGGATCCTCATCCATAATAGTGTTTATATCTGTATCCTGCCTTTCATTATCAAGGTCTGCTGCAATTTCTCCATGATAGGGCGCTATGAATACCATAAAAAAAGAAAAAAGGAGTATAATAGATATTTTTTTCAAGAGAAGGCCTCCTAAAAAACATTTTTTTCTATTATATCCTTTTAGTATTTTCAGTTCAAGAAAAAACCTAGTAAAGCCTAGGTCTTAGATGACTGGGACTATGTTTGTAATCAGTATGATCGTTTCCAAGATAATGAAGGGTAGCTGATATGTTTACCATATGTGAATTAGAATCATGATAGATTTGAATGTCCTGGGCCCTACCATCATCCCCTCGATATTCAAGATATTGTTTAACGATGTCCTTTGCTACTTCAAAGCTAAGGTCGTCGTATATTGTAAAAAAATCCTGTTCCTTCATTTCTACATTCATTCGTATTGTCCCAACATTCACCCACTCTCTTGTTTCCCTTACACTATTGAACACCAGCAAAACTCCCTTCTTTTTTCATTATTTTAACCCATTTATTTAATTTCATGAGATAAAATGAAAAAATTGCATGTTTATCTTTTATTAATGCCCTATCCACACAAAAAAATATAGAAAGTCAATCGCCACCAAACTATTATGCTATAATATGGTTATCCTATAGAGGGACATTAAATATTATCTGGAGGTTTTTTAACATGGAAAAGGTGTTTCCTTCCAAGGCACTTGAAGCAAACCTTGCTAAGACCCGGAAAGATGATATAAGAATACCTGACGAGCAGCAATGGTTCGTTGAATTATCCCAATCCTACTGGGGGATATATAAACGTACCAAAGAGTTTATTAATGAGTTGAATCATAAATATGTCAATTATCAATATGTATTAGAAAACCTGCATAATATTAGCCTTACTGATCTATGGTTCTATAACTCTTTAGAGGAATCGGAAAAGGCGCTCAAGGTTTTAGTTAATATTTTTCTCAAACTATCCAACTCCAAGTTGGAGGAGGATCAAAGGGAGCTATTAATTACAACTTTAATAAAATTTATTGATCGTCTTGCCAAGCTTGAAAAATACCCTAAAATCATTGTAACCCTATGTTTAGAAATTATAAAAGAGGATATGGAGAAGCATATCCATCTTTATATTCGAAACTCCGGATATTTTAAAACCTATCTCAATAAAGTTGCAGAACTACCAGAATACAAAGAGAGCGTAGAAAATATGACCATCAAGTTGTTATGGCGTTGTATCGACTATTGGGAGAACACTTCTAAGGTAGAGGAGTGGTTTGAAAAGAAACAGAAACTGTTTAAACCCCAAAGCAGTGAGAAAATTAAAGATATCGGGGGACCTTTTTTTGAAAAATTAAGAGCTCAACTAGACCAAGCTCAAGATTGGGCCCAATTAAGAGAGTTATTTTTCTATAATGATATTGCAAACTATTTTAGGAGATTTACCGAGGAATTTGATACTACCTTAGAAAAAATATACTACCTATACTTTTTATTACACATACCGGGAATGGAACAGCTAAAAAATCATTTGCTTTACGATATGAACAGGCTTTTACGGGATGTACTTAAAGAGCTGGATAAAAATGAGATCAATGACTTCCTATCCAATATTATATCCCTATTTGAGGAATTAAAGGAAGGGCATACCTCCACTGTGTTAGATTGTATCCTTACCTTAGGGAAAGAGGTCATTGATACAAAGGATCAATACATCATATCCTTTTTTATCAGAGGGCTCATTGCTCTAGGCTTCATATCTCCTGGAGAGTTTAAAGTCAATAATGATTGGCAGCTTACCGTTAACACTAACCATGTAAAAAATATTAGGGTATGGTTGGAACTAATTATGTATTCTCCTATTCGTACAACTGAACTACTATCCGCATTAATAGTGAATTTAAAGTTAGGCGGAATATTTATCTCGGATACCGATCTGTTTCAGAGGGATGTGACTAAACTATTAAATTCGGACATCTCACCTGTATACAGACAGATCAAGCAATTGGCTAGAATTTTTCCAGTCTATTTTAGGGATATTGGGGCGGAAGGAAAACTACGGGAAGTGACAACAGCTATGGATGAATTGTCCAGAAGAAAGGATCGGCTGATCCACTTCCTTAGAAAACAAACTCATACTGAAAGTAACAATACCCATATCCAGCTTACAAAGATGATTTTACAATATTGGTATGATGGTGACATTTCCCATCTTCGAAAAATGATTCCCGAAGATGTCTATGATACATTGGACAAACAAAGTGAATGGTATGTCCATGTACATGATATCATCGTTGAACTTTGTAATAGGAAAGGAACCAACCTAGATAAGCTACTGGCGCTTGACTTTAGTGAGATCCAAAGAATGCTCGACGAAATCTCCACCGATAATCAACATGATAAAAAAAGGGTCTCCTATGTTTTTCAAACATATTTTTTGCTATTGGAAAAGTACTCCCTAGAATCAAAAGATATTGTGGAAATGCTCAAGGAGTATCGTTTCTTTACTGAAGAAGAGATCCTTACCCTAAAGCAAGACTTGGATAAGGGGCGAACAAAGGATGCACTTAAAAAGGTCTATCGTATGATGGCACATCTAAAAAAGATCATTCTAGACCCAAAAGAAAGCTCGGCATTAGAAAATATCTATTATAAGAGGCATATTGCCATAGGGATACCATCTATGTATGGTCAGTATATTGAGCCTAAATTCGAAGCACTAGGGTTGATGTATCGTTTGGAGAAAACAGCTTCAAAACTTATGGTGGAGCTACTGCATTCTATTAAACTTGAATATATTACAGCAAAAACCTTTAGGCATATATGTGATATCTTAGAATTGTTTAAAGAAGGATTAGAGCTAGATGGCATTCATAGTCAGGGATTCAATTCTAATTTTGAAATGTTCAAATACAGTCTGACTTCACCAAGTTTCTCCTTAGATCAATATATCAATATTTTCCAGTTTATGGCCAATGATATTAAACAGATCATCAATGAATATTTTCTAGAACTATACGAAACCCCATTAAAAACTGTTATTTACCAACTGCACGATGCTAATGGAGACCTATCGGATACCCAGCGTAAACAGCTATATCATATGGAATCCGAGAAGTTCTATAGGGATAATCTATCCTCTGCCTTTCTAGTGCAGGATCTAGATAATTTTATTACTAATATTATCAGCTCATTAAGGAGTCTAATTGATAACTATTCCAGTGAGTTCATAAAAAATATGATGACCTATGATCCTGACCTAACAATAAGTCCACTGCATCGAGAAACAGTCAAGATGGACAATCCTGTGTTTTTAGGGGCAAAAGCGTATTTCTTAAAAAAATTGATATCCCATGACTTCCCTATCCCTCCCGGTTTCGTCCTTACCACCGAGGTGTTCCGACATAGGGATAATGTGAATGAACATCCCTACATAAAGCAGGAGATGGACTGGTTCATTTTTAATCAAATTTCAGAGATCGAAAAAATAACTGGTCAAAAATATGGGGATCCAAAAAATCCTTTGCTTTTTTCAGTTCGTTCTGGAACTGCTATTTCAATGCCAGGGGCAATGAGGACCTTTCTAAATGTTGGCATGAATGATGAGATCGCTGAGACCTTTAGTAAAAAACCCAACTACGCCTGGACTGCTTGGGATTGTTATAGAAGATTTATTCAAAGTTGGGGAATGGCATATGGCATGGAGAGGGATATTTTTGACAATATAATACTTGAATTTAAAATGAAATATGGGGTCCAACAAAAGAAACAATTCAGAGCAGAACAAATGCGTAAGATTGCCTACACATATAAAAAAGCACTTGCTGACCACAATATTGAGATTGAAAATGAACTCTTCCCTCAGCTTAAAGATGCAATCTTTAATGTTCTAAACTCTTGGTCCTCGTATAGGGCAAGACATTATCGGGAACATTTACAAATAGCAGATGAATGGGGAACCGCTGTGATCGTACAAAAAATGGTTCTAGGTAATATCTCTAATTCCTCAGGAACTGGGGTAGTTTTCACCAATAGCCCCCTAAGCGATAAGACCGGAATCAATCTATATGGCGACTTTACCTTGTATAATCAAGGGGAGGATATTGTATCCGGGCTGGTACACACCCTCCCTATTACTGAACATCAGCGTAAAGAATGTTGCCCTGACAGTAATATCTCTCTGGAATCCGCCTTTCCGGATATCTATAATGCCTTGCTGGAGTTAGCTCATAATTTAATCGATACCCATGGCTTTATGCATCAAGAAATAGAATTTACCTTCGAGTCACCCGATCCTAAGGACTTATACATCCTTCAAACTCGAGATCAAAAGGTCAAAAAGCAAAAGCAATATTCAACCTTTGTTCAAAGCCCGGAGCAAATGAGCTTGATAGGTAGAGGAGTGGGTATGGGAGGCGGTGCATTATCCGGAATTCTAATATTCACAATGGAGGATTGGGAAAGGATGGTAAAAGATTTTCCTGACGAAAAACTTATCCTAGTAAGACCGGATACCGTCCCGGATGATATCCCTCTCATCTTCAAGGTGGATGGACTAGTCACGGCAAAGGGAGGGGCCACATCCCATGCGGCAGTTGCAGCTGCAAGCTTAGGAAAGGTCTGTATTGTCAATTGTAAAAACCTCCTTGTGAATGAGTTGGAAAAAAACTGCACCATCAACGGAACCACCCTAAATCTTGGTGACCGTATTTCCATCGATGGCAATCTAGGAAATGTATACTTAGGCACCTATGATATTCGCACCAATGATGTGTAATACTTTGTTATTAGTGCTCCTTAATTGGTAAGGAAGTATTAAATGATATACACTATATTTGCTATTGATGGGATATATGCTGTATGATAAAATGAATTGGGATAATCTAAAACAAGGAGTGATTCTATGAGTATGCCTCTACATAGTAAAAGGCTTTTAGGTATAAACGGTATAGGTCGTATCGGTAAGCTTACCTTGTGGCATCATCTCAACCTAAAGCATTTTGATGGCATTATAATTAATGCTGGTAGGGAGGTTGGTTCAAAGGCTGAGGATATTCTTCAATACCTAACCACCGATTCCACCTATGGTTCCCTAGATCGTTTTTTATTTGGATATACTGGGAACACCTGTAACACAAAGATCATGGATAGAGAAAATACTGTTTTTGAAATCAACGGAATGATAATAAAAGTGCTCAAAAAGGAAAGAAATCCTCGAAATATTGACTGGGCAAAGGAAGGGGTTCGCCTTGTAGTGGATTGCACTGGAACATTCCTGGACCCCACATTGCCTGCAGACCATCCCAAAGGAAGCCTCAGAGGCCATCTAGAGGGAGGAGCCGAAAAAGTTATTGCGAGTGCCCCTTTTAAAATCAGAGACTCTTCAACAAAGATGCCTGAGGATAGCGCCATGTTCGTATACGGTGTAAATCATATCAAGTATGACCCAGCCGTTCACCATATACTATCGGCTGCTAGCTGTACAACCACAGGGTTAGCCCATATGATTAAGCCCCTATTGGATACTAAGGAAACCTCTAAGATCATTACGGCCTCCATGTCTACTGTGCATGCTGCTACCAACAATCAAAACATCTTGGATTCTGCACCAAAAGCAGGCAGTAAGGATCTGCGAAGGAACCGATCGGTTTTCAATAATATTATTCCAACATCAACAGGAGCAGCAATCGCCTTAGAAGAAATTATTCCAGAAATAAAAAATGTGGGCTTTATGGCGGATTCAGTCCGCGTTCCAACTAATACAGTCTCATTAATTGCCCTAAATGTGACCTTTCGTACAGATTTAAATGAAACCGGAGATCCCATTATAAATAGGGAATTCATTAATGAGATCTATAAGAAAGCATCATTGGGGGAACAAAAAGATCTCTTAGTCTATAGTGACCAGCAAAATGTGTCCTCCGACATAAAGGGTTGCCAGGCAGCTATCGTTATTGAAGGACATGAGAACCACACCAGGACGGGCTTCTTACAGCTTAGTGCTGAAACCCTTAGAGAATTTGGTATTGATACCCAGCAAGATATAAATCTTCCTGTAACCCATGCTAAAATCTTTGGATGGTATGATAATGAGTTTGGAAACTATGTAAACTGCCTCGGCAAATTAACAGTATATGTAGATAAAAATATGTTATAGCACAAAACAGTAATTTATGCGTCCTTTGAAATGGATAGAGGTATTGAATAGGCTTAAGCCAGCCAATACCCCTATCTATCCTCCCATTATATGAACAATTGAATGTCCGATTGAAGGGCATCCTCTAAATAACGATCTACCTCAACTATTTCCAATTCAGGTATCAACTCCTCTTTTTTGAATCCCATAACCTCGACACTTAACTTGCATCCATAAAATTGAACATCCTTTTTCCTAGCACCCTCAAGGAAATCTCTTAACAATGGTTTTTTTTGCTCCTCCATCATTTTCTTTAACATGACCTGTCCCATGCCCCCCATGTTCATCTTAGATAGAGGCAAGTCTTCCGCCTCCTTGGGGGTGAACATGGAAAAGGTCCTTTCTAAAAAGGTCTTGTTGAAATGATCCTCTACATCGCCTTTACGAGCAAGTAGCAGACCCCAAAAAGCCAAAAAAATTGTAACATCCATTCCGATCTGCCTTGCCCCATTCGCTAGAATCAAAGCCGCTAAAGCCTTATCATACTCTCCGCTAAATAGTAAAAGATTCAACTTCCTATCCATTGCCTCCTCCTTCCTGTTTCATCCTCGCTATTATTCTGCCTAAATGGATGAGAAACATTCAGAAGCCTGCGAAGAATATCAAAGAGTCCCCTTTGAATAGTATAGGATAACAATGTGCATAGGATAGAAGACATAGAATATATATTTGTTCCACCGTATATCTATCTTCAACGGGGTATAAATAGGTAGTAGTGCCAGTATGCTGAATATTTGAATGCTATAATTATTACTTAGAAAATACCATAGGTTAATCAATCCAATGCCTAATATAGAGAGATTTTTGCTGTTTTTAGTTAGATGAAAGATAATTATTAATGCAAGTCCATAGTAGCCATATTCAAAGTTCAAAAATAGAGGCAATAATGCAAATAGTATCAATAGGATGTATCGATGATGATCCAGGGCATAAATGCAGACCAAGCCCAATAGCAGGGTAAAAAAGATATTTAATCCCCCCTGAAATAGCATCCTATAAGGGATTTGCGATATGGCTCCAAAAATGAATAGCCTTAAAATATACCTCTTGATATCCTTGGTATGGATGTATCCCACCGATATATGATAGGCAAAGATGGGAAAAGCTATCCTACCCATGATTCTTAGGATGATATGTTCAGGAAAGAATATATATCCGATATGGTCGATCAACATAGCGATCATCCCAATTATTTTTAGAAAATCGTTTCTATCACTTATACCTTTACCTACCATTGTTCTAACCACTATATCCCATCCTCATTATGTCCTTTGTATTCCCTCTATTACATATTCTTTAGGTAGAGTCTATACTAAAAAATGCTTAGGAATATTTCGCACCTAAGCACCCGAATAGCTCTTTATTTAATTCTTTTGCCTTTAATAATGGCGGGAGTATGTGGGAATCGAACCCACCCAGGACGCTCCTAACGCCCCGCGACTGGTTTTGAAGACCAGGAGGCACACCAGCACCCATCTACCCCCAGAGAGTTCTAAAACACTTTAAAATTATAACATGGAACCATGTTAATTTCAAATAACTTTTTTAGAGTAAGGAGGGGTCCCTCCTTACTCCTCTTCCTCTTTCCCATGTTTGTCATTCATAGGTTATATATTTGAAATTCTATTGTCCCCAATCCTTCTTGTGATCTTCCTTTGATCAAAGTGTTCTAATAATGCGATGGCATACTTTCTACTGGTTCCAAGAAGGTCCCGAAATGCAGCCACATTAATTTCTGTATGGGAAAGAAAATATTCCTTTAATGCTTCTAGTATGGTGTGGTAAACCTTTTGATGAAAATAGATCTCTTCATTGATCTTTATTAAGGTACCCCATTCGTTCAAAGCTTCAAAGACCTGCCTGTATTCCTTGAGGTCTTTAGGATCCCTAATCAGTTCTTCCCATCTCGGTGGATTGACGCCACCCTTTAGGAATTCCTTTTCAATATTTTCGGCGATCCTTTCTTGTTCCTTGCTTAGTTGAATGGTAAAGTCAAATTTTGCAATAGTGTCCTGTTTCATCTTGATGGAACCTCTTTCTTCCATTACCTTAAACAGTTCTTCAATTACTTTGACCCTTTCTTCTCTGAAAAACCTACTTCTTATCTCTTCCTTGGGTGCACCAGCCTTTAAGGGATGCTGACTATGATAGGATGTAAGGAAGGACACGATCCTTTTAGATAAATCATCAATAAAGTCCATGTGGAATAGATAAATATCATTCCCTTGGGAAATTTTTATGATCACATTTTCATCCACAAGATCCTCACTTAGCTCTATAACATCCTGAATAAGAATACCAGTCCTCCTACTTATTTCCTCTAGGGATAAAAACTCCTTGCTGTATTGAGATAAAAAATGATTTAAAATATCCTTTGAATCTCCTTTTTTCTTAATGCTTAACTCTTGAATGACATCCTCTTTGAATCTTTTCCTCTTAGGCGGGTTCGCATCCAGGATGATGCCACCACCTATAGTAATCATCGGGGAATAAAATCGAAGAATGAATCGATCTAGTGGTTTTGCTGAAATATTTTCTTCTAATCGTAATTGTACAAAACACTTCTGACCTGGCTTTAACTCCTCCCGATCAAGGAGAATTATTCGAGCCAATATCTCAGAGGTCCCATGATAGACTCGCACTCGCTCCCTATTATTAATGGAAAAAGGGGAATCAGTCAAAAGTTCAACCTCTCCATCAAGCATCATAGAGGTTGGAAGAGAACCTATAGGTGCTAAAACATCCCCTCTGGATACCTCTCCCTTTTTTAAATTGCTGATATTTATAGCAACTCTCTGACCTGCCTGGGCATATTTTACATCTGTATCATGAACTTGCAAGCTTCGAATCTTCACTTCCTTCCCACCTGGATAGATTCCTGCCGTCTCCCCCTCTTTGATCACACCCTCGATTAAGGTGCCGGTAACTACTGTTCCGAAGCCGGTAATGGTAAAGACCCTATCGATAGGTACACGAAAGGGTTTGTTAATATCTCTTTTATCAAGATTCTTGGTTAATCCATCCATCGTAAGAATTAATTCTTGTATGCCAATTCCCTGAGTAGAGGATACCGGTACTATTGGCACATATTCCAAGAAGGTACCCTGAATAGCCTCCCGAATATCCTCCTTTACCAACTCCAACCAGTCTTCCTCAACCATGTCTATTTTAGTGAGAGCAATAATACCCCTCTTTACCTCTAACAATTGAAGTATGTTTAAATGCTCCTGGGTCTGGGGCATGATCCCTTCATCGGCTGCAATAACCAATACTACAATATCAATGCCACCTACCCCGGCAAGCATATTTTTTATAAACTTTTCATGTCCGGGTACATCTACGATACCTGCTCTTCTTCCGCTGGGCAAATCAAAGTAAGTAAATCCTAGATCAATAGAGATACCTCTCTCCTTTTCTTCCTTAAGTCGATCAGTCTCTCTGCCTGTAATGGCCTTAATGAGGGTTGTTTTACCATGGTCTATATGCCCTGCAGTGCCGATAATAATGTTTTGCATAGTATTCCCCCCTGTTGCATTTCTTCTATTGAAAAATCCTTTTTATCGCATCCGCTATTATCCTAATATCCCCATCAAAGATCGTACGAAGATCAAAAATAATTCGGTCCTTGTATATCCTTGTGAATATTGGTCGATCATATCCCCTCAATTTTTCTTCCAGTTGATTGCAGGTAAACCTTTCGCTATATACACTTACAACAAAGGTAGGCAATTGCTCTAGGGGCAATGCCCCTCCTCCAACTTGGGAGTAGCTCTCTTCTATTTCAAAGGTCGCATCTTTAGTCACACCACTTAGAGCATTATGCAGCACCATTGCCCTCTCCTTTAATTGCTCCCTGCCCTCAGTAAGCATCCTTAGAGTGGGGATCCTCCGAATAGCTTCCTCCTCTCCATCCTCATAGATCTTCAATGTTGCCTCCAGGGCAGCAAGAGTTAATTTATCAATTCTAAAGGCACGATTTAAGGGATGTTTTTTTATGATATCTATATACTTCTTCCTGCCTGTGATGATGCCGGCTTGTGGACCTCCTAGCAATTTATCCCCACTAAAGGTTACCACATCCATTCCAGCTTGGATAGCACTCTGGACAGTGGGTTCTGGAGAGAGACCATAGGAGGATAGATCGATTAGCACACCACTTCCTAGATCCTCCATGGAAATTAAGTTCCTTTCCCTGGCAAGCTCCACAAGTTCATGGGAAGAAACTGATTGAGTAAAGCCTAGGATTCTATAGTTGCTCGTGTGAACCTTTAAAAGGGCTCTAGTATCATCAGTGATAGCATTCTCATAATCCCTTAGATGGGTTTTATTGGTGGCACCTACCTCTACTAGTTTGGCACCACTTTGAGCCATCACCTCAGGGATGCGAAAGGATCCCCCAATCTCCACCAATTCCCCCCGGGATACAATGACCTCCTGGTTCCTGGTTAGTGCACTTAGCACCAAGGTGACTGCAGCAGCATTATTGTTTACCACAATGGCACTTTCTGCCCCTGTAATATTACAAAGCAACTCCTCCACATGAACATACCTAGACCCTCTTTTACCTGTATGAACATCCATCTCTAGGGTAGAGTACTCGCTTGCCACAGCCCAAAGAGTCTCCTTCACTTCTTCACTTAAAAGGGACCGCCCCAGGTTGGTGTGTAACACAACACCTGTGGCATTAATAACTGGTTGAAGGCTCATTCTCTTCCTATCCCTTATTTTTTTGATGATACCCTTTATAATAATATCTTGGGAAAGTTGAAATCTGATTGCCTCTTCCTCATCCAATGCTTGGATGGTACTCCTGAATTCAGATAGAACCTCCCTTGTACAATCCACCAATATTTGATGAGATATATTCTCTAAGCAATCCTTTAGTGCTGGATTTGTTATCAATTCATCTACAGAGGGAAGATCCCTGTAGAGCGCTTCTTTGGTTTTCAAACAAATGACCTCCTGACTATTTTACCATTAATGGGTTATTGCCCTTGGGTAGAACTCGTCCTATTACCCCAAAGGAAGTTTTTACTTTCCTATCTAAGAGCAATTTTAGTGCGTCTGCCTTTTCTTCCTTCACTGAAATCAAAAGTCCACCTGAGGTTTGTGGGTCAAATAATAGATCCTTGTATATTTCAGGTATGTCTTTCAGCCATGTAATTTTATCCTCTATGAATCCCTTATTTGAATAGGCACCGCCGGGAACCAGCCCCATTTCTCCCAGTTCAATAGCCTCTTCTATTATGGGCACTTTCTTGCTTTCAATCTCTATGGTTACATTGCTCGCCTTCGCCATTTCATAGGCATGTCCCAATAGTCCAAATCCAGTAATATCGGTACATCCATTTACACCTATCTCTTGCATGGCATCCCTGGCATCCCGATTTAAATATGTCATAATTGCTACTGCTTGCTCCATTGTTTCCTTGCTGACTAATTCCGCCTTTATGGCAGTATTTATGATCCCTAAACCAATAGGCTTTGTGAGAAATAGTATGTCTCCTTCTTTTGCATGGGAATTCGCCCTTATCTCTTGGGGATGGATTAATCCGGTAACCGATAATCCATATTTGGGCTCCATATCATCTACACTATGCCCACCAACAAGTAGGGTACCTGCCTCGTAAATTTTATCAGACCCTCCCTTAAGAATATCCCTAAGTATACTAGATGGCACACAGTCCGGAAAGCAAACAATATTCATTGCTGTTAACGGGGTCCCCCCCATAGCATAGATATCGCTTAAAGAGTTGGCAGCTGCTATTTGACCAAAAGTATAGGGATCATCCACCACTGGGGTAAAAAAATCCAAGGTTTGAATAATTGCACGCTCTTCATCCAATTGATATACAGCCGCATCATCAGAACCCTCTATCCCTACGAGTAAATTATCATCCTTTTTAACCTTCAGATTACTAAGTAATTCCTCCAGAGCACCCGGCCCTATTTTTGCCGCTCATCCTGCACTCCTAGTCATCTGAGTCAATCGATATTCCTTTCCCAGTTTGAGCACTCCTTCCTAATTTTCAAAATCATATAAAATCCTAATCCTTCTTCCTATTCTCTAAAGTTATATCTTTATTCTATCCTTAATATCATTAAAAATCTTATCGCCTATTCGATTTACCTCCTTAATCTCTTCGATGCTTTTAAAACCACCATTTTTTTCACGATATTCTATAATATTCTCTGAGATCACATCCCCTATGCCAGGCAAGGTCTTTAATTCCTCCTTGGAACAAGAATTAATGTTTATTCTTGAGTCCTGCTGCCCGTTTCCAATCATATTTCCATTTGGAAATACTCCTCCATCTATTTGGATTTCTCCCTTCTTGGGGATGTATATTTTTTGCTCATCGTTTAGTTTTTGGGCTAGGTTAACAGCATCAAGATCAGCATCCTCCAATGGCCCACCTAACTTTTCTATAGCTTCAATAAGTCTAGAACCTTCATCTAGGATAAGGACCCCCGGTTTCTTAATCTGGCCAATAATATGCACCATGATCTTTGAGGTTTCTTCTTCAATACCATCCTCCTGCTGATCCTTTGGTTCTCCTTGTTGATCCTCAAGGTTTCCATTCCCATCCAGTGTGTCCTGGTCTAGTACTAATATATCATTATTCTGATGGTAATAAAACCAAATCCCACCTAAAATTAATAGTATAGATCCGGCCACAATGATAACGAATTTTTTCTCAAGGATAAATTCCCTCATTGATAATTCCCCCTAATCCGCTTTCTGATGGTATTTTCCTATATTTTTCTACTAAAATCTTTTTCATTTACTACATTATTCTCCTTATTTCTCCATTTTCCTTTAATTGTATAAAATTAATTCTACCTCTCTAATATATATTTTGCTATACTATAATGGTAAACATCTAGATAGGGGGATACTATGGGACGGAAAATAATATTTTTTATCATCTGCACCTTCTTTCTCATTCCAAGCACTGTATTAGCTTCTCCAAAGATAAATTCTCCCTCAGCCATACTAATTAACAGTAAAAGCGGTCAGGTACTTTATGAAAAAAAGGTCCATGATAAACACTATCCTGCCAGTATAACTAAAGTTATGACCGCCATATTACTATTGGAAGAAGGTAATTTGGAGAAGGTGGTTACCATTGGAGACGATGTCCCCTTTTTAATTGAACGGGGAAGCAGTCAAATCTATCTAATTCCTGGTGAGCAACTTACCAGGGAACAATTGCTTTATGCATTACTAGTAGACTCCGCCAACGATGCTGCTGTAGCTATCGCCCAGGACATTGCAGGATCAGTGGAAAAATTTGTACAAGAAATGAATGAAAAAGCCAAAGAACTGGGGACATTGAATACGAATTTTGTAAACCCCCATGGTTTGCATGATGACAACCATTATACAACGGCGTACGACATGGCATTGATTGCCTGCGAAGCTATGAAAAATCCAATATTTAGACAGGTAGTTAAAACCGAGCGCTATATTATACCTGCAACCAATAAACAGGATACAAGATATCTCTATCTTGGAAATCGTTTGGTCCGAAATACCACCTATAGAAATTACAAATATGATGGAGCAAATGGAGTTAAAACCGGATATACCTCAAAGGCAGGAAACACTTTAATCGCAAGCGCCAGTAGGAACGACCTTGACCTTATTACAGTGGTTTTAAATGCCAATGGGAATGAGGTGTATGAGGATACCATTTCATTGCTTGATTATGGCTTTGATACCTTCCAAAACAAAATTGCGGTAAAGAAAGGGGACACCATAGAGGAGATCCATCTTGAAAACGCTGATCAGCCCCTTCCTCTAATTGCCAAGGATACCTTGGAATATTGCATCGATAGGAATTCTAATCAGGAGATCACCTGGGATATTAAGCTTATGGATGAGCTTTCTCCTCCCATTGAAAAGGGTGATAGCCTTGGAACCATGGTATTTTCTTTAAATGGGGTGGAGATAGACTCTATCGAACTTATAGCAGGCAGGGCTATAGAATCCACAAATGCGTTTAAAAATTTAAATTTGCCCATCCAGTTAAAATGGATAGGCATTGTCATAGGACTGTTCCTCCTGTATCGAACCTTGGTATACATAAAAAAGAGGAGAAGGATCCGAGCAAGACGATTATTTAATAAAACTAGAAAATATATTTAATAATCGAAAAAAGAAAAACAATGATCCTCTGATCATTGTTGAAATTGTTGAAGAAATGCTGTTCCTAAATGAAACCCTTGAGATTTTGACTTATCTCGAATTAGCGAACCGATCTTACCTTTAAATTCCTTTCAAAAAGCGGTAACCTATTTGAGCAGAATGGCAATTCTCAAGGGTTTTTCACTACTCTGGAATATATGCCACCACTTCTATTTCAACGCTCACATCCTTAGGCAGCCTTGCTACCTCTACACAGGATCGTGCTGGTTGATTCTCGGTAAAATATTGGGCATATACCTCATTTACCCTGCTGAAATCTTCCATATCCTTTAAAAATACCGTTGTCTTTACAACATTCTCCAGCCCAGTACCAGCCTCCTCTAATATGGCTTTAATATTTTCTAAGGATTGTCTGGTCTGATCTTGAATATCACCCTCTAACAGTTCCCCGGTTGCAGGAATAAAAGGTACTTGACCCGATGTAAAAATAAAAGGACCAACTTTTACTCCTTGGGAATATGGACCGATAGCAGCCGGTGCCTTTCCTGTGCGAATGATTTCTTTCATCACATGTTCCTCCTCCTTATTTTAATGAGTCAGGCAGGATAACCCAGCCAAAATGCTAGCCTAATCCATGATAATTTAATATCTATTTTATCACTAGCATATCATGAAACTCCTCGACATGTAAATAATGTTTTGCCTTCAGCGCCATTTATGTTGTCCAAAAAAATAGCCCATTGTATGGTATGCTTCTCCTATGAAAAGTACCACACGATGGACTAATTCTACTATCTTATTAACCTTTTATGACGATGTTTACTAATTTCTTAGGAATGGTAATAATCTTTACAATGTCCTTTCCCTCGATAATTTTTTTTATTTTTTCGCTTTCTATCGCATGTTTTTCCATTTCTACTTTATTAATATCTAAAGGCAATACCATCCTATCCCTTACTTTTCCATTGACTTGAATGACAATTTCTACCTCTTCCCTTTTTAAAGCATCCTCATCAAAGTTAGGCCAAGTTTGGTCATGAACGCTACCGTCCCTGCCGATCATTTCCCATAACTCCTCACTGATATGGGGAGCAAAGGGAGAAAGAAGGATTATTATTGCCTCAATAGCTTCACCAAGTAGTTCCCTTTTGGCACCTTTCAAGCCTTTATAATGATACACACCGTTCACCAGCTCCATTATAGTACTGATGGCAGTATTGAAATTAAATCGTTCTTCGATATCTTCGTATACCTTTTTAATGGTATGGTGAAGGAGAAATCGAAGATCCGTCCCCTCTCTTTCAAAGGAGTTTTGGGGAACCACAGCATCCAAAACGATGTCATCCTTCAATTCATATACTAGCCTCCATACCCTATTGAGGAAACGGAAACAACCCTCCACTCCCTTCTCGCTCCACTCCAAATCCCGCTCAGGTGGAGCAGCAAATAGTATGAACATTCTTGCGGTATCAGCCCCATAGTTCTCTATAATTTCCTCCGGGCTTACCACATTCCCTTTGGATTTTGACATCTTGTCTCCATCCTTCAATACCATGCCCTGGGTTAAAAGATTGGAAATGGGTTCTTTATTAGAAATCATGCCCATATCGTATAGTACCTTGGCAAAGAAACGGGTATAGAGGAGATGTAATATAGCATGTTCTACCCCTCCAATGTATTGATCCACACCCAACCAATAATCTACCACTTCCTTATCAAAGGGTAGCTGAGTGTTATGAGGATCACAAAATCTTAGATAGTACCAAGAGGAATCCACAAAAGTATCCATGGTATCGGTTTCCCGTTTTGCTCTCCCATTGCATTTAGGACAGGTGGTGTATAAAAAATCCTCTGAAGTTAATAGTGGAGACTGATGTTTGTTAAATTCCACTTGTGTCGGAAGCACAACGGGTAAGTCCTCTTCATTTACTGGCAACATTCCACATGAATCACAATACACAATTGGTATAGGGGTACCCCAATATCTTTGTCTTGATATCAGCCAATCCCTTAGTCGATAGGTTACCGTTCTCTTACCTGCTCCCTTTGCTTCCAAAGCCTTAACAATCCGGCCATAGGCTACCCTATTATGTAGCCCATCATATTCCCCTGAATTCACCATGATACCATCTTGAGTATATGCCTCTTCCAAATTCAATTCACCCTCCTGGGGTTGAATAACAATGGGTATGGGGAGATTATATTTCTTTGCAAATTCAAAGTCCCTTTGGTCATGTGCTGGAACACCCATCACTGCTCCAGTTCCATAGTCCATTAGAACATAATTTGCAATTAAGATAGGAACCCTTTGATTATTTATGGGGTTTAACCCATAGGCGTCAATAAACATGCCTATTTTTTCTGATTCTGTCGAAGTTCGGTCCAACTCGCTTAACTCCTGCATCTCCCTTATAAATTTTCTGATCTCCTGTTCCCTGGGGGAGCCCTCTATCATTTTTTCTACCAAGGGATGTTCAGGTGCAAACACCAGATAGGAAACGCCAAATAAGGTATCCGGCCTTGTGGTAAATACATTTATACTCTCATTGATGCTCTCTATATAGAAACTTATTTCTGCCCCTTCGCTTTTCCCAATCCAATTCTTTTGCATTAATTTTACCTTTTCCGGCCAACCCTCTAATAGATCCATATCATCCAAAAGTCGCTCTGCATAATCGGTTATTTTAAAGAACCACTGACTTAATTTCTTTTTCTCTACTGCACTATCACATCTTTCACAGGCACCATCTATAACCTGCTCATTTGCCAATACGGTTGCACAGGAAGGGCACCAATTTACAGCGGCTTCCTTCTTGTATGCCAATCCTCTTTCATACATTTTAAGGAAAATCCATTGATTCCACTTATAGTAGTCAGGACTACATGTTGCGATCTCCCTCTCCCAGTCATAACTAATTCCAAGTCCCTTTAATTGCTCCCTCATATTCTCGATATTATCCCAGGTCCACACATTAGGATGGGTATTATTCTTTATAGCAGCATTCTCTGCCGGTAGCCCAAATGAATCCCAACCCATGGGATGAAGGACATTATACCCATTCATTCTTTTAAATCTTGATACTACATCACCTATGGAATAATTTCTCACATGGCCCATGTGTAATTTTCCTGATGGATAGGGGAACATTTCGAGGCAATAATATTTTGGCCTGCTATCCTTTTTTGTTTGAAAGGTGTTCTCCTCTTCCCATACTTTCTGCCACTTTTTTTCAATGGTGTGAAAATTATATGTCATCTTTTCTCCTCCTTAAATCATTATGCTTTACTAGAGACTTCTTATTTCTATCTGGAAATAACAAAAACCCCACGTGCCCAAATAGGGACGAGAGGTTCCCGCGGTACCACCCTAATTAACTGTATATAACAGTTCTGCTTCATTGAGATAACGGTTTCTCCGGTATATAGATAGGTGTAGTAGAACCTATCCTATTGGCGAGTTCAACAACTTCCTTTGCTAATTTCCAGCATCCATTAGCTCTCTGTAAAATTCCATTGTTTACTACTCCAATATATACATATCTATTTACTTATATATACCACAATTTCCTAAATTATAAAACATAAAGATAGTGTAGTCAATATTATACTTGATGAAATCCTATATTATTGGCATCCTGCCACAATCTTTCTAACTTATAGAACTCCCTCTCCTCTTCATGGAAGATATGAACGATCACTGAGTTATAATCCATTAGGATCCACCTTCCATTTCTATAGCCTTCCTTTCTTAGGAGCTCTAGCCCTTCTTCTTCAGCCTTCTCCTCAACAAAATCAGCAATAGACTGTACTTGCATAGTTGACGAACCACTTGCTAGGATAAAGCAATCTGAAAGCGTTGTAAGTTTACTGATATCCAGGATATGAATATCCTTTCCCTTTTTTTCGTCGATCCATCGGGCTATTTTGTTGGCAATTTCAAAAGTGGCTTCTGACATTAAATTCCTCCTTCAATACACTTATTATAATATATCATACGCAAAATATCATTTCTTGCCTCAATGGTATTAGGATGGATAAGTTGTCTTTTTTCAATGATATATTGTATACTATGATTTAGTGCCAGCAATAGAGCCTGATCTAGATTTCTTTTAGACATGTCTCTTAAACGATCCACCCCTGGAAAATCCCTTCCTTCCTCAATGTAATCAGCTAAATAGATGATCTTTTCCAATGGAGTCATCCCTGCCCTTCCTGTGGTATGATAGCGAATAGCATCTAATATCTCAGCATCCTCTATACCAAAATCCCACCTTGCCATAATACTTCCTATCACCCCATGCAGCAAGCCAGGTTGTAGTCGGCTTATATCATCCAGGTCGAGCCGATACTCCTCCGCCTTTTTTATCAATTGTTGATAATCCAACATCTTTGCACAATCATGTAGTAATCCTGCTATTTTTGCCTTATCTATACTGACAGCATATTCTTTAGCAAGTTGTCTAGCAGCTTTGACTACACCAATGGTATGACGATATCGATCCTTACTTAAATAACTCCTGATTCTCCCATCCATTTCCCCGAATGATAGCATATCTACACCCCTACAGTGTATAAATTGTTCTTTATTATATATTGTTCCACCCTCTCGGGGACAAGATATTTAATGCTAATCCCCTTTGATATATAATCCCTTATACGGGACGAAGATATCCCTATAGCAGGGATCTCTAATTCCAATATCCTGGCACTATACTTCTCTTGAAACTCTGCAACCCTTTTATGAAAGGTCCCGCTATCATAACCCTCTCGAGTGGTTGCTATAAAGTTACTAGAAGCAAGCAACTCTTTATATCTATGCCATGTATGGAGCTCTAATATGGAATCCGCCCCAGTTATAAAAAAAAGCTGTGCGTTCCCATTGTATCGGTTTTGTAGCGTCCTTATAGTGTCTATGGTATAGGATGGACCCTCCCTGGTCAACTCTATCGTAGAGATTTTAAAATTGGGATGATCCTTTATTGCCAACAATACCATTTGATATCTATGTGTAGCTGGCATAACCTCATTCTCTTGTTTATGGGGAGGAGACCCAGTAGGAATAAAAAGCACCTGATCCAGGGAGAATCTTTCCATAGACCATTGGGCGGATATAAGATGCCCGTAATGGATAGGATCAAAGGTGCCCCCCAGTAGTCCTACCCTTCTAATACCTCTTTTTGGCTTGTTCTGACTCATGAGTAACCCCCTGATAAATTAGTATATCCGTTCTGCAAGTTCCACTAAATATGCCCTATCTAGGCAATTGTATCCTTGGATTATCCTTAGATTTCCTATATAGAATGAATTTGTTGCCTATAATTTGCACTACATCAGCGCCAACCTTTTCAGCAAGTTCCTGGCATACTTCTCTAATATCTAGCAGACTATTCTTTAGCAGGGTAATTTTAATCAATTCCCTGGCTTCCAACGCATCATGGATCTGTTTGATAAAGTTGTCGGTCAGACCTTCCTTTCCGATTTGAAAAATTGCTGGAATGGTATTTGCCAGTCCTCTCAGAAAGCTTCTTTGCTTACTGCTTATCATCTCTTCTCCTCCATCCTATATCCTAACGGTAATATTCAAATTCAATACCCAAAATCTTTACTACATCTCCATCCTTGATCCCCATTTTCTCTAATTGGTCAATGATTCCCTTCCTCCTCAACATCCTTTGAAAATATCGTATGGAATCTAGATCTTCAAAATTGACCGAATGGATCAACCTTTCTAAATCAGAACCTTCTACTACATAGTAATCATTCTCTCTACGAACCTTATATTCAACCTCTTTATCCATCCCATCCAAGGGATGCTCCTTTGAATCCTCAAAAATAGATGGAACCTCACCAATATCATCAAGGAGAGTTACCACACTATCCATTAACTCCTCTAGTCCCTCTTTGGTTGCGGCGGATATGGCAAAGACCCTATATCCTCTTTCTTCCAACTGATTTTTTACCCTGGCAATGATCCCATGGTCAGACACCAAATCTATTTTATTAAGGGCAACAATCTGCATTCTTTCTGCCAATTTCTCATTATACTTGACCAGTTCTAGATTTATGGTATCAAAGTCTGCTATGGGATCCCGTCCCTCCAACCCAGATACATCTAGCAAATGGATCAATAGCTTAGTTCTTTCCACATGCCTTAGAAAATGGTGACCTAATCCAGCTCCCTGATGAGCCCCTTCAATGATTCCCGGTATGTCTGCCATAACAAAGCTTTTTCCACCCTTCCATTCAACAACCCCCAGATTAGGCACCAATGTCGTAAAATGATAGTCACCAATCTTAGGTCTTGCTTTGGAAACTGATGCCAACAAAGTGGATTTTCCAACATTCGGGTATCCCAGTAGGCCAACATCTGCCAGTAATTTTAACTCTAAAATAAGGGTTCTCTCCTGTCCTGGACCTCCACCTTCAGCGAACCTTGGTGCTTGCCTCGTGGAAGTAGCAAAATGGTGATTCCCTCTTCCCCCTTTACCCCCTCTAGCAATAATTCGTTCTTCACCAGCTTCTATAAGGTCAGCCACAATACGCCCACTTTCCTTGTCCCTGACTAAAGTTCCTGGAGGCACCCTGATGATAAGATCTTCCCCCTGCTTTCCACTCATTTTACTACTGCCACCATCCTGACCCTTTTGGGCAATAAATTTCTTCTTGTATCTGAAATCCATAAGAGTTCTAAGTCCTGGGTCAACCTTAAAAATCACATCACCGCCCTTACCGCCATCACCTCCTGCTGGTCCTCCTGCAGGTACATATTTTTCCCTCCGAAAGGCAACGGCTCCGTGCCCACCGTTCCCTGCTTTTATGTAGATCTCAACTCTATCTATAAACATTTATAATCACCTATATCCTTATCCTATCCTATGTTTTTAAAATTCTTGGTTTAATTATAACAATTGAAGTTAACCTGTCAACTATAATTTAAGCCCCTTCCATCCCTTTTATACTTCTCTACTATTTTTCATCCATTGATTTTTTGTTCACATAAAAACCACTTCAGACATATGCTGAAGTGGTATCCTAGACTACTACATCACAACTTCCGTTGGATAAACACTTACCTGTTTCTTTTGCTTACCCTTTCGTTCAAATTTCACAATTCCATCAATGGTTGCGAAAAGAGTATCGTCCTTACCCCGTCCCACATTGTTTCCGGGATGAATCTTTGTACCTCTTTGTCTCACTAAAATGTTCCCAGCAAGAACGAATTGTCCATCGGCGCGTTTTACGCCTAATCTTTTGGACTCACTGTCCCTACCATTTCGTGAACTACCTACCCCTTTCTTCTGGGCAAATAGTTGAAGGTCCATTCTTATCATCTTTACACCTCCTATAGGTTCTTTCGATTCAACTTCACATACCTACCATATTGATCTTCGATACTTTCAAAGGCCAAATCTAGGGTCCTTAGGATCGCCTGTGCTTGCACTGATTGTACTTCATCCATTCTTTTAGGCAAACTGCAATGTACATAGCCATCCCTCAATTCAATTTTTGCTGAAAGGAGAACATATTCAGTAAGCCCATTCAGTGCAGCTATTGTCAAGGCGGATACCGCAGAACAAACAATATCCCATCCTTCCTCCCCATAACCAGCATGACCATCTACTTCAAAGGCAATAATCTCCTCTTTTTCATTTTGCCAGAGAGTAATATGAATCATTTTACGCCTCAATCTTTTCTATCATGACCTTTGTATAAGGCTGTCTATGTCCTTGCTTTTTTCTATAATTCTTCTTTGCCTTATATTTAAAAACAATAACTTTCTTGGATTTTCCCTGCTCAACTACCTTACCTATAACCTTTGCATTCTCAAGGAATGGTGTGCCTACCGAGATCTTATCATCCTTAGAAATGGCTAATACTTGATTGAATTCAATCTGCTCATCGGATTCCCCGTTCAGCTTTTCAACCTTGATAACATCGCCTTCCTGCACTCGGTACTGTTTTCCACCTGTTTTAATAATAGCGTACATTCTTACACCTCCTCTAACCAGACTCGCCAAACCCCAGGTACCAAATAAGGATTTATAACCCGATTTGAGCGGCTACCTACATTTAATCATTCTAACAAACAAACATTTTACTGTCAATATACTCCTCAGAATTGTTACACTTAGGGTAGTTTCTTTACCTCCACCCTATTGATGGAGAGGGAGGGATCTCTAATGATCTTAAATCTTTTATCAAATACCTTCTCTAACCTCTCCAAGAAATTTCTTTCATCATAGTCCAATAAATAAGCAGAATGTGGATGGAGAACAATATATAACTGTTCCTCCTTCATTAGATTTTCGTTGTTTTTGATAATCTCTTGTATCTCTAAAAAATAGGTGTCTGCAGATTTCACCCTACCTGTCCCATCACAAATAGGGCAATTTTGCTGTATAATTCTGCCAATGGATTTTCTCGCCTTCTTTCTAGTCATTTCCACTAACCCCAATTGAGTTATCCCAAGAATATTGGTCCTGGTTTTATCCTCCTTAAATGCACCCTTTAACTGATCTAGTACCTTCTCTTCATCCTCGGGGTTCTTCATATCAATGAAATCAATAATAATAATTCCACCAATGTCCCTTAATCGTACCTGCTTTGCAATTTCCTGGGCAGCTTCCAAATTGGTCTTTAGAACAGTTTCCTTGAGATTGGATTTTCCCACAAATTTTCCCGTATTCACATCTATAATGGTTAAGGCTTCTGTTGTATCAATTACAATATATCCCCCACATCTCAACCATATTTTATCCCGTAATATCTCATCCATCTGGGAGGAAACCCCATAATGATGGAATATTTGATAGGGCTGATCGTATAATACAACCTTTCTTCTTAGTTCAGGAGAGATAGATCCTACCATATCAAGGGCTTTTTCATAGTGTTCTCTGTCATTGATGACCAACTCATCTATTTCCCTTGTAAAGTTATCTCGGATGGTCTTATAGATCAGTTCCAATTCCCTATGAATAAGCTTTGGAGCAACTGAAGTTTTACTCAGCCTGCTTATCTTTTCCCATAGTTTAAGCAGTAATTCCAAATCCAGTTTAAGATCCTCGACTCCTATGCCTTCCGCTTCGGTTCGGATAATAACCCCCATATTTTCAGGAATGTTTTCCTGTGCCATGGTTCGTAATCTTTCCCTTTCCCTTTCATCCCCAATTCGTCTTGAAATGCCTATATACTCAGCAAAAGGCAACAAAACCAGATATCTCCCAGGCAATGATATATTGGTCGTTACCCTTGCCCCTTTCTGGGCAATGGGTTCTTTGACAATCTGCACCAGAATTTCCTGCCCAGGTTTGAGAATGGAATGGATGGATGGCAACGGGGCATTGTCCCCCCATCTTCTAATCAATGCAGTGGTATCCCTTATATATAGGAAGGCATTCTTTTCAATACCGATATTGATAAAAGCCGCCTGCATACCGGGTAGAACATTCTCCACCCTCCCCTTATAGATGTTGCCAACCAGCCTTTGATGGTCCTGTCTTTCTATATAGAATTCCTTTAAATCTTGATCTTCAGTGATGGCTATTCTTGATTGCTGATGGTTAATATCCACAAGTATCCTCTTCACATATATTCTCCCCAATTTTAACTAAAATTTTCTATGGGACTATTCCCCTCCCCTGTAAGCAACTCAATCCTATGAACTCGGGCTGAATATTCTTCAAAAAAGCCTTCCCCATGATGGATAAGTTTATCTACTACGAGCTCGGGCTTCAAATTATTTTGACTTCCTGCCTCTAATCTCATAAATAGCACCATACTGTTGCGGTCCATTTCTTCCAGACTCAACTCATAAATGGAGGGTCTGATGTCCCTTTCTACCCTTTTTCCCTTTTTATTCCTCTTTTCAATGACTAACCTATCCTCTCCGAGGAAGTCTTTTATCAATTTTTGCATGGCATTTGGATCCACCCTTTGGGAACAAATAATCCTTACCCTATATAAGCTTTCCCTTATAGTCGACATGAGGGAAGGATTTTTATTTCTACTGATTTTACAATCTAAGATTCGTAAACCTCCGGGTAGAGAGTTATTTAATCTCTCTTTCATTTCTTTAGCATCTATAGGATGGGCAAGTTCCACATCTACATACTCCCCTTCACTAGTCATACCCACTGCCAGTGCCATAGCAAAGGATAATTTGGGGTGGGGATTAAAACCCTGGGAATATGCTATTTGAATATCCGCCCTCCTTAGAGCCCTTTGAAAGGTTCTTTGTAAGTCTAGATGGGATATATACTTAACCTCCTCCCCCTTGGAAAATTTCATCCTAGCGGTCGCCATAGCATGTCCACCCTCCATCAAATTCTTGAATACCGCAATTTACACAAGCTTGTCTGCAAAAAGGTGTTATCCTTTCCTTTAATGCGTTCCGGTGCTCCCGAATAAGGAAGTCTTTTGTGACCCCAATATCAATGAAATCCCAGGGTAGGAACTCATTATAATCCCTTTCCCGATGGGCATAGAAGGATGGATCCAATCCCTCCTCCTTAAATGCCTCCATCCATTTTTCAAACTTAAAATGCTCATCCCAGCCGTCAAACTTACAGCCCTTTTCCCATGCGGTAAGCAGTACCTTCCCTAGCCTACGATCCCCCCTGGCAAAAATGGCCTCAAGTAGACTTGTTTCCGGTTCATGCCAACTATAACTTATTCTTCTATCCCTTATGCAGTCCTTTAAGTACCTTTGTTTATCCCTAAGCTGGTCTACTGTGTTCTGAGCTTCCCACTGAAAGGGTGTAAAGGGCTTTGGAACAAAGGAAGAGGTGCTGATGGTTACCCTTATCTTCTTATTCCTTCTTTCTGGTTCCACTTGATAGTATTGATCAATGACCGTTTTCCCTAGTTCCGCAATGGCTTCTACATCCCTATAGGTTTCTGTAGGTAAACCGATCATGAAATATAGTTTAATGGTCCCCCAGCCTGACTGGAAGGCTTGTCTGGTGGAACTCAATAGGTCCTCCTTGGTAACCCCTTTATTAATAACATCCCTTAACCTTTGGGTACCTGCTTCTGGAGCAAAGGTTAATCCAGTCTTTCTGATCTTTTGAATCTCCTCAGCTAATTTTACAGAGAATGAATCGATTCTTAGGGAAGGAAGGGATAGCCCAACCCTCTTATCCTTATATTCCTTGATCAATTGTTCTACTAAAGGGATCAGCTGGGTATAATCACTGGTGCTCAATGAGGCTAATGAGATCTCTTCATAACCTGTGCTTTCAACTAGTTTTCTTGCTAAATTTCTTAATGTCTCTGGAGTCTTTTCTCGGACTGGTCGATAGATCATGCCTGCCTGGCAAAACCGACAGCCCCTTGTACATCCTCTAAATAGCTCCAGCATAATCCGATCATGTACAATACCAGTATAGGGCACAATTACCTTGCCTGGATAATAGGCTTGATCAAGATCCTTAATAAACCTTTTGGTAATCCTTCTAGGGAACTGATTATCCACCGGTGAAAAATCACTTATCCTCCCATTCCCATCGTATTTAACCCGGTATAAGGAAGGAATATATACCCCTTCAATGGACGATATAGAAACAAGGAAATCCCTTCTACTCCCGCTTGTGCCCTTCCATATTCGATATCTTTCTATTATCTCTAAAAGCACTTCCTCAGCTTCCCCTAGTACAACAATATCCGCAAAATCTGCCAAAGGCTCCGGATTATACGCACAGGGACCACCTAGCATAATAAAGGGATGTTCTTTAGTCCTATCCTTGGATAGGAGGGGTATTCTTGCCATATCCATCATATTTAAAACATTGCTATAGCTCAACTCATATTGTAAGGTAAACCCTAAAAAATCAAAATGGGTGATGGGATCCATGGTTTCCAATGCAAAAAGGGGCATGTTATTCTCCCTTAATTCCTTCTCCATATCTACCATGGGTGCGAATACCCTTTCACAATAAACATCCTCTTGCTCATTGAGAAGATGATAGATGATCTTCATTCCTAAATGTGACATGCCAATTTCGTAGACATCCGGAAAGGCAAAGGCAAATCGTATGGTATTCTCCCTTACTTCCTTATGAATACTATTAAGCTCATTCCCTATATATTGAACAGGATTCTCTACCCTAGATAGTATCTCATCCAATCTTGTTTTATCCATCAAAGCTCTCCTTTTCTCAAATGTAAGTTAATTATTGGCTTATCTTACTCTTATCCTTACTATTTTATCAATATTTCTTCCTTTTTTCCAATAATATTTTCACCTTGCTATTCATTCCATGCTGTAGTATAGCGGATAGAATCTCATCCTCAGTAATGATCCCTTTTAAGGCATAGTTTTCATCCAGTACATAAATAATATGAAATTTTTTTGGTGAAAATTGTTTAAAGATATCACTTAAAGATGTGCTAGGGAGTACTGTCATATGTTGCGAATCCATGGATCCGGCTCGATTCAAATTTTCCTTCTTCAGTGTGATGTCCCGCATAGTTGCAAATGTGGCTATTTCACTCTCCCTATTGGATTGGTAGTACATAAAGATGCCAATTAATATCAGAGTAAAATTATAACTCCCTATAGCAAAGAGATAGATGTTGATGGCAATTAGAAGAATAGCAATCATCTTAGATAGGGCAACGATAATTTTTGTCGCTTTCTTATAGGCGATGAAATAGGATAGACAACTTCTAAATATCCGCCCCCCATCCAATGGAAAAGCTGGAATCAAATTAAAAAATCCTACCATTAGACTACTAAAAATTATAAAATCAAACCCAGGCTCCTTCATATTGTAGTATCCCTGCAAAAAAAATACAGTAGCGGAAAGTACGATATTGGATATTGGACCCGCTGCTGAAATAAAGATCTCCTCACCATGGGTAAAACTTAAGGAATGATCCAACTTGACTACACCACCAAAGGGAAGAATCTGAATCTCTTGAATCTTAATGCCTAGAAATAATGCGGCTAATCCATGGGATAGTTCATGGACGAATAGAATTCCTAATAATACGACCATCTCTTCCAAATAGCCAATGAGATAAAGGGATAGCAGGATGGGAAAAAATAATATGTGTATGGAAAAGGTAACGCCGCATATTTTGAAGATCTTCACAGAGTATTCACTTCCTTTTAGCCAGCAGATTCTTCTTCAAAAATAATATAATCCAAAGGATTTACCGCTTGATCCCCTTTCCATAGTTCAAAATAAAGGATGGATTGTTCACCATCTTCTACCTCTTTTGTTCTACCCAGTATAGTGCCTTGCTCTACCTCTTGATTTGCAAGTAGAGAGCTATCGAAACATCCCTCATACACGCTCCTCATTGAATCTTCATGTCCTAAAATAATCCTTTTTCCTCCATAAATACTTTCCTGTACCTGTAGTACCTTCCCATGGGCAATGGCCTTGATTTCTCTTTTAGATTGACCGCTAATCTCTATTCCGCGTGCCTCAATCCGGGTATTAAATATTGGGTGGATACTATCTTCGAAGGGTGAACTGATCCTTCCGGTAACAGGAGAAATATAGGTCTTGTTCCTATTAGAATCGCCTACAAGATCCTTGGTTCCGATAAAGCGATCCAATTGGTTACTGATGGTTGGAATGATGTTTCGTCTGTCTACAAAATCATTTCTCCAATTCATTTTATATGTTATCGCCCACTTGATCCCCTGGGACACTTTTTGAGCTGTAGAAAAGGGCAGGGATCTTATGGCGAAGACAGTTGTAAAAATGATGATGGTTATGGCAAGTCGAATAGCATTTTTTTTGACTATTCCTTCTACATCAATTGTTTTTATATCCTCATCTATCTCATCTTTCCTAGGATTAAATGGGCTTCTTTTGCCATATTCTCTGATCTTAGGTTCTAACCTTATCCGTCGACTACTCCTCGTCATTCTCTCCTCATCCATGTTGATTCCCCCTTAAACTTATTTTTCTTAACCGTTTAAGATAATATATTTTTCTATGGGGGGTTTTATTACAGCAAATAAAAAAACAAAGAGCGGCTACTCTTTGTCGAAACAAATAGATCCAGCGAAAGGATCTTCTGGAGATCCTATTAAAATTTAATCTTATGCCTTCTCATGGTTACATTAAGGACTAAACCTATGGCAATCATATTCGTTAGCAAAGAACTGCCGCCATAACTTAAGAAGGGCAGGGTAATACCTGTAATAGGCATTAGTCCTATGGTCATCCCAATATTTTCTACAATTTGAAATAGATACATTGAAAAGATCCCTATAATGATCAATGTCCCGAATTGATCCTTGGCAATCTTTGCAAGATACAGTAGTCGAAATAGGAAAAAGGCAAATAGGATAACCACCAAGGCTGAGCCAAAGAAACCAGTTAGCTCGGATATTACAGAAAAAATGAAATCGGTCCATTGCTCAGGGAGAAAGTTCAAGTTGGTTAATGTTTCTTCATTTAATAGCCCCTTCCCTGAAACTTGTCCTGAGCCCACAGCAAGCATTGACTGTATCACATGATATCCATCACCCAAAGGATCATTGTAAGGATTAATAAAGGTTGTCAACCTGCTTTTTTGATGGGATAGAAGAACAAAGTTCCATAGAATAGGAAATGAAACAAGGAGAGCTGCTATACTCCCAAAAACAAACTTTATATTAATCCCTGCCAAGAAAAGCATCCCTACTGCGATCACAATAAAAACCAAAGCATTTCCCAAATCAGGCTGCAGCATAATCAATACAATTGGAATACCAACATGAATAGCAGGTACAATAAGGTCTTTTATTGTATTTAATTTATCCTCTCGATCGGCTAGTAGCTTAGCAAAGGTGATTATGATACCAATCTTCGCAAGTTCAGCAGGCTGCATCTCAACAACGCCCAAACTGATCCAGCTTCGAGCCCCCTTATTCACCTTGCCGATTCCAGGAATCAACACCGCAATCAGCATTAATATGGAGATCCCATAGATGACCTTCCAAAAGACTCCAAATTGGTTATAATCAATACTAATGACTACACCCATTGCAATTAAACCTAGTACAAAGGCAACCGCCTGGATGATGACAAACCTTGTGGACATCTCTTGGCTAAAACTTTGGGTTGCAGCATAGATGGCAAAAAATCCTAAGAGAACTAGAAAAATAACATTTATAAATAAAGGGATATCGAATCCTTTCAAAATCTTTTTATCCATATGTGGTTTCACCTTCTCTATATTCGTACCCCATTATTATACCATACATACCTCTAGTTTCTATAGGTGGAATAAATCCAATGGGCTATTTGCCTATAGAAAATTATGGATTCCCCTTTATAATTCACTCGAACCCATTTTGTTTTTCATTTTTTTTATTGGTATATTTGCAACCAAGGCAGGAATCATCGCATTATCGTGATCTCGTTTAGTTCTGGTCATGGAGATCTCAATGCCTTCTTCATCCACCTCTATATAGTCCTGTATTACGGATAGTATATCTCCCTTTATCATATCTAAAAACTGAGGAGAGACATTGGCGCGATCATGCACCAATACTAATTTTAATCTTTCCTTTGCCACATTTTTACTCTGTCTTTCATCACTTCGATTAAATAGTTTAAACAAAGTTTCCCCTCCTTTTCTCCCTTAATTGACTTTAAAGCCAATCATTCTTGCAAACTTTTTAAAGAAACCCTTATCCACCTCAAGGTCTAAAAACGGAACCTCATTTCCTAGAATTCTCTCAGCTATATTCTTATAGGCCTTACCAGCCAACGAATTTGGATCAATTACAGCAGGTTCCCCTCTATTGGTGGATATGACAATACTTTGATCATCAGGAATAACGCCTAATAGTTCGATGGATAGGATATCAATCATATCATCGATATCCATCATATCACCTTTTTTGACCATATCTATACGCACCTTATTTATTATTAACTTGGGGTTATTGATCTCGTGAGCTTCTAAAAGTCCGATGATTCGATCGGCATCCCTCACCGCTGAAACTTCAGGGGCAGTCACCACAATGGCCTTATCCGCACCCGCAATGGCATTTTTAAATCCTTGCTCAATGCCTGCAGGGCAATCGATTAGAATATAATCAAATTCCTTCTTTAATCGTTCAGTGAGGCTCTTCATCTGTTTTGGGGTTATAGATGACTTATCCTTTGTTTGAGCAGCAGGAAGTAAATACAATCCTTCGAATCTCTTATCTTTTATTAAAGCCTGTTTTATCCTACAGATTCCTTCTGCCACATCTACGATATCGTATACGATCCTATTTTCAAGCCCCATAACAACATCTAAATTTCTAAGCCCAATATCCGCATCCACAATAACAACCTTTTTGCCTCCTAAGGATAAAGCAGTACCTATATTGGCTGCGGTTGTTGTCTTACCTACTCCACCCTTTCCTGATGTTATAACGATAACTTCTCCCATTCTTTTCCCTCCTGTTAGCTATATTATATGTTTTTATAGTATGGTAAAATAATTATGGCATCCCCGCTTATACAAGCCTTTTCCGGACAATTTGGTACAAAATTTATTTGATCCGGTGATCGGGAAATGACCTCTGCAATCCTTAATTGGGTTGGCTGTAATGAGAATGCAATGACAATGGCATGTTTATTTCCCAATGCCCCCGCATGAGCTATCCCCCTTAAGGCGCCCATAACGATGATATTCCCTGTAGCAATAACCTCTGCTCCAGGATTTACATCTCCAATGATGACAAGGTTCCCATTATATTGAATTTTCATGCCTGAACGAATGGTGCTGTAGACAAATTTAGTCAAGCCCTCCTCAATCACTTTGGAGGGCAAAACGGAACAAGCTTCGTCATCTATCCTACTGGGATCTTCAATTTTTTCTCTCTCCAACTCAATCTCAAAATGTTCCATAAACCAGTGGGTCAAGATATCCAATTCATCCTTAGAAAGGCTCGTCCCCTTGTACTTTATTTTACGAATTCCCTGGAAAAATGTTTGCGCAGAGCTAATCTTTTTATGGATGCTATCCTTTAATGTTTCTAAGCTGCATTCAGTCTGAATAATCAGATGTAATCCGTCCTTGCTCCCTTTAAATACCACAATATCTTCCGCCATGTTTTTTATTACCTCCAAGGATATGTATTCAATATCTATACTATAATCTACTCCTTTACTAAGATTATCGTCTGTTATTAATTATTCTTCAATATATTGATAAATCCTTCTTTATAAGTAAAAAAACTAAAATATTCTTTCACCAAATGATCGAGGACAACCTTAATAGTCATAACAATAAAAGAGGCACCTTGCTATAAAGCTAAGTGCCTAAAAATATGATATTAATGTATAAAGCGATTATCAATGGGCTTATAATCAGGTCCTTCTTTTTGAGATTTTTTATCCAGACCAAAATAGGCATCTAGAACCTGTCTTACAATAGGGCCTGAATAGCTTCCACTGCTACCTTGTATTACCATAGCCACTACGGCAATTTCTGGTTTTTCATAGGGGGCAAATGCCGCAAACCAGGACATTGCATCGATCTCATCCGATGTTCCATATTGGGCTGAGCCTGTTTTTGCACCTACTCCAATTTCCTCATGGGGAAATCCTATAAAATCTCTAGCTCCTGTACCACCGGGCATTGTTACCCTCTTCATCCCCATTTTTATTGCATTTAAATTCTTTTCTTGGATCTTTATATCATGCATGATTTCAGGCTCTATTTCCTCTACCACCTCACCACTTGGCGTTGTGATCTTTCGTACCAAATGAGTTTTAAAGTTTTTGCCACCATTCGCCAATGTGGCAACATAGTTTGCCATTTGAATGGGAGTAAGGGAATTCCCGCCCTGTCCAATGGATGTATTTAGGGTATCAGCAGTCGTCCACATACCATCCATGATAAATTGATAGATCCTGTAAATTTGTTGGGCATCCTTAATATTGTTCTCCCGAAGCACTTCTGCGACAGTGCTATAGATCTCGTTGCTTCTGGGTTTTTCTAAAGCTGAAACAGCATCAAAAACCTCCTTGGCGATGGCATAGGAAGTATATACTTCTTGTTCCTCACCCTGATCATTGATAATAATGCTATTCCCCAATATTCCAATAGTGTTTCTGATATAGTTGGATGCATTATATACCTGCCCCTGCCGTTTGGATTCCTTTGTTGCCAGTATCCCCTGAGATTCTGAGATCTCTATTCCAGTCCTAGAACCCAGACCCAGGGATCGAGCATACTTCTCTATATTATCAATGCCCTGTCTATTTCCAACCTCATAAAAAAATACATTGCAGGAATCCCGTATTGCCTCCTCCATATGCTCATTCCCATGACCTCTCCTCAGCCAACATCGAAACTTGTTCCCACCGAAACCCGGGTAATATCCCCTACAGTAGACATTGTCCCTAACCCCAATTTTATTCTCTTCCAATGCACCTAAGGCAGTAACCATTTTAAAGGTGGATCCTGGAGGTAGGGCAGCCATAGTAGCATTGTTGTAGAGAGGGCGTGGATGCAGTGGATCGTTAGTAAGGATGTTCAACTCTTTCCAATCCTCTGAGGAGATTCCCTTTGAGAAAAGATTGGGATCATAGGATGGATAACTGGCAAGGGCAAGAATCCCTCCCGTATTGACATCGATGGCAACCACCGCACCTGATTTCGCATTTGGCGCCTTTCTGCCGCCGGTGCCTTTTTGCAGGTCTTTTATGACTTGTTCCAGGGCTCTTTCCGCAGTCTTTTGAAGTTCATAATCGATTGTTAAAAATAGATTGTTACCAGGTACGGGGGCTTTGTCTAGTTCACTAAAATCATGCCTTGGTCTACCCCTATGGTCAGTAATAACCAAGCTTTCTCCATCTTCTCCCCTCAGATAAGATTCGAAAGCCCCCTCCAACCCTTGGGCACCCTTCAGATCACTCATCTTATATCCTCTTTCTTCCACATCCAGCTCACTAACTTTACTAATATATCCCAATATATGTGAAGCTAAGGCCCCTTCTGGATAATTTCTTATGGGCTTCGCATTGACGGCAACCCCCGGCATTTCATCCTTCCGAGCCACAATCTCAGCCATGGTTTCCATTTTAATGTCTGTAGCCAATTCAATGGACTCCCAGGAACGAAATCCTTGACTCTTAATCTTTTCTCTTATCAAAAGAATTTTCCGTGCCTCTTCTATAGAGTACTCTTCTCCAATACCGCTGGCATCCCTTAATTTTTCAAAGGATTGTTGGGCGGTATAATGATACTCCTCCTCTTTAAATCCATACCATTTTTTCCACTCTATCTCCTGTTTCTCAAAAGTAAACATGATTTCCGGTTCTAAGGTGATGGGAATACTCTCATTTAGATGGACCTTGGTGATGGCTTCCAATGCCAGTTCATCACTTACATCTTCCCTTACATAGTACCGGTCCCTTAAAATTTTAATGGTTTCTTCCGCGCTTGCATCCGCTGGAATATCAAAATTCTTCTTCCATTCAAGTTCCTCTAATTGAAAGGAAAAAATTAGGGATCCATCCTCTTGAAAAAGGATAGGGAATTCATCCTCATATTCCTCACCGTATTTGTCCAATATGGAGGTGAGCATCAATATCATTCTATTGCGTTGAGCCTCATCCATCTGGGTATAAAGCATCTCTACAGAATAACCTACCCTGCTGGTTGCTAAAATATGTCCGTCATTGGAATAGATTTTACCTCTTTCCGCAGGGGTAGTTATTCTCCTTAGCATTTTATTTTCTGCAATTTCTCGATACTCCTCTCCTTTAACAATTTGTAATTGAGCTAATCGAAAAAGGAATGCAGCTATAATCAAAAATATAAGGAGGGACATAAATTTAAAACGATATTTATTTCTTTCTATTATCATACAATCACCTTTGTTCAATAGAAATTAATTATCCTTTAATAGATTCCAGTCGCTTAGTTTTAACAATAGTGGATATGCTAATATGGCAAGAATGGCATTAATAATAAGTGAAGCAGTGGTGTAGTTTCTCAAATACTCATAGATGCTATAATCTACACCCATCAGGTATTGAATAAGGTAGAAATAAAGATGGTATAGGAATGTCCCTATAAGGGTAAATAATAGAGGAATAATTCGATTTTCACGATAGACCCTTTCACTAACCAATCCCATAACATACCCGATTAACATAAATGGAAGGGCATGAAGTCCAATAATAGTTCCATAGAGGATATCCGAAAGAAGCCCACCTATGAAACCAAGAAAAGTCCCCTCTTTTTTCCCATATATTAAACCAATCGCTATAATGGTGATAAGTGCGATATCTGGCGTAATGCCTTTGATTCTAAAAAAAGGCAGGATGGTAGACTCTATCATCACTTCTGTTAATAGAATTAAAGATAGTATGAATATTCTCACTTTGATGACCCCTTAATCATTTTTTCTTTAACACCAACACCTCATTCAGCTGTTGGAAATCTACTGCTGGTTGAATGATAACCCTCTTTTCCAGCATTCCTTCCTTTTTTTCAACCCTTTCCACTTCACCAATAATGATATTTTGGGGGTAGATTCCACCTAATCCGGAAGTAACAACCAGATCTCCGGGGATTAGGCTGGCATCTGGATTGACAAAGCCATCTAGAGAATTGCTTACCGTGCCCTGTACCCTCATATAGTCACCTGTCCTTGTACAAAGTCCGTTTACCATACTACTGGTATCCGAAATGGCAAGAACCTTTGAGGTGTTAGAAGCTACCTCAATGATCTTTCCAACTAAACCTTCTTTTACAGCTACTGGCATATCCTTTTCAATGCCATCTTTGGAACCCTTATTAATAACAAACACATTGAACCAAGCCTCAGGGTCGATGGATACTATATCCGCAATAATGGTATCAAATTGGCGATTATTCTTTTGAAAGTTTAAGAGCTTACTTAAGCGTTCATTTTCATTTCTCAATATCTCCAGCTCAACCTGCTGCTCCTTTAGTTTTTTTATCTCTTCTTCTAGGTGTTGATTCCTTTCCTTTAGGGATCCTATCTCCATGATCCCTCCAAAGAAATTTTTAACATGTTGGGTGCCCCTATATAGGGTTCTCTGAATAGGAGCCATTGACCTGCTTATAAAGCCCTCCACAAAAGTAACTGTGTCCCTACCCTTAGAGGTGTATGAAATTGAAATAATAAGAATGATAGTAACCAAAGCTACTATCATACCGAATTTGTATTTTTTAATCCAATTCAAATTTTCATCCCACCCACTTAACTAATTCTTTTAGATGCCGCAATAACCTTATTAAACATATCTAAATCATCCAATACCATACCGGTACCTTTAACCACACAATCCAAAGGATCCTCAGCTATGTCTACTGGCATTCCTGTTTCCGCTCTTAGAAGTTGATCCAAACCATTCAACAGGGCTCCACCACCTGTCAACATGATACCCTTATCCATAATATCAGCAGCCAACTCCGGGGGAGTCTTTTCCAAAGTGTTTTTTATGGCATCGATAATATTATTGATGGGTTCTTTCAAGGCATCCCTAACTTCCTGAGAACTAATGGTAATTGTTTTGGGGAGACCGGAGACAAGGTCCCTTCCCTTTATATCTAGTTCTTGTTCCTCCTCCATTGGATAGGCGGAGCCAATGGATATTTTAATTTCCTCCGCTGTTCGCTCTCCGATCATTAGACTATATTCCTTCTTAATATACTGGATGATGGCATCATCCAATTCGTTGCCCCCAATGCGAACCGATTTGCTGGTAACAATACCGCCTAGGGATAGTATGGCAACCTCACTGGTTCCACCTCCAACATCTACCACCATACTTCCTTCTGGTTCTCCCACCGGCAATCCTGCGCCTATCGCCGCAGCCATGGGCTCTTCAATTACATAGGCTTCTTTAGCACCTGCCTGTTCTGCTGCTTCAACAACAGCCCTTTTTTCTACCTCGGTTACTCCTGAGGGTACACATACTAAAACCCTTGGTTTAATAAATCTGTTCCTACCGTATGCCTTTTTTATAAAATATTTCAACATACTTTGAGTAACATCAAAATCAGCAATCACACCATCCTTCATAGGTCGAATGGCGACGATGTTTCCTGGTGTTCTACCGATCATCTTCTTTGCTTCTTCACCTACAGCCATCACTTTTTTAATATTTTTATTGATTGCTACTACTGAAGGTTCTCTTACAAGAATTCCCTTTCCCCTAACATAAACTAGTGTATTAGCTGTACCTAAATCAATTCCAATATCCTTTGAAAAAACTCTGCTCATCTTGCTGTTCCTCCTCTATTTTGTCTACTCATGTCCTTCCTTTATAACATTCCCATTTCTTTAAAACTTAAGTAGCTTCCATCTCCAATGATAATATGGTCGATGATGCCGATCCCAATGATTTCTCCAGCCTCAACCAGCCTTTTGGTAATTAACTTATCCTCGTTACTCGGCATTGGATCACCACTGGGATGATTATGCGCAAGTATTAGGGATGTGGCATTCTTACTGATTGCTTTTTTAAAAACCTCCCTAGGATGGACCAAGGAAGCATTCACAATACCTTTTGTGATGTTTTCAAGGCTTATCACCATATTTTTTGTGTTTAATAGTAAGACATTAAAATGTTCTTGGGTAAGATATCTCATTTCCCCTATTAAATAGTCCACAACATCCGTGGGTTGCTTAATAGTAAAATTAATAGGGTTTTGAATGGATAATCGCCTTCCCAATTCTAATGAAGCTTTTACTTGAGTTGCCTTAGCAAGCCCAATGCCTTTGTATTTACTTATATCCTCCACACTTGCATTATACAGAAATCTTAATCCCTGCTCATGGTCCTTCATGATTTGATGAGCCAGTGAAATAGCAGTAGTGTTCCTGCTGCCTGTCCCCAGGATAATTGCTAATAGTTCAGCATCGGTTAAGTATCTCACACCATATCTATGTAATTTTTCCCTAGGTCTTTCTGCCTCTGGAAAATCCTTTATGGTTAAATGGTTCCGATTTCCTCCTGACATTTTGCCACCCTTCCCCCTATCCATTCCTCATGAATGAATTTGTGCACTCCCCATTAAAAATTTGGTTATTGCCCACCACTGCCTACTAATATAAAATAGTCCAGCTCTTTTAGCATTTCATCTAGGAGACCTACTGGTAAGCCTACAACATTAAAATAATCCCCACGAATTTCTTGAACCAATAGAGCACCTAGCCCTTGTATCCCATAGGCACCTGCTTTATCCCAGCATTCCCCAGAATCTATATATCCTAAAATCTCTTTCATTCCATAGGGCTTCATAGTCACATGGGTCCTTTGATGCCCCTTCAGATGTCTTCCAGTACCGGTGTCAATGAGCCCAATGCCTGTGAGAACACTATGGGTTTTCCCAGATAGTGCTCTTAGCATTGATGTTGCATCCTCCCTACTTCTGGGCTTACCTAATATCTTCCCATCCAATAATACTATGGTATCTGCACCCAATACAATAGCATCTCCTTGAACTTTATCTGCAACATCCTTCGCTTTCCTTAAGGCTAATTCTTCTATGCTATCCTGAACAGTGGAGTGGCTTGATATATGCTCATGGATGGCACTTGGCTGTATCTCAAAAGTTAATCCAACCTGCTTCAAGATTTCTTTCCTTCTGGGAGATTGGGAAGCAAGAACAAGCTTCTTCAACTTTAATCACCCTATCTTTTATAGAAGATCCATAGACCTGCTAATATGCCTAGTACGCTTCCTAAATTGATATTAAAAACCATACCAAAGGAAAGCTTAAGTACATTCAAATTAATAATATTCCAAGGATTCCCTTGGGCATTTAATATTCCAATAGGATAGCTAAATTCAAATAGTCTGATGTAGTTCTTTAAAATATCCCCTATAAATCCTCCAACCACCAATGTACCTATTAAGGTAATAATTAAAAGCCACGGACTCTTCTTTGCTCTCATGATCCTCCCCCTATACTACAAAACATTCCTCAATCATTATACCAATCTTTATAAATGAATAGAAACATTTCTGGAAAATTAATTTTATCAAATAAAGGAAACTAATAGGTGGTGCTGTCTATGTCATCATTTCTATCATGACTTGTGCTGAAAACCCTAATGGTGATATTATTAGGCAAACATACAGATATTTTCCCCGGTGCATCTAATTTCCCAATTTTTATACAATCCTTGTCTGGACAGGTAGCTTCAATGTACCTTATGGCATTTTGCTCCAATTGCACTATATTATATTCATCGCCATTTTCCACCTTCATTGTATAGGGACGGTCCACCTCTGAAAGATTGATTCGTTTATATTCCTCCCCATTTACTTCAATGACTCCATAAAGTATGTCTACTTGGCTTTGATAATAGGTCAGGATGCCTATTGAAACAAAACTAAGCAAAAGGATGGAAGCTATTAAAATTTTATCCCACTTGGTCATATGAAATCCCGCCTATTATAGTTGTGTACTTTCTATGTCGATCTGCTCTTTAATACCATCTGACATTAAGACCCTTAGATCCTCGGTAACAATGACGGCTTCTACCCCTTCCAATTCATTGATTAACGCCATCCCATCTTTACTCCCCATTAAAAATATGGAGGTAGATATCCCATCGGCAAACATAGAATTATTCGTTAGGATAGAAACACCAATGATATCTGTTCTGGAAGGCTTTCCTGTTCTTCCATCGAATATATGATGATAACGAATGTCATTCTCTGTAAAATATCGTTCATAATCACCAGAGGATACTACAGTTTCCCCATCATGAAGATCCGTTAATGCAAAATGACTCCCCCTTGCCCCCCTAGGGTGCCTCAGACCGACCCTCCAGGGTCGATCTTTTTGTATGTTTTCCCCTACTACTTTAATATTGCCTCCAACGCTTACTAAGGCATTTTCAATCCCAAGATCCTTGAATTCCTGAATGACTTTATCCGCTGCATAACCCTTTGCAATCCCACCTAGATCAATCTTCATTCCCTCTTTTTCTAAAAAAACCGTTCTTTTCTCCTCATCAATACTGATGAGCTCATAGTTTACCAATGACAAAGCCTTTTCAATTTCTTCATCAGTTGGAATCCTTTGGCCATCCTGACCAATATTCCATAGCTGGGTAATTGGGGCAATAGAGATATCAAAGCGACCTTCTGTTAATTCCGAAAAGAATACCCCTTTTTTAATCACCTCAAAGGTATCCTCGCTTACCGGAACGGGTTTTATACCCGCCTGTCTATTGATCTCATTAACCTCACTACTGTCTATAGATAAACTCATTTTTTGTTCAATATCAATTAAGATATCCTTCCCCCGCTGAATAGCTTCCTCTGCATTCTCTCCAAACACTGTGAAATCGGTTATGGTACCCATCCCACTATGACTTGATGTTACAGGAGATGTTCTATCCTTTGAATTGCTGCATCCTACTAGAATGAAAAAAATTATAGTGATAAATGGAATCCATTTTCTCCCTTTCATCTTTAACCTCCTGCTATCAATCTTCTATATAGTTTAACACTGGATTTTGTTAAAAACAATACTTAAGTATATAGTGAAAATATGCAAACAGAACAGCCCCTCTAATCCAAAATTGATTCCTCCTCTTCAGTTCCTGCTTTTTAAATAGTGAAAAGTTTTACTTGCTTCTCATATAAAAAAAGGTAGTACTGCTACTATGCAGTCCTACCTTTGTTTTTCAGTAATTAATGCAATTTAATAGCATCTTTTGGACATTTTTCTTCACAAACACCACAGCCAATACATTGATCTTCTAAAACATAATGCTCTTGTTTGACCGCCCCTTCTATGGCATCTACTGGGCAATTCTTCTTACAAATGGTACACTGAATACATCTATCCTGATCAATAAATGCTTTTTTTCTATTTGCAAAGTTCGCATAGATGGCTTTGGTGGGACATTTTTCAGCACAAATCATACAATTGGTACATTTATCGTAGTTGATATAGGCAAGATTGTCTTTAAATTCCATGGCATCAAAGGGACATTCCTTTACGCAAATCTTACACCCAATGCAGCCAACAGAGCAGTAATTTTTCACTTCCTTCCCTTTATCCTTTGAGTTACAAAGAACACGCACCTCTTTAGACTCAGGAACTAATTCAATAACAGATTTCGGGCATACTTCTATACATATACCACAGGCTGTACATTTTTCCTCATCCACTTCAGCTACGCCATTTTCATTGACATGAATGGCATCAAAGGGACAAAGGTTCTCGCAGGTTCCCAATCCCAAACAACCATATGGACATTCTTTACTGCCTCCCTGAACCATTGCGGCAGCCCTACAATCTGTTATTCCATAGTATTTGTATTTTTCCTTGGCATTTTTATTTGTCCCATTACAAATAACCCGGGCGATCATCCTCTCAGAAGGGCTTGTTTCAACACCCATGATCTCACCCACTGCCTCAGCAGTTTCTACTCCCCCTACCGGGCAGCCATTTATTTTAGCTTCTCCGCTTACTACGGCATTAGCAAAACCATCACATCCTGGATAACCACATGCACCACAATTTGCCCCCGGCAGTACATCCCTTACCTGGGAAACCCTGGGGTCGGTTTCAATAGCAAAAATCTTGGATGCATAGGCTAAGCCCCCTCCGAATAGAAGACCCATTCCTCCTAAACTGATTACAGGCCAAAGGATTTGCTCCAACATCATTTGTCACCTCTTTTCCCTATAATAATCCTTGAAAACCTAAGAATGCAATAGACATCAATCCTGCTGTTATTAGTGCGATTGGAAATCCCTTCAGCACATCGGATATGGATGATAGTTCTAGACGCTCCCTTACACCTGCGAATAATACGATGGCAAGGGTAAAGCCCAGCGCACCACCCGTTCCATTAATGATAGTCTCTAACAAGTTGTACCCGCTTTCAATGTTTAATATCGCCACCCCTAAAACAGCACAATTTGTTGTTATCAAAGGAAGATAAACCCCCAAAGCTTGGTAGAGTGTTGGGCTAATTTTTTGAATAATCATTTCAACCAATTGTACCAAGGCTGCAATAACCAATATAAAAGCAATGGTCTGCATATATTCAATTCCCAAGGGTACCAGGATTAATGCTTGAACCATATAAGTAATGGCAGACGCAATTGCCATAACAAAGGTTACAGCCATACCCATTCCTACAGCTGTTTCTACCTGTTTGGAAACGCCTAGAAAGGGGCAGATACCTAGAAATCTCACCATAACAAAGTTATTCACCAAAATAGAGCTAAATAAAATAATTAAAAGTCCCGACAAAATCTTTTCCCCCTTTCCTTATCTATTGCGTCCGTTGTGTCAATTTATTGATAAGACCGATCAAAAGACCTAATGTGATAAAGGCCCCAGGTGGCAGGATCATCATGATTGCGGGTTCGTAGGCAGCCCCCATTATGGGAACACCAAATATACTTCCTGCACCCAGTAATTCCCGGATACTAGCAATAATGGTTAGAGCAATGGTAAAACCTAGGCCCATCCCTAAACCGTCTGCAATGGAATCTACAAGGCTACTTTTTGAGGCGAAGGATTCTGCCCTCGCTAAAATAATACAATTTACAACGATGAGCGGGATAAATAGGCCCAAAGATTTATCTAAAGCAGGAACATATGCCTTTAAAAGCATACCAATGATAGTTACAAAAGATGCAATAACTACAACATAGGCTGGAATACGAATCTTTGATGGTATCACCTTCTTAAGGAGGGAGATTACAGCATTGGACCCCACTAAGACACCTGTTGTCGCCAATCCCATGCCCACGCCATTAATTGCTGCAGTAGTTATCGCCAGTACTGGACACATTCCGATTAATAAACGAAAGGTCGGGTTCTCATTGATAATACCATTCATAAATACCTTTCCGAAATTCACAGAATCACCCCCGATGGTTATAATTATTTAAATAATTGATGATAGAGCTCAATGGCAAGATTTACACTATCTGTAACAGCATTTGATGTAACGGTTGCACCAGCGATGGCTTCAATTTCACTGTTTCCTGAGGCATTCCCTTTAATGACTGATAAAGGGGAATCTGCAGATTTATCGATGTATTGATTTTGGAAATCTTCCTCTGCAGCCTTTGCCCCTAAACCAGGAGTCTCTGAATGGCTTACGATCTTTATCCCAGTTACTTTACCTTCAACCGAAATACCTACATTTATCACCATTTCTCCGCCATATCCTCCTGATGTGATTTTGAAGGTATAGCCTATAATTTCGCCGTCCTTTTTCCCTTGGTAGACCTCATCGATGGAGCTAAAGTCTGTTAATAATGCATTTTCCAATTCTTTTCCCTTAACCTCTTCAAACTCTTCCGCAATAGGTAAAGCGGACTTCCTTGCCTCTGTATTTTCAAGTTCCAATTGTTGAGCAATAACATCCCTAGTGGCCATATTGGTAAATCCCAAAAGAATAGCAGCCACCGATGTAATGATGAAAAGGATCCCTGCAAGCTTAACAACTTCACGCATTCACCTTCACCTCCCCATACACTCTAGGTCGTGTATATTTATCAATGAGTGGTGCAGCGACATTCATAAGAAGAACGGAATAGGATACTCCTTCGGGATAGCCACCCCATAGCCGAATAACAGCTGTCAAAATGCCGCAGCCCAGTGCATATATTATCTGCCCCCTTGGCGTTACAGGGGAAGAGGAATAATCGGTTGCCAT
>FZPS01000164.1_pt103 | contig 120269 bp, 108 predicted proteins | sample 1817821 | NCBI WGS metagenome assembly FZPS01 (sample SAMEA104158645, study PRJEB21678) | metagenome | place: Germany | collected 2015-04-21
TATATAATCTGTATATTGTTTTAAAGAGTTGCAAAGATAATAAAAAAGAATACGATATAATACTTTATGGAAATCACACAGACTGTAAATCACTCATTTTATTTAATCTTATCTATTTTACTATTGTTACCCCTTGGTCTATTTTCAAAAGAAAATAAGGATAACAAATCAGCTATAGTAGACAGTCTACTGGAGAAAAGCTATGAAAGTAAATTAAATGTAGAGATTGAGTCAGCAATTGAATATGCATATCGAGCTCTTTCAATAAGTGATGAGATAGGTTATTCAAGAGGAAAAGCAAAATCATACCTTAATTTAGGCCAAACACTATTCTATTTAGGTAGTTACGAAAAATCATTGGAGTTCTTGTCTCTTGCGGAAAAGGAGCCTTTTGCAAAAAACGATCCTGCTGTATTGTTTGAATTAAGTAGGGTTCGAGGGCAAATCTTCTCATACCTTAATTTGTCAAATCAATCCATCAGAGAGTTTATAAAATGTCTTGATATAGCACAAAAGATAGAACCAAAGAAGGATAGAGACTACTGTATGAGTCTTACATATGAAAATATGAGCATTGTTTATGGTACAATAGATGATTCAGACTCAGTATTATATTATATGAATAGAAACAGAGAACTTCTGGAGTCTTTAGATGAATCAATATTCTTTAGTAATCTAGTTAATTTATACTCTTCGTTTGGCAGTTTGTATTCCAAGGTGGGAGATTTTGAATTAGCAAAGGAATTTTTTGATAAAGCATTGGAACTGACAGATAAATATCAATATAGATATCAATCAAGAACATATATATATCTTGGTGATATGGAGCTATACAAAGAAAATCCGGACTCTGCCATGTATTACTATAAAAAAGCTCTTGAGAACCTTGAAGTAACTAAGATAAAGAGTGAATCTAGTGTAGTATATGGACAAATGGCCGACTTATTCAGACAAATGGGTAATGAAGATTCTGTAAGGTTTTATACAGAAAAGCAGAATATAATAAATGAAGAGCTTACAACCGAGAGATTAAATAGTGTAAAGCCAGCATTACAGATATTTATTGAAGAAGAGAGAATAAATAACAGTAAAAAGAGAATTAAGGAATTTACCTATATTTCTATATCTTCAATAATTCTTATAGTATTAATATTTTTAGTCTCTAAAAACTCCCGAAAGAAGCTTTTATTAAAAAAAGAAAAAGAGGAAAAAATGTTGCAAGCCAAATTACAAGAAACAATAAAGCAGGTTGAATTAAAAAAGGAAAAGACTAAGGAGTTAGAACAAAAACTAAATGAATCATTTTCGGAATTAATTGAGCTTGCAAAAACAAATGACCCTGCATTTTTAAAAAGATTTCAGGAAATTTATCCAGAACCAACAAAACGGTTACTAAAAGAGCATCCTAATCTTACAAATACAGAACTTAATCTTGCAGCCATGATTTTCCTTAATTTCCCATCTAAGGATATAGCGACATATACCTTTGTTGAACATCGAACCGTACAAACTAAAAAAAACCGTTTAAGAAAAAAATTAAACCTACCTGCCGGTGCTAGTATAGAGCACTATCTTTCCTCTTTTTCTGATTAATATATCCTACATACTCTGTCCATAAAATTATTTTTATTATCGTTTTTTGGAGTATTACCTAAATACTCCAAATATCTCTTTTTGCACCATTAAAAATTAATATTTTTCACATAACCCCAGAAAGTCCTTTTTTCTGTTAAATTAGACTTTGTGGACTTTATACACATGCATCTATCTAATAAACAGATATATATAAGATGTTGTAGTTTTGTAGTATGTCGTTTTTTTGACATTGCTTTGTTTGTATTTTACTTTGCGTAGAATTTTTTAAGAAAGTAATAAAATCACAGTTCAGATTATTTATCAAAAGAAATACATTCTTTTTAGTCATGACTGGAGCGATTTTGTAAGTTTTCAGTAAAAATTATAGTTAAAAAGTGGATTTAAGAGAGCAAAAATATTTGACTAAAAATAAGCCTGATAATCAAGTGGATATGCAAATGAAATGCTTTTTAAATTACAATTTAACTAATGTTAATGACGTTTTAGTTATAAAAGTTGCAGATTTAGGACAAACGTTTGTCCACTAATGACAATAATTTTGAGACAAAAATAAGCGAGATATGAAACGATTATTTCTTTCAATTGTAATCCTATTTGTTATCAGTTCCTACTCCTTTTCTCAAAGTGTAGGATTAAAGACAAATTTAGTCCATTGGGCAACCACCACACCAAACCTGGGACTTGAGTTTTCATTTAATAGAAAAGTCACTATAGATATAGGTGTTGGTTACAACCCATTTGTCTTCAAAGATAATAAAAAAGTACAACATTGGATTGTACAACCCGAACTTCGTTACTGGACATGTGAAAGCTTTAATGGTCACTTTTTTGGTATACATGCATTAATTGGTGAGTATAATGTAGGTGGAGTTGATGTACCACTTGGCAGATTAAAAGATCTGAAAGAGTACCGATATCAAGGTTACGGTTATGGAGGCGGTTTAACATATGGTTATCAATGGATATTATCTAAGCGATGGAACCTTGAAGCCAGTCTGGGTGCCGGGTATGTATACCTTGATTATGATAAATATCCATGTGCAAAATGTGGTACCTTATTAGAAAGCAACAACAAAAACTACTTTGGAGTTACCAAGGCAGCAGTATCCCTTATATATCTGATAAAATAAAAAAGATAAACTTATGAATAAGATTATATATATAGTAATTGCATTGATGACCATCACATTACCCGATGTATTTGGTCAGGAATACTATAATGATCAACTGACAATAGAAAATCTCAACATCTCAAAAGAGGGTGATGTCATCAACATTTCAATGGATGTAAATCTAAACAACCTGAAGTTGAATAAAAATGAGATGTTAATAGTTACACCTGTAATTCTTTCAAAGGAAACAGAAGATGCTAAAGAACTGGAGCCTTTTACAGTAATAGGGAAACTTAGAAACAAGGTACTTCAAAGATCATACAACAGCATAGGAAAGGTAGTTCTCAATTTTCCAGAAAACAGTAAGGTTATTCGTAAAAACGGAACAGATCAATCTATTCAGTACGCCTCATCACTTCCATTTGATGAATGGCAGCGCGATGCACAGCTTGTGCTAAGAACTGAAGTAATTGGATGTGCCGACTGCCTGGACAATGAGCCAGATATGCTTTTGACAGATAGATTATTACCAGAGAGATTTGTTCCTGAATACAGCTACACTTATATCGTTCCTGATGTAGAAGAGGTAAAGCAGCGCAGTGAAACATACAGTGCATATCTAAACTATATGGTAGGACGATGGAATCTGCTTCGAGAGTATAAAAACAATGCAACTGAATTGAAGAAAGTTGAAGATATTATTATGGAGCTAAAAAATAATCCGGACCTAACAATATCAGATTTCACAATAACAGGTTATGCATCTCCCGAGGGATCAAGTCAGAGCAACCTTCTCTTATCTCAAAGAAGAGCAGAATCATTTGCCAAATTCTTAGAAACCAAGTATGAATACGATGTAAGTCAATTCACAATAAAATGGGCAGGAGAGGACTGGAATGGTTTAAAAGAAGCAGTTGCAGCATCTGGTTTAGCAAATAAGAACGATATAATTGAGATAATAAATACAGTCTCAGATCAGGATGCACGCGATGGAAGAATCATTGCACTAGATAATGGAGTAACCTATAAAAGGCTTCTGAACGATTTCTATCCACAACTCAGAAGAAACGATTACAATATTGCCTTTGTTTCCCGTCCTTTTAATGTAAAGGAAGCGTCTGAAATTATAAAAACAAGCCCCAACCTGCTAAGTCTTAACGAAATGTTCCATGTTGCCAACACATTCCCTGCAGATAGTGAAGAATTCAGAGAAGTGTTTGTGATTGCAGTCAACACATTTCCGGAAAGCGAAACAGCAAACATAAATGTAGCAGTAGCTGAACTAAACAACAATAATATAGATGCGGCACTCAGTCGACTTGAAAAAATGAAAGACAACCCTGCTGCCTGGAATTTACTTGGAGTATGTTATGCACAAAAGGGTATGAACGAGCAAGCTGTAATATACTTCAACAGAGCAATAGATAATGGCGATGAAGCTGCTTCAGGCAATTTGAAACAGTTAGAAAGATATATAAAAAACAATTAGTAATTCATACACATAGAGAAAATTTAAAAATCATTTATTCACTTTTCTAAAATTAATTCAATATGAAAATTTTTAAAGTATTATTAGTAGTAGCTATCGCACTAGGTATGATGGCTTGTAACAATGAACAGGATGTTCCTGAAATTATTGATGGACCAGAGGCAACAGTTTCAGTTAGAGTGGTTCCCACAAGTAACGGTCCATCCGTTAGATTGGCCGGTGATATAACTAGTACAGATGAGGCAGAGAGCGTTATCAAGACATTAGAGGTGTTCATTTTCTCAGGTGGTATGCCTGATGGATATGGTATAGCAACTGGAGATGATGTAACACAAGTTATAGGAATTGAAACCCATTCAGGTCCTAAAACATTTTATGTTGTAGCTAATGCAAATATTGGTCAGGTTGCTAGTGAAGTAGATTTGTTAGCTAAAACTAAAGAATTGCCTGTAGTAATTGACAATGGATTGCCAATGACATCAGATAGGAAGGAAGTTGTATTAGTTGCCGGTGAAAATCAGTATGGCTTTACATCAGGATCTGATAATTACAAAGTATCAGCCAATAATCTTTCGGAAACTCCAGTAGCACTAGTACGTGTAAATGCCCGTGTTGCAATTGTATCTGCAGCATTGAGCAATAATCTTCCAGCAGATCAGCAAGCTATTTTTGATAATTTGACCGATATCGAAGTAGCTATGTTTAATGTGCCAAAAGCATCAAATCTATTTGGAGAATCTTTAGAAATAAATGAAAATTTCCTTTTTGGTGAAGCTTGGCCTACTACTCAAAACACTTACACTGTAGGAGTTGAAAATGATAATTTTAAAAAAACAGAACTTTCATTTCCTATTTCAAACACTTATGCTCCATATTTCTATGTAACAGAAAATACAAGTACAGAAGATAATCAGAGAATGTTTATTGTCTTAAGAGGTAAACCTACAAAAGGTGGTAATCCTGTAGTTGCTGAGGGACTTTATACTGACGTAGAGGGATACACTTACTATCCTATATGGGTAAATGCAAATGACAAAGGATACGATTATGGTAATGAATATGCTGCTACAAATGTTATTTCTCGCAATACTCAATATAATATTTCATTGACCATAAATGGAATTGGAAATCCTACAATTGATGAGGTCGAAGAGGCATTCCTTGATGTCAACGTATCTGTTGCTCCTTGGGCCGTTGTAACTCAAAACGTTGAGTGGTAATTAACGAGCTGTAATTACTAAACAGGATATTAAATCCGACAAAAATACCGCGGCTGGGGAGTGATACCCCTCCGCGGAACAAGAAGAAAACTAAAAATAGATGAAGATGAACAACAATAGCAAATTCAGCTTAATGGTGGTAGTCACATTGATGATTACGGGGCTACTTAGCAGTTGTTTTAAAGAGGATTTGTCGGACTGTCCCCTGCCATTTCAAGTGACAATAAAAGCGCTGGATATCAATCTTAATGATATTACAGAGTCGGGTGAAGTATATAATGCTATTCTGTTTGCTTTTGATGAAGACCAAAATCTTGTTGGAGCCTTTGAACTAAATGAAGATCAGGTAAAAAGCAGAAAGCCAATAGATATTGTTATAGATTATCCCGGTTTCACAGCACTTACTTTTATTGCCTGGGGTAATGTTGACAGCAATTTAGAATACTCACAAATATCCTCTGTTAAGAAATTGGTTGACCTATATGTAAAGCTTTCTGTTAAGGATGGTTTTGCACAGCCTGCTTCAGACTTCTTCCGTGGAAACCTTATTGTACCAGTAGAGTATGGTGGTTCCGGTTGGGGCCAGTCGCACGTTGTTGAGATCAAAAGAATGACAAGTGGTGTAACTATCACAGCAATAAATCTTAAGGAGTGGAATGGAAACAAGGATGGTAACTACACTTATGTAGTCCGTTCATCTATGAATACATACGACCCTGATGGAAATCTTGTTGGTGAATCTGTAAACTATTCACCAAGAGCAGCTTTAAATCAGAATGGAGATTTCTCTGCACCAATATTCTATACATTTCCAACGGAATATTTCGTAGTAGATATCTATTATAATGGTGAGTTGATACACACTGCCGAAAGAAACTCCGATGGAAATCTATTGGTACCGGAAGTTGGTAAGACCTTGAATATAATCATTGATTTCCGTGCTGAGATAAGCATTAAGTCGGTGATCACTCCTTGGAATGTTGTATATCAGTATGTAGAATTTTAAAACAAGAGAAATTATGAAAACGAATAAATATACATACTACTTACAGAATATAGTTATCACCCTGTTGTTCATTACTGCTTTTTCATCCTGCCAGTTCGAAGAGTTAGCGGTGGATTGTGAAGAGAAAGGTGTTATTGTATTGAACCTAGGTGTTAATGGAATGACTACACGTGCAGCAGGTGGTCAGCTATTTACCGGTGATGAAGCAATCACAAAAGTTCGAGTGTTTGTTTTCACAGGTGATTTTTTAGAGGTTAACAGATTATATAATATTGGTGAGTCTGAGTTTAATAACCCTTTTGTTCTTGAAGTTACAACCGGTTTAAAAGATATTTATATAGTAGCAAATGAAAGTGGTGTATTATCAACTCAACTCGCTTCTGTTAATTTAAAGAGTCAGCTCTTTGGTATTATGTCCGAAACTATATCAGAAGTAAACGGACCATTGGATCTTCCTTTGGTAATGACCGGAAGTAGAACAGGGGTTTCTGTTGAAACACTTGAAGGATCTAACCACAATAGTACTGATATTGTATTAACTCGTATAGCTTCAAAATTAAGCCTGAGATTTAAAAAAGATACCAGTGCAGAAGTGTCAATTACAAAGGTTTCTTTATTAAATAATGCGGGAATAACAACAATTTGGGATAATGGAGTTTTAAACGATGGTGCTAATAACTGGAATTGGAATCACACTCCTGACTTGGCTCTGCCTTTGACATCAGACGCTGCTGCTATTAGCAATTTTGAAAATATATATCTATACGAAAATCTTACAAATGGAGATAAGTCTAAAGCAACTCAGTTAGAGGTTGAAGCGCTATATAATGGGATACCAACAAAATACAGAGTATATGTAAATGAGAATATAACATCAGCAAGCGGAAATGCAGGCGATCCAATATCATCTGAAATTACACCAGCTGATCATCTTTATTCTCTGAAAAGAAATTATCATTATCAGTTAAATGGTACGATAAAAGGGATAGGTGAATTCGACGGATTATCGCTTACAACCAATGTACTTCCATGGAATGTATTGCCTTCTTCAATCTCGTTTGAAAGGAAATTCACAATAAGTCCCACTCCAACTCTTGCAAACCACACCTATACAGTTGATAATAATAGAGAGGTTAGATTCACTTTTAAACTAACTAGTCCAATAGATGCATCATGGGTGGCTAACCTTTCAATGGTGGGAGCATTCGAATTCGTTGGAACAAATCAAGGTATAACAGATGAAGAGGTTGAAATTATAATTAAAGCAATTAATCCCCCTGGAGATGAAGAGCGAGTAACAGAATTTTACATAAATGTTGGATATGGTGGAAACTGGTCAGAAATACCATTGATAAGTGGTAGCGACTTAATTGGTGTAGGAAATAGAGTAGTTATTCGTCAGCCGGCAAACTAGAAAAAGAGGAGACTAAGATATGAATAAGAATATACAAATATTAATTGCAATCATTGCTTCGATGTTCTTGATTACAACAGCTTGTAATCGTGATGAGGCAGAAGAATTTCCTATTGCAGATAAAGATAGTTTTTCTATCAATATCTCTTTTGGAAAGCTATCAACAAGAGCATTATCAACAGAAGATGGTGATGAAGACGGAGCATTTAATGAAAACAAAATAAACTCCCTGGATATATTCTTTTATGAAGGATCAACACTCAAATGGAAAGTTAATAGTTTGACTTATGATGAGGCTTCAAAAAAGGCCACAATTCCTATATCAGCTGATAAAAGATCCCTTTTTGTTGATAACTCCAAATCATATGATATTTATGTAGTGGCAAATAATACTGCAGATCTGTCAACTATAACCGAAGGTGCTGATAATTTACAGACATTGAAAGATATAGTATTCCAGACAACAAGTTTTACAACTTCCGGAGGATCTACGCCACAATCATCGTTTGTTATGGATGGTATGATCTCTAAAGTGGTGAATATCAATAGTCCTGATTTGGGTACAGTAAATCTGAAACGTGCTGCAGCCAAAATAAGACTCAATCTTGTTGAAGTTGATATACCAGGTTATACACTTGATGGAAATGCAAGTGCCCGACTTGTTCATTTTACAGATAAATCATCTTTAATGGATGAGGGTACTCCTTTCACACCAGGTAGTTCAGATTGGAAAGAAACCGGTTACTATGAGCTTTCCAGAGAACTGAATAACAAAAATACTACTGTTACTCCTTTTTATGCTTATGAAAATGATTGGAGTAGCAATGGCTCTCGTGAAACATACTTCGAACTATTTATCCCTTTAAAGGAAGATGAAACTGAAATAACTCAAACATATAAATATCGTGTGCCAATTTCTCCAAGAGATTTAACTGGTGACGAAGCTCAATACATGAAAAAGCTTCAGCGTAATTTCCTTTATGATGTTTCAGTAATAGTAAAAATACTGGGTAGTATAGAAGAGTTGCCAGTTGAAGTTACCGGTAATTACATTATAAAAGATTGGGGTACACAGGAAATATTGGTAGATATTAAAGGTTCTCACTACCTGGTTGTTTCAGAAAGAAATGTAACCATGCCAAATAGGAATAGCTATATAGTTACTTTCAACTCATCAATTCCTAATGTAACATTGGTGCCAAACAGTTTAAAGGCTTCTTATACGTATGTTAATGCAAGTACAGGTCAGCCTGTAACTCAATTTATTACATCAGGACCTCAAATGCCTTCTGTAACAGTACAACCCAATGTGGCAGCTGGTAATATCACAATAACCAGTGCAATACCAATAAACTTCATTCCAAAAGACATTGAATTTCAGATTACGAACGGTCCATTGACTGAGACAGTTACTGTTAGACAATTACCTGCAACTTACTTTACTGTAACAAAAGGTGTTCAGTCATATATGGTAGATAGAGACTGGTTGGGACGAGATGTTTGGGGGATTCGCTATGAATTACCTAGTAATTTGAATAACCCATATATGTATGCAATCACCACATTAGCACCAGCAGGTGATTTAATATGGGGATTTCCGCCTACTGATAGCCAAGGTCAAACAATAAATAGTGAAGAAGTTGCTAATATGATTTCTCCGCGATTTGAAATGGCTTCACAATTTGGTGCAAGTTTACCTAAGAGTTATTCACTTGCTCAGGAACAATGCAGAAGATATACAGAAACAGCAGAAGATGGAACTGTTAAATCAGGCTGGAGGTTACCTACACAGGCTGAAATAAAATTCATAGATGAATTGCAAAATAATCCTAATAATAGCCTGGGTCTTGTAATGACTGCTAAATGGTATTGGGATGCCTATAGTTCCAACGGAGCCTATCAAATGATTGGAGGTAGCGATGGTAGCTCAACTTCAGCTTATGTACGTTGCATTAGAGACATAAAAAATTAACAGTGTAAAAACAATAAAGCTATGAGTAAAATTATAAAAGCCATATCATTAATTTGCTTGATTATCATTGCAGGCTGCTCGCAGGATGTAATTATAATTCCTGATCAACAGATACAGGAAGGCGAGGAGGTAGCTGTTAGTTTTAACACTATAATTCCGGAATTCAAAACTGTTGTCACTCGTGCTAATGGTGGTGTAAATGATATGTATGTGCTTGTTTTCGATGAAAATGGGAACTACATTGCAAGAAGACAGGCCACGTTGAGTAATCAAACAGAAACAGGTGGAACTTTTATAGTACAACTTCCATCAAGTAGCAATAGTAGAATTGTTCACTTCATATCAAATTACGATTGGAGTGGATTTAACGATATTGCAGGGTTGAATGAAGCAACTGTTGTTGCATTACTTAGTACTTCTAACACCACATTCTGGTCCAGAGTAGAACTTGAGAATGGTATTTCTTCAACTAGCTTCAGTGGCTTAACAGTGAGCCTGCTACGCAATCAGGCAAAGATAAGTGTAGTAAATGAAGCTGATGAGTTAACATTTAATGGATTTACAATTCACAATAAACCATCAAAAGGTTCCGTGGCTCAGTATAGTTCAACTACCGGTTTTGAAGAAGGTGTGATAACTGAACCTTTGGATATGACCTTAATTCCTGCACAATCATCAGATATTTCAACAGATGAAAAGTATCTATTCGAGCGTAAAAATGCTTATGCTACTGATATAACCACTGTAATTGTAAGAGGAAACTATAATGGACAGCAATACTACTATAAAATCGACTTAATAGATTCAGAAAAGAATAGGTATGATATTGAGCGTAATTATCACTATATAGTAAAAATTAAGACCGTAACCAGAGCTGGATATACATCGTTTAATGATGCTCTCGAAGGTGCTTCACACAATAATACAGCACTTGACCCAATTATTGAAAAGTACCCAATCATATCAGATGGGATTAGTAAGCTCGAGGTTGAAAAAACATTGGTAATTCTTACTAAACCCAATCAACAATTCAGTGTATGGGCTAAGTATTTTCCTGAAATTAGTAATACTACATTTAATAACAGTGGAGTATCGGTTACATTGCAATCTGGTAATACTTCAATAGTAGGAGGTTCACTTAATTTTAATCCCACAACTGGAAATATTACTGCAACAGGATTGAGTCAGATACCTGAAGAACCTGGTAATGCACGTATCGTAGTTTCCAAAGGAGATCTTGCAAGAACAATCAGAGTTGTTCTTCGTACACCTTTCTCCTTTTCTCCTGTTACTATTAATGATCAGAATCCAGGACTAGTTGCTGATGGACAGAGTAGTCAGGCAACACTGAAATTTAATATTCCTGACGATTTTCCAGACGACTTATTTCCATTACCTATAAGAATTTACACGAATGGACTATATCCTGCATCAACCGGATTGGAGATGGTGGTTGAAGGTAGTCAGATTCACTACATATATAGAGCAACACAGAGAGGAATACAGACAATTAATTTCAAAACTAATAAGTCTGGTAATGCAGAAACAGTTGCTATTAAAGCCGATTATTTTGCTGATGGATCTATAGCATATAACTCATTTGTTGCTTTTAGAGGAAATATCAGCTATGGTAACAATGTTAATGTACCAAACAATGTAACTGTATCAGCAAGCATCGGATCATTAACAATTCCTTCTACTGGCACATATAGTTATGCTCCACCGTCCAATTATAATCTCAATACATCGGTAAACCTAGAATATGAAAATCAAGTTGCTTGGAACACTAATAGTAATATCAGACAATCATTTCATGAATATTATAGAACAACAACAACAATTGGTCACATGTATAATAATGGAAATCTTAATTTAGCTTTGGATGGAATTATTGTGACCGGTAGAATACGTTACACTACAAACACAAATAATTATAATGGTATGTCAAATGTTCCTGGTAATGCTACTTTAACAGTTACCGGGACGGCAGGAGCTACAGGCGAAATGATGGCTAATCAACGTTATCAGCTAACGATCCCTGGTACAGCTTCTAACAATTCAACCATTAGAGTGACATATAGGACAAGTAACACTAATTATTATGTTGATACTACAGTGGGTGCATTGCGAAGCAATCAGTACATGCAATTAAGAAGTAATGGTGGTAGGGTACAGAACTAAACTAAAAAATAAATAACTACTAAAAACATTATAATCAAGTCCGGAAATAAATATGATATGAAGGATAAAAAAGAAGAGGTGAAAAAATATGAAAGAAACAACTAAGGCATCATCGGTTTATGCAAATATTTCGTCTTGTACACTTAGTTTTGTGGATGGTAAGAAGGTGAACATTTCGGGAGGTGGAAAAAAGAGCCTTATAGTAAGTGTTTTACTAAACGAGTCTGACTTCATTTCACTAAATGAAGCTGTAATGAAACACTATAAGAGTGCTGAAACATTACCGGAGCTTGCCAAATTATGTGGGTACTCTTGTGCAAAAACATTTTCAAGACATTTTATCAAACACTTTAACGAGACTCCCAAGCAATGGATTTTAAACATGAAGCAGGAGGAAATGATAATGTTGCTTAAAGAGACTACTTACTCTTATGAACGTATCAGTTCTATGTTAAGGTTTAAAAACCTGTCACACTTTAATAACTTCTGCAAGAAAAGAACCGGATTAACGCCTAAGGAAATAAGAGGTTCGGTTTGAATCTCTTAAAATGTCTCACAAGTAGTGAGGCAGTGACGTGGGAAAGTGGATCGTGCTGATTCACTTTCCTTTTTGTATATATAAATAAAAAAAGTGGACCAATTTGGCCCACTTTTTTATTAGATATCTTATCCTGTTATTTTAGCAATGACATAAATTCATTGTTTGTACGATATTTAGCAAATTCAAGATCATTAAGAGCTTGTGCAACCATTGTTCTGTCGCGACCGATAGCAGTGCGCAGGTTAGAAACAACATCATTAAAGTTGTTTGTTCTTGAAGCAATTACTGCTAACAGATATGCTGTAGTTGCATCAGGTTTTTCTACTGACTCTAATGTTTGTTTAGCTTTGTTGTAATCTGATACTAAAAGCTGAGCTAAAGCAGCATTGTTTGTTTTATTGTTACCGTAAGCGCTAACTGACTGGTTGTAGTTACCCTGTAACAGATTTAAAAGACCCATTGCTTCGTCAAGAGATGCAGCACCAGCAGATCTTCCAAGAAGTTCATTAGCTGTACTTAAATCATTTTTCAAGATTGCTAAAAGAGCTTTATTCATGTTTACTTCAGGTGCGTTTGGACTTACTTGTGCTGCACGGTTAAATGCCTGTTCAGCTTTTGCATAATCGCCCTGCTTGAAATACATTGTACCAATATTATTCCAGCCTCTGTAATCATTTGTGAAATTAGCTGTTACATATTGATAGATATTTTCTTTAACACTCTCATCATCTGTAAGTGTAGATGCATAAAGAAGTTCGTCAGTTGATAACTCTTTTGGATTGTTTTTCCATGCAGTCATGATTTCTTCGTCAGACTTACCGATAATTTCAATATTAGCAATTATACGTGAACGACGAAGTTGTGGAAGAATAGTTTCTGCAAGATCCTCAAATACATAAGAGATATTCTTGATTTCTCTTTCACGTGTCTCAGAATCTGGATACATTTCTAATACACGAAGGATAAGTTGTTTATCCTGAAGGTTTGAAGATTCAACCAATTGACGGAAACCCTCCCAGTCTTCAGCTGTATAATGTGCAAACACTTCAGTATCGATATTACGTCTTTTCAGTTCTGATTCCAGATAGTTTGAAGTGTTCTTTTCACGCTGTGCTGCAAGACGCTCATTTAGAGATAAGCCTCCATCAGGAGAAGCATAAGCTGAAACTTCTACATTAACGTTCTGTTTTGGATCATTAAAAGCTTCTTCAACACGTTTTTTCCAAGCAGCCAGATCGCTTTTATTTAGTTCAGACTGACGAAGATTTGCCTGTTCAATAAGGAACATGATATTTGCTTCCTGAGCTTCCTGTATAATTCTTTGGAATCCGTCAGGTGCAACAGAAGGAGTTGTATTTGTAACACTTGCAAGTGCTGAAGTTGCTATTACACCGTCAGCTACCTTAAGGTCAGGTAGTGCAGAGCGTTTGTTTTTAATTCTTCCGTCAAATCTTAGATACAGTTCTGAAGAACGCATTGCATCTTCAAATGGAAATGTGGAATTCATTGTAAAGTTACCACCTCTGCTCTGACTGATTGTTACTCTGTTGCCTGAAATATTGTCTCCCTGGAAGCTGTAAGGTGTACCTACAATTTCCTGGTTGTTGCCATATTTAAGAACCGGAGTAATTGTAACAATCGCATTCTTGTTAAACCATTTTTCGGGGAAAGTTCCGCTAATGGTTACAGGAATTTGATTTCCTACAGTTTCTAGTGGGGTAGGAGTTACATTGAAATTGTTCTGTGATAGCGGCTTTAATTTGCTGCTGCACGAAGTAGCAAGAATTGCTACACTAATCACCACAAATAGTGATAAAAAACGAGAGATCTTTTTCATGTTGAGAAAATTATAATTATTCAATAAATTAATACGCTAAAAAGAAGGTTGTTTCATTGATTTATACAGATAGACAAATTTACCTTTTTTAGTCTGATTTACAAAAAAACAATCTTATGATTTTTACTATTTTCAATTAAATATATAAGCTTTATAATATTAAATGATAGATAATTCATACTGCAGAATTACCTATCAATAATAGTTAGTTTTAAAATATAAATTTAGAGAAATAATTACTGTCTAAATTATATTGAACCCTAAATCTTTGAGTGTTTGATGAACTGAATTATGAGAATTAATAACAGTAAATGCATGATATTCTCTTCGGAGTGGATAATTCGACCTGAACCAATAGAATTTCTCCGGGGATGTTTTTAAAAGTTCAGTTTCGCGCATGGGATTATAACTGTGCCAAACAGCATGTGCCAACTGATCTTCAGGTGCTATTCCTTTTAGATCAATTACCGGTTCTTTAGGTTCCGGAATAGGTTGATAAACTGGCGTTATATCTAAACCGAAGTGATCTTTTAAATTATCAATACTCATTTTTGTTGCTGTCCATTTACCATCAGCTGAGTAGCCTGCTATATGCGGTGTTGCAATTTCAGCCATACTTAATAATTCAGCATCAATCTCAGGCTCATTCTCCCAGCAATCAAGCACAACACCGCTTATCTTACCATTGTTCAGAGCTTTTTTCAATGATTGATTACTTGTAACAGCTCCACGAGCAGCATTTATGATAAAAGGTTTACGCTCAAGAAAATTTAAAAAAGAGTTGTCGACCAGATGGAATGTTTTATGTTCACCTACTTTAGTCAATGGTGTGTGAAAAGTGATTATATCTGCTTCCAGCTGAATAGTTCTGATATTAACAAATTCTGTTTCGCTATTACTGCCCTCAGCTTTTTCTCTTGGAGGGTCATTAAGCAGAACATTCATTCCTAATTTTCGGCATGCAACTGCAACTTTGCTACCAACATTACCAACCCCAACAATGCCTATAGTTTTTTCCTTGAGATTGAAATTATATTTCCTGGCTAAAAACAGTAATGATGCTGTTATATATTGCTCCACTGACGAAGCGTTGCACCCTGGTGCTGTACGCCATGCTATGCCATGTGAATCGCAATATTCAGTATCTATATGATCATAACCTATTGTAGCCGAACAGATAAGCTTTACACTGCTTCCATGCAGGATATCATAACCGAAGTGAGTAACAGTTCTCACTATCAAGGCATCCTTCAACTTGATAGCATCACGGGTAAATTGATTTCCCGGGAGGTATTCAACTTCACCAAATTGTTCTGCCACTCCCTTTAGAAATGGTATATGTGAATCAGCTAATATTTTCATTTACTCAAATGTTCATGCATCGATTTTGCAGCTCTTCTTCCATCACCCATTGCCAAGATAACCGTTGCACCACCACGTACAATATCGCCACCTGCAAATATAAAATCATCGGCAGTCTGCATTGTATCATTATTAACTACAATAGTTCCCCATGAGGTTATCTCTAAGCCTGAGAATGATTGTGGAATAAGTGGGTTAGGGGATACACCCACACTAACAATTACTTCGTCAACCTCCATCCATTCAGTGGCTCCTTCAACCGGTACAGGGCGACGTCGTCCTGATTGATCAGGCTCACCTAGTTCCATTCTCTGAAGCAGCATCTTTTGCACGCGACCTCTTTCATCTCCTTCATATCTGAGTGGATTGTGTAATGTGTAAAACTCAATGCCTTCCTCCTTAGCATGTTTTATCTCTTCAATACGAGCAGGCATTTCAGCTTCCGACCTGCGGTATACAATTACAGCCCTCTCAGCTCCCAGTCGGCGAGCAGTACGCACAGCATCCATTGCAGTATTTCCACCGCCTATAACAGCAACTTTCTTGCCTTTGTAAACGGGAGTGTCACTATCAGGATCACCTGCATCCATAAGGTTCACTCTGGTTAGATATTCATTACAAGACATTATCCCTATAAGATTCTCTCCCGGAATATTCATAAAATTAGGCAAACCAGCACCACTTCCCACGAATATACCTTTGAAGCCGGCCTCTTTCAGATCTTCCTGAGAGATAGTTTTTCCTACAATACAATTGGTCTCAAATTTAACACCCATTTTTTTCAGGCCATCAATCTCAACATCAACTATATCGTTTGGAAGTCTGAACTCCGGAATTCCATATCTTAAGACCCCACCAAGCTCATGAAGGGCTTCAAAAACAGTTACATCATAACCAAGTTTTACCATATCGCCTGCAAAAGCAAGTCCGGCTGGACCAGATCCAATTGCAGCAACCTTAATTCCATTTGAGGGGGCAATTTCAGGTATTGAAATATTGCCACTATTACGTTCGAAATCTGCAGCAAAACGTTCTAAATGACCGATTGCTACAGGTTCTTTCTTTAATTTTTGAGTGTAAAAGCAGCTGTTTTCACATTGACGTTCCTGTGGACAAACTCTTCCGCAAACTGCTGGTAAAGCACTTGTTTCCTTTAATGTTTTAGCAGCTTCCAGAAATTCACCTCGTTCTATGTTCTTTATAAATTTTGGTATATTTATCTCCACAGGGCAGCCCGAAATACATGTTGGATCAACACAATCCAGACACCTGTGAGATTCTTTTACAGCCATCTCTTCAGTTAGTCCCAGGTTAACCTCATCATAATTATGACTCCTTATATCCGGGTCCACTTCAGGCATTACTACTCTTGGAATTGCAATTCGATCTTTATTTTTCATCGATTTACGCAACTCTTCACGCCATGCAACAGCCCGTTCTGCTTTTAAATACTCGCTCATATATTGATAGATAGTTTGTTTTATTAATTGTATGCTTTAAGTCTCATCAGCATCTCATCAAAATCAACTTTGTGTGCATCAAATTCCGGTCCGTCGATGCATACAAATTTTGTTTCACCTCCCACGGTAACTCTGCAGGCACCACACATACCAGTACCGTCCACCATGATAGTATTCAGAGAGGCAACTGTCGGCACATCATATTTCTCCGTCAGTTTAGAAACAAATTTCATCATAATAGCAGGACCTATTGTTACGCACAGATCCACTTTTTCTCTCTTGATTACATTTTCTACTCCATCAGTAATCAAACCTTTTTCGCCATAAGAACCGTCATCAGTCATTATTACCACTTCATCAGAGTACTGACGAACCTGTTCTTCTAGAATAACCAACTCTTTTGTGCGGGCTGCAAGAACAGATATTACCCTGTTGCCGGCTTTTTTCATTGCTTCAATGATAGGAAGCATAGGAGCAACTCCAACACCACCACCTGCACAAACAACTGTTCCAAAGTTCTCTATATGTGTGGCCTTACCTAATGGCCCCACCATATCAGTTATATATTCTCCCGGCTCAAGACTACACAGCTTTTCTGACGATTTGCCTACTCTTTGTACCACAAGTGTGATAGTACCCTTCTTTATATCAGCAGAGGCAATAGTGTATGGAACTCTTTCTCCTTTTTTACCAACTCTCACAATTACAAAGTGTCCTGCTTTCCTGCTTTTCGCGATAAGAGGTGCTTCAACCTCAAATTTTACTACTCTTTCTGAAAGGTACTCTTTAGCTACAATTTTATTCATTACTATATTATCATTTCTTATTGATGATTTCCCAAAAACTTTCCGGAAGAAAGATATTTGAAATATTAACAGCTTCCGAGAAAAGTGGAGCAATCTCTTTATCATGAAACCCTGCAATGCCACATCCCACGCGGGTAACTAAAAATGTTAGCTTCGGGTTTGATTTTGCAAATTCAATAAACTTATCCACATATGGTTTTATTTCATCAACTCCGCCATGCATAGTGGGAATTCCGTATGAGCTGCCCTGCAAGCCGGCTCCCTGTCCCCATACAGCGCCAAATTTCTCGTAAGCTGTTTCAGCAGCTCCACCCCCATGAATTCCTTCCAGATTACTTCCAAATACAAAAATCTCGTTCTCTTCCAGATCGGAAATAAATGAGGGTGTTACTCTATTATTCATATTGTCATATTTGGTTTATACATATCTTCAGCAGTAATACCGCACTCTTCTTTCATGCGAATACAGTATTCAAGCTTCCCAAAATCACCATCACCGTTGTTGGTACCGAAAGTAAATTTCAGTCCCGCTTCCTTTGCCTTAAGTATAAATGCCTTATTAGGTATTTCATACCTGTTATTTATTTCAAGAACTTTGTCTGTTTCCACCAAAGCTTTAATTACCTTATCCATTCTTTCTTCTGTCCAGAATTCATCATATCTGTCATTCATTACATCAGGAAGAAAATTTGGATTGACATACACATCCATTGGTTCCTGCATTACATCTACAATCTTCTGTACAATCAGATCCATATATTCCTGTTCGTTTTCAATATAAACCTCTTCAGGAATCCATAGACGAGTACGTCTTCCTTTTGTATCAGTAAATGTTAAAGCATCAGTAAAAACATAATCAAATTTTTCTCTTACTTCAGCAGAAAATGTTTGTGGCCATTCACGACCTTCACCCTGCATTGCCTGAATGAATGGTTGTCCCTCCATCTCTTTAATATATTCAATAACCTCCTCATCATTAGTAATTGGGAAACCTATTCCGCAATTAGGTGCTAATGCGTAGTTAATACCATATTTACGAGACTGTTTAGCTGCTTCGTCTGCAGTAATTCCTTTAAGATGAACATGGTAGTCAAGCACTGGGAAATTATCCTGATGAAGTTTAATGATATGATCAGTTGTTTCATCGATAGCAAGCAGCTGCTGCTGAGCAATGTCCGGATTAGTTTTTAAAGGAGTCACCTCAATCGACTCAATCTCTATTGTACCTTCACTGCTTTGAATAGCAAATTTACCGCTTGATAGCAGTTTAGATGAATGTTCAGCTGTACGATAAGGAGCAGTTGGTTCGATATACTCAACAACCGGATTTCCATTAACCGATATAGTAATTGCTTTGCCTTCAACTTGAATATCCATATCAAACCACTCATCTGTTTTTACTGTTGATTTAGCTAAGTTTCTTACAGAAAGCAAGCTGCCTGTTTTTGTCCACCATTCAGCACTTTCAAGATCGTTGTTTAATGCAACTCTGTATCCATCTGCTGCATTATCTGTATGAAAAGCAATAAATCCTTTTCCATTACCTACAGTACGTGCTTTTACCTTTAGGATAAAGTCACTGTAATTACCTTTTTTCAATACTAAAGCAGCGCCATTATTAACTGTAATGATGCCATTTTCTACTGCCACATTGCCTTGTGTTTCCCACTGATCTGTATTCTCACCGTTAAACAGTGATTTAGGTGAATTGTCTCCGGTACAGGAGTAAATTCCCATTAAAAGAATGCTTAGAAATAATACTACCTTATTCATATTTATAAATTTAAAATTAAAGGACATTCTTACAGAGTATGATATTAGAATGTAAATAATAATTCCACAGTAAGCTTATCTGCATCCATCTGAGGATTTTTACTAAAGATCGACATGCTATTATTTATAAAGTACCACTCATAATCCAGTCTGATTATTGATGAAAACCTTTCTTCCTTGAAGCCAAAGCCGATTCCTGCTGTCAATCTGTTAGTATCAAAACCTTTCTCATCAAGCTGCTCATCTATAGCATCCCATCTTACTGCAGGAAGTACATAGTCGAAGAATTTGCTTTTGATTGGGAAACGGTAGGCACTCTGCACATAATAAGAAAGCATATCGCTATAAAGATCAGTTTTGCTGTCTTTCTTCATTATTTCAGTTTCCACTTTAAAGTTATTAATCTCATATCTGAGATCGGCACCATAAAACAGGACGTGTGTTGAGTCATTGTTCTGATAATCATAAGCCTTGGCAGTAAACCTTAAACCCTTCATGCTACCTAACTCGATGCGACCACCAGTAGACAAATTCTGTTTCCATACAGGATCATTAATTGCATTACCGTTATATACACCAAATTCCAGTCCCGCAGGAACAACTCCCACGTTAAATTTATACTTAGCCAGAATTCCTAAATCACGTGTACTGATAAAATATTTTCCAAGAAAAGCACGGTTAGCAAACATCATATCGGAAGGACTCACAACATAAGAGTTATATAATGGTATACTTGTCTGTCCCATAGTAAAAGAGAGTCCTTTAACAGGAGTAATTGTTCCACTAAGGTCAAGTACCTTAAATTTACCTTCATCACTAAGCTCCACCTGTGCTCTGTATGATGAAAAAGAATTTATATCTCCCTTTACTCCTAAACGAGTATTTCGTATAGAAAAACGAGACATATTACTTTCAGGAGCATATTCATATTTGTTTTTTAATGTTCCATCTATCTTAAAACTAGGGTAGGTGACCGTGTTTTGTGCGATCATCGTAGTAGTAATTAAAAACCCAAAAATCAATAGTAGTAAGTTTGTTCTCATATATTTATTTATTTGAAAATATTTCAGATAACTTCTGTCATAATTATATAGTTGATTCATGCTTAAGTATTTTCTTTTTAATATCCAATCCCCAGTAATATCCACCAAGAGTGCCATCAGAGCGAATAATCCTGTGACAAGGAATTAAAAAAGTAACAGGGTTTTGTCCAATAGCTGATGCAACAGCACGTACAGCTTTTGGTCTGCCTATTTTTTCTGCTATATGCATATAACTGCAGGTTTCACCAACTTTAGTATTCAACAGCTCATCCCACACATTCAGTTGAAATTCAGTTCCCTTCAGATGGAAAGTAATTTCAGTAGTTGCATTTGGATTTGAAACCTGTGTAACTGCATCTTTGATCATCTGATTTTTCTGCTTAACTAAAACAGCATTCAGAAATCTCTTTTTCAGCTCTTCAAGCATCTCAGGCTCATCTCCTATGCCCAAGTAGCATATACCTTTATCAGTTGCAGCAACAAAAATATGCCCGTAGATTGAGTCAAAAGAATCATATCTAATTGTCAGATTCTTCTCATCATCAACCGTTATTGGAATTATTTTGTATCTGCTTTGTCTTTCTTGATTGCTCATAATCCTGATACTATTTTAGTTAGTAATTTAGGCCCTGTTTATCTGTTATTTGCAAAAAACTGCTCAAAACCCTCTGAATGTTTAACCGCAAACGATCCGTCAGTCTCATTATCATAAATAAAATAGTAATGCAGACCCGGAACTGTTTTAGCCACTTCAATTGATTTATCAATACCCATTGCCATAAAAGCAGTTGCATATGCATCAGCAGTCATACAGTCATCAGCAATAACAGTTGCACTCAATATATCAGTTTCGGAGGGATATCCTGTATGCGGATCAATTGTATGAGTATATTTTTTACCATCCTTTACATAAAAATTCCTATAGTTACCAGAAGTAGCAAGTGATTTATCACAAAGCGATAAGACAGTCTGAAGCTCATGCTGAACTAAAATAAAATCATTAGGTTTATCCACACCTATTCTCCAGCAATTGTTCTTTTCATTAACCCCTTTGGCACTTATCTCACCACCAATTTCTACCATGTAGTTCTCAATTCCAAAACTCTCAAGTAGGTCTGCAACCACATCGCATGAGTAACCTTTGGCAATTGCCGATGTATTTAACTCCACACGAGGATCAGCTTTCACCACCTTCCCATTTTCAATTTTTATCTTCTCATAACCGACAAACTCCTCCAGACTGTCAATTATTTCAGGAGTAACATTATCCATATTCTGGAAACCAAACCCCCATGCATTTATTAGAGGAGAAACAGTAATATCGAAATACCCGTTAGTGTTTTGCGAAATCTCCATCGATTTATAGAAAACCTTTATAAAAAAGGAGTCGAGCTCAACCTCTTCATTGTTGTTTACCTTCGTTATTATTGAGTTATCTTTAAAAGGATTTAACGAGAGATCAAATCTGTCGAGTTCTGATTTAATTTCTTCACTCAGCGACCTGGAATACTCATATTTTATACTATATCCGGTAGTAAATATCTCACCATGCTCCTGAAAATACTGTAGGTTTTCATTTTTCTTACTGTCTGAATTACAGGCAGTAAAAGCAGAAATTAAAAAAAGAGACAGTAATATTTGGAGACTCTTGTTTGAGTATTTTGAAGTCATGTTTTTAGTGTTACAAGTTTTCTTAATATGTTTACAGCAGATACTTCCTTAGCTAATCAATATTCTCTTCAATCCTGTAATGATTTCTTTCAGGAGAATTTCTCGAGATAAGTTCCCCGAGGAAACCTGCAAGGAAGAGCAGTGTACCAAGAATCATCATTGTGAGAGATATATAAAAGTATGGCGACTCAGTAACCAGGCGATAGGGGTTGCCATGATTCATATCATAAATCTTGATTACGCCAACAGCAATAGTTGCAATAAATCCAATAATGAACATAACAGTGCCCCAAAGGCCAAAAAAGTGCATCGGTTTTTTACCAAACTTATTTAAAAACCAGAGCGTTATAAGATCGAGATAACCATTTAAGAATCTGCGTGATCCAAATTTGCTTTTACCATATTTGCGTGGACTGTGTACCACTTCTTTTTCTCCAATTTTTGTATATCCTGCATATTTTGCCAATACAGGAATATATCGATGCATATCGTTATAGATCTCAATACTCTTAGCCAGAGATTTACGGTAAGCCTTCAATCCACAATTGAAGTCGTGCAGCTTAATCCCCGATACCTTTCGGGCAGTTGCATTAAAAAGTTTGGAAGGTAAATTCTTTGTCAGCTTATTATCATACCTTTTTCGCTTCCAGCCGGAAACCAGGTCATATTTCTCCTCCTTAATCATTCTGTAAAGCTCTGGGATCTCTTCGGGACTATCCTGGAGGTCAGCATCCATTGTTATCAGAACGTCGCCCTGTGCCTTCTGAAAAGCACAATGCAAAGCAGGAGATTTACCATAATTACGTCTGAATTTTATTGCCTTAACATGTTCAGAAGAGCTCTTCAGACTTTTGATAATATCCCACGAACCATCGGTGCTTCCGTCATCAACAAATATTATTTCGTATGAAAAACCGTTGTCCTCCATAACCTGTTTAATCCGGTTGTGCAGTTCGGATAGCGACTCTTCCTCATTATACAATGGTATTACAACTGATATATCCATTTCTATCTCTATAAATAAACTATAATTCTTGTTTAGGCTTATATTTTCTTGCAACTGGCACTAAAACAAGCGAAAGTAATAAACCTATAAAAACATCAGCCATTATAACGTTATTAAATACGTATGAGAATGTGCTTGGCAGTGGTTGCTTCATCATCTGAGCAGTCAATGCCTGGCTCAGTTTCAATGATTGTGCAATTTCAATCAGGTTGCTGTATAAATTTGAAATAAAAGCAGGATCCAGCCATTTTACATGTATAAATACGATCACTGCCTCAAAAATAGATGCAAAAAAGAAAAGTATAATCGAAAATTGTATACCATGCCAGAAAGACATTTTATTTTCTACTAACCCTGAATTATATCTAACAAGAAAATAAAATAAAATTATTGGTGTTCCTATACTTAGCAGGTTATTCAGATAGCTTAATATAACCATATCCCTACCTAAAATAACCAGCAGATATTTTAATACCCAAAATAATCCAAGGGTGAAAGCAGCATTTGTAGCGTAATTAAAAAGATGATTTTTATTCTCTTCCATTGATTTTTATTTAACATACAAAAGTAATCAAAAATATACAAATTATTACCTCCATTTCGTCACATTAAAAAAATATGTACCTTTGCGAGTTGTTTAATAGTATTAATTGTGAGGACCACACCTTTACACATTGTTATTCCGGTGAAAAACTCTCCGGAATCGACAAGTCTGACTATAGAAGCTGTTATAAATTCAAAATCTGAAATAGACTTTGAACTAACGGTTTATGATGATTTTAGTGAAAAAGAAACGGCAGATATGCTTGATAAACTGGCTTCGAAGTATAACTTCAAAGTTGTCCATTTATCGGAAGTAACTGCCAACCCGTCGCCTAACTACCGTCTTGTTCTGCAGATGGCACAAACAAAGGCAGTTAGCAGTGGAGCACATATTGTAATAGTTGAGTCGGATGTTACTGTAAATGAAGATACGATAAGCAAACTTTATAATAGTGTAAATAATCTTGATAATCCAGGATTAATTGCGGCTGTAACTACTGATGAGAAGGATATAATAAACTATCCATATCTGTTTGCAGCTGATTTAAATTTAGGTGTCACATCTGTAAAAAAACATTTGAGCTTTTGCTGCACTCTTTTATCAAACGCTTTTCTGAGTTCTTATGATTTTAATAAACTAAATCCTGAGAAATCGTGGTATGATGTTTTTATAAGCCATAAAGCCATAGAGTTGGGATTCTTCAACTATTTGGACACAACCTGCAGGGTTATTCACCAACCGCACTCAAGCAGGCCCTGGAAGAAGCTTAAATACAGAAACCCGTTTCTCTACTATTTCAGGAAGCTATTTAAAGGTTTGGATAAAATATAATATTAGTATGAATCAAAAATTAGTAAGCATAATTATACCTGCTTATAATTCTGAAAAATATATCGAAGAATCGATAAAATCAGCTTTATCTACCAAATATTCAAATTTTGAAATTGTAATTGTAAATGATGGTTCAACTGACAACACTCAGTCAATCATCAACAAAATGGTATCTGAGAATTCTGTAATCAGAAGCTATTATCAAAAAAATGCAGGTGCTTCAGCAGCTAGAAATCACGCTATAAGTAAAGCAAAAGGTGAGTACATATTGCCTTTGGACTCAGATAACTGTATTTCTCCCGACTATGTAGGTGAAGCAGTTAAAGTTTTAGATAATAACCATAATGTTAAACTTGTAAGCTGTGAAGCCAGGTTTATAGGAGAAAAAAGCGGAAAATGGGAATTTAAACCTTTCAGTATTAATAAACTATGCAGGAGAAATCTAATTGATAACTGCGCTATGTATAGAAAGATCGACTGGGAGAAGGTTGGTGGCTACTGTAACGAAATTTTGGGTCGTGAGGACTGGGATTTCTGGCTATCACTTTTCGAAACAGGAGGAGAATTTGTAAGACTCCCTATAGTAGGCCTTTACTATCGTGTAAGATCAAATTCTAAAAGAGTTCAGACACGTCATCTGCACAAAAATATAATAGATGCTTTAAATGCTCGTCATAAACCATTATTCTACAAGGAGCTGAATGGGAAATTATATTATCAGCGCACCTACTCAAGTGTGATAAACAGGATAATAAATTGGTTCAAACCGGAAAATGTGCATGTACAAAAGAACGCGCTTGATTATGAGAAGTATGTTTATGCGGCGAATGAACCTGAAACAGTTAAGGACTTCATAAAGGTGCCTCGTCAGAAGATACATTATATCCGTTATGAAGAAAAACGTTTTCATCTACCTGGAACAAAGATTAAACAATCAAAGGCAATGAAAATGTTCGAACCCGATAATCAGACACATATAGGCTATTACGAAGAGCAGACATCACTCTTTAAGTTAAAGAGTTATCTAGTATTACGCACAGGATGATATGAAAAAAATCGCACTTATCGAGTTTAATACGTTTCACACAGAATGTCTCTATTCACAAATATTATTTCTACAGGAAGCAGGTTATCAAGTTACACTAATTTGTAATAATAGAGTCAGGGATATAATCTCCGACTTCAATCTGAATACAGACACTCACTATTTTGATTTTAGTAAGTTCTCATCATTAATTCGAGCAAGGTCTTTATTAATCAGGCAAAAGATCGATAGGGCAGTTCTCAATACAGCTCAGGGTAATATCCCTCTCAAGTTCATGATGCTGCCATTCCCCCGAAAGATCCGTTTCTTTGGGGTAATTCACAACACGGGTAAACTGGAATCAAGTTTTGGACAGAAGCTTATATCCCGTAAAATAAGATCATATTTTGTACTATCAAGATATCAGTATCTGCATACATTAGGCAGATACAAATATTCTTTTAGCTATTTCAATCCATCATTCTTTTCGGATTATAATTTAGATAACCTGACTGAATTAAAGGACGATAAGTTATGGGTTGCAATTCCCGGAGCTCTGGAATATAAAAGAAGAGATTACAATTTTCTCTTTGATTTTCTAAAGGAGTATAATGATGATAAACTGAACTTCATCCTGCTTGGAAATAGCAGTAAAAATGAAGGTCCCGATATCATAAATAAAATAAAGAAGTATAAGTTAGAACGCAACTTCACATATTTTGATAAGTTCATTCCCAACAGTATTTTTCATAGCTATTTAAGAAAAGCTGATTGTCTGCTTCCCTTAATACATCCTGAAACAGAAGGAGCTGACAGTTACACGAAAAATAAAATATCAGGAATGTTCCCACTATCATTAACCTACAATGTCTCTCTATTGTGTCATGAAATTTTCCGAGGAATAGAGGGCTTTGATTATCCGGCACTGTTTTATAATGATAAAAACGAACTGGGTAATATTCTCAAAAAGAGCCTTGAAGTTGAACATACTTTTAAGCTTTCATTTGAAGAAGAAAAGAACAGATTTATCCAATTTATAGAGAGAACTTAGTATAGATTTGGAAAAATTAAACCAATTGTTTAATTTTGTGTCATACGAAGATAAAGAAGAGTTCTTTATATTAATGGGGTTGACCGGTTTTGACAGCGAGTAGAAGAGGTTTGTAAGCATGCAGTGCGTTGTCGGTTTGCACTTTAATCTCAAACGGCAAAGCTTTAACTGGCAATAATAATTACGCTCTTGCTGCGTAACCGAAGTACAGTAGGTTAACGCTTAATTCTGCCACCAGGTGGCGGAACAAGACATCACCCGGATGCTGTGGCTTCGAAGCGATCCGATACGGTGGTGCAGGTAAATCGGAGATAGGTTAGGAGAGGCTTCGGCTCCTCACCGAAATTAAGAAGATAAGGATTGAGTTTGGTGGCTTCAATCGCGCTCTTTCCCGACAATTAAAATGAAGCTAAGCATGTAGAAAGCAGATTGCTTCCTCGTTTGGACGAGGGTTCGAATCCCTCCAGCTCCACAATTAACAGACAGTTTATGCATAATTTTGCTATTGACTGTTTTTTTCGTATCATCAGATAGGCTTCTCATAATTATTTAAATAATAAAACACGGAGTTTGTATTATCAAATTCCGTGTTTTTCCTATAATAATATTACAAATCTGTAATACCTATCTTCTTCTATTTGCCTGTCCGCTTCTGAAGTTACTTACCTCCCTCTGCATAAACTCTCTTTCGGCCTGTTGTGCTCTGTATAGTTTCTCGGGAGACAGCACTTTCTCAAACTTTTCAGCATACTCCTTATCAAGTGCAGCTTCCTGTAGTTTAACTTCCATATCATCCTCAAGAAGTTTTCTGTATTCTGAATCTGACAGATTGCTGTTGTCTTTTATCTTCTGTACTTTGTCTCTATGAAGAATGCGTAAATCAAATTTCTTTTTAGTTAACTCACTGTTCAAAGGGAAATACTTTTCAGCTTCTGAATTAGTAAGACCAGCCTGAGTTTTTATAAACTCCATTTTTCTTTTCTCATAGTCTTCAATATTCATTCTTCTGCTCCTGTTTTGTGCCGTAAGGGTAGATGTGAACATTGATAGTAGGAGAGTAAACAATAATAAAGTTGTAAATCTTCTCATTTTAAGTTACTTTTAAAAGATATCTGATGTTTTAGTTCAAATAAAAATGATTATACATATAATCAAAGTAGACCTCATCCACAAGCTGATCTTCGAGGTATTGATAAAACTCCTCCTCGCTGATTTGTACAGTCGACCAATAATTTTCAGTTCCTTTGGAGCTTGTTGACAGCTGTTCAGAGACTAGTGCCTGAGGCTCACTGCCAATATTATCGCCCCTTGAAATTAGAAAATTTATCGTTACATACATTCCGATAAACATTGCTGCTAGATATACCCAAGGCTTAACTTTTTCCCATAGTGGAACAGTTTTGGGTGCAAAAAACTCCTTTTCAGGAAGCCTATTCATTATTTCCTCATTGAACTGAGCAAAATAATTATCAGGGACTTTAAAGGGATTATTGCTCTTATCTATTTCTTCTAACTTGTTAAATTTGGTTTTCATACCTTCATTATTTGCACCATTCTAATGTGTTGACGATATGTCTACAATGCGTAGACGATAAGTTGACATAAAGGTTTAAAGAGGTTCCTCTAAATATTTTTCAACCTTTCTGACAGCATGATGATAGGATGCTTTAAGAGCACCAACAGAGGTGCCAAGGATCTCAGACATATCATCATATTTCATCTCCTCAAAATATTTCATCTGAAATACAAGTCGCTGCTTTTCTGGCAACGTCAGGATAGCTTTCTGCAGCTTCAATTGTGCTTCGTCACCATCAAAATATGTATCACTCTCAAGCGTATGGATAAGGAAAGAATCATCCTCATCTAAAGAAATATTGTTTTGAGTTCGTTTTTTGTTAATAAAAGTAATACTCTCATTAATTGCAATACGGTATAGCCAGGTCGACAATTTTGATTCCCCTCTGAAATTATCAAGATTAGTCCACACCTTAATAAACACATCTTGTAATACATCATTAGCATCATCGTGAGAAAGAACCATTTTCCTTATTTGCCAATACAATCTTTCGCTATATTCCGAAACGAGCTTTGCAAAACCATTGCGAACAGTTTGCGGATTGCGTAATTCTTTAAGTAATTGTTCCTCGTCGATCATTTCTGTGGAATTGGGTTTCAAGACAAAGGTAATTTATTTTATATTAACTTTATCAGTTATCGTCACCATTTTCAAACCACATTACAAAATTTATGGCTGATTCAGGGTTTTGTTCCCACCATTCAAAAGATTCAGGAAAATAGGACACACTGATATAACGTGTAAAAGCATCGTAATAGCTTGAGTGAGCTATATGAGAGAAGAAAGGAATATAGAATGTCCAGAAGATACCTTCACGCGGCCCAACGCTTTCTCTATCAAGAACTTTCATAATCTCCATGTTCACGGTTTTGAAAGTTGTAAATTCACTAACCTCTTCTCCAGAATTTATTAATGAGTCTAAAGAATTAGTAATAGCCTCGTAAACATAACTTCTGTTCAGTCCATTTTCAACACTCAATGGTGGAGTATTATCTGTTGGCTCAGTTGCACTGCGTCTGCTCATCTGCTGTTGAATGAAAGATCTCTCTACCGGTTCTTCAGACTTTTTAATACACATCAACTGCAGCATTTCATCAAAAGCATTCTTCGAACGTCTTGTATCCGGTTCCAGGAGCAGAAACATCTGAAAAGATAATATACTCTGCACCCATAATCCTTTATCGCTAAGCGCATATGCATATAAAAGGAAAGCACCGCTGTGCGACTTATCAAGGTCTATTGCTTTCTTTACAAACTGAAGTGTTTTATCAATATCACCTGTTTTGAAGAAGTTAATTGCCAAATTAAAATTCAGAAGATAGTCATCCCCAAATCTTTCTAATCCCTCGTGAAGAATCTCAATTGCTTTGTCAACACTGTCCATCTCTGCCAGTGCCTCACTTTTCACCGCGTAAGCACCAATGGCGAGAGCTTCGTTATCTGAGTTTATAACATCTGTACTATATATAGAAGCGTTTTCAAAATCTTTCAATGCAAGGTAAGATAAAGACATCTCATAAACTGCATTTATAAGAGTAGAATCCAGTTCAAGCGCTTCGTTGTATCTTTCTATAGCCTCCTCATATTCACCCTCATCATGCAAACTAACACCTTCTTCTATAAGCTCCTGAGCATTATTTGTCTGACCGTGCAATCCAACTGTTGAGATAGTAACTAAAAGTGAGATTAATAGTATTAATTTCTTCATCATAATATTTTTTGACCAGATAAAAGTAAAACAAAAAATGCAATTTGATATTCTTATTGCTTTTAAATAGCCCTATTTGTAACAAAAGTAAACAAATAAGAGCAGCTCTGTAATGGTTTTTTACTTTTTTTATCGAGATGATAAATTGAGTGCACCTTTTTTGCAAGTACATAAATAAGAATTACCTTTGCACCGTTTTTCAGAAACATTAATATTAGGTTATTTATAAATGGATTGGTTAATACAACTTCTCACCGGATCAAGCGTCGCACATGCAATTTTAACACTGGCTTTTGTCATATCAGCCGGGCTTTTATTAGGAAAGATTAAAGTTTTTGGTATCTCACTCGGAATCACATGGATTCTATTCTGTGGAATTTTTCTTGGTCATCTTGGATTCGATATCGATCATAATGTACTTCACTTTATGAAAGAGTTCGGATTGATACTTTTTATATATTCTATAGGTATGCAGGTGGGACCAAGTTTCTTTTCATCATTCAAAAAAGGTGGAATTACTCTAAACTTGCTTGCTTCAGGAGTTGTATTGCTGGGAGTTATAACCGCATATATTATTCACCTGGTAACCAATACTCCAATTGCCACTATGGTAGGGGTGCTTTCAGGTGCTGTAACTAATACACCGGGTCTTGGTGCTGCTCAGCAAACATACACCGATATCACCGGTGCTTCAGATCCAACAATTGCCACTGCATATGCTGTTGCTTACCCACTGGGAGTTGTAGGTATCATCCTAACACTGGTACTATTCAGATATATCTTCAAGATAAATAAGGAAAATGAGAATTTATTGCTCGAAGAGGATGATGAATCAAAAAAAGCAGAAGCGCAGATGTTCTCTTTACAGGTAAAGAATCCTTCAATATTTGGTAAGGATATAAAGTTTATAAAATCACTTATCGAGAAGGAGTTTGTAATTTCGAGAGTGCTGCATACAAATTCAGGTGTCCTGGAGGTTCCTCAAACAAATACTGTATTAAATGAGAATGACAAGGTTCTGGTAGTTACCAATCTTAATAATATCGAGATTATTGAGACATTGATTGGGAAACAACTTGATATGAACAGGGAGGAGTGGAATAAACTCGACTCACAGCTTGTTTCAAGAAGAATTGCTATTACTAAATCAGAAATTAACGGACGCTCACTGGGTGATCTGAAACTAAGAAACAACTATGGTGTAAATATAACCAGAGTAAACCGTGCAGGGGTTGATCTTATTGCGGATACCCGACTGAAGCTGCAGATGGGCGACCGTGTCACAGTTGTTGGATCTGAGGACGCTATTGCAAGCGTTGAAAAGTATATGGGTAATTCTATGAGACGTTTAAGAGAGCCTAACCTGATCTCAATCTTCATTGGTATCGCGCTTGGTGTTCTTATAGGAAGTATTCCAATCATGTTCCCGGGTATACCGCAGCCGGTGAAACTTGGACTTGCAGGTGGTCCACTTATCATTGCTATTCTTATCAGTAAATTTGGTCCCAAATTTAAACTTGTTACTTATACTACCATGAGTGCAAACCTGATGCTCAGAGAGATAGGTATTGCTCTGTTCCTCGCGTGTGTGGGATTGGAAGCGGGTGGCAGTTTCGTTGAGACTATTATAAGCGGTGGATACAAATGGATTGGTTATGGTGTTATAATTACTGTTATACCAATTCTTACAATGGGAATTATCGGACGTAAGGTTTGCAAGCTGAATTATTATACGCTGATGGGACTTATAGCGGGTAGTATGACCGACCCTCCGGCTCTTTCTTTTGCAAATACACTTGCCGGAAATGATGTTCCTGCAGTAGGCTACGCCACAGTATATCCGTTGACGATGTTCCTGAGGGTAATCACTGCACAGTTAATGATTCTGATTTTCCTCTGATAATGGGAACTGTATCATCGCAATCGTTTGCATATATTTCACAACAGAAGTTGCTTAAGTACACTCTGTTAGTAAATAAATCATTGTAGTTTTGTTCCTGGTAAATAGTAACCCTGCAACTGGTTTCTATTGAGACAAGATTAACTTATAAGAGAATCTATATGACTGTGTTAACTTTCCAAATTGATTATCACACAACGTGGGGACAACAAGTATGCCTGTCAGGTTCTTTACCTGAACTGGGACAATTTGACGAATCAAAAGCTTTGGTTTTATCAAATGATGGTGATAGTTGGTATGCAGAAATCGAGGTTGAAGATACAGAGAATATTCAATATTATTACCTGATCCGTCAGGGTGCAGGAGTAATAAGAAGAGAGTGGGGCAGTAAACGAAAACTTTACATATCGCCCGATAAAAAGCAATATATTATTAATGATCTTTGGAAGGATATTCCTTTCCATTCATATCTATACTCATCGGTTTTCACAAAAAGTATATTCAGACATGATAAAGCTAATATGCCAACTGAATACTACTCCAGCTCTATACTGCTAAATGTAATCTGTCCTTTCGTAAATAAAGAGCAAAAACTTTGTATAGCAGGTGATTGTGAAGAACTGGGTAACTGGGATACGGTAAAGGCAAAACAACTTGTTTGTGTAGGTGATGGCGAATGGCAGATACTGCTTGATGCTGATAAGTTGCCTCTGCAAACATTCTATAAGTTTCTGATAATTGACAAGATAAGTGGCGATGTTATAAAATGGGAAGATGGTGATAACCGTCTGCTCGATGCTTCAAAAGCAAAAGAACTGGAAACAGTTTATGCAGAGATGGCTCTGCAGTTTCATCATAACAGCTTCACATATAAAGGTGTTGGAACCTCAATCCCTCTCTTTTCAATAAAAACAGAAGATAGTTTTGGAATAGGAGACTTTACCGACCTTAAAAAGATGATAGATTGGGCTGCTGTGACCGGTCAGCAGCTTATTCAGCTACTGCCGGTTAATGATACAACCACAACAAAAACATGGCGCGACTCTTATCCCTATAGTGTTATCTCTATATACGCACTTCATCCAATCTACTTAGGCTGCAAAGAACAAAAACTAAAAGATAAGAAGAAATACAGCTCATATCTGGATAAAGCTGAGAAACTGAACACGCTGCCTGAAATTGATTACGAAAAAGTATTGCAGCTGAAATATGAATATAGTCGCGACCTCTATCTGCAGAATGGTGAAGAGGTACTTGCATCGAAGGAGTACAAAGAGTTCTTTGAAAAAAACAGCAGCTGGTTGTTTCCATATTCATGCTATTGCTATTTGAGAGACAAAAACAGAAAAGCAAACTTCAGGGAGTGGGGCGATTTCAGTAAATATGATGAAGTAAAACTGAAACGGATGATCGAAGAATCTCCTGAAGTGAGAGGTGAGATCAACTATTTCTATTTCGTTCAGTATCTCCTTCACAAACAATTCTCAGAAGTAAGTAGCTATGCCCACCACAAAGGCATTACACTAAAAGGAGATATACCAATTGGAATAGATCGCGACAGTGTAGATGCATGGAGCTCGCCACATCTCTTTAATATGGATACGCAGACGGGAGCGCCACCTGATGATTTCTCATACTTTGGTCAGAACTGGGGATTCCCTACATATAACTGGAAAGCAATGGAAGAGGATCATTACAAGTGGTGGAAGAGTCGCTTTACAAAGATGGCCGACTATTTCGATGCATACAGAATTGATCATATTCTGGGCTTCTTCCGTATCTGGGAGATACCACTGGATGCGGTTCAGGGACTTCTTGGACATTTTAATCCAGCACTTCCTTACTGGTCAGAAGAGATCAGCAGGGCCGGCATACCATTTGATGAAGAGAGAATGGTTAATCCATTCATACATGAAGATTACCTAAAAGATATATTTGGTGACTATACAGAGGAGGTAAAGGGCAAATATCTCGATGTAATCAGCTGGCAAAGATACAGGCTTAAACCATTCTGCAATACACAGAGAAAAATAGCGCTACACTTTGATAATAAGAAGAGTAAGAAAGATGTTACTATTTGCGAAGGGTTATTATCTCTATGCGCAGAAGTGCTATTCGTACGTGATCCAAATGAATATAACAGGTTTCATCCAAGAATAACAGCACAGTATACCCATTCGTACCGATACCTGGATGATCATGTTAAAGCAGCATTTAACAAGATGTATGATGATTTCTTTTTCAATCGGCACAACTACTTCTGGCGCGATCAGGCCATGAAAAAGCTGCCTCCATTGATCTCATCAACAAAAATGATGGTATGCGGTGAAGATTTGGGAATGGTGCCCGATTGCGTTCCTTCCGCCATGTATGAGCTGAGTATACTTAGCCTCGAGATCGAAAGAATGCCGAAGAGTTCAAACTACAAGTTCACTGATCTCGACAACCTCCCATACCTATCCGTATGCACAACATCAACGCACGACATGTCGCCCATACGATTATGGTGGACAGAAAACAGAAACATTACACAGCAATACTATAACGAAGTATTAAAATATGAAGGCGAAGCACCCGAAGAGTGTAGTCCCCAGCTATGTAAACAAATAATAGAACGACACCTCAGATCTGCCGCTATGTGGGTAATACTGCCATGGCAAGACTGGTTGTCGATCGATAATAAACTCCGTAATAAAGATATTGAGTCGGAACGCATCAACGTTCCGGCAAATTCAGAGCACTACTGGAATTACAGGATGCACATACCTATGGAGCAGCTGTTAAGCGAAACTGAGTTAAACAACAAAATAAAGAAAATGTGTGGTAGTGTGAGTGTGTAGTTCCTGAATTACTTTTTTCAGGAACAAAAAAAGCTGTCTGATTATTCAGACAGCTTTTTACTTTTTTATTGTTTAGTGATTACGCTTTACCGGCGCTTCCTAATACATTTATAGTTTTGTGCATATAAAGTTTCTTCAGCTCTTCACGTGCAGGACCTAAGTATTTACGTGGGTCAAATTCTGCAGGATCTTTAGCAAATACTTCACGAACAGCAGCAGTCATAGCAAGACGACCATCTGAGTCGATATTGATTTTGCAAACAGCAGAACTTGCAGCTCTACGCAGCCACTCTTCAGGAATACCGATAGAGTCTTTCAGTTTACCACCATACTTGTTGATTGTTTCAACATATTGCTGTGGAACAGAAGAAGAACCGTGAAGTACGATTGGGAAACCTGGGATACGTTTTTCAATCTCTTCAAGAATATCAAAACGGATTGTTGGTGGAACCAATACGCCGTTTTCGTCACGTGTGCACTGTTCTGGAGTGAATTTGTAAGCACCATGAGAAGTACCTATAGAGATAGCCAGTGAATCAACACCTGTACGAGTAACGAAGTCTACAACTTCATCAGGTTCAGTATAAGTGTGGTGCTCAGCCTGTACATCATCTTCAACACCTGCAAGAACGCCTAATTCGCCTTCAACAGTTACATCATGTGCATGTGCATATTCAACAACTTTTTTAGTCAATGCAACGTTTTCCTCGTATGGAAGATGAGAACCATCGATCATAACAGAAGAGAATCCGCTGTCGATACAGCTCTTGCATAGTTCAAAGCTGTCGCCATGGTCAAGGTGAAGAACAATAGGAATTTCATAACCAAGTTCCTTTGCATATTCAACAGCTCCCTGAGCCATATATCTTAAAAGTGTCTGGTTAGCATATTTACGTGCACCACTTGACACCTGCATTATTACAGGAGATTTTGTTTCAACACAAGCAGAAACAATAGCCTGTAATTGTTCCAAATTATTGAAATTGAAAGCTGGGATAGCATAGCCACCTTCGATTGCTTTCTTAAATAACTCTTTTGAGTTTACTAAACCCAGTTCTTTGTAACTTACCATCTTCTTAATTATTTTAATTTACTGATAATCCTAGAATACTGTTACAAAAATAGCTTTTTATCTGCAATTAAAGAAATATATAAGAAAAAAACAGCTATTTGTTATAATGATCTTTAATTAAATAGAAGTTGGATTTCACTCATCCGATCTTCCATTTAACGTCTCCATAACCTCCTTGAAACTATACAAACCAGATTCAATGTTTTCTATAATCTTGTTAGTCAGGATAAATACTTAAAAACTTTGTGAAAAGAATGATAAGAGATCGTTTAATAATTACATAAATTACTAACTTGCACATTCAAACTACACCAAAGATATTTTATTTTGTAACATAATAATTTTATTACTATGAGAAACAAAAAAGCTCTGTTTCCACTCCTTGCAGTTATTTGTCTGCTTAGTGCCTCTTCATGCAACGATAGAACCACTACTACTGAGAATGCTGCTGTTTTTATTGCATCGGATGCACCTGCAGACTTCTTTGATAAACCGGCTGAGTATCTCGACTGGCAGTCGGCATCACTGTTAAATATAGTCAGATCAATCATCTCAGTATATCCTCCTCAGGTTATTGAACCGCAAGAACGGCAGATGGCATTGGTAATGCTCGATGCTGTTTTTCACGATGAAGGAGCGCCACACAGGAACTCTGTGCAGGAATTCCACCATCAACAAATCTCCTCTATTATTAATGAATTGCAAAAAAGCGAAGTTAAAAATGGCATGATGATCTGGAAGCTTTACGATACAATCACATTATACACATGGAAAGAAAAGCGCATGAGTTGCAGCGAGTTTGGTTGGATAATAAGAAACTTAATCTTGATGTGGTTGTATATCCGGGTCATCAAGGCGTCGATCTTCTGAATAACGTGGTGCTTGTATTTACTCCCGATGGATATAATGTTTGCCATACCGGTGATCAGTCTAATAGGGATGACTTCTCATGGATAGATGAGGTGGCTAAAAAATATAGTGTTGATATGTTGATTCCTAATTGTTGGACAACAGACCCTCTTAGAACAGCCAATGGTTTTGCTCCACAGATTATTATTCCGGCTCACGAAAACGAGTTAGGGCACTCCATCGATCATCGTGAAGCATATGCATTGAATTATTCACGCTGGGATGTGCCATTCTCTAAAGTAATAATGACCTGGGGGGAGTCTTTTCACTTTAACCCGAATAAAAAGTAACATATAGTAAAATGCATATATATTACTAATACATTAAACAAAAAAACCGTCCCATGATACATGAGACGGTTAAATCTGAAGATATATCAGAACAGGTCGGTTCTTGCAATTATCATATCTTCCTTTTTTCCAGTGAGCAAATTACTTGGTCTTTTTAAAGCCAGGTTTTCCGGCAAGGTAAGCTCATCTCTTAGTTTTACGCGCTGTTCCGGTAGTGCACGGAACATTGTAGGCTGGTATCCTGTATAGGATATTTTTATCAATTTATTCACACTGTGATAATTGGGGAATATAAATTCACCCCTTTCATTTGCAGTGGTTCCGGCGATCTGTACTGAGTCTGGCAGAGAGTAGATAGCCACTTTGGCATTCTTGACTGGATTGTTGTAGATGTCTGTCACTTTACCCTTAATTTGAGCGCTCATTGGGAGTATTATCCCGACTAAAAGCATTGTAAAAATAATTTTTTTCATCACACTGATTTTTAAATTGTTCAATAGTATGACGCAGCCTATCAAAATTTGGTGACAAAAAAAGTGAGTAATATAACTATATTTAACAATATTTTATATGATTCTAATCTAATAGTATCTCTTCTATTTAGAACAATATACTATCTATGAAAGCACCAACCCATCGTCAATAATAATGATACCGTTTTTTTCAGACAGCGGTCTAAAATTGTGAGTGTTGTAAAATAATCTCCAAACACTTGACCAATTGCTCCAAGTATAATTATATCAAAGTTGTTAAGCTCCTTGATTTTTTTTCTGATATCTCCTGTTTCAAAACTGCATAGGTGACTTAACCTGTATTCTTTAGTCGGATCCCATCTCCCAAAAGTCTTGAAGGATGTATGGCAAGTACGGCAGGAGTTCTTTGTCAGTAACATCCATTGCTGCTTTTACAGATTTCTCGAGTGACTTCATATTGCTTTACTCATTAGAATAACCTCTTACCGTCTGAAATATTAATTCCAAATTCCTTTGCAATGCTGTTCTGCTTGTAAGGATTGATCTTATGTACTTTTCCTTCTTTTCTGAAAAATGTACCTGTATTTTTAAACCAGAAGGTTATTCCAGCTTTTACACAATGTTCCCTGATATCTAATATCCAGTTGTAATCACAAATACGGGCTTCTCTACCTGTTTCACCTCCTGCTGTTACATGATCTACTCCTCTTAGATAGTTTGATAAATCTATTGGGCCTAAAAGAGGTGCAGCTGCTATGAACTTTCTTTTAATCGGATAGGATAGAAACAGTGGGAGACGATAATCGGCTGTCGCTTGATTCTCTACTGTACACCCAATGTTCACATTGTTGTAACCATCGCCCCAGTCGTTGGGTAGAGAAACGTAAAAGCGATCTATTCGTTTTGTCAATATCATGAATTCGAGATCGGGCCGACTCTTTATCATTGCCCACGCCTCTGTGCGCCAAGCATCAGCTTCTTTAATAAAAAAATCGGAAGCAAAACATGTAGCAACAATTTTCCCACTCTGAATTTTATCTTTTCCTTTTGATGTTTTAGCTATAGGTTTATCGAATTCTGGAGTTTTATATACTCTGTTTTGTCCGTATCGCTTTGAGAAAAGTCCATAGTAATAGCAGTAAGTACAACCATCACTTACTTTATAACAACCTGTCCATGGTTCCCAATTCATTGTTCTTATAGTTAAATATTTGATTGTGAAGATAGAGTGTTATGTTATTATTAACAACATTTTAGAATAAAAATAATAGAGAATATGTAGTTTATTTAACCTTGATATCTTCGTGTAATGTTAGGGTTGTCATTATCCAAAAACTCTGTAAACTTTTAATCTTTAAAAAGGTTCAAAATAATAAAAAAACAGGAATTTATATTAACTTTGAGTTTTACTTATTAAATCATATAAAACACATTTATAACTTAAAATTATTGCTATGATAATTGGAATACCAAAAGAAATTATGCAGGGTGAAGCTCGTGTTGCTGCAACTCCTGAAACAGTTAAGAAATTTTGTAAAGATGGTATAATCATTTTAGTTGAATCTGGTGCCGGAGAAAAATCTCACTATTATGATGATCAGTATAGAAATATGGGTGCGGAGATGGTATATGATCCGGAAGAACTTTATAGAAGGTCTGATCTGATCCTTAAGGTAAAGGAGCCACAATATAATGAATCAAAAGATAAGCATGAGATTGACATGATGCATGAGGGTCAATATCTCATCACCTTTATACATCCGGCTTCACCGGGTAATCACAGTATGGTAAAAAAATTGGCTGCTGCAGGTGTTATAGGTCTCACTTTAGACGGAATTCCACGTATATCTCGTGCTCAAAATATGGATGCTTTAACTTCTATGAGTACTTGTGCAGGTTATAAAGGTATGATAATGGCTGCAAATGATCTCTCTTTTTTCATGCCACAGATGTTTACAGCTGTTGGTATGCTTAAACCTGCTAATGTATTGGTTATTGGTGTAGGAGTGGCCGGTCTGCAAGCTCTGGCAACAGCAAAAAGGCTTGGTGCAGTGACTTATGCAATGGATATTCGTCCCGAAGCAGTAGAACAGGCTAAAAGTCTAGGTGCCAAAGTAATTGACTCAGGCGTTCCCGCAGAAATAGCAGTAGGTGAAGGGGGTTATGCAAATAAGCTTCCGGATGAATGGATACAGAAAGAGAGAGAGCATCTTAAGGGTGTGATAAAGGATATGGATATTGTGTTCCTTAGTGCATTAGTGCCAGGCAAGGTGGCTCCCATACTTATCACAGAAGATATGGTTAAGGATATGAAAAATGGTTCAGTTATAGTGGATGTCTCTATCGACCAGGGCGGTAATTGCGAGATCACTACTCCGGGAAAGAAGGAGGTTAAACATAATGTTACTATTGGAGGAATTAAAAATATTCCAGGACTAATTCCAACAAGCTCAACCTGGATGTTTGCTCAGAACATGTATAATCTGGTTAATTATCTTGTAAAAGATGGAAAAATTGAACTGGATCTGAATGATGAAATTATTAAATCTATACTTGTAACGAACAACAAAGAGATTGTTCATGCAGGTGCCAAAGAGGCTATGGGCTTATGAATCCATTAATTTTAGTTGCTGTTTTTATAGTCACTTCAGTTGTTGGCTATTTTATAATTAAGAATGTTCCCAGCTTACTTCATACACCACTAATGTCGGGTATGAATGCTTTGTCAGGGATTACATTGTTGGGGGCTATTGTTGTTGTTGGAATTACACTTTTTGCAGTAGAGGGTAATCATATGTTATTAGGTCAAATATTTGGCGGAATAGCTGTTATTGCTGCATCTGTTAATGTGGTTGGAGGCTTTGGAGTGACCCACAGAATGCTGAAAATGTTTGATAAAAAGAAGAAACAGTCTAAATCATGAGTGAAACACTATATTATATTATTTGCATTATACTGTCTGTTGCTGTACTGTCTGGTATTTCCCTAATGAGCAAGGTTAAAACAGCTGTAGCCGGTAATCTTTTAAGTGCTGTAAGTGTATTACTGGGCATTGTGATCACACTTTTATATAAGGAGCTGTTTTCGGGATGGACTATCTATATCTTTATGCTTTTAGGTATTCTTATAGGATCAACTTTTGCATCCAGAGTGAAGATGATTGAAATGCCGCAATTGGTAGCGTTGCTAAATGGGGTGGGTGGACTCGCTTCAGCATTGGTTGGAGTTTTATCTCTCATAGGTATTGGTGTTGTAATTAATGAGTATCCTATATTTGTTAATGTTACATCTGTACTTGCGATTGTGGTGGGACTTATAACTCTTTCTGGCAGTCTTGTTGCTGCAGGTAAGCTACATAAGATATTGCCACAAAAGCCGGTTGTATGGAAAAAACATTCTACTATCGTCACAGGTTTTATCATAATCCTAATTTCTACGATTATCTATTCTGCTTTTACAAGTAATACGTTGATTGTACTGGCCATTAGTGTTGTTTTCAGCTCTCTGTTTGGTTATGCTTTCGCAATTCGGGTAGGGGGAGCAGATATGCCTATTACTATTTCGCTCCTTAACTCTCTGAGCGGTGTTGCAGGCGCAATAGCAGGTATGGCAGTTAATGATCTGATGCTTGTTTCCATTGGAGGTATTGTTGGTGCTTCCGGATTGTTTCTAACTCAGATAATGTGTAAAGCGATGAACAGGAGTTTGAGTGATATACTATTGGGTAAAACTTCTGTTGAAAAGAAGTCCCCAAAAGAAGTGGTAGCAGAAGCAGATGATACCATAGAAAAAGTTGGAGATAAGGTTGTAGAAGAGGTTCAGCAAACAGAGGATAATAGGCTCATTTTCAAGAGAGATGAAGGTGAGGTTCTAAGAGCTGCTAAATCAGTGATCATTGTTCCGGGTTATGGCATGGCATTAGCTCAGGCTCAGCATCTTGTACGTACATTGGCTGATAAGTTTGAAGAAAATGGTGCAGAGGTTAAGTTTGCTATACATCCTGTTGCCGGTCGTATGCCCGGACACATGAATGTATTGCTTGCTGAAGCAGATGTTCCTTATGATAAGCTGTATGAGATGGATGATGTTAATAAACAGTTTGAAGAGACAGATGTAGTTATTGTTATTGGTGCAAACGATGTAATTAACCCTGCTGCACGCGATGCCAAAGACACACCTATATATGGAATGCCTGTTTTGAATGTTGATAAAGCCAAAGAGATTTTTATTTGCAACTTCGACTTAAATCCTGGTTATGCAGGAGTTGACAATCCTTTATACAAGCGGAAAGAGGGGATATATTTATTGTTGGGAGATGCTAAAGAAACTGTTGCGTCGTTAATTGATAGATTTAATTGATTATTCATAGATTTTAAATAAAGAAATATTTCAAGTATTGGCTCTGATTCTTTTGTAGATTGGATAAATTTATTTTTCTTTGTTTAAAACATTTTAATGATTCAGCGAATGGAAAATATCAATAAAGAAAACGAAATCCAAATTGAGCTTAGTGACGAAATTGCACAGGGTATTTATTCAAATTTGGCTGTTATCTCTCACTCTTCTACGGAGTTTGTTATAGATTTTATTCGTATTGTGCCGGGTATACCAAAGGCTAAGGTGAAGTCGAGAATTATTCTTACACCTGAGCATGCGAAGAGACTACTACATGCACTGGAGGATAACATAGATAAATTTGAGCAACAAAATGGGACTATCCGCAGACAGAATAATCCCGGTTTTTTACCTCCTATAGGTGGAGTAGGCCATGCATAAATGTTAAAATAATTAAGTAAAAAAATATTATCCTATGGATTTTCTTTTAAATGCAGCTACTGTAAACTGGTCCAGAGGACAGTTTGCTCTTACAGCAATGTATCACTGGATTTTCGTACCTCTTACAATAGGTTTGGCTCTCATAATGGCAATAATGGAGTCTATTTATGTAAGAACAGGTGATGAAAAATGGAAAAATATATCAAGATTCTGGCAAAAAATCTTCGGTATTAACTTTGCTATTGGTATAGCTACAGGTATAATTCTGGAGTTTCAGTTTGGAACAAACTGGTCTAACTACAGCTGGTTTGTTGGAGATATATTTGGTGCCCCACTGGCAATTGAGGGGATTGTAGCCTTCTTCCTTGAAGCTACTTTTGTTACTATTATGTTCTTTGGCTGGAACCGGGTGAGTAAAGGAGTTCATCTTCTTTCTACGTGGATGGTTTTCTTAGGAGCAACATTATCGGCACTTTGGATTCTTGTGGCTAATGCCTGGATGCAACATCCTGTTGGTATGGAGTTTAATCCTGATACAGTCAGAAATGAGATGGTTGATTTCTGGGCCGTTGCACTTTCTCCGGTGGCAATAAACAAGTTCTTGCATACTGTGTTTGCAAGTCTTGCAGTTGGCTCATCGTTTGTTGTGGGTGTTTCTGCATGGTATCTACTGAAAAACAGGCATATCGATTTTGCTCTTAAAAGTATAAAGCTGGCATCTATTGTAGGTCTGATCACTTTCCTGATGCTGGCTTTTACCGGTGATGGTTCTGCCTATGAGGTATCACAAAAACAGCCAATGAAGCTTGCGGCTATGGAAGGTTTGTACGAGGGTAAAGAGGGGGCAGGACTTGTAATGATTGGAATGCTGAATCCTTCAAAGAAAGTATACAACGATGATGCTGACCCTTACCTGTTTAAGATGGAAATACCTAAACTTTTGTCTCTTCTGGGTTATAGAGATATAAATGCGTTTGTACCAGGTATTAAAGATATTATAGACGGTGGATATACTTTGCAGGATGGTTCTACAGCTCTCTCTTTTGAGGAAAGGAAGGCTAGGGGAGAACTGGCAATAAAGGCACTGGCCGACTATCAAATGGCTAAAAAAGCTGAAAGTGAAGCTATAGCAGCCGGCAATTCAGAGGCTGCAAATATTGCTGCATCAGAGGCTGCAAATTATGAAACTATTTTGAGAGAGAACTATGAACATTTTGGTTATGGGTATCTTGAAACAGGCGAAGATCTGGTTCCTGATGTACCACTCACATTCTATAGTTTCCACCTGATGGTGATGATAGGGATGTATTTCATCCTCTTCTTCATGGTTATTCTTTTTTTCCAATACAAAAAAGATCTACGTAGTACCAAATGGCTTCTATATATAGCCTTATGGAGTATTCCTCTTTCTTATATTGCTGGACAGCTGGGCTGGCTTGTAGCAGAGGTGGGAAGACAACCTTGGACTATCCAGGATATTCTACCTGTGGAAGTTGCCGCTTCGGCACTGTCTCCGGGACATGTAATAACTACATTCGTTATGTTTGCCGTTATTTTCACTGTACTTCTGATTGCTGAAGTAACAATTATGGTGAAGCAGATTAAAAAGGGTCCTGAGGAGGTTGCCACTGAAATTGGCAACGAAAAGTAAGGTTTAACTAAAAAATTCAATCGCAATGATTACATATGAATTTCTACAAAAATACTGGTGGGTTATAATGTCTCTTTTGGGTGGACTACTTGTATTTCTTATGTTTGTTCAAGGTGGACAATCGTTACTGGCTTCATTATCACGTAAAGAAGATGAGAAAAAACTACTGGTAAATACATTAGGACGTAAATGGGAGTATACATTTACTACTCTTGTTTTATTTGGAGGAGCATTCTTTGCAGCCTTTCCTCTGTTCTATTCTACTAGCTTTGGTGGTGCTTATTGGGTTTGGATGATTATGCTTTTTAGTTTCGTAGCACAAGCAGTATCATATGAATTTCAATCTAAACCGGGCAACCTGTTAGGTCAGGGTACCTATCGTGCATTACTGTTTTTAAATGGTCTGATAAGCACATTCCTTTTAGGTATTGTTGTGGCAAGTTTTTTCACCGGTTCTGAATTCACAGTGGGTAAAGGTAATATAGTTGGTTTAGGTGAAGCTGGACTTGTTATTAGTCAGTGGCAGAACCCGCTCATGGGGCTTGAGTTAATAGGCAATCTTAGAAATATTTCTCTTGGCCTTGCTGTATTTTTCCTTGCAAGAACTTTAGCGAGTCTGTTCTTTATAAATAGACTCAATCATGAAGACCTGGTTAAACGTTCCCGTAAGTTCGTTCATTATAACGGTGCACCTTTTGTTGTGTTTTTCCTGATATTCCTTATATGGACACTTGTGGCTGAAGGGTATGCAGTTGATCCTGAATCCGGTAACATCTATCTTGAGAAAATGAAATACCTGAACAACTTAATTGAAATGCCTGTTGTTGGTATTTTGTTTGTCCTTGGTGTTGTTTCAGTATTATATGGAATAATTAGAACTATTGCAACCTCAAAATTCAAGAATGGAATTTGGTATGCAGGTCCGGGAACAGTTGTTACAGTAATGATGCTGTTATTGGTTAGTGGACTTAATAATACAGCATATTATCCTTCATCGGTGGATTTAGAGAGCTCATTGACAATATTCAATTCTTCATCCAGTTTTTTTACACTTTCAGTTATGTCTGTTGTCTCATTCTTTGTGCCAATTGTTTTAGGATATATAATATTTGCATGGAGATCTCTTGAGAAGAAGAAGCTGGGTCTTGACGAACTTGAAAACGACGGACACACTTACTAAAATTGGACCTTTAACGAGGTATTACCGAAAAAAAGCGTAATTTTGTGATTGTTTAAAAACTTTTTCTCTATGGAGGTGACAATCAGAAAATTGATTTTCAGCCTGTTATTGCTTGTTATCATGTTAATGGTATCGTGTGGTAATAGTGGTAGCAGCAAAATCAAGGCAGAGAACGAAATCAGCTTTGATACAATAAGTATAAACAAACGTCAGCATCTTGATAATGACAGTACCAGACCATTTTGTGATATAAGTGTGAATTTTGTATATCCTGTTAAGAGTGCAAAAACAAATCTGGATACTTTACAACGTTTTTTTGTAAGTAACATGTTTGGACCTTCATTTGAAGATCTTAAACCATTGGCTGCAGTTGAAGCATATATAAGCAATTATATCGATAATTATTCGCATGATGCTTATACGTACAGCGAATCTGTGTCAGATATGGAAGAGTTAAATGCACTTATTCCGGGTATAGATGTTGACGATAGTGAACATGAAATTGATAAATTGTTCTATTCTTATTATGAAAGCTTGTCCGACTCCATAACGTTTAATCAACATGGTATTTTATCATTTCAGATAAAACAATCAAATAGCAAAGGTGAGTCAGCCTCTTACTACGTATCATACTCAAACCATGTAATTAACTTGAACACAGGGGATCAGATTACTGAATATGATATTTTTAATGCAGGTTATGATAAAGCATTGCAGGGGCTGATTATTACATCTTTACTAGAGCAGAATGGGGTCAAAACCATAGATGAGCTGGAAGATTTGGGTTTCTTTGGAATAAATGAAATTGTGCCAAATAAAAACTTTTTACTGAATGATAAAGGTATAATATATACATACAATAAAGGTGAGTATTCGGCATATCAGTTAACTGCTCCTCAGGTTTTTATACCATATAACGTAATACGTTCGCTTTTAAGAGAAAATACTATTGTAAGTAAACTGGCTGATTTATAGTGAAAGTGATAGAAAACTATTTTCAAAAACTAACTGAACTCCAAAAGAGTCAGTTTAAAGCTCTATTCGATCTTTATTTAGATTGGAACAATAAGATAAATGTAATTTCACGAAAGGATATAGAGAACCTTTATTTGCATCACGTACTGCATTCATTAGCAATTGCTAAGTATGTATCTTTTGCTCCCGGTACAAAAGTTATGGATGTAGGAACCGGAGGAGGTTTTCCCGGAATACCTCTTGCAATATTTTTTCCTGAAGTGCAATTTCTTCTTTTGGACAGTATCGGTAAAAAGGTGCGTGTGGCCGGAGAGATTGCTAAAGCTATAGGGTTAGAAAATGTTGAAGTTAAACATTCACGAGCAGAAGATGAAAAGCGCAAGTTTGATTTTATAGTAAGCCGCGCCGTAATGCTTCTACCTGAACTTGTTAAAATTACAAATAAAAATATATCTCGCGAGCAAAATAACTCAATTCCAAATGGAGTTATATGTCTTAAAGGTGGAGATCTCACTTCCGAAACCAAGAGTTTCAAAAACATTGTGGATATAGTGTCACTTTCGGAATACTTTTCGGAACCCTTTTTCCAAACGAAAAAGCTGGTATACCTGCCGGTTAACTAAAATAAATTGCTAATTTTGTAGTGGTAATTTTGTAATTTGTTTTTACTGATTACTCGCATAAAATTATTTTCCTCAATGAAAATTAAGACTTTTGAATTTAACCCTCTTGGTGTAAATACATACCTTTTAGCTGACGAAACAAATGAGTGTGTTGTAATTGACCCTGCATGTTTTTATGCAGATGAAAAAGCTCTCATTTTAAATTATATAATTGATCATGATTTAGTGGTAAAGCATATAATAAATACACATTTACACTTTGATCATATTTTTGGAGTAAATTATCTGACATCACATTTTGGTCTTTCACTGGAGTGTAATAAAGATGATGAATTTTTACTGGAAAATATTTCTGATCAGTTGAGATTATTTGGTATTCCCGGCTCAGACAGCGATTATAAACCTGAAATTGGGAACTGGCTAAATGAAGGTGATGTGATAAATTTTGGTAATCAAGCACTTAGGGTTTTTCATGCACCCGGACATTCTCCTGGAAGTATTATTTTTTATAATGAAGAATCGGGTAGTGTGTTTTGTGGTGATGTGCTATTCAGAGGAAGTATAGGAAGAACAGATCTTACAGGTGGTAATTTTGATGAGCTGGTTGAAAGCATACGAACTAAGTTATTTGTAATGCCAAATGAGACTATAGTATATCCGGGTCATGGACCCACAACAACAATTGGTTACGAGAAAAAGAATAATCCTTTTGTCGGAACATCAAACAATATTTCATAATAATATAAAACTGAAAAAAAATAAGAGCTCAATATGATTGAAATGGAACAATTTAAAAATCGGCATATTGGTATCAATGATGATGATAAGCAAAAGATGCTTGAAACGTTAGGTTTAAATTCAATAGATGAACTTATTGATCAAACTATTCCTTCAGATATTCGTCTTTCAGCTCCATTATCATTACCAAAACCTCTTTCTGAGCAGGAATATGCTGAGGAAATTGCAAGTATTGCTTCTCAAAACCAAATATTTGCGTCATATATCGGTATGGGTTGGTATGATACAATAACACCTGCAGTAATATATCGTAATGTTTTCGAGAACCCTGTATGGTATACTTCCTATACACCTTACCAGGCAGAGATTTCGCAGGGAAGACTTGAAGCTTTACTGAATTTCCAGACAATTATAAGTGAACTTACTGCTTTACCACTTGCAAACAGCTCACTACTTGATGAAGCTACTGCAGCAGCTGAAGCAGCGACGATGATGTACGGACTGAGAAGTAGAGATCAGGTTAAAAATAATGTTGATACTCTATTCGTTGATGAAAACATATTTCCACAGACTCTTGCTGTTTTAAATACTCGCATGCGCTATTCAGGTATAAAGATGGTTGTGGGTGATTATAAAGCTGTCACTTTTGATGAATCATATTTTGGAGCAATTCTTCAATATCCTAATGGTGATGGTAGCGTTGAAGATTATCGTGAGTTTGTGAAGAAAGCAAATAGTGTTAATTGTAAAGTTGCGGTTGCAACAGATCTTATGTCTTTAGTTCTGCTTACTCCTCCGGGTGAGTGGGGTGCAGATATTGCTTTTGGTAGCAGTCAGCGATTTGGAGTTCCCATGTTTTATGGAGGTCCATCTGCAGCCTTTTTTGCAACTAAAGATGAATACAAACGTTCCATACCGGGGAGAATTATAGGGATATCAAAAGATGCACATGGGAAAGTTGCACTGAGAATGGCGCTTCAGACTCGTGAGCAACATATAAAAAGAGAGAAGGCTACTTCAAATATTTGTACAGCGCAAGCATTACTAGCAACAATGGCTTCATTCTATGGAGTTTATCATGGTCCCGAAGGACTAAAAAAGATTGCTTCACGAATTCATTCAATTGCTACTTATGTAAGCGAAGAACTCAAAGAAATGGGCTTCAAACAGTTGAATGAGAGTTTCTTTGATACATTAAAAATAAGATTACCTGAAGGCATTACTACAAAAGATGTGCGTGAGAATGCTGAGATGAGATCTATTAATCTACGCTATTTCGAAACTGGTGAAATAGGAATAAGTATAGATGAAACAACTAATGCATACAGGGTTCATGAACTGCTTGCTGTTTTCGCAATGACTACTGGTAGTTCTAAGGTATTTATGATTGATGACCTTCCTGAAAAAACATCTCTCAAGGATTATCAGCAGAGAAAATCATCATTCCTCAAACATCCTGTCTTTAATAAATATCATACAGAGACTGAGATGATGCGTTATATTAAACGTCTGGAACGCAAGGATATATCACTTGCTCATTCTATGATTTCTTTAGGTTCTTGTACTATGAAGCTTAACGCAGCATCTGAACTACTCCCATTGGGTATGGCCGGTTTACAGAGGATGCATCCTTTTGCACCGGTTGAACAAGCCGAAGGATACAGGCAAATTATTGATGAACTTGAAGAGATGCTTGCAGAAATTACCGGTTTTGCAGCTACAAGCCTGCAGCCGAATTCAGGTGCAGCAGGTGAGTATACAGGGTTGATAACTATTGCTAGCTACCTTGAAAGTAAGGGAGAGGGGCACAGAAATATTGTATTGATTCCTGCTTCTGCTCATGGTACTAATCCTGCAAGTGCTGTTCAGGCAGGCTTCACCCCGGTTACCGTGCTATCTGATGTTAAGGGCAATGTTGACATGGATGACTTACGCTTGAAGATAGATCAGCACAGAGATAATCTGGCAGCATTTATGATTACATATCCTTCAACTCATGGAATATTTGAGGTTGAAATTAAAGAGATGTGCAGATTGATTCATGAGGCTGGTGGACAGGTGTATATGGATGGTGCAAATATGAATGCACAGGTGGGATACACTAATCCGGGTACAATTGGTGCCGATGTATGTCATTTGAATCTTCATAAAACATTCGCAATTCCTCATGGTGGAGGAGGCCCGGGAGTTGGTCCAATCTGTGTTGCTGAACATCTGGTTCCTTTCCTTCCGGGACATCCCGTTACATTCAGCACTGATGTGAATACAGTATCATCAGCAGCTTATGGAAGTGCTGGAGTTTTGGAAATTACTTATGCGTATATCAGGATGATGGGTGCACAAGGGTTGAAGGAAGCAACTGCCGTAGCAATTTTGAGCGCAAACTATCTTGCTGAAAAGCTCGATGATTCATATGGAATTGTATATCGCGGCTCAGAGGGAAGAGTAGGGCACGAGCTGATTCTGGATTGCCGTGGTCTGAAGGATGTATCAGGTATTACTGAAACAGATATTGCAAAACGTCTTATTGATTATGGCTATCATGCACCAACTTTATCGTTCCCGGTTCATGGAACTCTAATGGTAGAACCAACAGAGAGCGAAAGTTTAGCAGAACTTGATCGTTTTGTTGATGCTATGATAGAGATCCATGAGGAGATAATTGAAGTTTCAAGAGGTGAATATAGCAAAGAAGATAATGTTCTTGTAAATGCCCCTCACCCCGAGTATGAGATTACTGCTGATGAATGGACGCACAGTTACACTAGAAGCAAAGCAGCTTATCCACTTCCTTATGTCAGAGAAAATAAATTCTGGGTTAATGTTGCACGTGTAGATAATGCATTCGGTGACAGAAATCTGGTATCTAGTTTACCTGCTACAGATGAGAACTAATCCTAAAGCAGGATAAATTAATATAATTCAGGAATTTCCCCTTGTTCGAATACGATCAAGGGGGAATTTGTTACATCTCTCTTGAATGAATTAATAATATCATTATTGATCTCTGTAAGAAGTACCTTAACCCTATTATCCATAACATCAGGATAAGCACCGGCAAATTTTTCCAGCATCGGATGGTTGTCAGGTATATTGCTACTTACAAGAAAATTATCAATTTCGTCCATAACTTTCATCATCTGTCGGTAAGAGTAACTAACAGTTTCTATCCTGAAATTTTCTGTATTCAGGATTTCTTTCAGAGCTTCTCTGTTTCTATCAGCATTTCCTGTAACAGCAATTACGAAATTTCCATTGTTGTCTACATATGAACCTCCATAATATTCAGGATACAAATCAGGATCGGACTCTCTTTCAATCCAGTCGTCACTGAAGCTGGACATTAATTTGTCGTGTAACAATGTCGCATCAATTTTTTGAACAGTGGTGGGATTTGAAGCCTCTGAGTAACCTTCACTATTTTGATTCGAATTGTTGTCCTTTTGATGATTACATGCATTCAAACCTATTAATAGGAGTGAGATGCTAAGAAAGTAGATAAACTGTTTCATTGTAGTTTGTTTCGATTTATTCAAATATATTTTATAACATATTTGTTAAAGTATTGTTTAAATGTATTGTTAATAGGGCACTCGATGAATATAATTAATTTAGATGTTCAAAGATAATTGGAATTATGTATTTTTGTCAATCAATTAACAGATACAACAGAATGAAATCAAATTTTTATACATACTATTTAATAATATTAACTATTATTCTGTTTACAGGTTGCAATATAGAAGATGTAAGTGAAAACGCAGCCAGGTTAAGAATCAAACTGACAGATGCGACATCTTTAACTTTAAAAGAGCTTCATGTAGATATTAATGAGATTTCTGTTTTTGCAACCGATTCTACAAATATTGAAGGGGAATGGATAACACTTGATTATTCAGGTGGGGAGTACAATCTGCTGACCTTATTGAACGGAAAAACAGTACAACTTGTGGATCAGTACTTTCCATCATACAAGAAGATTGAAAAAATAAAGATTATACTTGGAAATAACAATAGGATTGTAACTATTACTGATGCTCCAGTACCATTGCAGCTCTCACCTGAGATTATTGATGGTGTAGTTATTGAAAACATAAATGCTGATCTTGCGACCAATGTTATATCAAGTATAATTATTGATATAAATGCAGCACTTTCTATAAGAGAGATTAATGGAAACTGGTTTCTGAGGCCTTCAGCAAGGGCTTTCCCCGAAACTTATGGTGCATCTATTAAAGGTTATGTGGCACCAATCGAGGCTAATCCATATGTAGCCATTATCCAGGAAACTGATACCTTTTTTACTTTCCCTGATCCTGACGGAATGTTCTATTTTTTTGGCCTTAACGAGGGAGCATGGGATATTTATTTAATTGCCAACCCGGAATCCAATTATAGAGATACTGTATTTACCGACACTTTATCATATGGACAAAAACTTGAGCTAACACCGAGACCAATCAGACTGGTTTTTGATGCACCATAGGGTCAAGTTTTAATTTATTTTCACACGACTAATAATAGAAAGATAACCTTCTTTACTATCTTTGCGATAACCGTTTAAATTTAGATTATTACGTACATTAATAAATTCTCAACTTACATGAAAAAATTCCATTTAATTTTATTTTTTGCAGGATTGTTGGTTTTGGGTACCTCTTGTAAACCAAAACAGAGTGCATATAAACAAGTATATGAAGCTGCCAAAGAAAGAGAAATTCAGCAATCTGCATCTCAACCAACAACAGTTGTAAAGGATGCAAGTCCATTACCTCCGGTTGAAGTATCTGTTAGAAAAGAAAAAGTTGAACCGGTTTATGCAACTGATGCTGCAGGACTAAAAAGATTTAACGTTGTGATTGCTTCTCTAAGTGTAAAACTTAATGCTGAGTCACTTAAAAGCAGAATGGAAAACGAGGGTCACAAAGTTATTCTGGCTGAGAATGAGCAAGGTATGTATAGAGTGATTGTAGCAAGCTACGACACAAAAGAACAAGCTGCTGCAAAAAGAAACGAAATATACAGTACTTATACTGCAAAAGGGGATACCGACTATCTAAGGAGAACTTACGGGGTACCTTTCAATGACCTTTGGATATTGGAGAGAGATTATTAATAATAACTTCATAAAGGAAAAAGAAAGCTACCCGCTAATGGAGTAGCTTTTTTTTATTAAGAAGTATCATATGAAAGTACTTTTTTTAGGTACAGGAACTTCAACAGGAGTTCCTCAAATAGGTTGCAATTGCGATGTATGCACATCAGATGACAGTCGTGACAAAAGATTACGCTCTTCTGTAAGGATTGAAGTTGATGGTAAAGTACTAATTATTGATTGTACTCCAGATTTCAGACAACAAATGATGGGAATGCCTTTCGGTAAAATTAACGGCATGCTTTTGACACACGAGCATTACGATCATGTTGGTGGAATTGATGATCTAAGACCTTTTTCAATTTTTGGCTCAGTAAAACTGTATATGGAAGAACACCTGGAGAATGTCATCAGGGAACGATTGCCATACTGTTTTAATCCAAAGAAATATGGAGGTGTACCGGACATAGAAATCAAGCGGATTAATGAGTATGATAGTTTTGATATTGAAGGATTAAAAATTACCCCAATAAGAGTTATGCATTACAAGCTTCCAATTATGGGGTTTAGGATAAAGGATTTTGCATATCTTACTGATGTTAAATCGATTCCTGAAAGTGAATATTCCAAATTAACGGGTTTGAATACTCTTGTAATAAGTGCGCTTAGAAAAACAGAACATATTTCGCACCAGTCTCTGAGTGAAGCATTGAATATTTCAAAAAGAATTGCAGCAAAAAGGACCTACTTCTCTCACATGAGTCATGAAATGGGGTTGCATGGTAAAATAGAAAAAGAACTGCCTCAAAACACCTATTTTGCCTACGATGGTCTTAAGATTGATGTTTTTTAACCAAAGATAATGCAGCGTTTATTCATATTCTGCATCTTTTAGATAGTAGAATACCCTATTTACTTGTATATTTGTATGTAAACCTATTATATTATATGGTTTTAGATTAAACTATCGATAGGTAAATTAGTCGAATACAGTGATAGAAACAAATAAAGCAACAATATAAAAAGGAAGAGACAATGAAAACTAAAAATTTTTTACTTTCGGTTTTATTGGTCACTATACCTCTATTAGGTTTCGCTCAGGAATGGGATGATATCTATGCTGATCCTTCTCAAAAGGAAACTGAAAAAGTTCGTAAGTACGAAGAACCAGAACAACAGAAAAAAAGAGTAGTAATTGTTCAGGGTGATGTTTCAAATATGGAAGTAACTGCGAATGGCAGGGATATTGACGAATATAATCGCCGTGGCAATAATACTGATACAATAAACGAGCTAGGTTATACCGAAAAATCTGATGAGTATACAGAGTATGAGTATACAGATAGAATAGTAAGGTTTCACGAGCCTGAATCAAGCATAAGAATAACAGGTGCTGATGAAGTAATAGTTTATGTAGGTGATGATATCTACGAAGGATATAATAACAGGGGATGGAATACTAATATCTATTATGGAATGGGTTGGAGCTCATTCTATCCATGGTATGACCCATGGTATAATCCATGGTATTACAGTCGCTGGTATTCACCATGGTACTATGGAAGATGGTATGACCCATGGTATTACGGATACGCTGGATGGTATGGTGGCTGGAGCAGATGGTACAACCCATGGTATTACGGTGGTTGGTACGATCCATGGTATTATGGCAGTTATTACGGTTACTATGGAGGATACTCTCATGGATTTTATGATGGCTACTACAGTAGTCTGACTCGAAACCGTTCAGGCAGAAGTTCAGGTATTTACAGAAGAAGCTTAGCTAACACCTCTTCATCTGCAACCGCCGGTTTATCAGGTAGAAGCTCTACAAGCAGAACCGCAACACGCTCAGCTCTATCTGGAGGAAGTACATCTTCAAGCACTCGTTCAGCTGTATCAGGCAGAAGTTCTACCAACACTACAAGAACTAGAATTATTGACAGCTCAGGCAGAGCAATCGATTCAAGAACAGGACGTGTAGTTGATCGTACTGCAACATCTACTAGATCAAGTTCTGTAAACAGAGCAACTCAGCCTACTCGCTCGAGCAGCAGCACAACATATCAGAGAAGTTCTACAACCTCTCCAACAAGAAATAGTTCTACTTACCAAAGGAGCAGTAATACTACTCCGAATAGAAGCACCTACTCAACTCCACAAAGGAGTTCAAGCACAAATAGAAGTTCTACAATCTCCACTCCAAGCAGAAGTTCTTCAAGCAGTGGATCATTTGGTGGTAGCAGTAGTAGAAGTTCAAGTGGTAGCTCAAGCAGTAGCAGCAGTAGTCGCTCAAGTGGTGGAAGAAGATAATTTCAATATAATATTATAAATATGAAAAAAATCACGTACATATTGGCTTCTATGCTTATATTGTCTCTACCATTGTCTGCACAAGGTGAAGTTGATGCATTGAGATTTTCCAGAGAAGATCTTTATGGAACTGCCAGATCTATGGCTATGGGTGGAGCTTTTGGGGCATTAGGAGGTGATCTTACCGGCGTTAATATTAACCCAGCCGGAATAGCTGTATACAGAAGTTCAGAAGTTGTCGGAACAGTTAACTTATCAATTGAAGGCTCTTCTGTAGGTAATTATGATGCAAAAAAGAGTAATTTCAATATGGATAACCTTGGTTTTGTAGGTTACTTTCCATTGAGAAATGATATTATGCCTCATATTAACTTCGGATTTTCTTATAATAAACTTAAATCATTTAATAAAAATGTTGATGCTGTAGGTGTACCGGGTAATTCTATGCTCGATTATATAGCTGACAGGAGTACGGGCATAAATCCAACAAATTTATATATGGGAGATGATTTGCCAGATCCTTTCGAATCACAGCCTTGGTTAACTGTGTTGGGTTATAACTCATGGTTAATTGATGATCATCAGGATGCACAGGGTTACTATTATACTCCGTTAAATACCCCAGGTGCAATAGGAAACGAGATTAAAACACGTGAGAGTGGATATATCGATAATTATGATTTTACAGTAGGAACGACAATAAATAATGTATTGAATCTTGGACTTTCGCTTTCTATTAAAGATATAACTTATCGTCTGACATCTGACTTCTGGGAAGATTATACAGATGGTTCTTATAGGTTGACTAACTGGCTGACAACTGATGGTGCAGGTGTTAGTGCCAAGATTGGAGCTATTTACAGACCAGTTAATCAATTACGATTTGGAATCTCATATCATACGCCTACATATTATGCAATGACAGAAACTTATGAGGCTGAATTAGAGGATAATATGGGTGCATATGTTTCTGACCCCAATTACGAAAAGGGTACAACCAACTCAAGACGATTTTCTAATGATTATGATCTTAGAACTCCGGGAAAGATTGTAGCAAGTGCTGCAGCTGTCTTAGGGAATAGATTCATACTTAGTGTTGATTATGAGATGGTTGACTATAGTAAGATGAAGTTGATGATACCTTCAAATTCAATGGATGATGAAGACTGGTATGAGGTTGATAACGGTTATATATCAACTGATTTCAAGAATGCATCTACCGTAAAAGTTGGTACAGAGTATCGTTTTACACCTAAGTTCTACGGCAGATTAGGTTATGCCTGGATTCAAAATCCATACGAAACAGAGTTTAAAGAGAGTGGGGATGCCTTTATTCCAAATTCTAACACTGTATACAGGATGGAGGGTGATGCTAACTATTTCACAGGAGGAATCGGTTATAGATTCAACCAGAGTTTCTTTCTTGATTTTGCTTTAGTATACAAGACTCAAACGGATGACTTGTATCCATTCCCAAATCTATATACAGATAACAGAACTGAGCTTGTGATCGACGCAAATCCATTTGAATTGAAAAACAATTCATTCAGAGGTTTGATTACTCTTGGGTATAAGTTTTAAGTAATAAATTGAATATATCATAAGTTAGCCGGGATTAGTTCCCGGCTTTCTTTTTATCTTATTTCGACAAAAAGGATTAACTTTGCATATCAAATTTAATTAAGTCAAAAATTTTTATAAGAAATGTCTCAGCAAAAGGGGTACCTCTCGAATGAAAATAGAAAGAAAGTAACTACTCACCGACTTCTTGAAATGAAGCAAAATGGTGAAAAAATTTCCATGCTTACTGCATATGACTACTCAATGGCTTCAATAATTGATAAAGCCGGGATGGATGTAATATTAGTGGGTGATTCTGCTTCTAACGTAATGGTGGGGAATGCAACTACTCTGCCAATGACTGTTGATCAGATGATACATCACGGAAAATCTGTTACAAACGGAGTAGAAAAAGCTATGGTGGTTGTAGATATGCCTTTCGGCAGTTATCATGCAAGTACGCAGGAAGCTGTTACAAATGCTGTAAGGATAATGCGTGAGACAGGAGCTGACTGCCTTAAACTTGAGGGTGGAGTAGAGATAATCGATTCTGTAAGAGCTATTTTGGCTACTGGTATTCCCATTATGGGACATTTAGGACTAATGCCTCAATCTATTAATAAATATGGTTCATATGCTCTTAGAGCGAAAGATAGTGCAGAGGCTGATAAACTTATTAGCGATGCTAAACTGCTCGAAGAGACCGGATGTTGTAGTGTTGTTTTAGAGAAAATACCGACAGAATTGGCAAAAAAAGTAACCGAAGAATTAAATATACCAACCATAGGTATAGGTGCAGGTCCTTTCGTTGATGGTCAGGTTTTAGTTATGCATGATATGCTTGGTCTGAATAAAGGATTCTCACCTAAATTTCTTAGACGTTATGCTAACTTGTATGACGTTATAATTGAAGCTGTACAGAGTTATATCGAAGATGTTAAATCTTCAGATTTCCCATCAGTTGACGAAAGTTATTGAAATACGGTTGAATAGTGGTTTATATTCAATTGAACAACGATTGAAATATTTATTCAATTCATTAGGAAATTATCGCAGACTTTGATATTCAGGTATATCTGTAAGGTATTCGAATGATTGATCTTCATAATTCATTCTGCAGCAGTAGTGTGAAATACCATTGGATACTACAATATAAGGAACTTTCAGAACTGTGTTATATCTTACTACCTGATCAAATACATTTTGTGTGATTTGTACTTTTGACTCTTTGTACTCGATTATCATTAAAGGCTCTAACTGATTATTATATACTACAGTATCGCATCTGCGTGTTAGAGAATTGAGCTTTATCCCTGCTTCATTAGCCATTAAAGAAGCAGGATAATTTTTATAATTAATCAGATAGTTGACAAAATGCTGACGCACCCATTCTTCAGGGGTAAGAGCAATATACTTACGACGCAATGGATCAAATATTTCTAATCCGTTACTGTTTTTTCTTATTTTTGCTTCGTATGTTGGTAAGTTTAATGAGTACATATTGTATCTTTGCTTCAAATGGGATTTGCGGAAGACAAAAATAGACCTTTTTTATGAGAACAAAACAGGAAATTGTGGAGAATTGGCTACCAAGATATACGAGTAGACCATTGAAAGATTTTACAAAATATATCCTGCTTACCAATTTTCAAAAATATGTGGAAATATTTGCTGAACATTTTAATGTTCCAATAGTAGGTGCTAATGCTAATATGCCAAATGCTTCGGCAGAAGGTATAACTATTATCAATTTTGGTATGGGTAGTGCTAATGCTGCCACGATAATGGATTTGTTAAGTGCAGTTGCACCTACTGCAGTACTGTTTCTGGGCAAATGTGGCGGACTTAAAGCAAGCAGTGAACTTGGTGATTATATATTACCAATTGCTGGAATCAGAGGTGAGGGTACATCAAATGACTATTTCCCTCCCGAGGTTCCATCTCTTCCGGCATTTAGCCTTATGCGTGCGGTATCTTCAAATATTAGAGACTTTGGCAGAGATTACTGGACTGGTACAGTTTATACAACCAACAGGCGTGTATGGGAATATGATGATGAGTTTAAAAGCTATCTGAGACAAATCAGGGTTTTAGCTGTGGATATGGAGACAGCTACTCTATTTACATGTGGTTTTGCAAATCATATTTCAACCGGAGCTCTGCTTCTTGTATCAGATCAACCCCTGATTTCCAGTGGTGTTAAAACAGAGGAGAGTGATAAACTAGTTACAGAAAAGTTTGTGGAAGAGCATGTTAAGATTGGTATAAAGTCTCTTTCATCTATAATTCATAACAGTTCCACTATTAAACATCTAAGGTTTGATTGGTGATTAATCAGCCCTTATAAAGATCATTTTTTCATATTATTAATCCATACATAATTATACTAAATATATAAATGGCAGCTCCATCATCAAAGAATAGTTACGAAGCAATTAAAAATGATATAGTTAACCGGCGTTTTAAACCCATTTATCTTTTTATGGGTGATGAGTCTTATTTTATTGATGAACTGACTGAGTTGCTATCTGAGACCGTGCTTACTGAGTCTGAAAAGGACTTCAATATGCAGATATTTTATGGTGTGGATTCTGATGTTAACGAGATAATTGCTTCAGCCCGACGCTTCCCGATGATGGCTGAATATCAGCTTATTATCATTAAAGAGGCACAAAATCTGGATAAGTTTGAGTTGCTCGAAGTCTACGCTAATAATCCAATGCCAACAACAATTTTGGTTATCAGTTATAAGCATGGAACCGTAGATAAGCGTAAGGCAATAATAAAAAAAATAGACAAGGTAGGAGTAGTGTTTGAGTCTAAAAAATTATATGACAACCAAATACCGGGCTTTATTACCACTTATCTTAAAACAAGAGATATAGGCATAGATGGTAAGTCGGCTCAAATGCTTTCTGACTTTGTAGGAAATGATATTAGTAAGCTCATACCGCAGCTCCAAAAACTTGAGGTATCACTGCCTCCGGAGTCTACACACAGACGAATTACTGCCGAAATGATCGAGAGGAATGTAGGCATAAGCAAGGATTACAATAATTTCGAGCTGGTGAAGGCGGTCGCCAAGAAAGATATAGCATCGGCAAGCAGGATAGTTGACTATTTCAGTAAAAATCCAAAGGAAAACCCAATTATGGCCACTGTTGCAGTGCTATTCAATTATTTCAGTAATTTACTTGAATGCTTTTGGTTACCAAAGAAAGATGAAGTCTCTGTTATGGCAGCATTAAACATAAGATCCTCATTTTTCGCACGTGATTATATGGATGGGATTAGAAATTATAATGCGACAAAGGTAATGAATATCATCTCTGAGCTAAGAACTGTTGATGCTGCTTCTAAGGGTATAGATAACATTTCAGCAACTCATGGTGAGCTGCTGAAAGTACTTATTTATAAGATAATGCATTGATTATCCTCCGGTAATCCACTTAATGATTTTCTCACTCATTGGGCTTTCTTTAGGTTGCACAACATCAACAAGATTACCCTCTTCATCAATCATAAACTTCTGAAAGTTCCAGGTTACTTCCTGATCAATCTTACCATTTTCAGATTTATGTGTAAGCCAATTATACACCGGAGCCTGGTCTTTACCTTTAACGCTTATTTTATCCATCATTGGAAAAGTTACTCCATAATTTAAAGTGCAAAACTCCTTAATCTGAGCATTCGTGCCAGGCTCTTGTCCGGCAAAATTATTCGCAGGAAAACCTATTACAGTAAAGTTTCTATCTTTATACTTATCATATAGTGCCTGCAAATCTTCATACTGAGGAGTGAGTCCACATTTTGAAGCTACATTCACTACTAATACCTTCTTTCCTTTCAAAGAGGCAAGGTCGAATTCTTTACCATCAATATCCTTTACAGTGAAATCATGAAATGTTTGTGTTGTTTGCATATTACTGTTTTTACTATTATTCTGATTCTGCTTGTTTTGCCCTACGCATTGTAGAGCTACGAAAGTAAGTAACAGCACAAGCCAAGGTCTTATAGAAAGTTTCATATGAATAATATATTAAATGTTTTAGTTTTAGTTGCTTGACTATGATTAAACAGTATAAACTTAAATCTGTTCATTATTTAAGCCAGGAAATTATTTTTTTTGATCTATGGCCAGGAAATGAAGTTAACGGTCTGGAAGGTCAAGTAAACAATATTAATTCAACGATTGTATTTTAATTGATATGTAAATAATCCCGCGTTTAATATTTCTATATCCATATAAAATTGTTTAAATAATTTACATTTATAATTTACATTTGCTTAAAAAGTATAGTAACATATGTATACTTGACATAAGTTACAAATGTTTTAGCTAGTGGAATTTATGTTTGTGTAGAGTCAATACAATTATATATTTATCGTTTTAACATACTGTTGCAGGATTGTTTTATGATGCAAATAATACTATATATCAGTGATATATAGATATAATGTAGATTAAAGGATCATATTTGTAACCTAAACAGATCATACCTCTGTTTATTAAGTTAAAATAACCACATTTTATATGATTAAATATCTATATATCAGTTCAATATAATTTAAATAGCAACTTTTAGTTTAATCTATTTTATATAGTAATTTGACTTGATTCGGCACTATTATTACAAATGTATCCACAAAGGTCACCAAATGTAATTTACAAATATATACATCAATGGTTTTCATTTGTAAATAAAGTTTTTTACATTTGTGACTCAACATTTGTTGTAAATAGTAGGCTAATGTATCGGGTTAATTTAATTGAGTATTCAACATGAAAGATCGAATTAGACTTATAATGGAAAAAGAGAACCTTACTCCGGCTAAATTTGCCGACATGTTAGGTATTAACAGAGCTGTTATCTCTCATATATTAAATGGCAGAAACAACCCTAGTCTCGACGTAGTAACTAAAATTCTGGGAGATTTAGATTACATTAATCCTGAATGGCTAATAAATGGTACAGGCAACATGTATAAAAATGGAATAGATCCTGAATCAATTCGTAAAGAGCCCGATTTATTCAATCAGCGTGAAATATTTCCGGGTGAAAGTAAGAGAAGCGCAGAAAATCACGAGGATACGAGCTTAAACAACCAGGAAGTCAGCACTCAACTTACAGAAAATAAACAGGTTGCATCTGTTTCAAAGCCTGAAAAAAAAATTACTCAGATAATTATTTATTATAACGATAACACTTTCGAGAGATTTAATCCATACTAAATATATTTTCTTTCTTTATCATTTTTAAAAGAATAGTATAAAAACGTTAAACAATAAGAAATAAGAGAAATAGTTGGCTTTATATTTAATATCTTTGATTTTAGGGTCTTTACTTGAGTACCAATTAAAACTAAAATCATTATGTTTGATACCAATTCAGCCCCAAAGCCTACTTTAAGATTAATAGATGCTATTGTCCTTATTATTGGAATTGTTGTAGGAGCAGGCATTTTCAGAACCCCCTCTGTAGTAGCATCAAATTCCCCAGATGATTTTTGGTTTTTAATGGTTTGGGTTTTAGGAGGATTAATCTCCCTGATTGGAGCATTATGTTATTCCGAATTAAGCAGTACATTTCCAAATGCCGGAGGAGATTATCATTTTCTGAAGCTTGCATATGGTAAAGATTTCTCATTCCTGTTTGCATGGTCCAGAGCAACAATAACACAAACCGGTTCCATCGCAATTCTAGCCTATATAGCAGGTGATTATCTTACACAACTGTTTTCCCTTGGCATTTACTCCTCTACCTATTACTCCATTATCATTATTTTTATCCTTACACTATTCAATATTCTTGGAATTCAATTTGGAACAGGAGTACAAAAATTTCTTTTATCGTTACAGGTTATTGGCATACTGATTATTGTCTCCGCAGGTCTGTTTGGGACACCAGCAGAAACAATTGCTTTAAATGAACTGCAAACTCAATCAGCTATATCCCCAACAGCCTCAGTCAGTTTAGCATTAATATTCGTTTTACTTACATTTGGAGGATGGAATGAAGCTGCTTACATATCTTCCGAGTTAAAAACCGGAAGCAAGAATATGGCGCTTGTTCTGATTGTAAGCATAGTTATAATAACATCTTTATATCTGCTCATTAATATGGCATTTCTACGAATTTTGGGCTTAGATGGCATCTCCTCTTCAGATGCAGTAGGTGTTGATATGATGAGAGCAACAATTGGCGAAAAAGGGGTTATTCTAATTGGCACGCTTGTAATATTTTCAGCCCTCTCTTCTATAAACACAACAATATTTACAGGAGCACGAGCTAACTATGCACTCGGCAAAGATTTCAAAACACTCTCATTCCTTGGGAAATGGAACGGTCAGAAGTCTGCTCCCATAAACTCTCTAATACTACAGGGAATAATATCAATTGCCCTGGTAATATTAGGCGCATTCACACGAAGAGGTTTTGAATCGATGGTAGACTTCACCGCACCCGTTTTCTGGTTTTTCTTTTTATTTACCGGAATAAGTCTTTTCATCCTAAGAAAGAAATATCCACACACAACAAGACCCTTTAAGGTTCCACTATATCCAATTACACCAGCCATTTTCATCATTTTTTGTGCCTACATGCTATATTCAAGTCTGACCTACACAGGCATAGGTTCATTAATTGGTGTTGCAATTCTGCTTTCCGGCTGGATTTTCTCTCTATTCTTCAGAATAAGAAAACAAAAAAACTAACATCATACAGAACATATTAGATCAAACATCTGTTTATCAAATATATCAATAAAATCAGCTTAACTACTATCAAGTAAAATATAAAGTATATAACCCCTTATAACTCTAAAATAAAAAAGTATGAAGCTAATCAATTACCTGTTTATTTCTTTTTTAGTATTGGGTGGTATGCAGTTAAATGCACAACAGCTCGTATTGGATGTTCCCTATGTACCAACACCCCAGGAAGTAGTAGACGGCATGCTGGAGCTTGCTGATGTAAAAAAGGGAGAAGTTGTTTATGATTTAGGTTGTGGAGATGGCCGCATAGTTATAACTGCCGCTAAAAAATTTGGTGCAACCGGTATAGGTGTTGATCTAAATCCCGAAAGGATTGAAGAAGCAAATGCCAATGCAGTTGAAGCAAAAGTAACAGATAAGGTAACATTCCACGAAGGAGATCTGTTTAACTTCGATTTTAGCAAAGCAGATGTTTTAACTCTCTATCTGCTCCCTGACGTAAATCTCAAACTGAAGCCCAAGATTCTGGCAGAAATGAAACCCGGAAGCCGTGTTGTTTCTCACGCTTTCAATATGGGTGACTGGGAGCCGGATAAGAGCATAACCATTGATGGCAGAAATGTTTATCTATGGATCATCCCTGAAAAGAAATAGATAAACTTACAAATATTCCATATCATTCAGGTGATTAAATCTTACCTGCTTCTTACCTGGTTCTTACCAGCTCCTTAAATAACTTATACAATCATGAGGATGTTCAGGAGTTGGTAGGAACTTTTCAGTTACTAAGATCATACTTTGTATGTACTTTCTTTATAACTATTTACGGTTAGATTAGTACTCGGTTCGGACATGATTTGTAACTAACTAATACTATTTACTAAACATTCTCAACATTGCTGAATTAAAAATTAAGATGTACTTTTGTGATGAATAATATATAATTTACGATGAAGGTACTCGATTTTATTGTCTGCTCCAATGAACCACTAAACGACCAAAATCATCTGATAAAAGTTGTTCCGGCTAACAATGAGCCAATGCCGGAGATGTTTCCGGGTCAGTTTGTGCAGATCCTTGTCAAAAACTCACCAAATGTATTCCTGAGAAGACCAGTTTCAATAAACAATGTCGATTTAGCTAATAACGAGTTGTGGTTATTGGTTAAACGAGTTGGAGAAGGTACGGAAAAAATTTGCAAGTCATCTACTGGTGATATAATGAACCTTATATTTCCTTTGGGTAATTCATTCACAATTCCGGAAGAAAAATGCACTACACTGCTTATAGGAGGAGGAGTTGGTACTGCTCCAATGCTTTTTCTTGGTAAAAAACTTTCAGAAAAGGGTTACAATGTCAATTTCCTTTTGGGTGGACGAACTGCATCGGATATTTTGCAGATAACTGATTTTGAGAAATATGGGAATGTTTACTGTACAACCGAAGATGGTTCATTTGGTGAAATAGGGTTTGTTACCGATCACACTATATTACAAAACAATAAATTTGATTTCATATATACATGCGGACCAAAACCAATGATGGTAGCCGTAGCAAAATATGCCGTCAGCAAAGGAATTGAGTGCGAAGCTTCATTAGAAAACCTCATGGCCTGTGGCTTTGGAGCCTGTCTCTGCTGTATAGAAAAAACAGTTAGAGGCAACATTTGCACATGCACAGAAGGTCCCGTTTTCAATATAAAAGAATTAACATGGCTGGATTAGAAGTACAAATAGGTGATCTGAAATTCAAAAATCCGGTGACAACAGCATCGGGTACATTTGGATATGGAACAGAGTACAAAGATTTTATTGATTTAGGAGCTCTGGGAGGGATTTTTGTTAAAGGCACAACACTTGAACCACGACAGGGTAATGATTATCCCAGAATGGCTGAAACGCCTTCAGGAATGCTAAATGCGGTTGGCCTTCAAAACAAGGGTGTCGACTACTTCATAAACCATCTTTATCCTGAAATTAAAGATTATGACACTAATATCATCGTAAATGTTTCAGGTTCTACAATTGAAGATTATGTAACCACTGCGGAAAAACTTGCAGATCTGGATAAAATGCCTGCAATTGAGTTAAACATTTCATGCCCAAATGTAAAAGAGGGAGGAATGTCTTTTGGGGTCTCATGTGAGTCAGCTGCAAAGGTTACCCGTGCAGTTCGAGACGTATTTCCCAAAACCTTGATTGTTAAGTTATCTCCTAATGTAACCAGTATAAGTGAAATTGCCCTGGCTGTTGAAGGTGCAGGAGCTGATTCTGTTTCGCTTGTGAATACTTTTCTTGGAATGGCTATTGATATTGAGAGCAAAAAGCCAAAACTGTCAACAATAACCGGAGGTTTATCAGGACCATGCATTAGACCAATAGCAGTGAGAATGGTTTGGGAAGTATATAATGCTGTAAAGATCCCCATTATTGGAATGGGTGGTATTAGCAACTGGCAGGATGCAATTGAGTTTATATTAGCAGGATCAACAGCAATTCAGGTAGGTACATACAATTTTATAGATCCAACAGCATCAGTAAAAATAATAGAAGGTATAGAAGAATATCTTGACAGACATCGAATTACATCAGTTACAGACCTTGTTGGTCAAATGCGCATATAAAACTTCAAACTTTGTTATAAGTGATTCAATATTAACTAAAATACTATCAAATTGTATTATTGTTTAGTGATCTGTTTGACAAAATGAAAATATATTGTATCTTTGTTCATCAAATCAGACATTTTTCAACAATATGACAATACAGGCTATGCCAAATTTGCACATCCCAATTGACTATGCTCCGATTCTTAATCTAAAGCAGACCGAACTGGGCATAAAGAATATAAAAGATTTTTTTCAGGTAAACCTCTCCTCAGAATTAAGGTTGCGTCGTGTAACTGCTCCTCTTTTTGTAGAAAGTGGAACTGGTATAAACGATGATCTTAATGGAATTGAACGTCCTGTTCGCTTTCCCATTAAAGATATGGATGATAAAAGTGCAGAAATCGTTCATTCACTTGCTAAGTGGAAAAGGCTAACATTAGCCGACTATGAAATAGAGGAAGGTTTTGGGATTTATACGGATATGAACGCAATCCGTGCGGATGAAGAACTTGATAATATCCACTCACTTTATGTTGATCAGTGGGACTGGGAGCTTGTAATTGGTGAAAAAGACAGAAATATTGCATACCTGAAGCAGGTTGTCAGAAGGATATACGCAGCAATGCTTCGCACTGAATATCTGGTTTATGAACTGTTCCCATCTATTACACCACAGCTACCTTCAGAAATAACCTTTATTCATTCAGAGGAGTTGCTTCAAAAGTATCCCAAATTGAATGAAAAAGAGCGTGAAGATGCCATTACAAAGGAGTATGGTGCTGTATTTATTATAGGTATTGGAGCACCACTTTCAAACGGAAAGCCACATGATGGACGTGCTGCTGATTATGATGACTGGAGCACAATTAACGATGATGGTTATAAAGGTTTAAATGGTGATCTTCTTGTTTGGAATCCTGTTTTAAAGAAAGCTGTTGAACTTTCTTCCATGGGTATCAGGGTAAATGCTGAATCGCTTGAGAGACAGCTGAAATCACTTGGACAGGAAAACCGACTTTCACTCTACTTCCATAAACGATTGATGAACAATGAACTTCCATTGTCGATAGGAGGTGGTATTGGTCAGTCACGTTTATGTATGTATTACCTTCGCAAGGCACATATAGGTGAAATACAGTCAAGTATTTGGCCTCAGGAAATGAAAGAAGAGGCACGTAAAAGAGGCGTGTTCCTGATATAGAATCATTTTTGTTCATGCAAGTAAGAATTGAAAAAAGCTGGGGAGAACAGTTAAAAGAAGAATTTGACAAACCTTATTTTCAACGATTAACCGAATTTGTCAGGAAGGAATATAGTTCAACTACTGTTTATCCTCCTGCTAAATTAATATTTAATGCCTTTGATTCTTGCCCATTTAATGAGGTAAAAGTGGTAATTGTTGGTCAGGATCCCTATCATGCCCCGGGTCAGGCTCATGGATTATCTTTTTCTGTAAATGATGGGATAAAGATTCCCCCTTCACTTATAAATATTTACAAGGAGATACGTGATGATTTAGGTATCGAGATTCCATATTCAGGCAATCTGGAGAGGTGGGCAAAACAGGGAGTACTTTTGCTTAATGCTACTCTTACTGTAAGAGCACATCAGGCAGGATCTCATCAGAACAGAGGCTGGGAAGTGTTTACAGATGCTGTAATCAATAAATTATCCAGAGAATCGGACCATTTGGTTTTTATGCTTTGGGGATCATATGCACAGCGAAAAGGGGCATCAATTGATGCGAATAGGCATCTAATATTAACATCACCACACCCTTCGCCGCTTTCTGCTCATAGAGGTTTCTTCGGAAACAGACATTTCAGCACAGCAAACAAATATCTTATAGCAAACGGAAAAAACCCTATTAACTGGTAATCCAGTCCATAGGGTTTTAACTGTATGTTTATAAATTAAAGGAAATTATCTCTCCTGATTATCCAACACTACCTTCAAGTGATATCTGCAATAACTTTTGAGCTTCAACGGCAAACTCCATAGGTAGTTTATTAACCACCTCTTTTACATAACCGTTAACGATAAGGCCAATAGCCTCTTCTTCGCCCAAACCTCTCTGGTTGCAGTAGAAAATCTGATCTTCACTTATCTTTGAGGTAGTAGCCTCATGCTCAAGAACAGCACTTGGGTGCTGAATATCCGTATATGGGAAAGTGTGGGCACCGCAGTGATCAGTAAGCAGTAAACTATCGCATTGCGAGTGATTGCGAGCATTTTCAGCCTTCTTAGTCACCTTAACCAGTCCTCGATAACTATTCTGACTATGACCTGCTGAAATACCTTTAGAAACGATTCTGCTTCGTGTATTTTTTCCGATATGAATCATTTTGGTACCGGTATCAGCTTGCTGGTAGTTATTTGTAACTGCAACAGAGTAGAATTCTCCAACTGAATTGTCTCCTGCAAGTATACATGAAGGATATTTCCAAGTAATTGCTGATCCTGTTTCAACCTGCGTCCATGAAATCTTTGAATTTACACCCTTACAGATACCTCTCTTAGTTACGAAATTATATACACCACCATTTCCGTTTTTATCTCCCGGATACCAGTTCTGCACAGTTGAATACTTCACCTCGGCATTATCAAGTGCGATAATCTCCACAATAGCCGCATGCAGCTGGTTTTCATCCCTCATAGGAGCTGTACAGCCCTCAAGGTAGCTAACGTATGAGTCATCATCAGCAATAATAAGTGTACGTTCAAATTGCCCTGTATTTGCAGTATTTATACGGAAATATGTTGACAACTCCATCGGACAGCGAACACCCTTGGGAATATAAACAAAAGAACCATCGCTGAATACAGCAGAATTAAGTGCACCAAAAAAGTTATCTTTATAAGGAACCACACTACCCAGATATTTTCTTACCAGGTCAGGATGATGTTTTACAGCTTCGCTGAACGAACAGAAAATAATTCCTTTTTCAGCCAGCACCTCTTTAAAGGTAGTTTTTATAGATACACTATCCATTACTGCATCCACAGCAACGCCAGTAAGCATTTTTTGCTCTTCCAGCGGGATACCCAGACGCTCGAACGTTTTCAGAAGTTCAGGATCCACTTCATCCAAGCTCTTAGGATTTTTCTTTTTTGAAGGATCAGCATAATAAATCATGTCCTGATAGTCAATTTCAGGAATATTCAGGTGTGCCCAGTCGGGCATCTCCATTGTAAGCCAGTGACGATATGATTTTAATCTGAATTCAAGTAACCATTCTGGTTCTTCCTTCTGCTCTGAAATATGTCTAATAACATCCTCATCCAGCCCTTTATCAATAACATAGGTTTCGACATCTGTGGTGAAACCATATTTATAGTCCTGGGTGGTTAATTCAGTTAATATTTGATCTTGATCTAGTTCTTGCATTTTAATTATAGTTTTAAAGAAACCACTTTATATTATATTGGCGAACAATAATATTCTCCATACAATCCCAAACAACCAATTATAAGTTTTGTTTATGCAAAGATATAGCTTTTTCGCAAATAATCTTTCATAACTTATAATCAGTGAACAAACAACTATCTTTAAATGTTAAATGAGTGCAAATATAAATCAAAAAAATTATGTATATGAAAAAAGTATTACTATTATTTGTAGCAGTAATAACGGGCTTTAGCTTACTAGCCCAGTCTCAATATAAGGTTGACCCGGCCCATACTTCGGTAAATTTCAAAGTAAAACATAGTGGGATCACCTTTGTTAGTGGTAAATTCGAGAAATTCGATGGTGGTATTATCGGTAGTATGGATAATGCAGAACAAGCGCGTATCTTCTTTAATGTAGATGTGGCAAGTGTAAACACCGGTGTTAAAATGCGTGATGATCATTTACGCAGTGCAGATTTCTTTGAGGTTGAAAAATTTCCTTCAATGTCATTCGAAAGCACCTCTATTGAGAAAGTTTCAGATAATAAGTACAAACTTAACGGAAAACTTCAGATAAAAGATGTAACAAAAGATGTTACTTTCGACGTGGACTACGGTGGTTCAGTTAAAGGTCAGAATGGTTCTGAAGTTATTGGTTTTACTGCCAAGAACACCATTAATCGTCTTGATTACAATGTTGCATATGACCCTGATGCTGCAGGTATAGGAAAAGATGTACACATAGTTATTTACCTTGAATTCAAGAAAGAGTAACTATCTTAATTTTGAGAAAAGATAAAAAATAAGGGCCGGATATTTTCCGGCCCTTATTTTTTTACTGTTTATATGTTGTCTTGACTACTTTTTATTCAAAAAAAGTTTTGCAACAATACTTTCAGGCAATAAAATATCTGTGAGCTCAGAATAGGGAACAGTAACATCAATTACACCCATTGCATAGGGCGCAATTTCATATTGATTATATGAGTAATGTATACCTTTTTCGCTAAGCCAGAAGTTCTCATTTGGAACAATATCATCAATTGTAAAAAAACCTCTCATAAGAAGTGAGTCAGGAATTTCTGCATTAAAGTCTTTCATCAAACTCTCTACAATCTTCTCTGTTAGCTTATTATAATAACCCGGAATAAACAGATCCTCTTCAGATATAGTTACCAAATCGATCAGGTTGATATTTGTGTATGTTATACGGTATGAACCATGAGCGCCACCCTCATAATCACTATACTCAACTGCATAGCTTAAAAGAGAGTCGTTTTGAAAAAGTATTTTGTTGCCTGTGTTCATATAATACCAGTACCAAACAGGTGTTTTGCCATCCAACCGCGACTTATCTTCATAAAACATATTTGAGAGCGACTGGTATCTTTCGGTATACTCATCAAGATATTTCTCAACAGCAGCGTCAGGTGTCATGGAGTCGAAATCAGTATTTCCAAAGAATGTACCTTTAAAAATCTGTTGTAGTCTTTCTGTGCTTTCTGCATCACGAAATCTAACAGGATAAGTAAAAGAAATATTTACATCAGCATAAGGCAAAGTAGTATCATTTACCGACAATAATGGAACCTCTTTATGGATAACAATGCTGTCATACAATATCTCTGCTGATCTGCCTTTTCCCATTTTATTGCATGAAGACAACAATATTATTGATGACAGAGCCAGAAAGACAACAGTTTTTAAATTCCAAATTCTCATATAATGTATATTTTTATCGTTACTGGATAATCTGCTTAATAGCCCCTAACTCGGGATAGAAGTAAACTTTTATAGGTTGCTTGTTATTATCGAACATCTGCTTTACAAGTACATCCTGTGAACCGAATTGAACCACATCCACCTCTATTGACTTTAATGTTCTATTACCAAACTCAATAGTTAATTCACCTTTACCCGGGATATTATATACAACACCCTGTGTCAGTTTAGATTCCAGTCTTTGCAGATCACGATCAGAAAGCTGCATTGTCACCTCAGGTGTTTTGCGTACAAGTGAAAAATAGATAGGCTCACCAGCGAGATTATCGGCATCAAGCGGACCAAGTTTCTCAGAAAAGCGAGCCAGTACCTCCCGATTAATATTTCCTGTTTCAGGAATAATCTGATATGTAACAGTAAAATATTCAGTTGTAACACTACCGGAGAATAGCTCAGTCAAAGCTTTTTCCTGACGATTAATCTCTTGCATAACAACATTATATGCATTTCCATCGGGGGGCATATTAACCGCTTCACCCGAAAGAATATCATTTCTGTTACGACGAAGATCAAAAATCTGTCTGGCAACAAGTTCAGCCTGCTTTGCAGTTGAACCCGCCATTAAAGTCTCCTGTGAGAAGTAGCGACGAGGATTTTCAGAAGCAGTCTCACTAGCAGGGATAATCAACTTAGGTACTGTTTCATCTTCAGGTTCAGCATTTATAGCAGCAATCAGTCCATCCTCCCTAAGATAAACAAAAGGTTCAATAGTCCTTGATCTGAATTCAACCATAAAAGAGTTGGTTTTGTCAGGGATACCTTTGTTAATCACTTCAATTCCCTCCAGAGTATGAACAACTCTGTTTTCGGTAACAGGATTATCTACTGCCAGATAACGCTGGGCATACGGATAAAAATCTCCTTTCTGATATGTTGTCTTTTTTACCAGAAACTCAACCACAAATGATGTTTTGGGCAAAGAATATACTACTCCATAATCATTTGCTTTTATAGCGTTCACTCTAGTAGTTTTCTGAGCAAAAGCACAGTATGATATAATAAGCAACAGGGGAAGAATAAAATATTTTGCTCTCATCATTGTTTATAGTTTTTCAAGTTTATTTGTTCTTACGTTTATGTAAATATAATTAATATTTCAGACAATGAGAAATGAATTAATTTGCCGACTTAAACTGTTCGATGAAGCGTACATCATTTTCTGAGAACATTCTAAGATCTTTTACCTGATATTTAAGATTGGTAATACGTTCTATACCCATTCCAAGAGCATATCCTGAGTAAACCTTACTGTTAATACCACAATTTTCAAGCACGTTAGGATCTACCATACCACAACCAAGTATTTCTACCCATCCGGTATGCTTGCAGAACGGACACCCTTTACCTCCGCAGATATTGCATGAGATATCCATTTCGGCACTTGGCTCTGTGAAAGGAAAGTATGAAGGTCTCAATCTGATTTTTGTATCCTCCCCAAACATCTCCTTTGCAAAGAATAGAAGAGCCTGTTTTAGATCTGCGAAAGAGACATCTTTATCGATATACAGAGCTTCTACCTGATGGAAAAAACAGTGTGCCCTATAAGAAATAGCCTCGTTTCTGTATACACGTCCCGGGCAAATTATCCTGATTGGAGGCTGTGTGTGCTCCATTACTCTGGTTTGAACAGATGAAGTATGTGTGCGAAGAACTATCTGAGGATCATTCTGTATGAAAAAAGTATCCTGCATATCGCGGGCCGGGTGATCATCAGCAAAATTAAGAGAAGAAAACACATGCCAGTCGTCCTCAACCTCAGGTCCCTCCGAAATTGAAAATCCCAGTCTTTTAAATATATCATTTATTTCCTCTTTTACAATGGAAATAGGATGTCTGGACCCTAATGAAATGGGATAAGCAGTGCGAGTAAGATCAATATCCATAAAACCTGAGTCCTTATTTTCAAATTGATCTTTCAGCAGATTTATTTTTTCTGTTGTCTTCTGCTTTAATTCATTAATTTTCACTCCAATTTCACGTTTCTGCTCTGAGGGAACGTTTCTGAAATCGTCCATCAATGATGGTATAACCCCTTTTTTACTTAGGAACTTAATTCGTAACGCCTCCAGCTCTTCGGTATTAGTAGCTGACATTTGCTCTACTTCTGAGAGAAGTGCTTCAATCTTATCTATCATTTTCTGTTATTAATTATAAATTAATACTTGTGCAAAATTACTGATTTTATTGCGATATATGCAGATTTTTGACTCTAAAGATTTAATATGAGAGCCAAAATGAGTTTTTTATAGTACATTTGTTTTAACAATTAGATCAAAAAATGATAGACAGAGTACAGAAATTCATACAAAGCGAGAAACTGCTGCCACACAATGCCAAAGTTATTGTAGGGCTAAGTGGGGGTATGGATTCTATGGTATTGCTGGACTTACTTGTTCTGCTTGAATATAGGTGTATTGCTGCACACTGTAATTTTCATTTAAGAGGAGCTGAATCTGACAGAGATGCAGATTTTGTACGTAAATGGTGTAAGAATACTGATATACCTTTTACAAGTATTGATTTTGACACAACCGGTTACGCAGAAGACAGAAAAATATCTATAGAGATGGCAGCACGTGAATTGCGTTATGAGTGGTTCGAGATTTTACGCAAACAATATGAGGCCGACGCTATTGCAGTAGCTCATCACAGGGATGATTCAGTAGAGACAGTTCTGCTAAATTTGATAAGAGGTACTGGAATTAAAGGATTGAGTGGTATTTCTCCCAGGAATGGATATGTTGTTAGACCACTGCTTACTGTATCACGCTCAGAAATTGAAGATTATATAATTGAGAGAGAATTACCATATGTAACCGACAGTACAAATGATCAAGATATATATTTACGCAATTATCTGAGATTAAATGTCATACCTAAGCTTGAAGTGGTTAATCCTTCTGTAAAAGAATCAATCATCAGAACTTCAAAAAATATATCCGAAGCAGAAAAAATATATTCAGAATCTATTAGAGAATATATAGATGTGGTTTTCATTAATGATAAGATTAACATTCCAATGCTAAAGAAAACAGCTTCACCTCAATCTGTATTGTTTGAGCTGCTGTCACCTTTGGGATTCACTTCTTCAACTATAGAAGATATATTTCAGAGTATGGATTCAACACCTGGAAAAGTTTTTTTGTCAGATAGATACAGAGTAATAAAAGACCGATCTGATTTTATATTGGAAAAAATAACGTCTGATATCATCTCAGACGAACACTACCTTATAGAAGAAGAATCAAAAGAGATCACTTTTCCTGTACGTTTTAATTTAAGAAAAGAGAAAACACCTGTCAAAATAGAGAAGAAAAAAAATATTCTATATGCTGATGCGGATAAACTTAAATTTCCTCTGATAATGCGTAGATGGAAAGCGGGTGATTGGTTTATTCCCTTTGGCATGAACGGGAAAAAGAAGTTGAGTGATTATTTTACAGACCGCAAATTTAGCTTGAAAGACAAAAAAGAGGCATGGGTAATTCTTTCGGGAGAAAACATTGTCTGGATTGTAAATGAACGTTCTGACAATAGATATAAAATTACAGATGAAAGTAAAAACATTTTCATAATTGAATATGTTGATAAATAAAGTTAATTAAAGCAACGTTTTTGCTTCTCTTGCATCTATCTATTAAGATACACATGTAAACAAAAATTAAATACAAAATTTATATATGAAAAATAATACAGTTAAAGACCTTTTAATGCTTGGAGCACTTGCCGGTGTAGCCTATTATGTAGCCCGTTATTATCGTCAGAAAAAACAAAAAAAAAGAGAGGCACGCGAATCCCTCCATTTTCAGCTATTCTGATAACCAATTGAATCTACATTATTTTATACCTGCTGATTATTAAAATTGAGGTATTTTTGTACCTTTGTGGGATTATAATTGCAAATTTTTAAAAGTAAAAATCTGATTATTGAGAAATCAGCTAAAATTGTATGCTTACACTTAAAGTAATAAACGAAAATCCCGGGGAGGTTATAAGTCGTCTTAAGAAAAAAAACTTCGACGCTAAAGAGATTGTTGAGAAGATTATTGAGCTTGATGCTATTAGAAGGAACAGTCAAACTTCACTTGATGGAGTTTTATCGGAAATAAACTCGATATCAAAATCTATTGGATCGCTTATTAAAGAGGGCAAGAAAGATGAAGCTACTTCGGCCAGAGAGAAAGTAGCCACTCTTAAAGAATCTTCTAAAGAGCTTGAAGCAACCTTGAAAGATGCACAGGATAAGATAGAAGAGCTACTAGTTACAATTCCTAACCTGCCGCATGAATCAGTTCCGGAGGGTAAAAGTGCTGAAGATAATCTGATTGAACGTAATGGTGGTGTAATGCCATCATTAGAGAAAGATGCCTTACCTCACTGGGATCTGGCCAAGAAATATGATCTGATTGATTTTGAGCTTGGCGTAAAGATTACTGGTGCAGGATTTCCTGTTTATAAAGGAAAGGGTGCAAGACTACAGAGGGCTTTAATCAATTTCTTCCTGGATAATGCACGTGATGCAGGGTTTATGGAGGTTCAACCACCCTATGTTGTAAATAGTGATTCAGGATTCGGTACAGGTCAGCTACCTGATAAAGAGGGGCAAATGTATCATGTTGGACTTGATGACCTCTACTTAATTCCTACAGCTGAAGTCCCTGTTACAAACATTTACAGAGATGTAATCCTTGAAGACAAGGATCTGCCAGTAAAAAACACTGCATATTCAGCATGCTTCAGAAGAGAAGCCGGTTCTTATGGTAAAGATGTACGTGGACTTAACCGTCTGCATCAGTTTGATAAGGTTGAAATTGTTTGTATTGATAAACCTGAAAACTCATATGCGCGACTGGACGAAATGGTTTCTTATGTGCAGACACTGGTTGAAAAACTTGAACTGCCATGGCGTATACTTCGTTTATGCGGTGGTGATATGAGTTTTACTTCAGCACTTACATTCGACTTCGAGGTATATTCAGCAGCTCAGGAACGCTGGCTTGAAGTAAGTTCTGTTTCAAACTTCGAAAGCTATCAGGCAAACCGACTGAAATGTCGTTATCGTGATGAAAACCGCAAAACACAACTTTGTCACACACTAAATGGAAGCGCACTGGCACTGCCACGTATATTAGCGGCATTGCTGGAAAATAATCAAACGTCTGAAGGTATTAGAATTCCTAAAGTACTGGTACCATATTGCGGATTTGATATTATAGACTAAATAGATTTATAAATAAACTACTTGTGATGCTCTAGCTTTTCAACATTTGCAGAAGCTGGAGCATTGCTGTATTTGCTGTTCTTTCGATGTTTTCTCTGCGACTGCGACCCACATTGTACTTATTAGAAATGATCTTATCATTGTATTGTGTTGCAATCCAAACTGTGCCAACGGGATTTTCTTTTGTACCACCATCAGGCCCCATAATACCGGACACAGCTATACTGCAGTCGGTATGAAGTTTTTTAGCCACTGTACGAGCCATCTGTTCAACAACTTCGCCACTTACAACACCATAAGTTTCTATCAAATCCCTGTCTACATCAAGCAATTCTTCTTTTATGAGACTGTCATATGAAATAATACTACCCTCAAAATATTGCGATGAACCGGGAACGGTTGTAATTTTATGTGAGATGAATCCACCTGTGCAACTTTCTGCAGTGGATAGGGTAAGATTTTTTTTTCTTAGTTTACCTCCAAGTATTTCTTCAGGCATTTTAGCTCCTTTTGACACAATATTTAAACCCAGTAATTTCTTTAATTTTCGTGCCTGCAGCTTTAACTCCACTTTATGTTCTTCTCCCCATACAGATAATCGCAGCCTTATATAACCAAGTGAGGGCAGATAGGCTAGGGAAAAACCTTTAGGCAGCTCTAGTTCATATTCTGCAAGTTGAGTTGCCAGGGCGGACTCACTTATACCGGTTACTATGCAAGAACGGCTAAGATATTCTGTGATCTGAAATCTTTCCTGAAGTCGCGGTATTATCTCATCACACATTGCATTTTCCATTTCAAAAGGAACACCCGGCATGGATATCAAAACTTTTCCATCTTTTTCAAACCATAATATAGGAGCTGTACCTAACTTATTCTGTATAACAGTGCAATTTGCAGGAACATAGGCCTGTTTTCTGGTAAGATGATTCAGAGGAATATTTCTTCTTAAAAAAATAGTTTCAATATTCTGCAAGACTTCATCGTTGAATTCTAATGCAGTATGAAAATATTGACACAGAGTATGTTTGGTTATATCGTCGTTTGTTGGTCCTACGCCCCCGGTAAGTAGAAGGATTTCAGCTCTTTCAAATGCATTGTCAATTGCTTTAACAATACTGTCTGATTGATCACCAACAGAAGTTATTGCTGCTATATCGAATCCGCTTTGAGTTAACTCTCTTGCCATCCAAGCAGCATTTGTATCCACAATCTGACCTATAAGAAGCTCATCTCCAATAGTAATAATTTCACTCTTCATATGAATTTATCTATCATAATGAACGCAAAATAAGTTATTATATTTCAGAAAAAGAAAAAAGGAGTCTGTTTATTTTTTTTATAAAACAGTTTATTGTATCTTTGCCATCCGAAAATTGCCAATCATAAAAACAGAAGGTAAAAATGAAAAAAGAGATTCATCCCGATAATTATCGTCCCGTAGTTTTTAAAGATATGTCGAATGAAGAGATTTTTATTTCTCGCTCAACAGTTAATGCAAAAGAAACTATAGAAATTGACGGAGTTACATATCCACTAGTAAAACTTGAGATCACAAGTTCTTCTCACCCTTTCTACACAGGAAAACAAAAATTGGTGGATACAGCCGGACGTGTTGATAAATTTATGAGTCGTTACGGTAATCGTAATAAGAATAAATAAAACCGGTCACAATTTTACGAAACTGAATAGCGGTGGTCTAAAAAGGCCACCGCTATTTGTTTTTGTATTTATGTGTGATTTAAAGCAAATTTATCTATTTTTGTCATCTGCACTGGTTTTGCCATAGATATGTGGATAAATCAATGTATAATGGATAATAGATCTGCACAATGAAAAAAATAAACTTCACTATAATGCTTTTGATTACACTTTTTTTTATCAGTAATCAGGCAAAATCACAAATTACACTTCATGAAGATGCAGAAGTAAGTCTTCTGACTGCCTCTCCATGGAATGGAGCAGTTTATGCTCTTTTTGGTCACACGGCAATTTACATACATGACGATTCAACCGGAGTTGATGCAGTCTTTAACTATGGCTACTTTGATCCTACTCAGCCCAACTTCATATATAATTTTATAAGGGGTAAAACAGATTATATATTGGGAGTTGATTTTTATGATCAATTTATTGCTGAATACTCATACAAAGGCCAAAAAGTAACAAAGCAAATTTTGAATCTCTCAGCAGCTGAAAAACAGCAACTTTACAACGCTTTATACATTAATTCTTTACCTGAAAACAGGGGTTATAGATACAATTATTTTTATGATAATTGTGCTACACGACCAAGGGATATGATTGAAAAATACTCAAAATCACAAATTATTTATCCAGAAACAAGCAAAGAGCAAACATATCGCGACCTGGTTCATGAGTGTCTTATAGATTATCCATGGTTTGAATTTGGTATAGATTTGCTGATTGGCAGTGATGCAGATAGAATAATTAATGTTAGAGAAAAGATGTTTATCCCTTCATACCTGATGGATTCATTTGAAGGTGCACTATTTCAGAGCAATGATTCTGCAAGCAATAATCTTGTAGGCAATACTGAAATTTTATTGGAACATAATGCAGAACGTAATAATCCGGGCAAAAAAACATTCTTTACACCTTTAGTTGCAGCTTTATTTTTGCTCTTGCTTACAATCTTTGTGAGTATAAACCAAATATACAAATTAAACAAGACCAGAATACCGCGAATATTTGATACCATACTTTTTGGAATTGCAGGAGCAGCGGGTACTATTATATTTGTTCTGATGTATTTTTCAGAACATCCTGCAACCAATCCCAACTGGAATTTTGCATGGTTAAATATATTTGCCCTTTTTGCTGCTATTTTATTTTGGGTTAAACCGGCAAAGAACATCGTTTATTTCTATCATTTCATTAACTTTGTAGTCTTAACTCTTTTTCTTTTATCCTGGTGGTTTTTACCACAACATCTACCTTATGAAACAATACTATTTTCATTGTGTTTATGGGGAAGATCAGGAGTAAATGCACTGCTGTTAAATAAAAAGAGACGAGTAAACAGTCGCTTTACCTCCAGCAGATATATGAAGGCGGGTTGGGGACAATAATTAATTCAGATTAGGTCAATAATTGCTAAATGTTTAGAATAATAACTTCAATTGTCGCTTTTTTCTCTATTACAGCGATATTTGCACAAAATCCCACAGGTGAGGTACCAAAATTAGTAGTCGGTATTACTATTGATCAGCTTAGGGGAGATTACCTTGAGATGTTCAAGAGCACTTTTGGCAACAAAGGTTTTAACAGGCTACTAAACAACGGGTTAGTATATAAGAATGTGAATTATGACTTCCCGTATCTGGATAAGGCTTCAACAATAACATCGATTTTCACGGGAGCAAATCCATCTTATCATGGTATTACTGCAGAAAAAAAATTTTTACTTGCCAATAATATTGAAATTTCCAGTTTTCATGATGATAACTACCTGGGAAATTTCACGACCGAAAAATTATCACCATTATCAATAAAAGTTTCAACAATTGCAGATGAACTTAAGATAGCTTCGGGTGGACAATCTGATATTTTTGCTTTTGCTCCAGATGCATCTCAGGCTATGGCTGCAGGAGGACATGCAGCAAGTGGTGCCTACTGGATTGAGAATGAAGATGCCAAATGGGCAACAACTACATTTTATAAAACAAGACAGCCGGTCGTAGAGCAATTTAACCGCAGTCAGCAATCACTTACTTATACAATAAATAGTATTTCCTGGAAGCCTGCACTTCCAATTGAAAATTATAAAGCATTCCCATATACTAAAAACAGGTATAATTTTCAGCATTTCTTTGCAAACAATATCAAAGACAATGTAAAGAAGTTTAAGGAATCGCCCTACGTTAACAAAGAGGTTAATGATATGGCTATTAGAGTATTGGAGTCAAGTTCTTTAGGAACAAGAATGAATCCTGATTACCTGGCTGTTACATTTTATGCAGGAAACTTCTCCGGGGCTCTTGATAAAAACTACTCTATTGAGATTCAGGATACTTATTATAGATTGGACCAGGAGTTAGCAAGATTACTGGATAAAATTGATGAATTAGTAGGACTAAATAACACTCTTATATTTGTTGTATCTACAGGCTATTTTGATGAAAATGAGATTATCCCTGAGGGAATGGTTACTTCAGGTGGAACTTTCTATCCGGACAGGAGTCAGGCATTATTAAATATGTATCTGATGGCTCTGTATGGCAGAGAGCAATGGATTAAGAAATACTATAATAAACAGTTCTTTTTTGATAGAAAGCTTATTGAGGATAAGAAAATCGACCTGATAGAACTTCAGCAGAAAGCTGCAGAGTTCCTTGTACAGTCGGCAGGTGTTCAGGATGTTATCACTTCTTACCAAATGCTGCATGGTGCGTATAACCAAAATGTTCAATATTATAGAAACAGTTATTATAAGGGAATCTCAGGTGATCTTTTCCTGGAGCTCCAACCTGGATGGCAGGTTGTAGAACAAGGTTCTGATGATCATGAAAGAGTAAGAAATAATGCAATTAATGCACCGGCTATATTTTTTGGTAAGGATATAAAACCCCAGAAAATAAACCGTACAATTGAGGTAACAGATATAGCGCCAAGCGTTGCATACAGATTGCGTATACGTTCGCCAAATGCATCTGTGGGTGAAATACTGGAAGAACTTTTTTAAGGTTATTATTTTAACCTACAGGTAATAAAAAATAAAAATCAATATACTACTATGGGATTTAACAAAATAATATCAAAAATTTTTGGTAATAAAGCACAACGAGATTTGAATGAAATCAATCCTGTTGTGAAAAGAATAAAAGAGGTATACCCTGAGATTGAGAAGCTTTCTAATGATGAACTTAGAAACAGAACGAAAGATCTGGAAAAACAGATACGTGATTATGTTGCTGAAGAGAAACAGCAGATTGAACAGCTTAAAGCAGGTTTAGAGGAAGTTGAACTTGACAAGCGTGAACCAATATGGAATCAAATAGATAAGATAGAAAAAGAGATTAATGAGAAATATGAGAAAGTGCTGGATGAAATACTTCCTATAGCATTTTCAATAATGAAAGATACAGCAAGAAGGTTTACACAAAATAATGAAATTGTTGTTACTGCTACTGAATTTGACAGAAATCTGGCTGCCAGTCACGATTTTGTGAGAATTGAGGGTGATAAGGCAATTTATCAGAACAGATGGATAGCCGGTGGTAATGAAATTACCTGGGAAATGATCCATTATGATGTACAGCTTTTCGGTGGAGTTGTTTTACATAGAGGTAAAATTGCTGAGATGGCAACAGGTGAGGGTAAAACATTAGTTGCCACACTTCCTGTCTTCCTGAATGCACTTACTCATGAGGGTGTACATGTTGTAACTGTGAATGATTATTTGGCCAAACGTGACTCTGAGTGGATGGGACCAATGTATATGTTCCATGGGCTGTCGGTTGACTGTATAGATAAACATGAGCCAAACTCCGATGCACGCCGTAAAGCATACGAAGCAGATATTACTTTCGGTACAAATAATGAGTTTGGCTTTGACTACCTGAGAGATAATATGGCTGTTTCTCCGAAAGATCTTGTACAGAGAAAGCATAATTACGCAATTGTTGACGAGGTTGACTCAGTTTTAATTGATGACGCCCGTACTCCATTAATTATATCTGGCCCGGTACCAAAAGGTGATGATCAGCTTTTTGATGAGTTTCGACCACGTGTTGAGATGATTGTAAAGGCACAAAGAGAACTGACTACTCAATTACTTGCTGAAGCAAAGTCAAAAATGGCTTCAAGTGATCCTAAAGAGCAGGAAGAGGGAGCACTACTTTTGTATAGATCATATAAAGGTATGCCAAAATATAAACCTCTAATTAAATATCTTAGTGAGCAGGGTGTTAAAGCGGCCATGCTAAAAACAGAAGCTTATTATATGCAGGAGCAGAATCGCAATATGCATATTGTAACTGACCCACTTTACTTTATAATTGATGAAAAGCTTCATAGTATCGAATTAACCGATAAGGGAATTGATTTGCTGACAGGTAAATCTGATGACCCACAGTTTTTTATACTTCCGGATATTGCATCTCAGCTTTCTGAACTGGAGAATGCAAATATGTCTGATGATGAGAAAGCTGCGAAAAAAGATGAGTTATTACAGAACTATGCAATCAAATCAGAACGTGTTCACACCATCAATCAGTTATTGAAGGCTTATACACTTTTTGAAAAGGATGATGAGTACGTGGTAATAGATAATAAGGTTAAGATTGTAGATGAGCAAACTGGTCGTGTTATGGAAGGCCGTCGATATTCAGATGGACTCCATCAGGCAATTGAAGCCAAAGAGCGTGTAAAGGTGGAAGCTGCTACTCAAACATTTGCAACAATCACTTTACAGAACTTCTTCAGGATGTACAGCAAACTGGCAGGTATGACTGGTACTGCTGAGACAGAAGCAGGGGAATTTTGGGATATTTATAAACTGGATGTGGTAGTAATCCCAACAAATAAACCGATTATTAGGGATGACCAGAACGACAGGATTTATAAAACTAAAAGAGAGAAATATAATGCTGTTATAGAAGAAATTGAAAAGCTGATCAATAATGGTCGCCCCGTACTTGTGGGTACAACCTCAGTTGAGATTTCTGAGCTGTTAAGTCGTATGCTTACTCTTCGTAAGATTAAACATAACGTACTTAATGCAAAACTACATCAGCGTGAAGCAGAAATTGTGGCAAATGCAGGTCAAAGCGGCGTTGTAACTATTGCAACCAATATGGCTGGTCGTGGTACTGACATTAAGCTGACTCCTGAAGTGAAAGAAGCGGGAGGTCTTGCTATTATTGGTACTGAGCGACATGAATCTCGACGAGTTGACAGACAGTTAAGAGGTCGTGCCGGACGTCAGGGAGACCCTGGATCTTCTGTATTTTTTGTATCACTTGAAGATGATCTTATGCGCCTGTTTGCAACAGAAAAAATTGCAGGCCTAATGGATAGAATGGGTTTTGAGGAAGGTGATGTTCTGGAACACAGCATGTTGAGCAAGTCGGTAGAGCGTGCACAAAAAAAGGTTGAAGAGAATAACTTCGGAATTCGTAAACGTCTTCTTGAATATGATGACGTGATGAACTCACAACGTGAAGTAGTTTACAAACGTAGAAGACATGCTTTGATGGGTGAAAGAATCGATAATGATGTTGCTAACATGATTTCTGATACATCGAAGAATATAGTTGAAATGTATGAAGATGACTACGAAAACATGAAGCTGGAACTTCTTCGTGTAATGGCTCTCGAGATTCCTTTTAAAGAGGAGGATATGAAAAAAATGCGCACTGCTGAAATGGTGGAAGCTGTTAAAGAGAGAGCATTTGAAACATTTAAACGTAAGACAGAGCGACTTGCCGAGATTGCACAACCGGTTATTAAACAGGTGTATGAAAATCAAGGTGCAATGTATGAAAATATACTTATTCCAATTACTGACGGAAAGAAAGTATATAACATTGCATGTAATCTGAAAGAAGCATATGAAACTGGCTCAAAGGCTCTGGTGAGAGCATTTGAAAAATCGATATTGCTGCATACAATTGATGAAAACTGGAAAGAGCATCTTAGAGAAATGGATGAATTGCGTCACTCAGTTCAAACAGCTAGTTATGAGCAGAAAGATCCTCTTTTGATTTATAAGCTTGAATCATTCAACCTATTTGGAACAATGATTAACAATATAAACTCAAAATCGGTATCCGTATTGATGCGTGGACAAATTCCTGTACAAGATCCGGGTAGTGTAAGAAAAGCAGCACCGGAAACAAAAACTGATTACAGTAAATATCGTACTCAAAAAGATGAAATGGAAGCTATAACCAGCTCTAGCAACCAGAATAGTGGAGAGGGTGATTCTCAACGTCAAAAGCAAAAACTTGAACCAGTAAGGGTTGAGAAAAAGGTTGGAAGAAATGAGTTATGTCCATGTGGTAGTGGAAAGAAATATAAAAATTGCCACGGTAAATAAATTATCTGTAAAGTACTAAAATAGCGTGACAGGGGTTAAAATAACCCCTGTTTTTTTTGTTAAAATCAAAGAAAAGTAGTACTTTAGTCTGGTTAAAAAAAAGGTATCTGAAATTAGTTATTCAGATGAAATATAACTACATAAAGTTTTTTTCTAGAACGAAAAATCACATTCAAATATGATTGATCAGGAAGATAGAATCATCAAGATTAATATCGAAGATGAAATGAAATCATCGTACATCGATTACTCGATGTCAGTGATTGTGTCTCGTGCATTGCCGGATGTAAGAGATGGTTTTAAACCGGTACACAGACGAATACTATTTGGAATGTCAGGACTTGGAAATACTCCTGATAAGCCGCATAAAAAATCAGCAAGAATTGTGGGTGAAGTATTGGGTAAATATCACCCTCATGGTGACTCATCTGTATATTTCGCTATGGTGCGTCTGGCCCAGGAGTGGAATATGCGTTATACACTGATAGACGGACAGGGTAACATGGGTAGTGTTGACGGAGATAGTCCTGCTGCTATGCGATATACTGAAGCAAGATTAAATAGGCTTGCTGAAGAGATGTTGCGTGATATTGACAAAGATACAGTTGATTTTCAGCTCAACTTTGATGATACTTTGTCAGAACCCACAGTATTACCATCCAGAATACCTAATTTGCTGATCAACGGATCTTCAGGTATTGCTGTTGGTATGGCTACTAATATGGCCCCTCACAACCTTACAGAGTGTATTAACGGTATTATTGCATATATAGACAACAGAGATATAGACATAAAGGGTTTGATGAAATATATCAAAGCCCCTGATTTCCCTACCGGTGCCTATATTTATGGGTATAAGGGTGTTGAAGATGCATTTGAGACTGGTAGAGGACGTGTTGTCATGCGCGGTAAAGCAGATATTGAATCTGGTAAGACACATGATAAAATAGTTATTACAGAAATTCCATATCTGGTAAACAAAGCAGCACTAATTAAGAATATAGCTGACCTTGTTGCAGATAAAAAGATTGAAGGAATTTCTAATGTTAATGACGAGTCTGACAGGCGTGGAATGCGAATTGTTGTTGACATCAAACGTGATGGTAATGCAAATGTAGTATTAAACAAACTATATAAGTTTACTGCTCTTGAATCTTCATTTAGTGTAAATAATATTGCTCTGGTAAATGGCAAACCTGAACTGTTGAATCTTAAGCAGTTGATCTCATATTTTGTTGATCATCGTCATGATGTTGTCACACGTCGCACTCAATTTGAATTACGTAAAGCAGAAGAGAGAGCTCATATATTAGAAGGATTAATTATTGCTTCAGATAATATTGATGAAGTAATATCAATTATTCGTAGTTCTTCTAGTCCTCAAACAGCAATTCAAAGTTTGATGGAGAGGTTTGAACTTTCTGAAATTCAAGCTCGTGCAATTGTTGAAATGAGGTTAAGACAGTTGACTGGCTTAGAACAGGATAAACTACGTTCTGAATATGAAGAGATACAAAAACTGATAGCCCGTTTAAATGAAATCCTTAATAATGAGGATGTTCTGATGCAGGTTATTAAAGATGAACTGATTGAAATCCGTGAGAAATATGGCGATGAGCGTCGTTCTGAAATAATTTTCTCTGCAGAGGAGATGAGCATGGAGGATTTTTATTCTGATGATGAAATGATCATTACTATTTCACACCTGGGATATATTAAACGTACACCACTTGCTGAATTTCATACTCAAAACCGAGGAGGAGTAGGGGCTAAAGGCACAGATACCCGAGAAGAGGACTTTGTTGAATATATTTACCCGGCTACAATGCATAATTATATGCTTCTGTTTACCAAAAAGGGTAAATGTTATTGGTTACATGTATACGAAATTCCTGAAGGAACTAAAAATTCTAAAGGTCGTGCAATTCAGAATCTTCTTAATATTGACCCTGATGACTCTGTAACAGCTTTTGTGAGAGTAGATAATCTTACTGATGAAGAATATATCAATTCGAACTATTTGATATTCTGTACAGAACAAGGTATTATTAAGAAAACTCAGCTTGAAGCTTATTCGAGACCGCGTCAGAATGGAGTTAATGCAATTACCATTAAAGAAGGAGACCAAGTAATTTCGGTAAGATTAACTAATGGTAATCAGCATATTATACTTGCAAATAGAAATGGTCGTGCTATCCGTTTTGATGAGAATGATGTTAGACCAATGGGAAGAACTGCTACCGGTGTTAAAGGTATGACTCTTGACGACGATGGTGAGGATATTGTAATTGGAATGATTTGCATGAGTCCTCAATCAGAAAATTCTATACTGGTTGTTTCTGAACAGGGTTATGGTAAAAGGACTAAGCTAAATGATGAAGACGGAGAACCGATATATCGAATAACCCGTAGGGGAGGTAAAGGTGTTAAAACATTGAATATTACTGAAAAGACGGGAAAACTTGTTGCAATCAAAAGTGTTACAGAAGACAACGATTTAATGATTATTAACAAGTCGGGTATAACAATACGTATGAATATTTCCGATATTCGCATCATGGGACGCGCTACTCAGGGTGTTCGTCTGATAAATTTGGAGAAAAGAAACGATCAGATAGCATCAGTATGTAAGGTGGACTCAGAAGATACCGATGATGAAATAGTGGAACTCGATAAAAAGGAAGAAATAGAAACATTTGATGTTCAGTATCAGGACGTAGATGTGGAAGTGGATGAGGACCAGGAACCTTTAGAAGATCAGGATCTTGATAATGACCTTGAATAATGAGTTTTTTAATCAGTAAAATGATTCAAATTAAACTTTTTGATTTTTATCAGTCAAATTCAACAAGTAAACAAATAAGAAAATAATTTTATTTCAAACACAAAAAATATGAATGTAATGAGAAAAATCCTATTCCTTACAATTATTACCTTTATTTCTGCGGGCTCATTACTCGCACAAAAATCTGCACTTAGAGATTCAAAGAGATCATTAGGTCGCGACGATTTTAACGAAGCAAGAACTCTCATTCAACAGGCTGCACAGAATCCTGAAACATCTAATGATCCTGAAACCTGGAAAATCATGGGGGATATAGGTAATAAAGTATTTGACAACGAAAGAACTAAAGCAATGCTTGGTCAGGGTGCAAATGATAAAGTGATGTATGATGGACTTATGGAGTCATATGCTCCTTATCTGAAAGCAGATTCATTAGCTCAGCTTCCTGATGAAAAAGGAAGAGTAAGAAACAGAGTAAGAGGAGATATAGCATCTATTTTGCAGGCTAATCATCCTTTTTATATTAATGGTGGAGTCTACTATAACGATCAAGGTAATTATTCTAAGGCAGCTGATTTCTTTGAAGTATACTGGAATATCCCAACATTACCATTGTTTGAAAAGCCAGAATCAACTTTCTCATTGGACAGCACATATCAAACAATTAAATATTATGCTATCATCACAGCTATTCAGGCTGAACAGCATGAAAGAGCGTTAGCAATGCTTAAACGTGCTACTTCAGAGCCATTCATTGAAAATAGTTCATACCAGGAAAGTGATTTATATGAACTTATGGCAAGTGAGTATATTAATCTGGGTGATTCTGCTAAATATTTAGAAACACTTTATGTAGGTGCAGAAAAATTTCCAAAAAGCAAATATTTTATTCCTAACTTGGTAAATGTGTTCATTCGCGATGGACAAACTGACAAGGCTATAGAATACCTTGAACAAGCTATAGCAAATGACCCTTCTAATGCATGTGATTTAAATAGCGTGAAGGGTGCATTATTAGCAGAAAGAGGTGATTATGAAGGTGCTGAAGCTGAATACAATAAAGCGCTATCACAGGATCCGAACTGCGAAAGAGCTCTTGAAGCTTTAGCTGTAAACTATATTCTGCAAGCACAAAACATAAAGGAAGCTTCAATTCAAATTACTGACAGACAGCAGCAAGTTGCTAATGATGAAAAAGCTGTTAAATTATATCAAGCATCATTAGTTCCACTAGAAAAATATGCAGAATTGCTTAAATCAAGAAATGCTAACGAATCTGAAAAGCAATCTGCATTACTGAAACTTAGAAATGTTTACTACAATCTAAGTAATATGGGAATTGATAAATCGAAAGAGATGGAAGCAGTTGAAAAAGAACTTAATCTCAACTAATTCATTTTTTCTCATGAAATAATAGAGTGGCATCGTTTTAAAAGCGGTGCCACTTTTTTCTTTATATTGATTTTGATTTAAAACATTCTATTAAACATAATAGGTATTATATTAATTTACTATACAATATTTATCCAAGTAAAAATTAGTATCTGGAATTACTTCAACAATTAATTGAATGTTCGTCTCATACATTTTTAGTACTTTTGTATTTCAAAATTTAGAGAATAAAAAAACCAATGGCAAATAATCAACGATATAACCGACGCGGTGTTTCAGCATCGAAGGAAGATGTGCATAATGCTATTAAGAATATTGACAAGGGATTATATCCTAAAGCATTCTGTAAAATTATTCCTGATTATCTCGCGAATGATCCTGAATATTGCAATATAATGCATGCTGACGGTGCAGGGACAAAATCTTCACTCGCTTACCTTTACTGGCGTGAAACTGGTGATATGTCTGTATGGAAAGGTATTGCTCAGGATGCTTTAATAATGAACGTTGATGATCTTTTATGTGTTGGTGCCACAGATAACATACTGGTATCATCAACAATTGGAAGAAATAAAAATTTGATTCCCGGAGAGGTTATCTCAGCCATTATAAACGGAACAAATGAGCTTTGTGAAGAGTTGTCGGAATTAGGAGTAAGACTGTATCCAACTGGTGGTGAAACAGCAGATGTTGGAGATATTGTTCGTACAATTATTGTTGACAGTACCGTTACATGCAGAATGAAGCGCTCAAATGTGATTGATAATGCAAATATTCAATCAGGTGATGTTATTGTAGGATTATCATCAACCGGACAGTCTACGTATGAAAAAGAATATAATGGAGGTATGGGCAGTAACGGATTAACATCTGCCCGTCACGATGTGTTTGCCAACTATCTTGCTACTAAGTATCCGGAGAGTTATGACAATTCTATACCTGAAGATCTGGTCTATTCAGGTAAAATGAATTTAACAGATAAAATTGAGAGTCTTGGTTTAGATGCAGGTAAACTGGTTTTATCCCCTACTCGTACCTACTCCCCTATTATATCACTCATATTGAATGAGTTAAGAGGTTGCATACATGGTATGATCCACTGTTCAGGTGGAGCACAAACTAAAATTATGCATTTCCTAGGTGAAGGACTCAAAGTGGTAAAAAACAATATGTTCCCTACTCCACTGCTTTTTAATTTAATTCAGGAGCAATCTAAGACTGAGTGGGAAGAGATGTATAAAGTATTTAATATGGGCCACAGAATGGAGATTTATTTACCTGAACAGTATGCTAAAGAGGTTATAGATATTTCTCATTCATTTAACATTGACGCTCAAATTGTAGGCTATGTTGCTGAGTCTGATACCAGAGAACTGATCATAGAAAGTGAACACGGTAAATTTATTTATTCATAACATGTCGGACAAATCATTACTAGATAAATTAGAACACTTAGTATCAAGATTCAAGGAAGTAGGTACTTTAATAACAGATCCGGAAGTTATTTCGGATATGGATCGATATGTAAAGCTTAATAAAGAATATAGTGATCTGCAAAAGATTGTTGATGTCAGAAATGAGTATAAGAATGCTTTAGACAGTATTGCTGAAGCTAAAAGTATACTAGAAAATGAGTCAGATTCAGATTTAAGACAACTTGCGAATGAGGAATTATTATTAAATAATGAGAAGCTGCCGAAACTTGAAGAACAGATAAAGATTCTGTTAATTCCGTCAGATCCTGAAGATTCCAAGAATGTTATAATGGAAATTCGTGCCGGTACAGGTGGTGATGAAGCCTCAATTTTTGCAGGTGACTTATATAAAATGTATACAAAATACTGTGAATCAAAAGGATGGAAAACCGAAGTAACAAGCTTTACAGAAGGAACCTCGGGTGGTTACAAGGAAATTATTTTCAAAGTTACAGGTGCAGATGTATATGGAACCTTAAAATATGAATCTGGAGTTCACAGAGTTCAGCGTGTACCGCAAACTGAAACCCAGGGAAGAGTTCACACTTCTGCTGCAACTGTTGCTGTACTACCTGAGGCAGAAGAGTTTGATATTGAACTGAACCCCGCAGATATCGATTTCCATACAGCCCGATCAAGTGGTGCCGGAGGTCAGAATGTAAATAAAGTGGAAACAAAAGTTCAGCTAACTCATAAGCCTTCCGGTATTGTTGTTGTATGTCAGCAGGCCCGTTCACAGCTCCAAAACAGAGAGTTAGCGATGCAAATGCTTCGTACTAAATTATATGATTTGGAACTTACTAAACGCCAGGGAGATATTGCATCTCGAAGAAAAACAATGGTATCAACAGGTGACCGATCGGCAAAAATACGTACCTATAATTATCCACAAGGCCGAATTACTGATCACCGTATTAACTATACCATATACAACCTATCAGCTTTCATGGATGGAGATATTCAGGATGTTATTGATAACCTGATGGTAAGTGAAAATGCCGAAAGAATGAAAGAGGCAGATCTATAATTTTAATCCACTATTTATACTATTATTAAGGGCTATCTACAAAAAAGAAATAAAATGACTAAACAAGATATTTTTAATCAGATAAAAAAGAAACAATCATTTCTGTGTGTTGGTCTGGATACCGACTTAACTAAAATACCACAATATCTGCTTGAAAATGAAGATCCAATATACACTTTCAACAGGGCAATAATTGATGCTACAGCTCCCTATTGCGTAGCTTTTAAACCTAACCTCGCATTTTATGAGAGCGAGGGTATTAATGGTTGGTTAGCATTCAGTAAAACAGTTGCATATATTCGTCAAAGATACCCTGAAATGTTCATAATAGCTGATGCTAAACGAGGAGATATAGGAAATACTAGTGAGATGTATGCGGCTACATTTTTTAATGAAATGGATCTGGATGCTGTAACAGTGGCTCCTTATATGGGTGAAGACAGTGTAAAACCATTCTTAGGTTATAGAGACAAATGGGTGATTTTATTGGCTCTTACAAGTAATCGTGGATCGCATGACTTCCAGTTTACAAAAGATGAAAATGGTGAACGACTTTTTGAGAAAGTACTAAAAGTTTCAAAAGAATGGGCAACAGAAGATCAAATGATGTATGTTGTTGGTGCAACCCAGGGTAAATTATTTGAAGATGTTAGAAAAATAGTTCCTGATCATTTTCTTTTAGTTCCGGGTGTTGGTGCTCAGGGAGGTTCGTTAGAGGAAGTTTGTCAATATGGGATGAATAAGAGCTGTGGCCTTTTGGTAAACTCTTCCAGAGGAATAATTTATGCAGATAATAGTGAAGATTTTGCTCTTTCTGCAGGTAAAGAAGCCAGAAAGATACAATTGGAGATGAAAGCTTTATTAGAAATATATCTTTAATAGATAATACTTTTTAATATTACGATACAACTTTTTTCTGTTATATTCAGTTATATAAATAGTATTTCAAATAAAAATTATTATTTATGAAAAAAAGTATATCAAAAAATCATGTAAATGAAAAGATAGTTCGTATCGTAGCCGGTCAGGTTGTTTTAATTACCATATTACTGTTGCTTACAGAGTGGAGAATACTTGCTTATTTTTTAATTATTGATTTTGCATTACGTGCATTTACAACAATACCTTCACTGTTAGCTTTAAATGCAAAAGGTATTTCAAGAACATTCAATTTAACACCCAAACCTATTTTTGCACCTCCTAAGAAGTTTGCAGCTGCAATTGGATTCTTATTTACTGTAACAATAGCAGTACTACTATATATGGGTTTAATAACAGGAGCATATGTTGTAGGGGGTATATTAATATTTTGTGCCGCACTTGAGGCTTTCTTAAATATCTGCATCGGTTGCTATGTATTTAATTGGTTAGTTGCACCATTTATAAAAACCAGAGGTGTATAAAAAAATAATGAAACGAAAAATTATAAATGATCCTGTATTTGGATTTATAAATATCCCCGATGATTTTATTTACAATATAATTCAGCATCCTTATCTACAAAGACTTAACCGAATAAAACAATTAGGACTTGCTGCATTTGTTTACCCGGGTGCTCAGCATACCAGGTTTCACCATTCAATAGGCGCAATGTTTTTAATGGATGAAGCCTTGAAAACACTTAAGGAAAAAGGACATGAAATAACAGCAGATGAGTGGGATAGCTCGTTAGCTGCAATATTAATGCATGATATTGGACACGGACCATTTTCTCATGTACTTGAACATGCCCTGGTTACAGATATTCATCATGAAACAATTTCTTACCTCATGATGGAGCAAATGAACAGAGAATTAGATGGTAAGCTAAAAACTGCCATAGATATCTTCACAGATAATTATCCGAAGAGATTTCTTCATCAGCTGGTAAGTGGTCAACTTGATGTTGACAGACTGGATTATCTGCGAAGAGATAGTTTTTTCACTGGTGTCGTAGAGGGTAATATTGGCTCAGCACGAATAATAAAGATGCTTGACATTAAAGACGATAAAATTGTAGTTGAATCCAAAGGAATTAACTCAATAGAAAATTTTCTAATGTCACGACGTCTGATGTACTGGCAGGTATATTTACATAAGACAGCTATGGCAGCTGAGAAAATGCTAATTAATACGCTAAAAAGAGCACAGGAACTTTCAATTGATGGTGAAAAACTTTTTGCCTCACCTGCACTTTCATATTTTCTGTCAAAAAAAACCTATTTAGAAGATTTTGAGAATAATGGAGAAGGATTACGTAGATTTATAGAGCTTGATGATAATGATATATGGTCAGCTTTGAAAGTATGGACCAATCACAAGGATACTGTTCTATCAATTCTAAGTAATGGAATGATCAATCGTAAGTTGTTTAAGATAGAGATAACAGAGAATGCAGTAGATGAAAATAGAATAGATTTGTTTTTGGATAAATTTGTAAAAAGATACTCTCTGTCTCCCCATGAAGCATCATACTTTATTAGTTCAGATATCATAACAACAGATATGTATAATGAGAAAGATGATAGTATTGATATACTATACAAAGATGGAACAATAAAGGATATATCAAAAGCTTCGGATATGTTGAATATAGAACTACTTTCAAAAAAAGTAGTAAAGCACTATTTTGCTTATTTAAGGGACTAAGTATAGATGCAGAATATATATGTATTAAACACTATTCTGATTGATCTTTTGGTTTATCCTGAGCTGTAGGTACAAAAAACCATACTACAACAGCACCTACCAGACCTAATGACAAAATGACCATTCTTAATGTAATATCTTTAATGACAATAAAAGATGAAAACATAACCATTGAGGTCATAAATATTATAATACCTATTTTACCTTTTCTGGTTACACCTTTCCTTTTGTGATAGTTCCTTATACGTGAACCTAATATCTTATTATTTAAAAGCCAGTTGTAAAGTCTGTCTGAACTCTTTGCATACAAATAAGCAGACAGTAAAGCAAAAGGAGTTGTTGGAAGTCCCGGAACAATTATGCCAATAATAGCAAGAGCAAGTGATAAGGTTCCTCCAATTATATAAAGGCTTCTAATAATGCGACTCTTTTTTATCTGTGATTCTAACTTTTTCTCAGAAATTGCAACACTTACTTCAATAGAGTTAGATTTATTTTCGATTTTATTTTTATTCATCTTGAAACTGTGAAGTTTATGATACAAAGATAGCTATTTATTCAATTCTTACAATTCTGATGTCAATAGCTTTAATTAAATTTGGGAGCTTCGTAGATAACTATTATCTTTGTATAATTGTTAAGGTTATAAAAACTCCATTAAAGCTTATGGATTCAACACTAAAAAATAAGAAAACCCGTTTACTTTTTGTTTGTCTCGGTAATATTTGTCGCTCACCAGCCGCTGAGGGTATTATGCAAACATTAGTAAATAAAAATGGACTTCATGACATCATAGAAGTTGATTCTGCAGGTACCTCCGGATGGCATGAGGGGGATTTGCCTGATGAGCGTATGCGTGCCCACGGGGAAAGAAGAGGATATGATATTAGTAGCCTTGCAAGGAAATTCAGAAAATCTGATTTCGATAACTTTGACTATATAATTGTAATGGACGATAATAACTACAACAATGTAAAGTCATTGGCAAGTAATAAACTGCAAGAAGATAAAATAAAGAAAATGACAGACTTTTTAATTCAATATAAAAATCACGATGAAATCCCAGATCCATACTATGGTGGAGCTACTGGATTCGAACTAGTGCTTGATTTATTGGAGGATGCATGTGAAGGTCTGATGCATAAAATAATTAATTCATAATAAATTTATCCATACTTTTATTTCGATAAGATATAATAAAAAAACGGTTGAATTAAAAAATTCAACCGTTTTTTGTTAACCTAAACTTTTTAGTAAGTTACTTTCGGATCAAGTTTACCTGCTGTGGCAATCATTTCTTCAATTTGACCTAAAGAAGGCAGACGTCCTACTAGTTTTTTTGCTTCATTCACTTCCTTAATTTTTGCATAAAGGTTCTCAGCATTACGATTACGAAGTTCTTTAATTGTATCGACACCAGCTTCTTCAAGTAATTCTGAAAATTGAGGTCCGATACCATCAATTCTGAATAAGTCAGCATGGTTTGTCCACGTTAAAATATCTTTTTCATCAATTCCGGTTTCTTTAGCCAATGCAACTCTCCCTGATTTGCTAGCGCATTTTTCTAGTAAATCATCAACCGTAATTACACCTGCTGCTCTAAGTTTAGTACCATAAACAGTCCCTATACCTTCTATTTCTTCAATCTTATAAGCCATAGTATTCTTTTTTAATTGTAAGTATTTGGTTAAGTATTTAATATATTTTCAAATATAAATAAATTACTCTATAAAAAAAATTAAATAAGAATTTATTGCTTTAGATATAGAAAAAATACATGATTTTAAACTACGTAAAGTGAACTTATTGATTCATTGTTGCATACTCTCATAATAGCATCCGCAAACATATCAGCTACTGAAAGTATTTTTACTTTTTCAGATTTCTTAGAGTATGGAATGCTATCAGTAAAAATAATTTCTGTTAATGCTGAGCTATCTACCCTTGTTGATGCCGGGTCAGACATTACAGCATGACTTGCAATTGCTCTTACAGAATTTGCTCCTTGTTCCATTATCAGGTCAGATGCTTTAGTGATTGTGCCGGCTGTATCAACAATATCATCAATCAATAGCACATCCATACCTTCTACATCACCAATAATCTGCATATCAGAAATTTCATTTGCTTTCTTACGCAGTTTGTAGCAAATCACCATTGGACATCCCAGGAATTTGGAGTAAGCACTAGCACGTTTTGTTCCTCCCACATCTGGTGTAGCGATTACCATATTGCTCAAATCCAATTGTTTAATGTGTTCTAAAAATACAGCCGAAGCATAAAGATGATCGACAGGAACATTAAAAAATCCTTGAATCTGATCAGCATGCAAGTCCATAGTAATTAATCTATTGATTCCGGCAGCAGAAAGCATATCTGCAATAAGCTTTGCCCCGATGCTTACTCTTGGCTTATCTTTTCTGTCTTGTCTAGCCCATCCAAAATAAGGAATTACTGCAACAATTGATTTTGCAGATGCTCTTTTTGCTGCATCAATCATCAGTAATAATTCCATTAGATTGTCAGAGTTAGGAAATGTAGATTGGATTAGAAACACCTGTTTTCCTCTAATTGACTCTTCATATGAAACGGCAAATTCACCATCAGCGAAATGTTCAATAATCATATTTCCTAAGGGACAATTTAAACTATTACACACCTTTTCGGCAAAGTAACGTGATTTGTTACCCGAAAAAATTTTAAAAGGTCTATCCTGCATTCTTTGTAATTTTGTGAAAACCAACAAGTTGGGGTTTTATGTTAATATTATATCGATAAACGTGTCTAAAACATTTGCAAAAGTACAAAATATCGACTGCAATAAATAATTTTTTACATGAAAGATATCCTGTAAATCTCACCTGAGTGAGCAGCAATTTTCAGTATTGAAGATTTATCGTTTCTAAATGATATATCCTCGCTACTTTTATTTAATAAAGGGATCAATAAGCCTTCGCTTTTATTATTAAAATGCATAAATGAAAATGCATGCATTGGGATTTCAACTGTACACTTTTTTTCTGAACTATCGAAATTTGCTACTACTAAAAGAATATCTTTTTCATATCCTCTCAGAAATGCAAATAAACGAGTAGAGTCAAATTCATTATTCTCGTAATTAGCCGGCATTAAATCATAAAAAAGTCCTCCAGAGATTGCATCTTCATCATTACATAAATTAATCAAGTTCTTATAAAATGTGGCAAGATCTTTCTCTTCCTGAGTTAATAAGTTATCATTCCACAAACCGTTGTTGTTCCAGCGCCTCAAAGTGCTCAAAGACCAATAATCAAAAATGCTTGTTCTTCCATTTCTTCCACTAAACCCTTCTTCATCCATCCCCTTTTCACCTAATTCCTGACCTGCATAAACCATTACAGGGTTAGTATTTATGCATGAAGTTACAATCATAGCTGCTTTACCCTTTGTTCCATTTTTCAGAAAATAATCCGAAGCTATACGCTGCTCATCATGATTCTCCATAAAATTAAGCATATTCTTTTGAATATCACCAACATTATTTAATGTAAATGAGATATCTGACGAAGGTCTATAGCCACATGATACATCTCGAAGTACATCATATAGCCCTACTTTATCATATAAGAAATCGAAACAGTTTTTATCAATAAATACCCTGTACATCGAGGGATTATATATTTCTGCTATAAAAATTATACCTGGGTGCTTAGCTTTTATTTGGGGGATAGACCATCTCCAGAAAGCAACTGGTACCATTTCTGCCATATCACATCTGAAGCCGTCGACTCCTTTATCAGCCCAAAACATTAGTATATCTTTCATCTTATACCAGGTATCTGGAATTGGGTCAAACCACTCTTCATTATTATTTAAATAATCAACACCATAATTAAGCTTCACAGTATCATACCAGTCATTTTGTGATGGTCTGTTTGTGAAACTATCATTTCCTGTTACTTTTGCTGGAAACTCAACATATTTATTTTCTTTTATATTACCATGACGATGCACTATCTCTAAATGCTGCCCCGGAAGATAATAAAAATTGTTTTGGGGAGAGAATGCCTTAGTTACGTCATCATTTTCCCCAAAATCTGATATATTTAAAGGTTTGCTAACCGACTTATAATTTCTGGCCACATGATTAGGTACATTGTCAATTATAACCTTCAGTCCAATCTCATGTGTTCGTTTAATTAACTGTTCGAATTCAGCCATTCTTTCTTGAACATTAACAGCTAAATCAGGGTCTACATCATAATAATCGCGAATTGCGTATGGAGAACCTGCTTTCCCTTTAATAATTTCAGGAAACTCCTTTGGTATACCATATACACTGTAATCAGTTGTTGAAGCGTGTGCAAGTATCCCTATATACCATACATGAGTATATCCGTTATCTTTAATTTTCTTTAGAATGTCTATCGTAATATTATTGAATTTACCACACCCATTTTCTTCAATAGTTCCATTAAAAACATTTGCAGAAGAGCTGTTACCAAACAGTCTTGGAAGCAACTGATATATGAAGTATTTTTTTTTCACGTCAATAATGTATTTTTTTTCTGATACTATCTATTTTAGCCTGTATTTGCTTTATTCTCTCATAATGTTTGTGGCATTTTTCAACAATATCCCATGATTCCATTTCACTCATTTTAATTGCTGCATGATGAAAGCCAATCTTAGAGATAGTATCCGTGTTATTTAAGTCGAACATGTGATACTTTTCAATACCTTTGACTTCAATCAATATATCACAATATGTTTTATCAAAGATAGTGTTAGAGTTTGCCATCAGGTTGAATGTTCTTTCCATTACAGTTCTTATATTATTTTTTTCAGGAGGAGGTATCATCAGTGATACATTCAAACCTATTACATATTTACACTTTTTCCTGATAACAGATACTGGAAAGTTTTTTAACAAACCACCGTCTACATATGGTTTCCCATGAATGTACTGTGGATTAAAAATTACTGGTACTGAGCATGATGCAACTACTGCATCAACCAAGTCATCACCATTTGAGAATGCTACAGTACATGCTCTGTTCCAATCTGTTGCTATAGCGTAGAATGGAATTTTCAGCTCCTCAAAACTCTTTGCTCTAAGATTCTTTTTTAGAAAACTATGCAACCCTGTACTTTTAAGTAGTCCTGCTTTTGGTATTGATAGCTCAATAAACTCCTTAAATTCTCTCTTCCTAAATAGCTCCTCAATTTCTTCAGGGTGATAACCGTCAGCGTAAAATACACCAGCAAGAGAGCCGGCACTTGTACCTGCTATTACATCAGGTTTAAGACCACACTTATCCAATACTTTAAGTGCTCCTAAATGTGCAAAACCTTTAGCACCACCTCCGCTTAGTGCATAGCCCAGATAATGGTCATAACTTTTTCCGAAGAGTGCCATATCAATTCTTTTTTATTTATCCGATTCAATAATACAAATATGACATTTTTTTTATATATATCTCATTTATTACTTATTGAATCTATATTCTTTTTTGATTAATGTCTTTTTAAAGTTTTATATTTGAAACTTTCTATAAAACTCCTCTTTTAGCTCTCTGATTGTTTTTTTTAAAACCGGATGTAAAACATCACCTGCAATTTCACTTAAGGGAATTATGACAAAGCTACGCTCATGAAGTCTTGGATGAGGAATAACAAGATCTGGTCTATTTATAATCAAATCATTGATCAGCAATATATCAATATCGATGATTCTGTCAGAGTGAACACCATTAAGACTCTTGCCCACTCTACCCATCTCTTTCTCAATCCTTTGAGAAGTTGCGAATATAGAATCAACATCTAAATATGATGTCACTTCGCAGACAGAATTTACAAAATTATTCTCCGAAATAAAACCAACAGGTGAAGAATAAAAAAAAGCAGAAGAAGATTTTATATCTCCTATCTGCTCTTCTATTTTTTTGTATGCAAATTCAATGTTTCTTTCTTTGTTACCCAGATTTGATCCAAGAGAAAGAAAAACAGAGAAAATCCTATTTTCTTTATCCTCCATGTAAAGAGTTAGTCAATTATAAGCATTGCATCACCATATGCTCCAAAGCGATATTTTTCTTTTACAGCAATATCGTATACTTCCATTATCTTTTCATATCCACCGAATGCGCATGTCATCATCAATAATGTAGAATATGGCAAATGAAAATTAGTTATAAGACTCTTAGTAAGAGTAAAATCATATGGGGGGAAAATAAACTTATTAGTCCATCCCTCTCTTGGCTTCAGATGACCATCAGTACTAACGGTAGTTTCAATAGTTCGTAATACTGAAGTCCCAACAGCACAAATATTATGCCCTTCATCATAAGCTTTATTTACTCTTTCACACAGTTCTTCAGTAATTATGATCTGCTCCGACTCCATCTTATGTTTAGACAAGTCTTCTACATCAATCATACGGTAAGCGCCTAAGCCATTGTGAAGAGTAAGGAAACCATACTCTATATCTTTCAGCTGCATCCTTTTCATTAATTCACGACTAAAATGCAACCCGGCTGCCGGAGCAACAACTGCTCCTTCTTTTTCTGCGAATATATTCTGATATCTTTCAAAATCTTCAGGCTCAGCTCCACGTTCCATATATTCCGGTATTGGAGTCTCACCTATCTGAAACAACTGTTTCTTAAACTCATCATATGGTCCGTCATACAGAAAGCGTAATGTACGTCCCCTGGATGTTGTATTGTCAATAACTTCAGCAACTAACTCCTCATTATCACCAAAGTAAAGCTTATTCCCTATTCTTATTTTTCTGGCTGGATTAACAAGAACATCCCAAAGATGCTGTTCCGGGTTTAGCTCTCTCAGCAGGAAAACTTCAATCTTTGCACCGGTTTTCTCTTTATTACCAAATAGTTTAGCCGGAAATACTTTAGTGTTATTAAAAATGAAAAAATCTTTTGGATTGAAATAATCCAAAACATCTTTAAACACCTTATGTTCCAGTTCATTTGATTTTTTGTGAACAACAAGTAGCCGTGACTCATCGCGATGATGTGAAGGGTATTTCGCGATAAGTTCTTCCGGCAAATTAAATTTAAATTGCGAAAGTTTCATACGTTAAAAAAATTCCTGTATCAATTATATTATTATGTGATCTTCTATAAACCGATCAATCTCATCCATTTTCAAGCAATCAGCAAGAGTAATATCCCCTACTCTTGTACGAACCAAACCTGTTAAGTGTGCACCCGAACCCAAAGCTTCACCAATATCTCTGGCAAGCGCTCTGATATATGTACCTTTGCTACATACCACTCTAATTGTTATGTTCGGGATATTGCAAGAAATCAATTCAATACTATCTATAACCAATTTTTTTGGTTTTAGTTCAATATTTTCATTTTTTCGCGCATATTCATAAGCTCTTTTTCCATCTACCATTACAGCAGAATAAACAGGTGGCACCTGATCAATTTCTCCCACAAAAAGCTTTAATTTGTCCTCTATCAACTCTCTGGTTATGTGCTCTGTGGGGAATACCTCATTAATTTCTGTTTCTTTGTCAAATGATGGAGTTGTAGCACCCAGCATTATATCTGCAACATATTCTTTAGTCTGCAATTGAAGCTCTTCAATAGATTTTGTTTTTTTACCAGTACAAATTGTCATTACTCCAGTTGCCAAAGGATCTAAGGTACCCGCATGGCCCACTTTAAGCTTCTTGATTTTCAATCTTCGACAAAGTTTTGCTCTAACAACACTCACTACACGGAACGATGTCCAATGTAATGGTTTATCGATATGCAATATCTCTCCTTCGATAAAATCCATTTAAATTATATTTAAGCTAATAAAGTGAATAGTATTGTTGCTAAACCAACTATTGAACAATATATTGCAAAATAAATTAATTTACCTCTTCTAACAATGTTTATCATCCACTTACAGGCAATACATCCAGAAACAAAAGCGGCGATAAATCCTGAAATTAAAGCAACATTAGAGATAGTACCAGTGACATCAACTCCCTGACTAAACTTTAATATATCAAGCATAGCCTCTCCTAATATAGGTGGAATAACCATTAAAAAAGAGAACTGTGCTAAATTGGCTTTTTTATTTCCCAATAATAGTCCTGTTGCTATAGTAGTGCCTGAACGAGATAAGCCCGGTATTACAGCTACTGCTTGAGACAAACCAATAATGAAAGCATCCTTATGATTTATATTTTCTTTCTGTCTTGGTTTATAGTAATGAGTCATTGTAAGTAATGCTGCAGTTATAAGTAACATAATACCTACAATCAGAACGCCTGAACTGAAGATTGACTCTACACTATCCTTGAAAAAGAACCCAATAATAGCTATTGGAATCATAGAAATTAGGATATTGATTGAGTACTTTGTTTCGGCATTCATTTCAAATTTAAACAAACCCTTAACAATCCATGCAATCTCTTTCCATAAGATAACTAAAGTACTCAGCACAGTTGCAACATGCACCATCACTGTAAACACTAAATTATCTTCTGGGTGAATCCCAAAAAGCGCTGATCCAATAGTAAGATGTCCACTACTGCTAACAGGAAGATATTCTGTCAGTCCTTGTAATATACCAAGTATAATAGCCTCAGGAACACTCATATTATATTTTTATTAAAAGTATTCCTTTTCACTATTTTTCTACTTTTACTTCTTTTATCTCTTTCTCTTTAGATGGGTATAATATACCAAAAACCATTAAAACAAACCCGATTAAACAAACTATAGGTGCAAGTTTTATACGTCTGGCACTGAATATATCCTGTTCAAATCCACTTTCAAATGTAGTTGAAGGTCCTGTCATTAATAAAAACCCCAAGATGATAATAATAACTGCAATACTACAAATTATCAAGTTTGTTTTGCTTAAAGCGATGTTTTTTTGAGACATATCTTAATATTAATTTTTATACATAGTAAAGTTGATCCGATTTCATTTTAACATACCTGTTAACTGCAAATGCTGTAGCAGCTGTTGAAATTGCTACCCCCAGTAAGATCACAATTGCAAAAATCATAATCATGTCTGTAGTAGAAATCAGCGGCTTAATTTCAACATATTCTCTGCTGAAATAAGTAAGCATCAGAAATATTATCCCATTTGCCAATATACCTGAAATCACACCAGTAAAAATATTGTTTCTAATAAAAGGTCTTCTTATAAAACCACCAGTAGCACCAACGAGCTTCATTGTGTTAATTATAAACCTTTTAGAATATATACTTAGTCTTATTGTATTTCTTATAAGAGTGAATGATATAAACATCAACACCACAGCAAGTATAAGCAAAACAGTCATTACCTTCGAAAGGTTATTATTTATCAGATCAATTGCTTCCTGCTGATATAGTAAATCTGTTACATTATTATCACTCCTGATTAGTTTACTTATTACCGCAATACTATCATTATTAGCATAATCGGAGTTTAAAAAAATCTCGATACAATCTTGAGCCGGATTAAAACCTAAAAGCTCTTCAGGATCTTCTCCCAAGTCTTTAATAAGCTGCTCCTTGGCTTCTATTTTGCTGATAAACCTTGACGATTTCACAAATGGTCTGGAATCCAAATCCTTTCTGATATTTGCAATTTCAGTGTCAGATATATCGGGAGAAAGCATAACACTAAAACTCATATTCTCCTTGATATACTTCGACATACCGTTACCCATGAAGAGTATCAAAATTGTTAATCCTAACAACACCAAAACCAATGAGATGCTGATAGTAGATGTAATCTTTGCATTTAAAAACCTGGCGGTGGATACTTTTTTCTTTACGGACATACAGTTGAAGTGAACTAAGCCTATTTCCAAACAATCTGCAAAGTAATAAAATTTATTGCATAAAAACAGGCTAAATGTGAATAATTATAGGAAAAAAACTTAAATTCCCTCTTTCCTAAATCTCTTTTCTCTCTGATGTATTTATTATAGGCTCTGCAATCACCTTTTTCTCCATCTTTTTACTTCTTATTACAGATGCTATTATAGAAACAGTTATCAAAGCAATTATGATAAATAAAGAAGTTAAGGTTGGAATATAAAATTCACTGTTTTGCGTATGTGCAAAATGGTTAATCATCATTTTACTTCCAATAAAAACCAAGATTATGCTAAGTGCATATTTCAAATAATGGAAATAGTCCATTACTCCCCTGAGAGCAAAGTAAAGAGATCTTAGTCCCAGTATAGCAAATATATTAGATGTATACACTATAAACATATTAGTAGAAATGGCCAGCACTGCAGGAATTGAATCTACAGCAAAAACCAGGTCAGTAAGTTCAATTACTATTAATGACATAAAAAGAGGAGTTGCAAAGTGTCTGCCATTTATTTTTTTGAAAAACTTTCCATCCGACATATCATCTGTAGTTGGAAAATATTTTCTAATTAATCTGACAAAGAAATTCTGATTTAAATCTTTTGCTGATTCATTCTCCTCCTGTTTATTTTCCTTAAAATTATCGAGTACCATCTTAATCCCCGTAATTACAAGAAAACCTCCAAAAACATACATTATCCATGCAAATCTCTCAATCAGGGCAATACCAGCAAAAATAAAAATAGCTCTGAACACAAGAGCTCCAAGTATACCCCAGAAAAGAACATCATGTTGATACTTTGGATCTATTTTAAATGATGAGAATATAAGGATAAACACAAAAAGATTATCTACACTCAATGATTTCTCAATCACATATGCAGTCAGGAATTCAAAAGCGAGCTCTTTTCCCATTATAAAATAGACTATCACATTGAATATCAATGCTAAAGAAATCCAGAAAAGACTAAGCCAAAGAGCTTTTTTAACACTTACTATTTCTCCTTTCTTATGAAAAACAAACATATCAAGAATTAATAGTACTACAATTAGGATTAAGAATCCTATCCAAAAAACGGAACTAGTTTCCATTATAAAATATTAAGTTATTGAAATTAAAAACAGAAATCTAACACAGCCCAGAACGAAAAGTTCATCTTGTCTTTAGATTCATTTCCTTAGCTTTCTCAAGCATAAATTTATATGCGGCATCATGTTCGTTAGGAATAATACCATCAAGTATGGCCTCTTTAATAGCTGCTTTAAGTATTCCCACCTCTCTTCCCTGGGGAAGATCGAATATTTCCATAATTTCATTTCCATCAATCGGTGGTTGAAAATTCCGAACACGATCTTTCTCTTCTATTTCCTTAAGTTTTCTTCTTACAATAGCGAAGTTATTAATGAAACGTCTTACTTTTACAGGATTCTTAGAAGTTATATCTGCTTCACAGAGAGTCATCAGATCTTCAATATCATCACCTGCATCAAAAAGAAGCCTGCGAACTGCAGAATCGGTAACCTCCTCTTCCACCAGCTGCATTGGTCGCATATGTAGTGATACCATTTTTTGCACATACTTCATTTTTTCATTCTGAGGAAGTTTCATCCTTCGGAATATTTTAGGTATCATTTTCTCACCAATGTAGTTGTGATTATAGAATGTCCATCCCAATTTTGGGTCCCATCTTTTAGTAACAGGTTTTGCTATATCATGAAGAAGAGCTGACCATCTCAACCAGATATTATCAGTTTCTTTGGAGATATTATCCAATACAATAAGAGTATGATAAAAATTATCTTTATGCCCTACTCCATCTTTTGTTTCAGCCCCTTTCAAAGCAGTTAACTCAGGAAAGATTATTTCAAGAAGTCCGGTAATTTCCAACAATTTAAACCCTATGGATGGCTTAGGAGACATAATTATTTTGTTAAGCTCATCAGCTACACGCTCCCTCGAAACTATCTTAATTCGCTCCTTATTGCGTGCCAGAGCATCAAAAGTATCGGGATACAAGTCAAATCCAAGTTGAGAAGCAAAGCGTATCGCTCTCATCATTCTCAAAGGATCATCACTGAAAGTTATATCCGGATCCAGTGGAGTTCTAATAATTAAATCTTTAAGATCCTGCATCCCATTGAATGGATCAATCAGTTCACCATATCTCTCTTTATTGAGGCAAAATGCCATTGCATTAATGGTGAAATCTCTTCTTTTCTGATCATCTTCTAATGTACCATCCTCCACAACAGGTTTGCGAGAATCAAATCTATAAGATTCTTTTCTTGCACCTACAAACTCTATATCGTAATTTTTATATTTAATCTGTGCGGTACCAAAAGTTTTAAAAACATTGATTCGTGTGTTTCTACCCAATCTTTTTGCAACAGCTTCAGCAAGCTCTATACCCTTACCTACAGTCACAACATCTATATCATTTGAACGGCGGTAAAGAAAAAAGTCTCTAACATATCCTCCAATGAGATAACACTCTAAGTTCATTTCATCAGCGGTCTGTGATATTAACCTAAAAATATCTTTATTTAAATTCGATCGTATCTCTTCTTGAGATATATCCATAATTCACAAATTATTTTACTGTTACGAATTGCAAAATTACAATAATTGAGCCTTAAAACAGCTTTTTATGATAAATAAATTTCGTAAGTTTGTGTAATTGTATAATGTTATAAATAATGCGATACTCTGTTCAGACCATAATTTTAATGCTATTAGCCGTTATGTTACCTTCATGTTTTGGAAGTAACAGAAGTGCTAAAGATTATCTTTCAGAAGCTGAGACAGCATATAAAGAGGGTAATTATCAATTGGCTAAGTTGAAGATAGACAGCATAAAAATCCTATTTCCTAAATCTTTTGATGAGATAAATTCAGGGTTTTCTTTAATGCAGGAAGTACGTATGGCCGAGAATAAAAGGAATATTCAGTTTTGCGATTCTATGCTAAGCGAAAACTATAAGCAGTTAAACGAAATGCTGACCATGTTCGATTTTATACGTGACGATCGCTACCAGGAATTTGGAGAATATTATCCAAAGATTTATCCTCATAATGCTTCATTAAACCGAAATGGCCTTCGATCTGGTGTAAGTGAAAAGGGATTATTATTTATCGAAAGCATTCTTTCCGGAACTACTATAAAACATAATCAAATAAGAGCAATATCTATCGATAACACCTTTGCAGAAACAGGAGTTGTAACTTCCGATGGACTTAACTACCGTTTTAACACATTAGATAAATCATACGAAATAGTTAGATACAGTGGAAACGACGAGAATGGCCTGGCACAGTTTATATATACAAATCGGGATAAACCAATTACCGTTAACTTCATCGGAAATAGAACCATAACAACTACATTACCAAATGATGCCAAGCAAGGAATTTCACAATCTTTTGAATTATCAAATCTACTGTTAAGCATCGAGCAACTAAAACTTGAAAAAGAAAAAAGTGAGGTATTAATACGTTACCTGGAAAGCAAAAAAAATTAAAAATCGGCTTTTCTTGTAAACTGTCATAAAATTACTAACTTTGCCTCCGAATTATTGGTGTTACCTGTTTCAAAATGGCTTCGAAACCGGTAATGAAAAGGGAATCAGGTGTAAATCCTGAACAGACCCGCTGCTGTAAGCTCCGCTTGCGTGCTGAACATATCACCTTTTGCCACTGAACATACTGTTCGGGAAGGCGTTCAGACACCGGAGTAAGTCAGAAGACCTGCCCATAATTTAAAAATAGTTACATGGCTTTCGGGGAATAAAGCATGAAAACGACACGAAAACTCTATTTATTACGTGATTCATTTTCATTATGCTTTACCGAAATTAATTCGGTATAGATGAAATTACTAAAACTGACATTTCAATTTGTATTTACAGCAATTGTGTCAATCAACAATTTATTTGCACAGAATATTGCTGACTCGCTCTATTTGCCTGAAATAGTAATTACAGAGAAAACTGCAGACAGAGAAATACGCTCAACTACTCCATTTCAGATACTATCCAATGATAGATTACAAGCTCTGAATGCTTTACAGCTTTCCGATGCAGTAAAGCATTTTTCAGGTGTAACTGTGAAAGATTATGGTGGAATAGGAGGATTGAAGACTATCTCTGTCCGTGGACTCGGAGCAAGTCATACTGGCATAAGCTACAATGGATTGGAAGTAACAGATGTACAGTCAGGGCAAATAGATATTGGTCGTTTTTCACTAGATAATATAGAAAGTGTAACACTTAATAATGGTCAAAACGACAATATCTTCCTACCAGCTAAAGCTTTTGCATCAGCCTCAGGAATAAATATAAATAGTAAAACGCCGGAATTCAAAAACAAAGAAAAATTAAATGGTAGTCTTTCTGTAAAAGGTGGCTCCTTCGGTCTATTTAACCCGGCAATGAATAGCAGCATTAAATTTTCAGATAAAATTGCAGCTACCTTCAGCAGTGAATTAACATTGGCAAAAGGTAAATACCCTTATACTTTATATTATGGAGATGCAGGTAATGATAGCTCATCTGTAGAGCATCGTGAAAACAGTGATGTAAAGAACTTCCGACTTGAAACAGGTCTGTTTGCAGATTTCTCTCCCAGATCAAAGGCCAATATAAATATCTATTATTATCAATCAGAACGAGGACTGCCAGGAGCAACCATCTTCTATAATACAGATAGTTTTTCAAAACAGCGTTTATGGGATAACACTTTCTTCACACAAGGTCATTTCGAGCACTCACATTCAAATAAACTCCTGTTTCAGATTAATGCTAAATATAACAATGGATATTTAAAATATCTCGACCCCACTTTCCTGGGTGGTGATGGTAAGATAGAAGATATCTTCACTCAAAATGAAGTATATGGATCAGCTTCGGCACTATACAGAGCATTCGAGAATATCTCCTTCTCTTTATCGAGTGATATCACCCATGCTAATATGTTTTCCAACCGGAAATCATTTGCTGCTCCATCACGCTTAACATCACATTCGGTTATTGCAGCTAAATGGGTTGGTGAACAAATTATGGCAACATCAAGCCTGCTATACACACAAACATTTGAGTCAGTAAATATCGGAGATCCAGCCAGCAACAGGAGAAAACTCACTACTCACTTAAGTGTATCTGCTAAACCCTTCATCGATAATAATTTTAGAGTAAGAGCTTTTTATAATGAGAGTTTCAGACTGCCAACCTTCAACGACCTCTATTATCCATTAGTTGGTTTTAGAGATCTTCAGCCTGAGAGTGCACATCAGTTCAATTTAGGAGTAACATATGGTAAATCAAATGGTTCTATTACCTTGGATGCATATCATAACCGGGTAAACAATAAAATAATAGCATATCCCAGTGGTAATCTACATCAATGGACAATGTTAAATATGGGTAAAGTACATATAAATGGAATTGATATTTCAGCTGAAAGCAATATAAATATTACAAATATCGCTGATCTATTGTTGGGGTTATCATATACATACCAGGATGCAATAGATAAAACTGACCGTAATAAGATCACCTGGAATCATCAGATTCCTTATACACCAAAACATTCAGGATCATCCAGGGCATTGATAAACCTCCCATGGCTTGATATTTCATATACACTTATCTGGTCCGGACAAAGATATTCAAACGCATATAACAGTAAAGAATTCCGAGTTAATGGATACACAGATCACTCTATTTCTTTATCTAAAATTATAAAAGCAGGAAAAGATAGTATCAACCTAAGTTTTGAGATACTAAACCTTGCTAACAATAACTATGAGATAATACTAAATTACCCAATGCCGGGACGATCATATAGATGGAATATCTCATATAATTTTTAAACATACTTACAATAAAAATATACAATTATGAAAAGAAAAAACTTACTCCTTACACTCTCGCTAACAGGATTAATCATTCTTGTTTCTTGTTCTGACAACGATAATCCAATTGAACAGAAACCAATTAATAATAACACTATTCTTATACTTAATGAGGGAAATTTCAATCAAAACAACAGCACTTTAGCTAAGTATGATATAGAAACCGGTTCGATCATAAAAGATTTCTTTCGTGAAGTAAATATGCGTGGTTTGGGTGATGTAGGAAATGATATGATAAAATATGGTTCAAAGCTATACATCGTTATGAATGTGTCGGGAACCATTGAGATTGCAGATGCTTCAACCGGTAAATCAATTCGTCAGATTTCAATGAAGATGGAAGATGGGAGCAGCAAACAGCCTCGTCAGCTAATAGCACACGAAGGAAAAGTATATGTAACCTCATTCGATGATACTGTTACTCGAATTGATACAGTTTCCCTGGATATAGATGCTACAGTTAAAGTAGGTCTCGATCCAGATGGTATTGAAATAATCAACAACAAAATATATGTTGCAAATTCAGGAGGACTAAACTTTTTAGATGGATATAATAACACACTCTCAATTATAGATATTTCCAGCTTTACAGTAGAAAAAGAGATTGAAGTCGCAGTAAACCCAACAAATATTGGTAAAGACAACAGAGGTAACATATATATATCAGCACTTGGTAACTACACAGATATAGGTGCTTCATTTCAGAAAATTACTACAGATGGAAGAGTTACAACAATTGAAGAGATCACATCACCCGGAAAATTCGTAATCTTTGAAAATAAAGCATACATCATTCAGGGTAGTTACGGCAATCCTTACAGTGTATTAGTATATGACTGTCTCACTGAACAAGTAATATCAGATAATTTCATAACAGACGGAACGGAAGTTGGCATAATTCATGGGATTGATGTGAACAAAGAGACCGGAGATGTTATCATCATGGAAACCGATTACCAGACACCGGGCACAGTTTACTGTTTCACAAAAGAAGGTAAATTAAAATATAAAATAGCTGCAATAGGATTAATTCCAACTGCTGTAGCTTTTAACTAATAAAAAAAGCTGTACACTCGCGTGTGTACAGCCTATTTACTTTATTTATTATTTTGAAGAGAAGGCATTCCAAGTGATTGGCGTGCCTTTTTTTATTTAATTCTATAGTGCAATAAATCCAATTACCTGCAGCATTATTATTAGTAACACCATTGCTAGTGGGTAGGCCGAAGCGTAAGTCAGATTTGGCACATTACTATCGGTCATTGAACCCACAGCTGCCAGACCGGGTGTACTTGTCATTCCTCCAATTATTGTACCCAGCAACTCCAAAGCGTTTAACTTCAGTACATACTTACCAACAATGCCAGACAGAATCATAGGTACCAGTGTGATTACTATTCCAATAAAAAAGTAAAGTAAACCAAATGTCTGGAAAGTGGCAATTAGCGTTGCCCCTGCCGTTGTACCAACCTCTGCAAGAAAGAGCAACAACCCCAGCTGTCTTAACAACTGATTTGAAGTGTCGGACATAGTCCACAAAATACTCCCTGTTTTTCCTGCCTTACTTAGTAAAAGTGCAACAATAAGAACACCCCCCGTTAAACCAAGTGAGAAAGTGAATGAGTCAGAAAAAGAGAGCTGTATTTGTCCTGCCAGAATACCCAAAATAATACCCAAGGCAATAGGAAAAAAGTCGGTACTTGAAAGCTTCTTTTCATCATTACCTAAAAGCATACCTACCTCTTTAACATTCTCCTGCTCTCCTACTACAACCAACTTGTCACCGAATTTAATTTTAATATCAGGCGAAGGAGAAAGCATTACCCCACTACGTCTAATATAAGTTACATTGCAACTATAAACAGAAGTGAGATTTAATGATCCAAGAGTTTGGTCCACTATATTTTTGTTAGTCACAAGCAGTGATTCCGATACCTGATTATTTCCTACAGGCAGTTTCATATCTGTCTTTTCTCCGATTAAAAGCTCCAGCTGGCTTAACGAGTTTTCTGTACCAACTGCCTTAATAAGATCCCCCTCATACAGTTTGGTTCTAGCTTTTGCTAAAGAAATGACACCTTCATGAGAGTAACGCGAAATAACAGCACCTGTCATAGAACGTACCTGAAGCTTTGCAAGTGTTTTACCAAACACAGTTGGATTCTTCACCTTAAACACTGCCTGTTTAACTTCAGGATAAAATTCTTTATTTACCTCTTCAATTTTTTTAGCCTCTTTAGCCAGATCCACTCTGAATATTCTGGGAAATAACTTCACAAATAAAATAATTCCGATTACACTAAATGGATAAGTAATACCATATGCGATTGAAACCAGAGGAGAATCAGTAAGATCAGTTGCTGTAGCCAAAGCAGGAGTACTGCTCAATGCTCCTGAAATCAGACCAAGAACGCCCTCTGTATCAATATTAAACAGATAACCTAATCCTATACCAGCTGCACCGGAACTGGCAATGATAAGTACTGAAAGTATAAATATATTTTTCCCGTTCTTTTTAAATGAATCAAAGAAACCGGGACCCGACTGAATTCCAATAGTAAAAATAAAAAGTACCAGGCCAAAATTGCCCAGTACTTTAGGAATTTCAACACCAAAGTGACCAAACAGCAGTGCCACAAAAAGAACTGCCGAGGAATCCAGTGAAACACCCTTTATCTTAACATTTCCAAGTAAAAAACCGAGTGCTATAATTACGAAAACTGAAAAATATGAATTTTGCAGAAGTGATTCTAACATCAAATTATTATAAACTACATTAAAAAGTAAACAACATCTTCAAGTGCAGTGATTACTCATGAGTTATTTTACTGAAACCATATAATGTCAAACCCAATTAATCAAGCTTCAATACTGCCAGGAAGGCTTTTTGCGGAACTTCCACATTACCTACCTTCTTCATGCGCTTTTTACCCTCTTTCTGTTTCTCCAGCAGTTTACGCTTACGAGATATATCACCACCATAACATTTTGCAGTAACATCTTTTCTAACTGCCTTTACCGTCTCACGAGCAATAATCTTCGCACCTATTGCTGCCTGTATGGCTATATCAAACTGCTGACGTGGAATTAACTCTTTAAGTTTTTCACACATCCTGCGACCAAAGGTCTGTGCGTTGTCAAAATGCGTAAGAGTGGAAAGAGCATCAACAGGTTCGCCATTGAGCAAAATATCCATTTTCACAAGCTTAGAAGGCCTGTAATCATGCATATGATAGTCAAAAGATGCATACCCTTTAGAGATACTTTTCAATTTATCATAAAAGTCAATAACTATCTCTCCAAGTGGCATATCATATATTATCTCGATTCGATTACCTGAAATGTAGTTCTGTTTTATCAGCTCGCCTCTTTTTCCGAGACAAAGGGTCATTATAGGACCAATATATTCAGTAAATGTGATCACAGATGCGCGTATGTAGGGCTCTTCGATTCTGTCAATCAGAGTAACATCAGGCAGTCCACCCGGATTATGTACCTCTTTTTTGTTCCCCTTCTTATCATAAACATTATATGAAACATTAGGAACAGTGGTTATCACATCCATGTTAAACTCACGCTCAAGACGCTCCTGAACAATTTCCATATGGAGTAATCCAAGGAAGCCGCATCTGAATCCAAAACCAAGAGCTACAGATGATTCAGGTTGAAAAGTCAGAGATGCATCGTTTAACTGAAGTTTTTCCAATGAGGATCTCAGATCTTCAAAATCCTCACTATCGATTGGGTATACACCGGCAAAAACCATAGGTTTCACCTCTTCAAAACCCTCAATCGCTTTAGCTGCCGGACGTTTAACATGAGTAATGGTATCTCCTACCTTAACCTCTTTCGAAGTTTTAATACCAGAAATTATATACCCTACATCACCACATCTTACTTCATCTCTTGGCTCCATTCCTAAGCGCAGAATACCCACTTCATCAGCGTCGTACTCCTTGCCTGTATTTATAAACTTAACTGAATCACCCTTTCTGATAACACCATTAACAATCTTGAAATATGCAATAATACCACGGAAAGAGTTAAAAACGGAATCAAAAATAAGTGCCTGCAGAGGAGCTTCAGAATCTCCAACCGGAGCAGGCACCCTATTGATTATTGCTTTTAATATCTCTTCAATTCCTATACCCGTTTTGCCACTTGCCCGAATGATATCTTCTCTGGGTGTACCTAAAAGCTCAACTATCTGGTCTTCTACTTCATCTGGCATTGCACTATCCAGGTCGATTTTATTAATAACCGGAATAATCTCCAAATCATGCTCAATTGCCATATAAACATTAGAGATAGTCTGAGCCTGAATTCCCTGAGCAGCATCAACAATAAGTAAAGCACCTTCACAGGCTGCAATCGAACGCGACACTTCATACGAAAAGTCAACGTGTCCGGGTGTGTCAATAAGATTCAATATATATTTCTCACCCTCATATACATAGTCCATCTGTATAGCGTGGCTCTTAATCGTAATGCCTCGTTCACGCTCAAGATCCATGCTGTCAAGTACCTGTGCTTGAAGATCTTTACCTTCAACAGTTTTGGTAAACTCCAGCAGACGATCTGCCAGAGTACTCTTTCCATGATCAATATGAGCTATGATACAAAAGTTTCTTATATTCTTCATCTATTATTAAAAATCTGCATTATTAGGAGTTCTTGGGAATGGGATTACGTCACGAATATTTGTCATTCCTGTAATGAACAGCATTAACCTCTCAAAACCCAAACCAAATCCGGAATGAGGAGCTGTACCAAACTTACGGGTTTCCAGATACCACCAGATTGGATTTGTGTTCATACCAAGGTTATTGACATGATTCATCAGCTTATCATAGTCTGCTTCACGTTCCGAACCACCTATAATTTCACCGATCTTAGGGAATAAAACATCCATTGCACGAACAGTTTTTCCATCATCATTCTGCTTCATATAGAATGATTTTATCTCTTTTGGATAGTCAGTAAGAATTACAGGACGTTTAAAATGTTTTTCTACCAAGTAACGCTCATGTTCTGATTGCAAGTCTGCTCCCCAGAAAACAGGAAATTCAAATTTATGACCTGACTCCTCAAGTATTTTTATACCTTCAGTATATGTTAGTCTCACGAAATCGTTTTCAACAACAAATAGCAATCTATCCACCAGCTCTTTGTCATACATGCTTGCAAGGAATTCTATATCATCCCTGCAGTTATCAAGTGCATATCGGATCAGGTACTTCAGAAAATCTTCAGCCAGATCCATATTGTCGTTGATATCATAGAATGCTACTTCAGGTTCAATCATCCAGAACTCTGCAAGGTGACGTGGTGTATTTGAATTCTCAGCACGGAATGTCGGACCGAAAGTATAAATTCCACCAAGTGCCATTGCACCAAGTTCACCTTCCAATTGTCCCGAAACAGTCAGGTTGGTCTGCATCCCGAAAAAGTCCTGTGAATAATCAACTTTACCCTCTTGATCCCTGGGAATATTATTAAAATCCAGAGTGGTTACTTCAAACATAGAACCTGCACCCTCAGCATCTGAAGCTGTAATAATGGGTGTATGGAAGTAGTAAAAACCTCTGTCATTAAAATATTTATGAATTGCAAATGACATGTGGTGACGCATTCTGAAGATCGCTCCAAAGGTGTTTGTACGTGGGCGTAAATGTGCTATTTCACGCAAAAACTCCAGAGAGTGTCCTTTCTTTTGCAATGGATATGTAGTAGGATCAGCCGGCCCGTAAATTTCCACTTCAGTTGCCTGAACCTCAACCGACTGTCCTTTTCCCTGCGACTCAACCAGCTTGCCATTTACATTAATACATGCACCTGTTGTGATTGGCTTAAGAAACTCTTCACCAAACTGCGCTATATCTATAACAATCTGTATATTATGAATGGTAGATCCATCATTCAACGCAACAAATCCTACGTTCTTATTTCCTCTGCGGGTACGAACCCATCCTTTTACATTTATCTCTTCTCCGAAACTGGTAAGCTTTAAAGCTTCCGATATTTTTGTCCTCTTAATCTGTTTCATAATCAACGATTAATCTCCCATTAGAGATTTTGTTGCAAAATATTTTTTATCTCTGCAGTAATAGACAGAAAATTTTAATGTTATTATTTATAAATTAATATTTAGTCAAAAGCTCCCATTCTGAGCATATTAACCTCTTGTTCTGAAAGATAACGCCATTTACCACGAGATAATTTCTTTTTCGTCAAACCTGCAAAATATACTCTGTCAAGCTTTAATACGCGATATCCCAGTTTTTCAAAAATTCTGCGAACGATACGATTTTTACCTGAATGAATCTCAATACCCACCTGAGTAAGATCTTCTTCTGTAACGTAACTTATAGCATCAGCATGTATCTCTCCATCCTCTAGCTCAATTCCATCTGCAATAGCCTGCATATGCTCCATTGCAACCGGTTTATCAAGCCAAACCTGATAGATTTTTCTCTTCTCGTATTTAGGATGTGTTAATTTGGAAGCTAAGTCGCCATCATTTGTAAGGAGTAAAACACCTGTAGTAGCCCTATCAAGTCTTCCAACAGGATAAATCCTTTCTGATGCTGCACTTTTCACCAATTCCATCACTGTTTTACGGTTCTCAGGATCATCAGTTGTAGTAACAAAGCCTTTAGGCTTATTAAGTAGAACATATACCTTACTTTCAAGCTGAACAGGTTGATTATGGAATTTAACTTCATCAGAACGAGTAATTTTTGTTCCAAGTTCAGTTACCACTACACCGTTCACTGTTACCACACCAGCCTGTATAAACTCGTCAGCCTCACGACGTGAGCAGATACCTGCATTAGCAATAAATTTATTAAGACGTATAGGAGCATTTGGATCTGCATTCTCCTTATATTTAATCTGCTTAAACGGTTTTTTCTTTTTAAGTTTCTTACCAGTGGAGCTAGTAGTCGTTTTATAATTTGAACTCTGTGATTGATTGCCCCAGCTGCGATTACCATAACCGCCACCACCTTGGCCTCTTTGTTGAGCCTGTACCCTTTCACCAACTCTTGGGCGTCTTTTTCTTACATTGCCTCCCTCACTATTACCATATGAACCACCTTGTGGGCGTTCTCCTCTGTTTTGGTTATAGGATCTTTCAGAATGATACCCCTCCTGTTGTGTTCTTCGCTCATTACCCTGATTATTTCTGTTAGGGGAAGCGTGTCTCTCATTGTGCGCACTATAGAAACTTCTTTTAGGGCGCGATTCTTCGTTGTTTGTTGTCATTGTTGCATTTAGTTTTGTCTTAATTATTAAACCTCACGGTTTTTTTCAATTTTAATAAAACAGTACCGGCCATCATGTAATGGAACAACCGGCATTGGATTTTCCTTAATTTGTATTTACATTACATTCAATAAATAATAATTGCTCTTTTTTAAATTCCTGTATAGGATTGAGGTGTAATTCCCTTAAGTTCATTTTTGATACTGTCACTCACCTCCAATGTATCAATAAACTCTGCGATACTATCTTTAGTAATATGATTATTTGTGCGAGTCAGTTCTTTTAATGCCTCATATGGTTTTGGATACCCTTCACGTCTCAATATAGTCTGTATTCCTTCGGCAACCACTGCCCAGTTATTGTCCAGATCTCTATCTATCGCCTCACGGTTTAATAACAACTTATGAAGTCCTTTTGTTGTACTTTTAATTGCAATTATCTCATGTGCCATAGGTACTCCAATATTTCGTATCACAGTTGAGTCTGTTAAGTCTCTTTGTAATCTTGACACAGGCAATTTAGCCGCCAGATGTTCAAGAAGTGCATTAGCAATACCAAGATTACCTTCAGCATTTTCAAAATCAATAGGATTTACCTTATGTGGCATAGCTGATGAACCCACTTCACCCTCTTTGATTTTTTGCTTGAAATACTCCATAGAGATATATTGCCATACATCCCTGTTGAAATCAATCAGGATAGTATTAATTCGTTTCATTGCATCAAAGGATGCAGCGAATGCATCATAATTAGAAATTTGAGTAGTATATTCCTCCCTGATCAGGTTCAACTTTTCGAACAGGAATTCATTACCAAACTTTTTCCAATCTATCTCGGGATAAGCCACATGGTGAGCATTAAAGTTTCCTGTTGCTCCACCAAATTTAGCTTTGGCAGGAATATGTTTAAGCACTTCCAATTGATTAGTCAATCTGTATGAAAACACCTTCATCTCTTTTCCCAGACGGGTTGGAGATGCTGGCTGACCATGAGTTCTGGCTAGCATAGGAATATCTTTCCACTCTTCCGCCAAAGCATCAATCAACGAAATCAACTGCTCCATCTCTGGGATGTAAACAGTTTCCAAAGCATCACGCCACATCATAGGTGTGGCAGTATTATTTATATCCTGAGAAGTAAGACCAAAATGAATAAATTCCTTTTGTTCAGAAAGGTGGAGCTTGTCAAATTTCTCTTTAAGGAAATACTCCACTGCCTTCACATCGTGATTAGTGATCTTTTCAATCTCTTTAATATCTTGAGCATCATCCTCGTCGAAACCTTTGTAAATAGCTCTCAGCAGATCAAATTGATTCTCATCAACATTCTGCAAAGAATTTATACCCGCTTCGCAGAGAGCAATAAAATATTCGATTTCTACCTGTACTCGGTATTTTATGAGGGCATATTCAGAAAAAAACGGAAATAAAGCTTCTGTTTTATCTCTGTATCTACCATCAATTGGTGAAATAGCTGTCAGTCGGTTTATGTTCATTATATTATATACCTCTTTTCGATATACAAAAATAGTGATAATAATAGAGTCTTAAAAATTTTGATAAAAATAATTGAAATAATTTTGTCACATTCAAAAAAGAGTATATCTTTGCATCGCTTTTCAGGAAAACAACTACTCAAAGAGATGAGAAATTAAGAAAAGCAGTTATTAAAAAAAGGGCGATTAGCTCAGCTGGTTCAGAGCGCCTGCCTTACAAGCAGGATGTCGGCGGTTCGAATCCGTCATCGCCCACAAAAAAAATTAAAACACCTATCGATATTTCGGCAGGTGTTTTTTGTTTATATAGTTACCTGTCTGGCAACCTCAATCTTATATTTCTTACCTTTCAACTTTTGGTTTCTAATGTTATTCAAAAGCGTTTTAACCATAGACGCTCTGACAGCGGCAAAGGATACAAAGTCTTTCACTTCAATCAGACCCAAATCAGACATATCCAATCTTCCTTTTTGCAGAAAGAATCCCACAATATCACCTTTATTAACTTTGTTTTTCTTACCTCCACTAATATATATTGTCTGGTATTCCGGTTGCTGTGGCAATGGACCACCATCTTTCAGTTGCAGTATATCTAAACCTTGCGGGATATATTCGGGCAAAGCCTCTTCTTTATATATAACAATATATGCTGTACCGGAAGCATTCATACGTGCTGTACGTCCATTACGGTGAGTAAAATCTACATCTTTTGCCGGTAAATGATAATGGATCACATGTTTCATTTCCGGAATATCCAACCCCCTTGCCCCAAGATCAGTTGTAACAAGAAAATTAAGACTACCATTTCTGAATTGTATTAATACTCTTTCCCTGTCATCCTGATCCATTCCCCCATGATAATATCCGCAATTTATACCTTTGGAAACTAACACGCTGCTGATTCTTTCTGCTGATTCTCTATGATTACAAAATATTAGCGCAGCCTCAGAATTTATATTGCAAAGCAATTTAAAAAGTGTATCTATTTTATCCTTTTCGGGAGATACTACCAGTTTAAGTGAAAGAGTCTCATTTTGCACCTCATGTACAAAATCAAGAGTTACAGGAAAGTCCATACCAACAAATTCTGGTATCTCTACATCGGAAGTAGCAGATAGCAAAACTCTTTTTTCAAGATTTGACAACTTACTTAAAATAGCATTCATCTCCTCCAAAAAGCCCAGCTGAAGTGACTTATCAAACTCATCCAGCACCAATATTCTAATATTGCCCGTATCAAACGACTCCCTTTCTAAATGGTCTGTAAGTCGTCCCGGAGTACCAATAAGCAGAGCCGGAGGATTACTTAGGTTGTTTAGCTCCGTTTCGATAGAATGCCCTCCATAGCAAACATTTACCTTAAACTTTGTCGACATCTTCTTCCACACCTGTTCTATTTGCATAGCAAGTTCGCGTGATGGAGCAATTATCAAGCACTGCACTCCTTTTATATTCTCGTCAAGCAGTTGCAGTATCGGCAGTAAAAATGCAAGTGTCTTTCCTGAACCTGTAGGAGAAAGCAGTATAATATTTTTCTTATTCATTATCGTTCTCTGAGCTTCAAACTGCATCTTATTCAATGCATTAATACCCAGATTAGATAAAATAGTTGATTGTTGATTCTCTATATTCATGCAACAAAGATAAGACATTATTCCTCTGGAAAATACTTAATATATTATGATTGGTAATCAATATCATATTTTTCTTCAACTACTTGATTTATAGAAATTATTTTCTACTTTTGAAGACATGAATGAGATAGACAAATACATACAAAGTTTCCCCGATGAAATCCAGGAAATTCTATACAAAATAAGAGGGATGGTTAAAGAATTAGCTCCTGGTGCAGAAGAAAAAATGGCTTACGGTATGCCTGGATATAAGACTAACAAAAGACCTCTTATCTACTTTGCAGCATATAAGAATCACATAGGCTAGTATGCTACACCTGAAGCACATGATGAATTTAAAGAGGAACTATCTGGATATAAACAAGGCAAAGGATCTGTACAATTTCCTCTTAAATGTCCTATTCCTTATGATTTAATTGAAAGAATTATAAA